>Ga0075163_10011403_pt1 | contig 11583 bp, 19 predicted proteins | sample JI1023141ADNA_FD_71478 | JGI IMG/M metagenome (GOLD analysis project Ga0075163, IMG submission 71478) | Wastewater effluent complex algal communities from Wisconsin, to seasonally profile nutrient transformation and Carbon sequestration -... | ecosystem: Engineered > WWTP > Effluent > Algae... | reverse complement strand
GTCAATATGCGCCAGCGTCTCTCCGACGAGATCGGCAAAGCCCGTATGGACAATCAAGGCGCGCGCGTTGAGAACCTAATGAAAATCAAAGGCATCGTTAATGAAGAAATTAACGGTTTCGCGCAAGGCGTTGGTGCCGAGGATGCGGCCCGTCTTGATGCCGCGTTCGACAATTACGCCAACGTATTCGCCCCGACCTTGAAAGAAGGTCAGGCGGGTAAAATGCGCTCGGCGATCAACTCGAATAAACCCGGCATGGCGCCGGCCTCGGCGACGGCAGGTAAGTTCCTATCCCCCGGCATGGGCTCGAAAGAGCGTGTGAAGAGCCTTAAAAACGTGATTTCCCAAGCCGAGAGCCCCGAAGAGGGTGCCGCGGCCGTGCGCTCGTATCTCATAAGCGACATGGCCGAGAGCGCCACGGACGGCTCTAAAATAGACCCCGCGCGCCTGCTCGCATGGACGGAGAAAAACCGCGAAGTGTTGATCGAGTTCCCTGAAGTAAAACGCGAGGTCGCGCAACTCACGAACCGCGTTAAAAACGGATCTGCGGCTAAAAAACAGATCGAGCAGGATATCCTTGCGGCGACGGAAGGCTTGGAGCGCACGACTAAGGAAGTCAACACCTCCGCGCTCGGCGCCATTATGAAAGAAGACGATCCCGTCAAAGCGGTCGCGACCATTATGGGTGGCGGCAACAAACGCCAACGCATGAAGCAGGTCATCTCGGCCGCGAAGAAAGACACGTCGGGCCAAGCGATGGAAGGGCTTAAAGATGCGGTTAAATTGCACCTGCGCAACCAGTTGAGCCAAAGCACGACCGATTTCACGGGTAAGAACCTGAAGCCGTCTTTCGCCAAATTGGTCGATATGCAAGAAAAGAACCCCGAAATCATGGGCGTTCTGGAAGATATCTACGGCGCGGATTCCAAGGAAATGCAGTCTTTAAAACAGATCCGCACAAAGTTGGAAATTCTCTCCCGCCCTTCCCGCGTACAAGGCACGGCAGGCTCGCCGACGGAACCTTTGAAGCAAAACGAGAAGGAAGTTGAAAGTGTTCTTGCGGCAACACTGGCACAGAACTTTAAACAAAACCGTATTTTGAAGACGGTTTTCTCGATGTTCCCGAGCCCCGAAGAGGGCGTGCGCCGGCTCGTGATCGACGCGCTATCAGATCCGCAACTCGCTAAGACGATGTTGCTCCGCCCTACCGAAGCCAACGCGCCGCGCATCGAGTTGGAGTTGAAAACTTATATCGCGAACAACATCCTCGGCGCGGACGAAGATAGCAGACAAGACAACCAAGAAAATGATAAGATCAGAGCGAAACAATAAGGGAGAGCTACATGCCTATCATAAAGAACGGAACTTTTACACAAGACGGTAACTCGCCCAACATACCTTTTCCGGGCGGTTCGGGTACGGTGCAAGCCGATGGCTCTTTTGGCGGCGGCACCCTTAGCCTCGAAGTCAGCTCCGATACGGGCACGACTTTTACCAACGGCGGAACGACCGTACAACTGACGGCCGAGGGCCTTTTCAACTTCACCTTACCTTCGGATGAACTGATCGTGCGTTTGAATCTCAACGGCGCAACGGCACCGGATATCGATTGGTGGATCAGCGCGAATGTCTAGTGGTATCGGCACTCCTATCGGTTTTGATATAGGGAGTAAAGCCTTCCAATTTTCAGGGGGAATTGGCATAGGTATAGGCGACAACGGCGTTGGCGGAGGCGTAGCCGCTTTCAGCCCTGCTGATCTTGGTGCGCGTCTTTTACAATGGCAGCAGACCAACAAAGTCGGCGGCGTCTTAGACACCGCAACTGCAACAGATCAGCTTACGGACTTTTCCCAGTACGGAAGACACTGGACGCAAAGCGGAGCCGCTAGACCAGTTTGGGATTCTGTCGCCAAGACCGTCATTTTCAATGGAACATCGCATTATATGTTCCACACAGACCCGTATATGTATAACGCCGCAGGAACGATAACTTTGTTCTTTGTCGCCCGTGTCGCGGGACAAGCCAACCAACGGGTTTGGATTTCTGAATCCTCATCCACGGCATCCGATTTTGGTATTCAAAACACCTATCAACCTTTCAGACAAGGCGGTGGTGGAGGTGCTGTTACTCAAAACCAAGCGGAGGCATGGTCTGCATCTTTCGCGGATATTATCTTCTCCACTCTGTTCACCAACGCTTCACCTGCGACTATATGGACGGGTACGGGTGCGGAATCCTCCATATACACATTCAAAGATACGAAGACCGCATTGTCCCTCAGAAAAGATGGAGTGGCGGCAAGTGCAGACGTTGCTTACGCGCGTTCTGGCAAAACCCAAGTCGTAAACAGAAACACGATAGGATGTAAAATCCAAACAGGTGCCGCACCCGCTGAATTTGCGGCCATGGAGTTTGAAGCTTTTATCGCTGTTCTGGATTGCACGGACGAAGAGCGCGACAACATGGAGAATTATTTACAAGCGCAATACGGGGTGGAATTATCATTCGCCTCTATTCAAAACCAGACATTCCAAGCCCGCAAGACCGTAGCCTTGGCCGATGGATTCGGGTTTAACTTCCCGCATATTTTAGGCTCCGATAGACGTTCTCTGCGTGTCGCAATTCCCGCTTGGTATCAAACCAACATCGCGGAAGTCGATCTGGGGAACAATATCTCAATCGAGACAATCGCGATTAACAACGGGACCACGACTGTGCCTGTAAACTTCTCAGGTTCCCGTACGGCTACGTTGGTGAACGGAACCGCCATGCTGGTATCCGACCCCATCCCTGCCTCGGCTTTCTCCCTGTCTAAATTCTCACGTGGTGAGACGTATTGGTGCAAAGGAAAAGTCGGATTTACAGCAGGCGAATACATGCTTGATAACTGCGCCGCTAGAGTGGGTGATATAGCAAACTGTCAGACGTTCTTTTATATCAAGGCTTCGACAACCGTTTCCACAACGGACGCAACGGGCGTTTATACCTTTACGGGAGTTACCCCATCCCAAGAGTTTTGGGCGTTCAATCCTTGGCTCGGCGGTCAAGCAATGGAAAGAGTAAATACGCCTTGTGCAATCGGTAACTCGATCCTTAAAGACGGTGGAACCACACACGGCATTTACGGACGCGGACCGTTCCAGTTGGGTATGCAGTCGGGTTCGGATTCGCTTCCAATCCCCGCGTGTAACCTTTCCTGTGGTGGTGCAAACTTGATCCTCTATACAGGCTTCTCGAAATGGCAAACCCCCGCTGCTTGGGCGAATATCACGATTGATAACAACGGTATCAACGATATTCTCGGCGGCACGCCACAAGCCACGATGGAGAGTAGATTTACAACCATCTGGGCGGCTTGTGCGGCTCTGGGACACACTGAAAGGATTTCCTTCGGTATTATGCCTGTTACGTCCTCGACCGACTCTTGGGCCACGCTGGTTAACCAAACCAAATCAGCGGCGGTACAGGCTGGGCAGTTGGCGGAAACCATTAACACCTACAAACAAGCTTCCGTATTGAATGACAAGCTCACGGCTTACAACGCCTTCCCGTCGGTCAGAGCGCCTTCGGATTTCTGGTTGTGGGAAGTGCCGAGCTATACGGGAGACGGATTGCATTGTGCCGAGGCAGGCTCGCTCGCGGGCGGTACGGATATTAGAGGGACTAGATAAAATGACTGATAAAAACGAACTGACTTTTGATGAATATCTGAAACGCTTAACCGATGCAGGAAATTCCCTGGGGTTTGTTGTTGAAAAGAAGGATGCTCTTAATTACTATAATTTTGGGGCGACTTTACAGGAAGTTGTCGAAACCGAGAAAAACGTCAGCACGAAATAAACACAAGGGAGACTAACTTATGACGCCGAACGACAAAACTTTCTTCGGAATGAAAATAGACAACCACATATCGGCGGGTCATATCCTGACGACTGTTTGTCTGGTTGTGTCGGGCATCACTTGGGCGGTCAATACCGACAACCGTTTGCAACATCTCGAACGGCAGGATCTTATATTCGCCCAAGAGAGCCAAGATTTTAAAAAGGACTATCGCGACGACATGAGAGAGATCCGCGTATTGTTCCAGCAAATTTCCGACAAGATCGACAAGAAAATGGATAGAGGCCAACGTTGAGAATCCAACTCAAAAGAGTTTGCGCCAACCTAGACGGGACGATGGGCGTTCTGCTTGTCGATAACAAGCCGTTCTGTGTGACGCTCGAAGAAGAGCAAGGCGGCAACAAAAAAGATACGGCGATCCCCGCCGGCAATTACCGCGTTACCCCTCACAGCGGCCCCAAGTTTCAAAATGCTTTCATCCTGCACGATGTCCCCGGCCGCTCGGCCATCCTCATCCATTGGGGCAACACTGAGGACCATACGGCAGGCTGTATCCTGCTCGGGCGCCAGTTCGGCAAGTTGGCGGGTAAGTGCGCCGTGCTGGAATCATGGGACGCCTTCAAGGCGTTTCGCGGCATTGCACCACAAGATTTCATCCTAGAAATCACCGATCACTTTTGAGAGGTTGCCCGGCAACCGATAAAATGGCATAATACAACCTACAAAGAGGGGAATTTTCCATGAACAAAGAAATGATCTTAGGTGTTATCCGCCACATTCTCACTGCTTTCGGCGGTGCATTCGCGGCAAACGGCGCGGTTACTTCCACGGATATCGAGACGATCATCGGCGGTGTAGTTGCATTGGTTGGTGTGGTCTGGTCCGTTATTTCCAAAAAGTAATATGAGCAAATATGTGTACGCTTTGATCGCCGCCGCAGTCCTGACAGGGCTCGGCGGCTTTCTTATTAAGCGCCACGAGAATATGGCCCGTGACGCGGGTTTAGCGAAGGGGCGGCTGGAATGTACCCAAAATCAAATCAACGCCACAGCGGACACGCTGGCGACAAGAGAAGGCATATCCAATGAAGAACGTAAAATCGATGATTTTGATGCCGCTTTGTTTGATCTTGGCATCATGCGGGACTACGAAGACCGTTGATACCTATTGCGCCTCGATCGAGCGCGGGACGATCCACATCGACGATACCGCCAAAACCAAAAGATGGATGTGGCGGTATGAATCGTTACGGCAAAAGAAATGCCCTGCGAAGTAGGGCTATTCGTTTACGCGGAATTCCGTTTTACGGGCTGCACACTCGGTCACTGCGATTTGCTTGATGCCGTCCGCAGTCCACATATTGCCGCCGCAGTAGGTTGATTCCAGTGCGAGGTTGAAAATTAAGCCCATGGCGAGAAAAAACATCTGATATTTCCTTTTGTTTCGGTTTGTTTAACGATCGATTATAACACAAAATTTAGGTTATGTGTCTTACGAACCGTGCGGCATCCAAACTTATCTCTATGCGTTTTAAAGATGACCATGCAATAGCTACTTCTCCGCCCGTGCTTTGATTGGACAGACCTTTTCTAACGTCTTCAAACAAAGGTTTAAAAGCATCTACCCCCACACCTCCAGCGGGTTGCGCGGGGCGGGGTTCAATCAGCGCGTATTCACCGAGGACAATAGCATCTGGATAAACATCTAAATCAGTGGTGTGGATACGTTTATAATCATCGTCTTCATCCAAATCAGGCTGTTCGATCATCCAGTATCTTTTGGGGGCGGATATATCTGGATAATTGTTTACTTGGTCACAAGGCAACGCACCGCATAGGCGGCATCCTTCTTGAATTTCGGTTTTAGCTTCTGGCTTGTCGGTCATCTTGATAATCCTTTAATCAAATTTTTGAATCTCTCACGACAGACAGGACACTTCATTCCTTCTGCAATGCTTTGGCTCATCGTGCCGTTGTGTATGGAAACGCGCCTACAATCTCTATTCCCGCAAGGCGTTAAAAAAATGGGCGGTGGTTTTGGTAACAGATAAACCAGCAACGCCAGTGGGATTAAATTTATAAGGGCTTCCATATCCTCACCCCTTCGTAATTGTATCTATAGGCGGTGGTCATTGGCGGTTCCTATCTGTTGGCTTTAAAAAACGCACGGGCAAAATGTTCGTCTGTCATGCTCCGGCGGGCTTGTTGCGGTTTAAAATTATCAGGCAAAACATAGTCAAGTGGCAGTTGCGGCAAATCTCTATTGTTAATGGCGCACTTTGCTTTTTCTTCTTCCGTCATTTCTCTGCGCGATTTAGCCGGGAAGTTGTAATATCCCCACAAATCCGTTTTTTTCGTGTAGTTTGCGCCGTAATCGCATGGGTCGAACGTCAAAGGCGGCTTGCCCAAAATCTGCCGAAGATAGCCAACCGGGTTTTCAAGCGCCCAAAACTTTAGCGTTCCCTTAAAGCGGCACTCACGAATTATTTTCAGGCACCTTTCGACCAGTTCAAAACCGCCCTCTAAATCTCTCGGTGTTTTAGCTGTCGTTCTGGCAAGCGAAAACATCGTGCAAGTGGGCGCGGCGAGTATGCCGTAAACGTCCAAGCTTTTATACTCTTCATAAGCGAAAACATCATGTTGCGGGTGGGTGATAACGCGCACATCATATCCCGCATCAGCGTATGGCTTTGACCATGCTCCGGTTCCTCCGCAAAGATCTAGGATTACTTTTCCCATCCCCTCATTCCCCTTCTGGCTTGGTGGTGGGCGCTTCTACCAAGCGTTTTGGTGCGGGTTTTAAATCAGGGTGTATCAAGCGGCCTTCGTGCTCCCCCTCATTCCCGCTGTCCTGTGTCTGGGCGGCGTGTTCTTTCAGCAAAGCCGCTAATCTCGGTTTGTATTGCGGTTCACGGTCTAGCATTTCCACAAACTTATCAAACCCATCCTGTGCGGGGCGAGGCGTGAGGGTTGATCGGGCTTGTTCCCATCCAGCCATAAAACTGTAAATGCGATCTTCCACATCCTGCGGCATATTCACATTATCTACAGGCCAACTTCTTTCGCGCCAATACGCAATGGATGCACGAGATTGTGGAGTGTCGCCAAAGCGCACTTTTTGCCACGGTGTTAAATCAATCGCCGCTTCCAGTTCGGATCTCTGCTTGTCGGCCAGTTCTGTGTTCGGTGGGGTCGGGTGGGTCATGCTATCCTCTCTTTTGCTATATTCAGGTATTCTTCGCTTATTTCTACGCCGATAAAATTACGGCTTAACTCTTTCGCAATTTTTCCTGTAGTCCCACTCCCCATAAATGGATCACAAACAACATCACTCTCGTTTGACCAAGAAAGTATATGGTCTTTAGCCAATAATTCAGGAAATCTTGCAGGGTGAGTCATAGCTACCTTATCTTTTGTATCTTTATTTTTACCAACATCATACGTCCAGATGTTAGGGCGAATTGAAAATTCTTTTGGAACGTAGCTTCCACTTGGTTTTGTGCTACCGTCTTTCTGTCTTGCGGTATTGCCACTATTAACTTTACCAAAAACCTTGTTTCTTCTGTCTTTAATAGGATTAAATGTTTTTGGCTTTCCCTTAGAAAATACAAACATATACTCAAAAGACGGAGCGTAGCGCATCATGTTCGGATAAGGTGCTGGCCCGCCATTTTTTTCATAGATCATCGTATCGAGTAAATTAAATCCGCATTCTTCCTTAAAAAAGATAGCTTGTTTAAATGAAGTGAGGGTTTCAGAAAACTTTTTAGTTTGGTCGGCAACAACCCATACAAGCACTCCGCCATTCTTGGTTATTCTGTATATCTCTTTGGCTATTTTTTCAAAATCAAAACAGTATCCTTTATAATCCCTTGCGTCATCATAAGGTGGACTTGTTAAGGTTAAATCAATACACCCTGCTTCAAAAGATTTAAGGATTTTTGCACTATCACCTAAAATTAATCTCATTCCTTCCCCCCGAACAAATCAGGTCTTATCGCTTGCAGGTGGTCATCCTGCACCCATCCAAATGAGCCGTGTATTTTATAACCAGCGTCCCAAACTATTCGCATTGCCTTGTCCAAATCCAGTGGTGGGCGCGTCAGGGCGCGTTCTGCCGCCGCACGAGCAATCCCAAGTTGACCTGTCAGGCTTGCAATCTGGCGGTCTTTGTCCGCAAGCAACGCCTCCGCCGCCCCCTGATCGGGGGACTGCGGGGGGAGGGGTGTAAACTCAAGGCGGCACAGTTCACATTCCCACCAAGTGCGAGTAACAAACCCGCCATTTTCTTCATGGCGTTCTGTAACTCTTAAATGCGCACAGCACGGCATATCTGGGGCTTTATCTTCGGGGGTCATATAAATCTCTCCTGTTTTCTTTCATGCGCTTCAATTGATCTGCAAATTCTGTTATGGGCAAAATCGAACCATAGTTTATTTGTTTCCATACCTAAAAACCTTCTGTCTAATTCCATAGCTGCGACACCAGCCGTTCCAGAACCCATGCAGCAGTCCATGACAAGATCATCTTTATTTGAAGATACTTTGGTCAAGTACTTAAAAAGCTCTAATGGTTTTTGTGTTGGGTGGTCTTTTGATCCACCGCTTGGAAATCTCCACACAGAATTTTTGCAATGCTCGTTAAATGTTGCTTTTGACTTTCTGGCAAATACGCACGTTTCAATCCCCGAAAGCCATAAATGCTCCCCGTTGCTTGGTGCTGGATTAGTTTTTTCCCAAATACCAAGCCGCGTTGATAGCCCGTTGTGAATAAAGCGGGCGCGCAATTCCGAAACCTGTTCCGTTGAGCAAAAAACATAACAGGAGCCGGAGGTAATGCGGCAAATCTCGTCCACAAAAATGTTTAAATCAAAATTCAATTCATCTGCTTCATCCTTGGTGTGCTTTCTCAAAGCCCCCGCGTATCTCTCACGCTTTGTTCCCTTCAAGTCATTCAAAACGGCGTATGGAATATCGGTGAGCGTCAAAGTCACGGAGTTATCTGGCATAGACTTAAAGCACTCCATACAATCCGCGTGATACAGACTTATTTGCTCTTTGTCGGTAATGCGTTGCTGTATATCCATCACTCATTCCTTTTCCGCTCGGCGGGGTTGGGGTTAATCTAGTGCTTTAAAAATAGCAAACATGTTCCATAGAAGGCCGCAGCACATTAGGTAGATTAAAAATATCATTCCTATAATTGCCATTACGTCACTAAAATATTCCATCGTCATTCGCTCTCCGTCCGTGGTGGGGGTTGCCTTTAAATGCTTTAGAATTTCAATCAAAAGCTGTTTTTCTGTCATTTGGCGTATCTGTTTTTCTTCGACCTCTAAATTCAAGCATTCTTCGCATTCATAAATACCGCCAACGTGTATTTGATTGCCGCAAGCGCATTCTCTATATGGGTAATTCATCAACGCGTTCCTTTCGTGGCGGCCAGTATTTCGGCCTTCATTTGTTGTTCGTGCAAATCAGCCGCGCATTGTGCCGCATCTAAAATGCACTGGATAAAACCTTCGGGTAAATCGAACTTGAGCGCGACTTCCCCCGCTGGTTTCAGCTTGATGTAAGCTGTGCATTTCTTCTTATCTTTGTCATCGCTGTGAATCCAAAGTCTGTCTACGTGCGCCATCGTCATTTCCTCTCGGGTTTCAACGGGCACACAGGCACCCGGTATTCTTTCTTTAATTCCAGTAAAACGCCGCAAACCCGTTCAAATATTGGCTTTATTTTCATTGGTTGTTCCTTTATTATATACCATACCTTTTAGATACAGTCAACAGGTTTGTTGTAGTGCTCGGCCTGTTGAAAATAAAGCTGCGCAACGACCCGATCGCCGGCCTTTTCCGCCATCTCTGCGAGTTCTTTCCACTTACCCGCGATCTGTTTAGCGTGTCCCCGGATAGTTACGTCATTGCAATACGACGTTAAAGCGCCTGTATTAGATGAATTCACATTCCTGCGTCTTTGGTGATTCGGTCTCATGATTCGTCCCCTTCAAATGTGTTAAATAATCTTCCAGCAGCTCGATCTGCCAGTCTTGGGCGTCTTGGCCTGGCATCAGCGTACTCGACGTAGAACTGTTCCCTATCATCTCGAACGATACGAACCGCACACGAAATTCACGGGCCCGGCTCATTGGATGATCAGCTTTTTCTTGGCTTCGGGAATAATCGGCTTCGACATCTCCAGAAGCGAATCGGCGATCCACTCCGCGCAGCGCTTCGCCGCCTCTTCATCCGGCAGCCCTTTGAACTGCACGTAGGCCGTAAAAGGCCCGTTATCGGCCTCCTGGTAGAAACCGACCTTGATCTTGTCGGCGGGTTTTTCGATTTTAGGTGTTTGCTCGTTCATGAAATCTCCTCATAGCTCTGGTTAAAATATCTTGTACCGACGCCTTGCTCTCCAGCCGCGGCATGATCATCTCGTCTTCGACCGTACCCCGCGCGATGATGTAGTAGACGAACATGGCGCGATCGAATCCTGCCTGTAATTGGCGTACGGGGCCGATGCGCTCGAAGATCTGCTCGTGCAATTCCAAATTCCAGTCGATGGAAAAATAGACGAGGATGTTCCCGCCATATTGCAGGTTGAGGCCGTGCCCCGCACTTGCAGGGTGAGCCAGCAGCATCGGGATTTTGCCTGCGTTCCAGTCCTTGATTGTCTGCGGGTTCTTATCCAGCACACGCGCCTGCGGGAAGGCTTTTAATATCCGCTCCAGATCATGCCTGAAATTATAGGCGACAAGCACGGGCATGCCGGCCGCTTCCTCGATGATGCTCTCCAGCGCTCTGATCTTCTCGTCGTGGACAACTTCCCAATTTTTCTTGTCGTCCATATAGACGGCGCCCGAGGCTATCTGCTGGCACTTGTTGCCGCTGCCTGCCGCGTTGAACGCCTCGACGCCTTTATCCGCTATTTCGGCGAACATGGTGTTCTCCATGCTCTTGTAAATCTTGCGGGCAGCGGGCGGGAGATCGATATTGACGACCGTCTTCACAGGCTCTCGCAGGTCGAAATAGTCCTCGGCGCGCAATGACAGGCAGACATCCCTGAGTTTGTCCTCGATCTCGCCTTGCGCGTTCGCCAGAGGTTTGATCGAGAAGCCGTCAAACGAGCGCTGGAACCAGCGTTGCTCGAACGTCGAGAAGGTGCGGCCCAGCCTCTCGCCCTGGTCTATGAACCAGCCTTGCCCCCATAGGTCTTGCAGACCATTCGGGGAAGGCGTGCCTGTCAGCTCGATGAAGCGATTGCAATGGGCGTGCGCGACAGAGGCAAGGGCGCGGGAGCGTTTGGTGCCCTGCCGTAAACGGAAGCCTTTCAATTTCGTGCTCTCGTCGGCGACGATGGTCTTGAACGGCCATTTCTTGCCGAACAACTCGACCAGCCAAGGCAGTTGCTCGTAATTGGTCGCGAAGATCTGGGCGTTGGAGCGCAAGGCCGCGTTGCGCTCTGCAAGGTCGCCCGTGACGGCCGCTACGCGCAGATGTTGGAGGTGTGACCATTTGGCAGGCTCCTCGGGCCACGTGCTCTGAGCGACGCGCAGAGGCGCTATAACGAGGGCGGGGAAGACGTCCTCGATAAGATTGATACGATCGAGGGCCGTGAGCACGGTTGCCGTCTTACCCATACCCATGCCCGCCCATAGGGCGCAACGCGGGTTCTCCATGAGATGCGCGATGGCGAGGTTTTGGTAATTGTGCAGGTCAGACGGCCCGAGCATTAAAGATATCTTTCC
>Ga0075163_10011402_pt1 | contig 11583 bp, 7 predicted proteins | sample JI1023141ADNA_FD_71478 | JGI IMG/M metagenome (GOLD analysis project Ga0075163, IMG submission 71478) | Wastewater effluent complex algal communities from Wisconsin, to seasonally profile nutrient transformation and Carbon sequestration -... | ecosystem: Engineered > WWTP > Effluent > Algae... | reverse complement strand
GTGTCTTTGCCGTTGAGGGCATCGAGCATCGCCGGGTTGATCGGGAAGACATTTTTTTCGTCCGTGGATGACCCTTCCGGCAGCGGGCGGTGGCCGCGTTTGGCGTGGAAGTCACGCAGTGCATTGGTGAGCTTCCGGGCTTGGTCCCGTGCCACGGAAACGGGTGAGTAGTCTCCTTTGCCGTGGCCCTCGGGTGCCGGGGGCGTGGCGGGAGTCATTTGGATTTTCTCGGGAGGCCTGGTGAACATGAACTTGGCGGCGATGAAGGCTCCGATGAGGACTGCGATGAGCACGAGGATGCTCTTGGCTGGCGATTTCATGGTATAGATGGGGAAAGGCGTTTAACGGGGCATGGCGCGGCTTTACCGGACGGGTGGTGGCAGGGTGCCACGCGCTCCCAGATCAGCCTGGAGCTCACGGCAGGTCATCTGGCCGGCGGCGATCTTTTTGAGCACGGGGCCATGAATGCTGAGGCCGTGACAAGCCATGCCGATGGTGTCGAGGGCGACTTTTTCCGGCAGTGCGTCGAACGATTCCAGGGCGAGGCAGCTCGTGATGTAGCAGGCTCCTTCCTCCGCGCTTACGCCAAAGTGGGCGAGAGGCATCAGGCGGTTCAAGAGGAAGGCTGCCTGCATGACTTCACCGATGCGGCCAGGATCAATCGCAAAGGGCAGCAAGGCGGAGGCGTGGAGCAAAAAGGTGCCGGGCGTGTTCTTCACGAGCTCGATGCCGCCGGGGACGAGCGCCAGCAGATCCTCCACGAGCTGGATGCGCATGGGGACGAGCATGCCGTCCCAGGTGTCGGCGGTGACGAGGAGGAACTCCGCCGGATGGTCGTCGGAGGCCTCGACATGCACGACGGTGTAGTCATTGTCTTTGAGTAGGTCGGAAAGCAGGGAAACCGGTGTGGGATCAGCCATAAGGAGTGTGTTTGGAGGTGGTGGGATGCTCAGGATTTGAATTTCAGGCCGGTCTTGCTCTTGAGGGTGTCGATGCCGGCCTTGTTGGCGCCTTTGTTGGCGATGGCGTTGGAGATGCCTGTGATTTCGCGGTCCTTGAGGCCCAGCTTGCGCAGGGCGTTCACGGTCTGGCCGTCACGAGGCAGGTCAGAGGGGACGATCGGGCCGCCTTTCCGGTGGTTGCGTGCCTGCCGGGTTTCATCGAGCAGCTTGTTGGCGATGACGGTGACAGCCTGCCTGTTGTCGCGTGAGATGATGCGCTTCTCCATGTACTTGGCCAGGTTGTCGAGGTCCATGGCATTGTTGGGGTCGAGCTGGCCTTTCTTGATGGCGTGCTGCTGGATCTTCATGATGGCGTCCAGCTCCTTCTTGGTGATCAGCCTGCTGTCGGCGGCAGGTTTCAACTGCGGGTTCTTCGAGAGCACCTGGGCTTGATTTCCCTCCACCTCGGCTCCTTCGACATGATCGGGGGCTTGTGGCATGCCCTCCGCCTCGGCTGCGATGGCGTTGCCCTGCTGGTTTTCCTCACCAGGGGCCTCGGCGGCCACGGCAGGGCCTTGCTCGGGCTCGTCCACGGCCACCGGGTTGTCCGGGATGTCGCCGGAGAGCACCATGGCGCGGAGCTTGTTGATGCCTTTGAGAGCGAGCTCCGCTTCCTCGGCGATCTTCAAGTTGTGGCTGTTGACCTTGTATTTGAAAACTTCGACACCGGCGGCGACGCCGATGGTCAGCCCCGAGGAGGTCACGGCCACCGCCACGCCCGCCGCGGCAATAGCGGCCCCAGGCGCGGCCCCCATGCCCATGCCAGCACTCCCCGCCGCAGCGGCGAGCAGGCCCGCTCCGGCGACACCGGTGGCCACACCCGTGACGATGGCGGTGCCGTGTTTGACCCCCTCGGCGGCTTTGACATACTTGTCAGTCTTAGCTTGAAGCTCGACGCGTTTGATGGCGGCTTCGAGAGCTGGATCAGTGATGTCTGTGCGGGCCTCATGCGCGGCACTTTGCCTCTCCGCGGCCTTCACATAGGCATGCACATCCATGCCCAGATTGATGGCCCCGACGCCTGCCTCCAGTGCGCCTGTGGCGATGCTGATAGCCGGGCCTGCCACGGCGACACCTGTGCCCACCACCTGTCCGCCCACGGCTGTGACCTCCAGGACGTTCAACACGGCCTGTGCGCCGCTCGAAAGAGCGGAAACGCCCTTTTCCATGGTGTCCATCGCATTACGCACGGACTTGCCCTGATGCTTCAGCGTTTCCCTGGCGAGGTCCGCTTTGGCCTCCAAGGCCACCAGTTGCTGCATCCGGGGGGCTTGATTGATCTCGGTGATGCGGGCGTCGATGCCCTTGGTGGCATCATTGAGGGCCTGGATGCGCTGCACCTGCTGCGCCGCCTCCTGGTTGAGCTGGTCGAGCATGGCCGCCAACTGCGGTGCCACGGCCTTTTCCGCGTCACTGAGCTTCTGGTGCTCAGGTGACTCGGGGTCCATCATCTTTTTGATCTCCTCCGCGCGGGCTGCGAGCGCCACCACCTTTTCAGCGCATTTGGCCGCCTCCTGTTTATGCAACTGCATCACGACGTCGAAATTGCTGCGCTCACGGATCAGCGCCGCCACCTCGGGGTCCTTTTTGCAGGCGGACTTGAAGTCCTTCAGGCGCTTGAGCTGCGTCACCACCTCTAGGCCATCCGCGGCGGATTGCTTGGCGGCGAGGGCAAAGGCCGCGCCATCAACCACTCCTCCCGCGCCGGACCCGATGATGCCTGCCGCGGAGTCGATCATGCCAACGACGTCGTTGCTGCCTTTGATGGCCTCCGAGGTGGTATCGATGATCTCGGGCATGTTGGCGACCACGGTCAGTGCGCCCGACTTGAGGTTGCTGGTGACGGTGGTGCCGACCTTTTTGATGGCGTCCCGAACGTTTTTGCTCATAAGGTGAAATGGGAGAAGGGAGTCAGATTAGCATCAGCGGGAGGTGGAGAGAGAGCTTCCAGAGGTTTTGAGTGCAGTGGGCTTCGCGGCCTGCCAGGAGCCGCTTGAGCGGAGGGTTTTGCCTCCAGGCTTGGGGCCTTCCTGTCCTTGGCCCTGCTCTTGATCTTTGGCTTGAGCCTGACGGTGGCTGCCGAGGCTGGTGCCGTTGCTGCTGTTCAGCATGTCTCGAACGCTGGGGCTTTTCTTGAGGCCCTCCTGCTTCAATTCCACTTCGTCTTCATCCAGATCGTCCAGGGCATCGAGAAGGTCCACGTCCTGCTCGTCCTCGGCAGCGTTGATCGAATTGCCCGCGTTTACCTGAGCGGCGTTTTTGCCCACGGGCGGAGGCAGTTGATTGAGTGGCACACGCTGCTCGATCGGCGGTGCATAGCCTGCCCCGCCGACTTTCGGTGCTTTGGCATTTTGCGCGGCCTGATTCTGCGCCACGCTGCGGTCCTGGGCGTTTGCCCGGGCATCCTGCATGAGGCCTTGCTTGGTGCTCGAAGAGACGGATTCACGCGCCGCATGGTCGAGCTGGCGTTCGAGGGAGCCGAGCTGCTGCTTGGCCTGAGCCTTTTTGTTCTCGTAAAACTCCTTCCGGGCCTCAGGCCCGCCGCTGGCCAGGCTGCGAAGGCGTGCCCCGAATCTTCCTTTCTCAAGTTTAGCGAGCTCCTTCTCGTAGTGGGCCACTTTCGCATTCGCATCATCGACCTGCTTCTTCAGGTCGGTGACTTCGGCCCGTTTGGCCGGGTCTGCGATCTTTTGCGGCTGTGCTTTGTTTTCCTGAGCGGCGCTCTCGACTTTGGCGGCATACTCCTCGTAAGCCGGGTCCCTCCGCGCCTTGCCGACCGTATCGAGATCACGCTCGACGTACATCGAGTTTCCCTGGGCCTGCTCATTGCGTGCGTATTCGACCTCAGCCAGGACACTGCCCAGATAGGATGTGGCATTGGCCGTCTCTCCGGCGGCGACAGCTTTTTCCTGGGCCTCGGCCTGCACGGCCGCCTGCTGTTCATAGGTTTGTGTATTGAACGCATCGACGATTTGCGGAGGCTGGCCCGGCTGGGGATTACGAATGGCCGCCTGCATTGCTTCGAGACGTTTTACCGCGCCCTCGATCTGGGCATCACTGAGTCCCGGCCCTCCGTCGGGCGGTCTGATGCCCTTGAGCTTCTCCCGCATCTCATCCGGACTGACCTTGAGCAGCTTTTCCGCCGTCTCCCGGTGGATCATCTGGGGCTTGCCCGCGACCGCTTTTGTCTGGAGACTGCGCTCCCGGCCCAGCATTTGCTCACGTTCCACCTCTGGAAAGGCGAGATCGTTGTCGATACCGGTGACTTTTCCGCTCTTGGGTTCGATGAAGATATTCCCCGGATGCCGGTCGATCTGACCGCTGATGTAATCCATGACCTCCAGATCACTGAGTCCCTTTTGAATGGCAGGTTCAGAATAATCGATATCGAGGAAGGCGGTCTGTGGCTCTCCGAGTTCGTTGGCGGTGCCAGGCTGGCTGCGCACACCGACGCCATCACACTGCACGCTCACGCCCATGAGTCCGTGCTCCTCGCTGGTGGCGAATTTTTCCTGAGCGACAACGCCCGTGCCGAAGAGCTGGTCCAGCTCGTGCGACGCCACGGAGCGCGTGACGAGGCCGCGGTCTCCCAGGCTTTCACCCTGCATCATCGATATGTCGTCTTCGTATAGGTTGCTTGAGGAGGAGGCGATATTTGAGTAGGAGCTGACGAGGTTTTGAGCGGCCTTCAGCTCGTTGGAAACCTTCAAATACTCGGCGATCTCAGGATTCTCAGCCAGTTCGGTGGCCAGTTGCTGACGAATGCCCTGCTTGTTGTCCTGGATGCCCTGCCACATGTCCACTTCCACCTGATTATCCGCCACACGTTTGGTGAACTTTTGGATCTCGGCCTCGTCGCGGGGGACGCCTGCGTTCAGGCTTGCAAGCCTATCCTGGTTGGCCTTCAGCACGGATTGGGAGTCGGATAGTGTCTTATCGACCTCCTCAAGCTGCTTGAGACGACGCTGCCACGAGTCCACCGCGGGTTTTTCCGCCAGCTTACCCCGCTTTTTGTTGAGTTCCGCAGCCTTCTCCATGCGCAACTGCTGGGTAGCTTCGTTGTAGCCCTCGGCCTTCTTTGCAAACCCCACCTGCTCCCCGGTGTCACCGAGCGGTTGTTGCTGCGATGCCCGCACCACATAGGTTTCGTTGGCCTGGGCGGTGGATTTTGCATCATTCGAGCCGATGGTGAGATTTTCGCCGTCGAGGTGTTGCGGGGTTTCAAAGTCGGTGCGGGGCATGGCGAGGGTGGGTTGCGGGGAGAAGATGGCTGTCGGCCATTCCTCCTTGATTATCCCAATCGCTTTCGACTGTGACTGACCGCTGATGGTCACCACGACATATGCCCGTGCCTGTCACAGCCAGCTCTAGTCGGGCTATCCCCTCTCAGCACCCGCTGATCTGAATGTTTTCGTTCCTCAAATTCCTCACCGCCGTCGGTATCGCCAGCTTTGGCATCTGGTACATGCTGCAATACGACCGCATCAATGAAATCACCGGCGGCGTGGCTTTCATCTGCGTGCTGGCAGCGATGGTTCTGATCAAATGGCAGCCGGATTTCTCCAAGAAGGACTACATCGTCCAATACAAGAACCTCAAATGGCTGCCGGGGGAGTTTACGCGGCATTGGTTGATCACCGGTGACACCGGCGTGGGCAAGACGACCTCCGGTTTTAATCCGCTGCTGCATCAAATCAGCGTTTCGCGGCCCAACTGGGGTGGCCTCATTCTCGGTGCGAAGGGGGACGAGCATTTCTTCGCCTTGGAGCACTTCACCGGCCACGGCAGACCGGATGCCGTGTGCGTGCTGGCGGTGCGGCCAGACCGCCTAGACAAGAGCTGGCAGCCCAAGGAACGCTACAACCTCGTCTCCGACATGCGCCTGCCTTACACCACGCATGCAAAAAACCTCGTCGATACCGGCGCGGCTTTGACCGAGGGGGAGCAGTCCTCCTTCTTCAAACCGGCGGCGCAGCAGGCGCTCACCAGCGCCTTCGAGCTGCTCGAAACGCTCGGCAAACCGGTGAATGTGCTCCGCGCCTACGAATTCCTCACAGACAAGTCGAACATGGAGGCACTCTTCAACGAGCTGCTGGATGCCGAGAGCACACCGGAGCGCATCAAGCTGGCCAAATACTTCGACCAGACGTTTTTGAGCGCCCAGGCCGCCGAGCAGAAAGAAGGCCTTGTGGGCACGCTGAAGGTCATGCTGGGCTTTTTCACGCATCCAGACATCGCGGAGGTCTTCTGCTCGGATGAGCCAAACACCATCGACATCCAGGATGTGGACAAAGGCCGCGTCTTCTGCACCGCGATGCCGCAGACCTTCCAAACCGAGCGCCGCTACATCAACACCTACCTGAAGCTGCTCTTCTACACGCACGCCATGATGCGCTTCGACAAGCCGAAGAAGGACCGCAAGACCGAAAACCTGCTCATCGCCCTCATGGACGAGTTCCAGGCCCTCGCCACGGCCAGTGAGGACGGCATCTCCGATCACAACGTGATCGACCGTCTCCGCGCCGCAAACTGCTGCCTCATCCTCGGCATGCAGAGTGATGCTTCTCTCTTCCCGGTGCTGGGCAAAGAGACAGCTCAGGTGCTCACGCTGAACTGCCGTTCCCGCATCGCCTTCCGCCAGCCAGATCCAGAAGGAGCCCAAGCCGTGGCCGAATTCATCGCCAAGGTGGAGAAGAAGAAAAAATCCACCTCCTCCGGCTTCCTCGGGAAGGATCGCAGCACCACCATCAACAAGGAGTGGGACTACGAAGTGCAGCCCGGCGAACTCATGAAGATGCCGGATGCCACCGCGTGGATCGTCCACCCCTCCAAAAACAAGATCAAACTGCGCATCCCCGCCATGGATGGTGCCGGGAAGATCCCGGACTGGTGGAGGTGATCACCCGCGTCTTGGACCAGCTCTCACCGCTTCCTCTTTTACCGCTCCAACCATCATGACCGCCGAATACGAAGACCTGTTGAAATCGTTTGCTGAACTCCACGGCCTGCCAGCCGATGCCCTGCTCGCCACCGGTGAGGTGGTCTTTGGCGGCACCGCCGTCTCGCTCATCTATGAAGGCGATGACAGCAGCGGAGAGCTGCTCCTGCTGGGGGAGATCGGCCGCGCACCAGAAGGGGCTGAGGCCGCGGTCTATGCAGCGCTCTTGCAGGCGAACAATCTCTGGGCTGGCACCGGTGGAGCCACGCTCGCGCTGGATCTGGAAGGGCAGGCCATCGCCTGCGCCAAGCTGCCCCTGGCCGCTCTCACAGCGGCCACCCTTTCGGACGCCCTCTCCGACTTCGCCGAAACGCTGGAGTACTGGCGTGAATTCATCCAGCAGCCTTGAGTCCTCCGAACCTCATCCTCTCCTCCAGCATCATGCCATCCGTTCGTGACCTTTTCCGTGACAAAGCCAGCCGCCAGCCAGCGGCGGCCGGGCAGATCGAGCAAGCCCCCCCTTCACCACCCCATGTCAACGTGGGGGACGGCCAGCAAAGCGGCCGCCTGGCCCGCATGGTGGGCGTCATCCGGCAAGGAGCGCGGGAGGTCAATCAAGGCGTGAACGGCGGCATTCGCCGAGCGGAGCGGGCGGTCAACCTGGCCCAGCGTGAGGCGGAAAACCTGGCGGAGCGTGCCGGGCGTCTCCGGGGGCAGATCGCCGGTCGTGCCAATGAGATGGCTGAGGGGGCTCGTGAAAAAGCGCGCCAGGTGGCCGAAAAGGCATCAGATGCGGCCCAGGCGGTCGGAAAACTCCACTCCAAGACTGTCGTGCCCGGCCTCAAAATGGCAGGCATGACGGTCGGCGGCTTTTTGGCATCGCCCGCCGCGGACTTCCTCGATCGCCAGGTACAGCGGCGGGAGCAACGCGCCGAAAGACGCTTCCAGGAGCAAAATGCCGGCATGATCGCCGCGCTCAGCCGCCCGCCGCAGGACAGCATCGCCGACCGCCCGGGGGTGCGTGAGCTGCTGGCGCAGGACATCCAGCGCAACACGCACGGCCAGCCGCGCATGAACGTGGATGAGGCCGTGCAGATGGCCCGCATCGGGCAGCACATCGCCCAGGCGCTCGCCAACGGGGCCGTGCTCAATGCAAACGGCAGGCTGCCGGTGGAGGTCGATGGGCAGAGGTATGAGGTGAAGCCCGGCTCTTTTGCCTCCCGCGCCCTCGCATGGCACATGACCGCCGCGGCCGCCAACAGCACCCTGCTCCGGCAGCAGCAGAATCCCGGTCAGGACCTGACCTCCGATGTGACCAACAGCGGCACCTTTGTCATGAAGGACCCCGGAGGCAGGATCTATAATTTCCTCAACGCCAACCCGCAGGTGCAGGGGCGTGTCTCCACCCACTTCGCAGACCGCATCGACAACGATGACAAGATCCTCCTGGGCAGGAAAGCCGTCCAGCGTGGCTATGACGACTACCTCGGCAAGCTGCCCGGCCAGGGGGGAGCCCTGCTTTTCGACAAAATGAAAAACGGCGAGCTTTTCATCAAGGTCGAGCACGCAGGCTGCCCTGGTCTCCTGGCACGAGAGGGCCATCACCAGGCCAGGGACATCGCCCTGCGGGCCCCGCTGGCCATGAACAAATGGTATGAGCATACCAAAAGCCTGAAAAAAAGCATGGCTGAGGGGCAGGGAGCGCCAGCCGTCGGCGCAGAGGACAAGCACGGGAAGAAAGAGCGCATCGACAAAGGCTGGTTGCGCGAGCAGGTGGGGAGCCCGCTGAAGGATGCGCTCGCCATCGCGGAGGCATCAGGAGCCATCACTCCCAAAGAGGCCAAACGCTTCTACGAAGGAGCACGCAAGCAGGGATTTGACCAGGTGGAGCGCGTGTCCAATTTCCTCCGAGGAGCCGCACAGGGCATTCCGGGAAGCGGTCTTCGCAACCTGCTGGAAAACAGGCTCGATGAGCTCAACGCGAATCTGGGTGAAGCTCGTGCCAACCTCGCTGAAAAGCCCAAAATCTCCCGCCAGGAGCATATCGACAAAGGCATGCTTCATGCACAGGTGGGAGAAAAACTACAGGATGTCCTGGCGCTGGCAGAAGCCACGGGAGTGATCCAGCTCGACGAGGCTGAAAGACTCTACGAAGTAGCTCAGAAGAACGGGCTGCAGCAGGTCGAAAAGATCCTCAGCTACCTCCAAGGAGCGGCGGAGGTCATTCCGAACGAACAGGTTAAAAACAACATTCAGGCCCAGCTTGCCGAAATTTCCGCCAACATCGCGAATGTCCGCAACGAGCTCGATGGCCTGAAGCAGTTCGAAGAGCTCGGCATCGCTGACATCGACCGCCGCGGTGCCGAGGTGCATGTGAGCCTGGACCCCGCGCAGAATCCGGCCGTGCTGCCCGGAGCTGTGGCCCCCGAAGGCGCCGGGCCAGCACTGAACGGACCGCCACCTCCAGCCGTTCCGCCACCGGGCCTGCCGCCGGATGTGTTGCAGCCGGTGGTGGCGCCTGGCTCCGGCAATCCCGTTGTGGATGCGATGCGGAAAGCGGGCCAGAAGCCCTACATTGATCCTGCCCCCACGATGCGTGAGGCCGACTTTGCAAACTTGGCACCTGGCAAGCCGCCGCTGCCTGCTCAGCCATCTCGTCTGCCGCCGGATGCGCTGCAGCCAGTGGTGGAGCGTGGCTCTGGCAATCCCGTTGTGGATGCGATGCAGAAAGCCGGCCAGAAGCCTTACATTGATCCTGCCCCCACGATGCGTGAGGCCGACTTTGCAAACTTGGCACCTGGCAAGCCCCCGCTGCCTGCTCAGCCCTCTCGTCTGCCGCCGGATGCGCTGCAGCCAGTGGTGGAGCGTGGCGTCTCCGGCAATCCCCTCGTGGATGCGATGCAGAAAGCCGGCCAGAAGCCTTATATTGATCCTGCTCCGACGATGCGTGAGGCTGATTTTGAGCCGAAGGTCGCTGGCGTGGAGAAATTGACCGGCGGACTGAAGGGGGTGGTCTTCAAAGTGGACTATGACGATGGCAGCAGCCAGGTGGTGAAGCTCCAGAAGGAGAGCCCGGTGGCAGCCATCGTGGGCACGCAGTTCGTTCAAGAAGCCGGTGTGCTGGCGCCGAACATGGAACGCATCGGTGGCCCGGGCCAGTTGCAGCGTCTGGACCTCGCCGTGCGCCTGCAACAGGCGGACAGCCCTGCCGCCAAGCAAATCGCCAACCTGCTGCGTGGGAACAACTACCCCGAGGCCGTCGTCATGGACTACGCACCGGGACGTGATCTGGGCAAAGCCATGCAGCAGCCGGACTTCAAACAGAACGTCCTGCTCAATGAGCGCTTTCAGGACCAGCTCGGCAGGCTCATGGCGGCGGATGCCTTCGCCGGGAACCCGGACCGGCTTTACGGAGCGAGAATGCCTGGTAAGGAGGGCCTCGAAGGCTTCATCAACAAGGGCAATCTCAAAATCCACGGTGAGGGTGCCCAGCTCCAAATCATCGCCATCGACAATGAATTCAATCCCGGTGCGCAGTTCCTCGGCGGCATCGAAAACATCTCCGATCAGGACCTCCACGGCATGCATTCAGGCTACATGCAGGTGGGCAGCAAGGCCATGGCCGTGGATGGCAAACGAGCAGGTGAGATCGGCCTCGTGCTGGATAAGATGTGCAAGGAGGCAAACGTGCAGCTCAGCCCCCAGGAGCGCCAAAAATTTATCCAGGTCGCGGACCGGGCCGCGGCCCAGACGATGAACCGCATGCTCACGCCGGGGCAGATGCGGCAGCAGCAGCTCCAGCAGCTCGGCGTGGAAGGCCGTGACCTCGAAGACTTCGGCCGGCATAAGCGCGGCTTGAAAATGCTCGGCCGCGCCGGTCCCGCCGCAGGCGGGGACGACCTCACCGTGGGACAAAAACTGAAGCTGGCCGCCGGCTCGGACAATAACCACCGCCAGGGCTTCCGCGCCTACATGGGCAAAGATGCTGTCAAAGGTGATCTGCCTGAGCGAGTCCAGGACCAGGCCGCTCCACGCGTTCGAAACCGCCGTGGTCCGGCCGTCTGATTCATTTGTCCACTTTGCCCCCTACTCCGCTGCCCAGCCATGCCCTCCCTCACTCCTCTCCTCGCCAATTTCTCCGCCCAGGAACTTCAGCAGCTCGCCACGTTTGGTGATTCTCGCACGTATCAGGCTGATGATGTCGTCATCCGGCAGGGTGACGACAATGATCATCTCTACCTCGTGCTGAAAGGTCGTCTGGAGGTGTTTCAGGACATCGAGGGGCCTGATTTGAGTGTTGCCATCTTGGAGGCGGGGGATTCGCTGGGGGAGGTGAGTGTGTTCGATCCCGGGCCTGCGAGTGCCTTGGTGAAGGCCGTCGTCGAGTCGGAGGTATGGCTGATCACGCGTGACAGCCTCGATAATCTCTTCGCGGCGAATCCGAAGGTGGCTTACCGCCTGGTGAGCCGCATCGCGACATGCCTTTCGAAGCGTTTGCGTCAGATGAACGACAAGCTCACGGACCTGGCGAATCGCTGAGAGTGAGTCTCTCCAGCCCTTCATCGCCTTTTTTCAAGTTAGCGATGAAGGGTGAAATCTAGTGAGGGCGGTTTACTTCACGCCGTGGCTATGTTTGCCGCCCGC
>Ga0075163_10011401_pt1 | contig 11583 bp, 9 predicted proteins | sample JI1023141ADNA_FD_71478 | JGI IMG/M metagenome (GOLD analysis project Ga0075163, IMG submission 71478) | Wastewater effluent complex algal communities from Wisconsin, to seasonally profile nutrient transformation and Carbon sequestration -... | ecosystem: Engineered > WWTP > Effluent > Algae... | reverse complement strand
CGCTGATGGCGGCGTTGCGCAGGTCGTTGACCAGGCGACCCTGGATCTCCTGCGATTGCGGGAACGGGTCCGACAGGATGACCTTCTTGCCGTCTGCGTCCTTGAGGCCGGCGAGAGTCAGGCTGGCGATGTCGAACAGATGCCACGGGCGCACGCTGGTCTGCACCTGCCACTCGATGCGCAGCTTCGTACCGACCGCGGCGTTGGGATCTCCAGGCACCGTGGCACGGCCAGCGATGAGCTTGTTGTCGGTGATGAGCTTCTGGGCGTCGGCGACGCGGATCGGCTGTTGGAAGTTCAGCTCGATCTGCGCGTACTGCAGTGCCCCCAGATTGGGGGTCGGAACCGTGGCCGGGTTGCTGAAGGCTTGCGCCACCAGCTTGCTCTCGAAGACCCGACGCAGCTCGTGGAGGTAAGGCGGCTCGTAAGCGGCCGGAGGTGCCTCATTCGCCTTCTCCGCGGCGTCGCGGCGAGTGCGCCAGGCGGTGCGCCCTTCGGCAATCTCGTTGCGCTGCTTCTCGTTGAGCTTCAGCTTGATGCTGAATTGCCGCGACTTGCCGTTCTCCGCGGCTTCGACCGTGTTGACGTCGACGTTGGGATACTCGGTCTTGAACTTCGCGTCCGCGGCCACCGTGGCACGCACCTCGTCGGCACCGGTTTCCTGCGAGACAACCATGAGCAGGTTGGCGCCGCCGGTGAAGTCCATGCCGAGCATCTTCTCGGCCGGCACGACGGCCACGGCGTAGAGGATGCCGGCCAGGATCACTGCGCCGCTGAGCACGCTGCAGGTCTTGATGTGCTTGACGAAATCCAGGTTGAGGTTGCCCAGCAGTTCGCGCGGCTTGTAGTTGTCGAGCCGCTTGGTCTCGAGGGCCCAGTGGCACAGGAGGCGCGTCACGAAGAACTGCGTGAAGATCGTCGTCACGATGCCCGCCATGAGGGTCACGGCGAAACCGCGCACGGGGCCCACACCGACGTTGAACAGCACGAGGCCGACGAGGAACGTCGTGAGGTTCGAGTCGAGGATCGCGCTCATCGCGCGTTCGAAGCCGGCGCGCACCGCGCGCACCATGTCCTTGCCCTTGTTCAGTTCTTCGCGGATGCGCTCGTAGATGAGCACGTTGGCATCGACTGCCATGCCCATCGTGAGCACGATGCCGCCAAGTCCGGGCAACGTGATCGTCGCCTGCATGAAGAGCATCGAAGCCCACAGCAGGAAGATGTTCAGGACCAGCGTCACGCAGGCGATCACGCCCACGGTGCGGTAGAACCACAGCATGAACGCGAACACGAGCACGCCGCCCGCGAGCAGCGAGGTCGTGCCGCGGAAGATGGCTTCCTGGCCCAGGGTCGGGCCGATCGTGAGCGTGCTCACAAGTTCGGGTTCGACGCGCAGTGAGCCCGTGCGCAGCACCTTCACGAGTTCGTCGACTTCTTCCTTGGTGAAGTCGCCCGAGATCTGGCCTTCGCCAGGAATGCGGCCCCGGAACACCGGCGCCGACTTGACGACGCCGTTCAGGATGATGGCGCTGGACTTGCCCGTGTAGGTATCGGACCAATCGGCATAGGCGCCGCTCTTGTCGCCGACGATCTTATAGGACACTGCGAGGCCACCGTCGCGGTCCGTCGTCGGGCTCACACCGGCCGGGTCGAGGTCTTCGCCGGAGAAGTAGATCTCCCGCAGGTTCACCGCCACGAGTTCGATGAGGAACTGCTCCTTCAGGGGCTTCTTCTTCACATCCTCGGGGATGATGCCGTTGTTCCACTCCTTGTCTTCATAGACCTTGACGGACGAGCCCTGCAGGCTGGGCATCGAGGTGAACGGCGTGTCCCAGACGTCGGGATTATCAAACTTCGGGCCGATCAGGCGCGGGTACCACGCGAGGTTGCCGAACTTGACCGGGCCCTGGCTCGCATCGTCGTTGAAGCGGCTGATCGTGCGCAGGTCGCCTTGAAGCAGGTTCTTGTTGTCCGCGACCTTGAGCCAGGCTTCGATGCGGCGCTTCTCGGCGGCCATGTCGAACTTCACCTCGGGTGAGTTCTCGGTCGCTTTGGCGAAGTAGTCGCCGTCGGCGACGATGCGCATCTCAAGCTTGCCGAGGTTGGCGATGCGCTCCTTGACGCGCTTCAGCTCCTGCGGGTCATCGAAGTACGGCAACTCGATGAGGATGCCCGTTTCTCCGCTCCGCGTGACCGGGACGTCGACCGTGCCGGTCGGGTCGATGCGGTCGCGGATCACGCTGATCGACTGGTCCATGACCGAGTCGATGGTGGCGTTTGGATCCTTGGAGATCAGCGTGTCGAGGATGTCCCGAGGGATCTCGTAACGCAGTTGGCTGCCGCCCTTGAGGTCCTGGCCCCACTGCGCCTCGAAGAAGAACATGCACAGAAGTCCTGCTACCAGGGAGAGCAGGACCAGTACGAACTGACTACGAGCGTTCTCGATCATGACAGGAAACTCGCGGGAACGGAGTCGCTGACCAAACGCGCAGGCGCAAAATGCAATGCGGACCAAGCGGGAGTGCCGCCGGTCCGCGGGGGCTTCACCGGATCGCCCCGAAGCAGGGGGTCACCGGGTGAATTACCGGACGAATATCGGACAGCCCGAGGTCTAGGAGTAGACCAGGATTGCCTCGCTTTCCGCCGGGCGGCAACCAGGTTCGTTATTCGGCGGCGGGGGCTTCGGGCTTCTGCAGGCCGCTGCCCTTGCCGGAGCGCGGGTACTGCAGGCGGCCGAGGTTCGGGTTCAGGCGGGTTGCCTTGCCTTCACGCTCGCGCAGGTAGTAGAGCTTGGCGCGACGGATCGTGCCGCGTTCGCGGACCTTGATGTCGGCGACGCGCGGGCTGTGCAGCGGGAACGTACGTTCCACGCCTTCGCCCGAGACGAGGCGACGCACCGTGGCGCTGCGGCGGGTGCCGCCGCCCTGGAGCGAGATGACCGTGCCGGCAAACAGCTGCACGCGTTCCTTGTCGCCTTCCTTGATCAGGTAGTGGACGTCGACCGAATCACCGATTCCGAAGTCAGGAATCGTCGTCTTCATGTGCTCGAGTTCGAGCTGGCGCAGGATGTTCATGGTTGGTTCTGATACTGGCTGCTGCGTGCTGCCGGCGCGCGGGTCTCGTCGCGTGCGCAATTCGCGCGCGAGGAGTCCGTCCGGTCATTCACTTGGAAGGTTTGGCTACTTGGAAGGTCAGGACCCGTTCTGGCGACCCGTTTGGGAAAGACCCGTTTGGGAAAGACCAGTCTGGGAAGGACCACTCTGGGAAAGTCGGTGTTTCTGCGCCGTCAAGAGTTGCGACTGTGCGAGGCGCCACTTCGCGACCGCGGCATGGTCACCCGACATCAAGACGTCGGGCACCTTCATGCCGCGGAACTCGCGAGGTCGCGTGTACAGCGGGTAATCCAGCCATTCGCCTTCGAACGATTCGAAGGCCGCCGAGTCCGCGCAACCGAGCACACCAGGGATCAACCGCACCGCGGCTTCGAGTACGACCATCGCGGCTAGTTCGCCGCCGGCCAGTACGAAGTCGCCGAGCGAGATCTCCTCCCAGGTGAACCCCTGTCGAATACGTTCGTCGTAACCTTCGTAGCGGCCGCAGGCGAACATCAGCCGGTCCATCTGGCTGAGTTCACGCGCGCGCCGTTGGTCGAAGGTGCGACCGCGGGGGCAGAGCAGGATCTTGTGGAACGAACCGTGCGTTCGCTCCAACTCTTCAACAGCATCAAAGATCGGTTCGGGTTTCAGCACCATGCCCGGTCCGCCACCGAACGGTCGATCATCGACCGTACGATGCGGGCCGTAGGCGTAGTTCCGGAAGTCGACGAGGTCGACCCGGAGCTTGCCTTGTGCCTGAGCAATCCCAAGGATGCTCTCGTCCAGATAGGGCCGGATGGCCTCCGGGAAGAGTGTTAGGATGGCGCAGCGCAAGGTGCCTTGCCGCAAAGAAAGGGTGAGCAGACTAGTGGCGAGCCTGGGTACGGTCAAGTCGGCTGGTGAATCCCTGCGCAATGGCGAATAGTCTCGGCCCCATGTTCACCGGTCTGGTGCAGGCGCAGGGCTCGGTTCTGGCAGTCCTTCCGGTAGGGCGCGAACGGCTTCTTCGCGTCGACCTCGGCGGCCTTCCGGGGCCCTTCCGGCTCGGCGATTCGATCGCGCTGTCGGGCGTCTGCTGCACGGTCGTCGCCCTGGTCGATGGGGTCGCCGACTTCCATCTGAGCACGGAGACCCTGGATCGGACCTGGCTCGGACAGGCGCAGGTCGGGCAGCCCCTCAACCTCGAAGGGGCCTTGCGGGCGGGCGAACCGCTCGGCGGGCACCTCGTGCAAGGCCACGTCGACGGGGTCGGGGCGGTGGTGGCCGCCATCGACGCGGCGGCCGGGGGGGACCTGGTGGCGCGCGTGCCCGCCGACCTGCAGAGATACTGTGTCGAGAAGGGTTCGATCACCTTGGACGGGGTGTCGCTCACGATCGCCGGGATGCAGGGAGATACTGTGCGCATCGCGGTCATTCCACATACGGCCCAAGTTACTACGCTTGGCCGTAAATGCGCGGGGGATGGGTTGCACGTCGAGGTCGACGTGATCGCGAAGTATGTCGAGCGCATGCTCGCGGCGCGCGGCCTGTCGGGGTGACCTTCAGTCAGGGGTGACCTTCGTCGCTGCGGTCAGCGCTTCGCGCCGCTGCTCAGGTCCCAGCGCGACCCCGGCAGGAGCCACACCGGCTCCTTCGCAGCTTCCGAGCGGCGGAAGTCAAAGACCGCGACCTTCGAGTCGCCGAGCACTTCGAATTCACTGCCCCGCACGACGATCGCCGTGCCCTCGTCGATGCCGAGGCCGATCAGCTGCGGTAGCGAGGTGATCAACTGCTGCAGGTCGGCCGTGCGGTTGCGCGTGACGAAGTGTTGGTCGATCGCGCAACCTGGCAGGAAGCCAAAACCGCGGTCGTACCCTTCGCACCATTCTTCGGTGTTGCCGAGCGGGTTGCCGCGCACGAGGAACTCCCCCTGGATCGTGGCGCCGGCACTGCTGCCGCCGATCACGCCGCCGCGTGCGAGCACGGCGTGGAACGCGGCGACCGCCGGGGTGCCTTCGAACGCGTCGCACAGGCGCCATTGCCGGCCGCCACCAAACCAGATGCCGGTGGCGTCGGCGAGCACGGCAAGGCGTTCGGCGGTCACCTCGGTCGGGGTCGCGCAGTCGAGTTCGCGCACTTCGACGCCGCGCGCGCGCAGGGCCTTTTCGATGGGGTCGGGGGTACGTTCGGAGGCGGGGGCAGCGCTAGGCACGATCACGACCTTGGCGTTCTTGCCGCCGGCCAGTTCGACGAAGCGATCGAGCACCGCCGGTGGCAGTCGGCCGCCCCCGACGATCACGAGAGCACCGTGGGGCACGCGGGGTTCGGCCATCGGCATCGGCGGCCACGGCGCGCTCTGGCGATCGCGCGCTGCGCGTTGCCACGTGACGAGGTCCTGACGGTCGCCGGCGGCAAGTTCGAGCACCCGTTCGGGCCGGCCGGCCGCCGCCGGCAGCACGAGCAACGCCTTCGAAGCGCCGAGCACACTCAGTTCGCGCCCGTGCACCAGGACGGCCGTGCCTTCGTCGACGCCGATGCCGAAGTGGCCCGGATGCGCGGCGAGCACCTTCAACAGGCGCGGCAGGCGCTTGCGCTTCAGGAAGTGCTGGTCGCTGATCGCGCCCGGCACGAAGTCGAAGCCGGTGGCGACGATCGGCTCCGCCATGCCTTCCTGGATCATCGTGCGGGTTTGGATCGCGGTGCCCGCCGAGGTGCCGCCGACGACGCCGCCGCGCGCGAGCAGGGCCTGCAGTTCGCGTTCGGTGCGCGTGCCGAGGTAGGCATCGGCGAGTCGCTTCTGCGCGCCGCCCCCGAGCCAGACGCCGGTCGCCGTGCGCAGTGGTGCCGTGAAGTCCTCGCGGTCGGCCGTCGCGCGGTCGCGCGTGTGCAGCAGCGTGAACTCGTAGCCGGGGTGGTCCGTGCGCCAACGCGTGAGGATCGCCTGCTGCTGGGCTTCGGTGTCGCAGGCCGCGGTGGCCGTGGGGATCAGCACGATGTGGCCCTGTTTGCCGCCGGCGAGCTCGAGAAACCGTTCGTAGACGCTGGCGGGCAGTTTGCCGCCACCGCCGAGAATGCGCGTGCCGGGCACGCCCGTGGGATCGATCGGGGCGGTGAGGCCTTGCGCCGCGACGGTGGCTACGAACATGGCGAGACTGAGCAAGGTAAGGCGGGCGGACATGGCCCGGCACGATACCGCTGCGTTAGCATCGGTGCGTGGTGTCCTCCGCAGAACCTGCCTCGTTGCGCGTCGTGCTGTTTGACGGCGACTGCAACCTGTGCAACGGGGCCGTGCAGTTCGTCCTGCGCCGTGACCCGCGCGCCGTCTTTCACTTCGCTTCGCTGCAGTCGGCGGTCGGTCGCCAGTTGCTTGCTTCGGTCGGGGCCAAAGCCACCTTGCCCGACAGCATCGTGCTCGTGCAGGATGGGGCGTTGGCGCTGAAGTCGACCGCGGCGCTGCGCATTGCGCGTGGGCTGCGTTGGCCGTGGCCGCTGTTTGCGGTGTTCTTCGTCGTGCCGCGCCCGCTGCGCGATCTGCTCTACGATTGGATCGCGCGCAATCGGTACCGCTGGTTCGGCAAGCGTGAGTCGTGTTTGGTGCCGACCCCGGCGCTGCGCGCGCGTTTCCTCGACCAGGCCGAACGGCACTGAGGTCGGCTGCGCCACGAACTCAGCGGTTGCTGTTGTAGGGGTATTCCTGGACCCAGTGGAAACCGCGGTTGTGGATCGGGAAGGAGGCCGGATCGCGCGGTTGCAGCACCGCTCGCAGCGCGCTGCCGGCGATCGTGCCCGACAGTTCCACTTCCTTGCGCGCCGGCGTCGTTTCCGTCGCTTCGACCGTCCGCTCTGCGTAGGTGAGTTCGAGCGGGGCGCCCGCTTCCTTGCCGACCGGCGTCAGCGTCCAGACGTGGCGCTCGGCATCGACGGTCATCGTGTAGGTCTGCTTGCTGTAGCCAAGCCGGCTCACGGTGACGTAGGTTGGCTGTTTCGGGTCGTAGCGTTGCACGACCACGTGGTGCCAGTGCTCGCTTGGGGCCGCGGCTTTCCCTTCTGCCGCGACGAGGCTGAACTCGGTGGTCTCCCAGATGCCGCCGAACGCGGGCGGATTGCTGCCGCGTTGCCGGTAGGCCTCGTAGTTGGGGGCTGCCGCCGTCCAGATGATCCAGCCCGCCAACGCCAACTTCACGATCTGGATCGGCACCAAGAACCACATTGGCAGCGGCCGGCGCAGCACGGTTGGGGTCGTGGGCTGGTTGGTGAGCAACACCGCGAGCAGACGCCGCGCATCCTTGGCCAGCAGCACGATCGCCATGAACAGCAGGTGCGACGAGTACAGCTTCACGGGCACGTCGTAGCAGTAGTTCAGCATCGCGACGTTGCCGAGCACCGCGATCGAGACCAGGGCGCCGAGCGTCGTCGTGCGGCGGAACAGCAGCAACAGGCCGCCCAGCACTTCCATGCCGCCGCTGAAGACCGTGTAGGCCGGGGATGCCGACAGGAAGGTCCACAGCAGGTTCATCGGCGACGCGCTGCCATAGGTGCCGTAGAGGCGTTCGCCGTCGAGTTCTCCAAACTGCAGCGGGAAGACCTTGTGGAACCCATAACCGAGCAAGGTCGCCGCAAGCACGTAGCGCAGGTGGATGCGCAGCATGGCGTGCAGGAACCGCATCATGCGGCCGCGCTGGTCGAGCAGCAGGTAGAGCGCACCGAGCAGCAACGCGGCCGACGCAAACGTGGCGCACTGCACGTAGTCAAACAGCGTGTCGCCACTGCCGCTGCTCACCGGGGCGATTTTCTCGAGCCGCAGCACATTGGTGCCAAACCACGTGATCGTGTCGGTCTTCGCCTGAGTGTAGATCAGCAGCCATTCCCGCAGCGGCGCCAACGGTTCGCCATCTCCTTGGTACGGCAACAGCTCGAGCGGGAACGGCAGGTTGTAGAGCAGCAGGTAGACGAACAGGCTGCCGAATGCCCACCGTAACCATGCGCGCGGCGAGGCCGACGGCAGTGGTTCGAGCGGACTGAGGTCGTAGAGCAACGCGTCGTTCGAAGTCTTGGCCATCAGAACGCTCCCAGAAGAACCTGCACGAAACTGCCGATCGGTGCGGCTTCGCGTGCATCCTCGAGCGCGCGCGAAACCTGCTTGATGATGCTGCGGAAGCGCACGCCGACATCCTTGTCGCTGATCAGGATGCCGAGCAGCGTGTCGGTGCCGATGAGCCGTTCGCTAACCGTGCGCAGGTTGGCGAGGATCGCCGTGAGGTCCTTGCCGAGATCGGCATCGCCAAGCAGGCGACCGAGCGTGCCCGCTTCGGGATCGTTGGCCTTCTTCAAGACCGCGCTCAGGTTGGCGAGCGCTTCGGTGAGATCGCGCGCCATTGTCTCATCGGTCAGGATCTTCCCGAGTGCGCCTTTGCCATCCTTCGTATCGGTGGTCAGCGTCGCGATGTCGGCGAGAATGCTGCGCAGATTCTGCGCGGCGCCGGCGTCGTTGAGCAGCATGCCGATCGTGCCTTCCTTGCCAACCAGGGCGTCGCTCGTGGCCGCCAGATTGTCGAGGATGTGCTGGAAGCGTTCGCCCATCGCGGTGTCGACGGCAAGGCGACCGAGCGTACTCTTGCCGGTCTGGATCGCTTCGAAGATGCCGTTCAGGCGCTGCACGGTCTGCAGGATCTCGTCGTAGAGCTCACGGCGCGTCGTCAGGCGACCGATCGTATTCTGCTCATCGCGCAGACTCTCGAACAGGCCGCGGATGGCGGTCAGCGTGCCATTGAGGTTCTTGCCGAGTTCGCCCTTGCCGTCGGCGATCTCGCCGATGCGTTCCATGACGTTCTTCGTCGTGGCGCCGAGCTTCTCGCGGTCCGCGGGCCACGGCCCACCGCGCCCCGGATCGATGTAGACCTGCTTCGTGCCGAGCAGGCCGGCGTCCTGGATCTCGATGCGCATCCGGTCGGTCAGCGGGATCGCTTCTTCGACGAGCAGCGTGAGGCGCGCCTGGTTCTGCGGACGCTCATAGAGAATGTCGATGGCGCCGACCTTGCCGACCTTCTTGCCGAGCACGAGCACATTGGCGCCGACTTCGATGCCGCCGCCGTCCTCGAAGTAGACCTCGAGTGGCGGCACCTTGCCGAGCGACATGTCGGTCAGGTTGACGGTAGCCCAGAGCAGGAATGCCAGCGTGCCGAAGAACACGAGGCCCAGCAGAGAGTCGCGACGGATGCGGTCCATGTCGTGGAGTCGGTACGGGATGCTTCGAGGTCAGTCGGCGCCGCCGCCGAGGAAGGCCTTGGCTAGCGGATGTTCACTGTGGACCATTTCGTCGACCGTGCCTTCGACGGCGAGTTTGCCGTGTTCGAGGATGCCGATGTGGTCGCCGCAGATGGTTGCGCACGCGCGCGAATGGGTGACGATGAGGCCGGTCACGCCGAGCGTGTCGCGCACTTCCTTGATGAGCTCGTGGATCTGCTGGCTGATGATCGGATCGAGGCCGGCGTTCGGTTCGTCGTAGAGCACGCACTCGGGTTTGGTCACGAGTGCGCGCGCGAGGCCGGCGCGCAGCTTCATGCCGCCCGAGATGCTCGGTGGGAACTGCTTCGCAGCGTGGTCCATGCCGACGAGGCGCAGCACTTCCATGACACGGTCCTGCAGCTCCCCCTTGGGTAACCGGCCGTGTTCCTTGAGCGGCAGCGCGACGTTGTCCTCGACGCTGAGCCAGTTGATGAGGGCGCCGTTCTGGAACAGGTAGCCCATGCGGCGACGCAGCGCCATGAGCTGGTCGTGGTCCATAGTGGGCACTTCCTGGCCGTCCACGCGCACCGATCCGCTATCAGGCTTGAGGATGCCGATCACGTGCTTGAGCGTGACGCTCTTGCCCGTTCCCGACGGCCCCATGAGCACGAAGTTCGTGCCTTTCGGAACGTTCAGCGATAGCCCGGCGAGGATCTGCCGGTCGCCGAGCCGCTTGAAGACATCACGAAGGGCGATCATCCGGCGAGGAAGTAGAAGAACCAGGTGACGATGAAGCCCAATACGATGATGAGGATCACCGAATTGCGCACCGCGGTCTGCACGGCGAGGCCGACGCCGAGCGCGCCACCGCTGGCGCGCAGGCCGGCGGCGCAGCTCACGATGGCAATCGCGATGCCGAACAGGAGGGCCTTCAGCAGGCCGACGTAGACTTCCTTTGGCAACAACGTTCCCGAGGAGGTCAGCGCTTCGCGCGCGCTGTTCCAGAACAGCTCGTTGCTGACCGCGAGGTTGTTCTCGGCGATCACGCTGCCACCGTAGATGCCGATCAGGTTCGACAGCACCGTGAGCGTGGGGCACATGATGGCGAGCGCGATCACGCGCGGCAGCACCAGGTAGTTGACGGGATCGACGGACATCACTTCGAGCACGGCGACTTCGTCGCTGACCTTCATGGTGCCGATCTCGGCGGCCATCGAAGAACCGACCGTGGCAGCGAGGATCACGCCGGTGATGAACGGGCCCATCTCGCGGCACATCGACAGCGCCGTGATGGTGCCGAGCACCGTGGTGTCGCCAAAACGGCGCAGCTCGATGCCGGTCTGCATCGCCAGGATCGCGCCGGCGAACGCGGCGACGACCATGGTGACCGGCAGCGCGCGTACGCCGGCGTTGAATGCCATGTCGAGCGTGAAGCGCAACCGCCGCGGCACGTAGCGTACGGCCATCGCCGTGCGCAGCAGCAGGTCCATGACGTAGCCGGCGTCATTGACTCGCGTGACGAGATTGCTGCCGACGATCGCCAGCACGTTCATCGGGTCGTCTCCTCGGCGGCGGGCGAGCTGCCCATCGGGATCGGTAGGAACTGGAACAAGCGCAGGGTCTTGGTGCCGTCTTTCTGGCGTTCGTAGTTGAACAGGAATGGCACGCTCGACGTCGATTCGCCGCCGCGATCCCGTTTGGTGTAGACGCGTCCGAGCACGTCGAGCGAACGATCGTCGGCGGTGCGTTGGCGTCCCGCCACGACTTCCCACAAGAACCCGTACAGTTCTTGGAAGCCGGTGGCGTTGCCATCGCGCCACGGAATCGGCGACAGCATGCTCCAGTCGCCGCCGACCTGCTCCCCGTTCTTGTCGGCTCGCACAGTGCGATGGAAGAACGGCCAGACCTTCGTGAAGTCCTCACTCTCGCCGGAGTGCTGTTCCTGCCACACATGCCAGAAGAACGGCAGCACCCATTGTTGCTCGGTGCGCCCGTCGGGGTCGTCGTAGTTGCGCCACCAGATCAGGGGCCACAGCGCCGACCACGCGTCCTGGTCGTCACTTCGCACGCGGCCGAAGAACGGCCAGAACCACCACTGCGTGACGTTGTCTTCGGCGCGGTTCCAGTAGTAGTGGAAGAACGGCCACAACAGTGTGAGGGCCGTGAAGTGGTTCTCCTTCCACGTGTGCTGGAACAGCGGCCACAGTGCCATCCAGCCACCGACCGTGCGCCCGGTGCGCCAGCCGAATAGCGGCCAGATCCAGTAGCTGTTGACGGGTTCGTC
>Ga0075163_10011400_pt1 | contig 11584 bp, 8 predicted proteins | sample JI1023141ADNA_FD_71478 | JGI IMG/M metagenome (GOLD analysis project Ga0075163, IMG submission 71478) | Wastewater effluent complex algal communities from Wisconsin, to seasonally profile nutrient transformation and Carbon sequestration -... | ecosystem: Engineered > WWTP > Effluent > Algae... | reverse complement strand
CACCGAGGGAGAGATCGTGTCGTGGCTCATCAAGCCCGGCGAGATGGTCAAGGAAGACCAGCCGATGGTGGAGGTCATGACCGACAAGGCCACCGTCACCATCACGTCGCCCCGCGCGGGCGCGGTAGTGGAGACCCGCGGCACCATCGGTCACGTGGTGCAGGTGCACGAGGTGCTGGTGGTGTTCGAGGTCGACGGTGCTGGCGCAGCAGCCGCTCCGGAGGCCAAGAACGGCGCGAGCTCCGACGGCCCCGCGGCCACCGCGGTGGGCGACATCAAGGAGAGCCTGCCCGGGCTCGGCGCACCTTCGCCGCGCCGGGGCACCATCCCGGTGGGGCCGCCCGCGCCGGCGTCCGCATACTTCAACGAGAAGCCCCTGGCCACGCCCGCCACCCGCAAGCTCGCCCGGGACCTCGAGGTCGATCTCAAAGTGGTGCCGCCCACCGGGCCCTCCGGCCGGGTCACCAAGACCGACGTCGAGAGCTTCGCGCAGAACGGTACCTCGGGCTCCCACACCACCCCGGTGGAGCGTCGGCCCATCACCGATCTGCTGCCGCCGCCGCCGCACGGCGCGCCCGCCGCGACCACCACCCAGCAGGCTCCGCCCAACGACACCCGCGGCCGCGATGCGGTGCGCATCACCGCGCCCACCAAGGAGCAGGGAGCGCTCGAGGAGCGCGTGCCCTTCGCCGGCATGCGCCGGAAGATCGCCACCAAGATGGCGCAGTCGAAGCACACCGCGGCGCACTTCACCTTCGTGGAAGAGTGCGAAGTGACGGCGCTCAAGGCGCTTCGCGCGCGGCTCAAGGGCCCCGCCGAGAAGGAGGGCGTGAAGCTCTCGTTCCTCCCGTTCATCGTCAAGGCGGTGGTGGCGGCGCTGAAGAAGCACCCGGTCCTCAACTCGGCGCTCGACGAGTCCACCAACGAGCTCGTCTACCGCAAGTACTTCAACATCGGCATCGCCGCGTCCACCGACGCCGGTCTCATCGTGCCGGTGGTGAAGGACTGCGACCGCCGCAGCATCCTGGAGATCGCCCGGGAGATATCTCGCCTCTCCGACGACGCCAAGGCCGGAAAGTCCAAGATCGAGGACCTCGGCGGCTCCACCTTCACCATCACGTCGCTGGGCGCGCAGGGTGGCCTGTTCGCAACGCCCATCATCAACTTCCCGGAAGTGGGTATCCTCGGCGTTCACCAGATGAAGCAGCGTCCGGTGGTCAAAGACGGCCAGATCGTGGTGGGCGAGGTCATGTTGCTCTCGCTCTCGTTCGACCACCGCATCGTCGACGGCCACGTGGGCGCAGCCTTCGCCTACGACATCATCGGCTTCCTCGAGAACCCGGACCGCCTCTTCCTCGAGATGGCCTGAGCGTCGGGAAAACCAGCGCCGTCCTCGGTTCTCGCAATGCGGGGCGGACGGCGCTATCCTTTTTCCGTGCCCCGCTCGCGCTCCCTCGCACTGGCTCTCGCGCTCTCTCTGGCGTCGACCTCGGCGCTCGCCGAGCGGCCCGCCCCCACGCCCGAGCGCTTGAAGTCCGCGGGCGAGGAGTTCGATCAGGGGCGCCGCTTCTTCCTGGCGAACCAGTTCGAAGAAGCCGCGGTCCACTTCGAGAACGCGTACCACGACGCGCCCAGCGTCGAAGCGCTCCGGCTGGCCATCAAGGCGCGGGCCGCGGCCAAGCAGAACGCGCGCGCGTCGACGCTCGCTGCACAGGGCATGCTTCTGTACCCGGACGACGCGGCGTTGAAGACCATGGGCACCCAGACCATCGACGCCACCCGCGCACTGGTGCATCATGCACGTATTCGCTGCGCGCTTCCCTGCGAAGTCGCGGTAGACGGGCGCGTGGTCTCGCTGGAGGAAGCCCGCGAGGTCTCGGTCTATCTCGACCCGGGCAGCCGCAAGCTGGTGGTGAGCTTCGGGAGCGCGGTGCAAGAGCTCTCGGTGCCGGCCACCGCCGGGGGTGAATCGCGGCACGAAGTGGAGGCGCCGAAGGCCCTCCCCAAGAGCGACCCCAAGCCCCGCCCCAGCACGCCCGTTCCCGGACCGACCCCGCCGCCCAGCACCAAGCCCTTCGGCAAAGGCGTGTTCTTCACCGCCGCCGGCATCACCGTGCTGGCCGGCGCAGGCACCATCGTCTCCGGCATTCTCACCCTCAACAGCCCGGGGAAAGAGGCGGTGCGCCAGGACTGCGTGGGTCTCGACGAGAGCTGCCCCACGTACAAGCAGGGGAAGAACGCCGAGCTCCGCACCAATGTACTCCTCGTGACTACCTCGGTCTTCGCGGCGGCCACCGTGTTCATCGGCATCTTCACGCAGTGGAGCTCGCCCGCGAGCCCGTCGGGCCCGGTGAAAACCGGCACGGCGCCCACGTTCTGGGCCACCACGCAGGGCGGCGGCGCGGGCTTGACGGGCCGGTTCTAACCGCTACCCGCAGCGTTTGACGCACAGTGCCCAAAAACGCACGAGGGGCGCTGGAAGCCGGGCGAAAACTTCCAAAGGATGCAACAATCCACGGTGGAGGTCGCGGCCGAGAGTGGCGAGTCGCTTTGTTCCCATCGATGGCGAGAAGCTCGATCGCTTCGAGCTTCTGGCGGAGCTCGCAAGTGGCGGGATGGCGACGGTGTTTCTTGCGCGCCTCCTGGGCGTTGCAGGCTTTCAACGTCTCGTGGCCATCAAGCGTCTGCATCCGCACCTCGCGCGCGAGCAAGAGTTCATCGAGATGTTCCTGGACGAGGCGCGCCTCGCCGCGAAGATTCACCACCCGAACGTGGTGCCCATCCAAGAGGTGGGCGAGAGCCGTGGCTACTACCTGGTGATGGACTACGTGGAAGGCGACACGCTCGCGCGTCTCCTCACCAAGGGCACCGCCGAAGGCAAGAAGCTGGTGGGGCCGGACGTCGTCATTCGCATCGTCCTCGACACGCTGGCGGGGCTCCAGGCGGCCCACGATCTGCCGGGTGACGACGGCAAGCCGCTCGACATCGTGCACCGCGACGTGTCGCCGCAGAACGTGCTGGTGGGCGTCGACGGCATCGCCAAGCTCACCGACTTCGGCGTGGCCCGGGCGTCGGCGCGCCTCTCCACCACCCGCACCGGTCAGCTCAAGGGCAAGCTCTCGTACATGGCGCCGGAGCAGGCTCGTGGTGAGCTGGTCGACCGCCGCGCCGACGTGTTCGCGGCGGGCATCGTGCTGTGGGAGGGCCTCTCGCTCCGGCGCCTGTTCCGGGGTGACGGCGAGGCCGAGGTGCTCACCAAGATCCTCAACCAGCCGATTCCTTCGCTGCGCAGCGTGGCGCCCACGGTGCCCGCCGCACTCGATGCAGTATGCATGCGTGCGCTGGCGCGCGATCGCGACGAGCGCTACGGGAGCGCCGCCGAGTTCGCAGAAGCGCTGGAGAAGGCCGCACGTTCGCTGCGCATCCTCGCCTCGCCGCGGGACGTCGCTGCCTGCCTCGACACCGTCATGGGCGACGAGATCCGCGAGCGCCGCGAGCTCGTGCGCAACTGGATCATGGCGCGGCCGGACTCCGGCATCACCACCATGCCGGCTTCCATTCCCGCCGCCGTCGAGTCGGTGACGCGGGTCGAAGCGCCGCAGCGCCGCAGCGATACGCCGGCCAGCCACCCCCGCGCGACCTCGTCGGCCTCGCTCCCCGACGTCTCGAGCCAGGTGTCGCGGCAAGTGCTGGCGGCGGCCCACGAGCCGGTGCAAGAGAGCGCGGGCAGCGTCACGTCTGCGGCGATGCAGGTGGGCATCCTGTCCGCCGCTCCTCCGCCCGAGCCTCGCCCGCGTCGCGGCGCATTGGTCGCGGCCCTGGTGCTCCTCAGCGTGTCGATCTTGGCGGCGGCCATCGCGTACCGTTCGAAGTCGACACCGGCCCCGCAGCAGCCACAAGTGGCGGCGGTCACGGCAGCTCCGTCCGGTGCGCCGCTCCCGGTGACCCCGGAGCCGGTCCACGTGGACCCGAAGCCCACGTCGTCCACCAACGCCACGGCCACCGGCGCCGCGTCCTCGGCCGCCACCGTCGCGGGCGGTCGTCGCTGGCCGATCGGGCCTGGGCCCGCCCTTCGGCCCCCGCCGGCCGGAACGTCGGCGCAAGCTGCGCCTGTGCCAACGACCCCCGACGATATGCGCAACCCGTACCGGTGAGACCGCTCAGCGTCCTTTCTTGGCGTAACGATAGGCGGTGAACGCTGCGAGCAGGTGGCAGACCCAGCCGAACCAGCCGCCGGTGCCGATCCACAACCCGGGCGTGACCACGAGCCAAAACAAACCTCGGAGCCACGTGCCGTTGTAGATCTGGCCGACCCCCGGTACGAACAGCGAAAGCACCGCCGCAATACCCGGATCCGAAGGCGTTTTTCTCATGGTTTCTACCTCGTCACGGGCGCGCCCCAAGAAGAAGAGCACGCCGCACCGGAAGCATGCGCACGACGTTCCCGACCCGCAAGGCATCCGGCGCCTCCTTCTGGCGTGGTACCGCAAGGTCCGCCGCGACCTGCCCTGGCGGCGCACGCAGGATCCGTACGCCATCTGGCTCTCCGAGGTGATGCTCCAGCAGACGCGGGTGGAGACGGTCATCCCGTACTACGCGCGCTTCCTGGAGGCGTTCCCCACGGTGCTGGCGCTGGCCGAGGCGCCGCTCGACCGCGTGCTCGGCGCGTGGAGCGGTCTCGGCTACTACCGCCGCGCGCGCATGCTCCACGAGGGCGCGCAGGAGCTGGCGCGCAGCTACGCAGGGGAGCTTCCGCGAACTTCGGCGGCGCTCCGCGGCATTCGTGGCATCGGGCCATACACCGCTGGCGCAGTGGCCAGCATCGCCTTCGGCGAGGCGGCGGCGCTGGTGGACGGCAACGTGCACCGCGTGCTCGCGCGCCTCTACGCCATCGACGAGGACGACGCCAAGACCCGCAAGCGTGCCTGGGAGATCGCCGAGCAACTGGTGAAAGGCGAGGCGCCCGGAGACTTCAACCAGGCGCTCATGGAGCTCGGCGCAACGGTGTGCACGCCGCGGCCGAAGTGCGACGAGTGCCCAGTGGCCAGCCAGTGCCGAGCCCTTGCGGAGGGCAGGGAGACGAGCTTGCCTCGCCCGAAGAAGCGGCCGGAGGTGCCCACGCTCGAGCGCACGGCGATGGTGGTCGAGCGCCCGGACCGCGCGGTGCTTCTCGCGCGCTGCGGGCCCGAGGGGCGCTTCGCGGGGCTGTGGGAACCGCCCATGGTCGATGGCGCCGTGGGCGCGAAGGCGTTCGGTCTCGGCTCGGCGGTGGCCGCCGGCGAAGTGGTGCACGTGCTCACGCACCGTCGCCTGCAGGTTCACGTGCTGCGTGGGAGCGAAGGGGCGAAAGCGCCGAAGGTGGCGCCGGAGTACGCGGAGCATCGCTGGGTGCTCCCGGCCGATGCCAAGGACATCGGCGTGAGCACGCTGTGCCGCAAGGTGCTGCGGAAGGCCGGTCTCGCCTGGTAGCCCCGCCGCAACGCGCGGAGCCTTCGAAGAATTCCATCGCTTCCCCGGTTCCGAACGACTAATTTGCCCCGCCGTGCAGCGGCTTTCCCTCGCCTCCCATGCGACCTGCGTCGGTGCTCGGCTCCGGCGCGCCGCCTGTGGGCTGGCGCTGGCGCTGGCATGCGCGTCGACCGCGAGCGTAGCTCGGGCCGGCGACGATGATCTCGAGGACGAGCCGAAGGCCGATCCCGGTGCGACCAAGACCGAAGGCTTCGGCGCGCCGCCGCCCAAGGTGACGGTCACCATTCGCGGGCGCACGTACTCGCTCCTCGAGTGCCTGGCCCTCGCCGATCGCAACCACCCGAACCTGTGGGCCATGCGCGCGAGGCTGGCATTCGTGCACGCGCAGCTCGACGAAGCGAAGTGGACCCCGTTCTCGCAGTTCAGTGCGCAGGGCGGGGGAGGCGTGCTCTCGCCGGTGGGCGGCACCGCGTACTACAACAACACGCCGCGTCTCGACCGCCTCAGCCAGCTCAGCGGCTCGGTGGCGCCTGCGTTCCAGATCGCTTTCAACGGCACCATCCCGGTGTACACCTTCGGCAAGATCGACGCGGTCCGGCGCGCCGCCGAGGCCAACATCCGCGTCACCGAGTGGGACGCCGAGCGGGTGCGCACGCAGGTTCGAAGCGACGTTCGCAAAGCCTACTTCGGCCTGCAGCTCGCGCGCGACGCCCAGTACCTCATCGACGAGGTGCAGGAGAAGCTCGACAAGTACATCGACACCCTCCGGAAGAAGCTCGACAAGGGCGACAAGAGCGTCGACGAGGTCGATCGCATCCGCATGGAGAACTACCGCGACGAAGTGCTCCTTCGACGCGCCCAGGCCAACAAGGGCGAGGTCTTCGCCATCGCGGCGCTCCGCTTCTTCACCGGCGTGCAGACCAACTTCGAGGTCCCCGACGAGCCGCTCAAGCGGCCCGACGTCACGGTGGGGCCGGTGGTGCAGTACCTCTCGGCGGCGCGGCTCCTGCGCCCCGAGGTGAACATGGCGCGCGCGGGCGTCGACGCTCGCAAGGCCATGGTCGACTACCAGCGGGCGCGACTCTTTCCCGATTTCGGTATCAACCTTTCGGCCAACTACAACGTCGCCCCTTCGGCGGTGCGCCAGACGGCGGCGTGGATTGGCGACGGCTACAACGGCTTCGGCTACGGGTTCGCCTTCGGCTTTCGCTGGAACCTCGATCTGCTGCCGCAGTCGGCGCGCATCGGTCAGGCGGAAGCGCAGCTCGAGGAGACGCGCTCGCAGCTGCGCTACGCGCTCGGCGGGCTCGCGGTGGAGGTCGAGAACCAGTACGGCACCGTCATCGAGGCCAAGACCCGCGAGGAATCGTGGTCGCGCATCGAGCACCGCGCGAAGGGGTGGCTGTCGCTCACACAGGACCGCATCGACCTTGGCACCAACGACGAGCGCGCCATCATCGAGCCGACCCAGGCGTACCTGAACGCGCGCGCGCAGCACACGCTGGCGCTCATGGACCTGAACGTCGCGCTGGCGGAGCTGGCGCGGGTGAGCGGCTGGGACGCCGCTTCGCCCACCGGCAAGTGATCCCATGGCGCGCCGCTCTCGGTTGCGTCTCGAGGTAGACGCCCGCCGCCTGCAGCTCATCGAGAAGGGCATCGAGCTCTTCGGCGCACGCGGCTACGACGACGTCTCCATCGACGAGCTGGCGAAGGAGCTCGGCATCTCGAAGGGCCTCCTCTACCACTACTTTCCCACCAAGCGGGACTACTGGATCAGCGTCCTCGAGGCAGCCAGCTCGTCGCTTCTCGACGCGACGGAAGTGGACGCGAGTCTTCCGGCCGAGATTCGCCTGGAGCGCGGCCTCGATGCGTACTTCACGTTCGTGCAAGCCTACGCGCCGGCCTATGTGGCGCTCCTGCGCGGCGGCGCGGAGCCGTCGGTGGCCGCGGTGGTGGCGCGAACGCGTCAGCGCTTCGTCGATCGCATCGTCGGCGAGGTGGCCGGCGCCGGTGAGCTCCCCACGCTGCGCCTGGCGCTCCGCGGCTGGGTCGGCTTCGTCGAGACGGTGAGCCTCGAGTGGCTCGAGAAGAAGGAGGTGACGAAGGAGGCAGTGGTCGCGCTGGCCAAGGCGACCTTCTTCGCCACCCTGGCCGCCCTGTGAGGGCTCTGCTGACCCTGACTCAATAGCTATTGACCCGCACTCAATAGGCGCTATGGTTCTCCCATGGACGCGAAGAAACCCTCCATTCCGGTGCGACAAGCGGACTTCGACTTCTCCTTTGCGCCGGTGCACTGGTTCGACGGGGACCCGGTGCTCACACACCTGCTCAACGCGCTCTCGCTCACCTTTCCGGAGGGCGAGCGCTTCTTCATGGATGCGGTGCGGCACTACTACCGGCGCATCGACGATCCGGCGTTGCAGGGCGACATCCAGCGCTTCCTCGGGCAGGAGGCCATGCACGGCCGCGCCCACGACGCGTTCAACCAGTTCGTTCGCGACGGGGGCTTCGACACCTCGGCCATCGAGGGCCACGTGAAATCGCAGCTGGCGTTCGCGAGGCGGGTGCGCAGCCCCGAGGAGCAGCTGGCGGTCACCTGCGCGCTCGAGCACTTCACCGCCATCCTGGCGGAGCTCTTGTTCGATGAGCCCGAGATTCGCGAGAGCATGGCGCCGGCGGTGCGCAAGCTGTGGATGTGGCACGCCGTCGAAGAGACGGAGCACAAGGCGGTGGCCTTCGACACGTTCGTGGCCGTGGGCGGACGGTATCGCGTGCGCGCCTTCGCCATGATCACCACGACCTTCTTGTTCATGGGCCACGTGACCATGCACCACCGGCGCCTCCTCGCGCAGGACAAGACCCCACGCTCCCGGCTCGGATACCTGCGCGCCATGTCCGAGCTGTGGGTTTCGCCCGGTTGGTTCCGCAAGCTCCTTCCGGCCTACCTCGACTACTTCCGGCCGTCGTTCCATCCGTGGCAGCGAAAGCCCGGCGCCGGTTTCCATCAGTTTCGCGACGAAGTGGAGCAATGGCTCGGCGCCAAGCGAACCGGGGCCGTGGACGCGGCTGCTTGACGCATTTTCGCGCCGCGCGTGCGAACATGGGCCGGCTGACGAAAGGGAAACGATGAAGTCGCTTCGAGATAGCAACGTGGTCATCACCGGCGCAGGTTCGGGCATCGGGCGCGCGCTCGCCGAGCAGGCCGCGCGAGAAGGCGCTCGCCTCGCCTTGTGCGACTGGAACGAGGAGGGCCTTCGCGAGACGGTGGCGGGCATCGGCGGTTCGGTGCTCCACGAGAAGCTCGACGTGCGCAGCGACGAGGCGGTGCGGAGCTTCGCCGACCGCGTCGAGCGCGAGCTGGGCGGCGCGCACGTGGTGGTGAACAACGCCGGGGTCAGCGTCTCCGAGCACGTGGGGGCCATGAAGCGCGAGGACTTCGAGTGGCTCTTCGACGTGAACTTCTGGGGCGTCGTGCGCTGCACCGAGGCGTTTCTGCCGCAGCTTCGCCTTCAGCGCGCCGCCCACCTGGTGAACATCTCGAGCATCTTCGGCATCATCGCCGTGCCCAGCCAGTCGGCCTACAACGCCAGCAAGTTCGCGGTTCGCGGCTACACCGAGGCGCTACGCCAGGAGCTCGCCGACACCGCGATTCGCGTCACCTGCGTGCATCCGGGCGGCGTGCGCACCAATATCTGCGCCAACGGCCGCCAGTACTCGAACTTGCGCGGTGAGCCCACCGATGTGAAGGAGCTCTCCGAGAACTTCGCCAAGCTGGCGCGCACCACCCCGGAGAAGGCCGCCGAGATCATCTGGGCCGCGGTCCGTGCGGACGCGCCGCGCGTGCTGGTGGGCAGCGACGCGCGCTTCGCCGATCTCGTCCAGCGCGTGTTTCCTACGCGCTACCCCGCGGTGCTGCGTGGCTTCACGGCGCTCCTCGAGCGCGCCGCCGGCAGCCGCGTCTAGCGTCTGCCGAGGATCAGAACGAGCAGACGGCGGTGGCCAGCGTCGCGGTGAGGCGTGCGCGTACGAGCTCGAACTCGCGGAGCGCGAGCTGCACTTCGGCCTGCCGGAGGGCAGTGGCCGCGGTGATGAGCTCGAGGCTGGTGCCGCGCCCCTCGGCGAAGGCCACCCGGGTGAGCCGGTCCACGTCGGAGGCCAGGTTGCGCGCGCTCTCGGCCACCGTGCGGGCTTGCTCTGCCACCACCACGCCGCGCTGGGCCTGGGTCACCTCCAGCGAAGCCTTTCGCTTCTGCGCCTCCAGGCGCATGTCGGCCTGGTCGCGCTGGGCGTCGGTGTCGCGCAGCGAGCCGTAGCGGGCGCCGCCGTCCCAGATGTTCCAGTTCAGGAGCCCCTGGATGTTCCAGGTGGTGGAGGGCGCCGCGCCGGTGTCGCGGCTCGTGGTGGCCAGGCTGCTGGTCACCGTGACGGTGGGGACGAACTGGAGCTTCACCTCGGTGTGGGCGCGCTCGGCGATCTTGGCGCGCGCCGACAGCGCGGCGACGTCCGCGCGATCTTCGACGCTGCCGACGTTCTTGCAGGTGCTCATGGCGCTCTTCTGCAACCCGTCGAGGTCGAGGTCGTGGGTCACGCCCACCGCCTCGGTGAGCCCCAACGCCAGCCCCAATGCTTCGCGCGACTGGCGTAGCGATTCGTCGCTCGTCACCAGCGCGGCCCGAGCGCTCTCCACGTCTTGCTGCGCGCGGATCACGTCGAGCCCGTTGCCGGAGCCGAAGGTCTGCCGTCGCCGCGACAGGTCCAGCCGCTCGAGAGCGTTGCGAAGGCCGATGCGATTGAGCTCGGTGACGCGCTCGGCGGTGAACACGCCGACGATGGAGTTGGCCACGTTGAGCGTGATGGTGCGCTTGGCGTCGGCGAGGGTGAGCCGCGAGGCGTCGGCGGCTCGGTTCGCGGTGCCGATGTTGTACCAGACGCGGAGGTTGACCACCGGCTGCGACAGCTGCACGTTCGCGTCGAGCGACTGCCGGATCGGAAGATCGATGGGGCACAGGCTGGGCTGGCCGTTGACCTGGCACACCTGCGAGCCGGTCTTGGTGAGGAGGTTGTAGGTGCCGTTGACGTTGCCGTTGATGGACGGGAGCGCCGCTGCCAGGGCCACGCGCGACTGGCCCTCGGCGCGCACCACGTCGTCGACGGCGATGCGGAGGTCGGTGGACCTCGCCCGCACCAGCGCCATGGCGTCCTCCCACGTTCGCAGGTTGCGCGCCGCGGCCTTGGGCGACTCGAGCATGGGGTCGGACACCGGCGGCGCGGTCTGCGGAACCGCGCCGGGCTGTGTCGCTTGCGCGGGCTGCGGCTGGGTGACCGGCGCAGGAGCGGGCTGCTGGGCGAGCGCGGCCTTCGTGACGGAAGCGAGGATGACGACGACGAGGGCAGCGCGTTTCATGGTGGGATCCCGTAGCAAGGATCCGTCGTCGCAGAAACGGCGATTATTTCTTCGTAAAGGCCTGGCGCGGTCGATTTGTGGCGCCCGGCTAGAGGCCGAGGGCGGCGACCAGCTCGCCGTGGAAGGCGCGCACGTCGCCCACTTTCGCTCGAAACGGTGCGGCCACCTCGCCGGTGGAGAGCGGGTGGCCTTCGAGGACGTTGGCGGCGTGGGCACAGGCGGCCACGTAGACTTGCACCGACGGAGCTGCCGCGAGGGGAACCTGCGTCAATGCATCCTGCAAGATTCGATGCGCGGTGGCGCGGCTCTGGCCGCTGAAGGGCAGGTGGAGCAAACCGGCGTCGAGGGCGGCCTGGGCGGCCCGCAAGCCGCGTCGAGGGCGCCTGGGTGTCAGCTGCGCTTCGGGGCTGCGGCGCGCGCCCTTGGGAGCGCCGCGATCGACCCAGTCGAGCAGCCGCGCGTGCTCGCGCGAGGGCCCCGGAACGTGGAGCTCGAGGATGCGCCGAGCCAGCTCGAGCTGACCGGCACGCGCCAGCGCATGCGCATACGACGCCGCGATCTCGCCGCTGTCGGGCACGCGCTCGAAGGCCCAGCGGAGCCAGGGGAGGGCTTCCTCCGGCTGGTCGAGGGCGACGTCGAGAAGGTGCCCGAGGTTGTGCGCGTACCAGGGGTTGGAGGGGGACTTCGCCAGCGCGCGCTCGTAGGCGGTGC
>Ga0075163_10011399_pt1 | contig 11584 bp, 10 predicted proteins | sample JI1023141ADNA_FD_71478 | JGI IMG/M metagenome (GOLD analysis project Ga0075163, IMG submission 71478) | Wastewater effluent complex algal communities from Wisconsin, to seasonally profile nutrient transformation and Carbon sequestration -... | ecosystem: Engineered > WWTP > Effluent > Algae... | reverse complement strand
GGCCGAAGATGAAATTCTTGTAGTCGCCCGAGTCGATCGAGCCGCGCAGGATGTCGGCGGCCGACCAGAGGTAGCGCTCGAGCGCGTCGATGGTGAGCTTCGCGCCGACGGGCAGCTCGATCTGCTCGGAGGCGACGGTGGGCCTGGTGCCGGAGACCCCGGCCGGGCTGGGCTTCGCGGCGGCCGAGGCCGGGGCCGGGCTTGCCGCGGTGCCGGCCAGCCGCGCGATGATAGCGGCCTTCTCCCTGCCGCTGTCGTCGAGGTCGAGGGCGCGGCAGAGCTCCTTGAGCCGGTCCCGGGAGAAGCCCTCCAGCAGCTCGGGGAGTGGATGGGCCTGCGCTTCCAGCTGCTCGGCGAGGTGGGCCTTCTGCCGGCGGTCGCGCACGGTCACGCCGTGATGGTCGACGAGGTGAAGCAGCTCGTCACGGGTGAGGAGGTCGAGGAGCTGGCGAGCGGTCGGCATCGGGAGTCAGGAGGGTACGCCAGGCTCAGGGGCGGCGGCCAGACGGTCCTGGGGTTTATTTGGGCGCGGGGCATAGCGGCAGGTACGGGGCTACGACGCCGCGGACGGCGGCGAAACGGGCGGTGTGGACGATGCTGCCAGCGTTTCTGGCGGTGCACCTGGGGTGGAGGTGGCGGTGGGTCGAGCAGGCGTGCACGGGGGCGAGTCGCACAGCCGGTGCCCGCGCGGACGCGGCGGCGATGGAGGGGCCGGCTGCGGCTGAGTGCGCGGCGGACCAGAAATCGCACGACCCGCTATCGCCACCCGGAGGACACGTCGAGCGGCCCGTACTCAAACACCTCGTTCGCCCTCATGATCATTCGACCGTAGGGACGCGTATATGCGGCGATCTCCCAGCGCCCCCGGACCCTCACGGCCGATGGATCGTTCGCGACGTGCCGCTGGGCAGCTACGGGGTGGCCTTGAAGTGGACGCGGACGCTGCGGCGGCGCCGCGGGCTCTGGGGGCGGCCCGCCAGGTGACGCGCTCGAGCTCGCGGGGGTGGTGGGTGCACCGCCTCGGCGAGGCCGCGACACGCTGCGCCGGTACTTGTGGCACTGGGGTTATGCCAGCGTGGGTGTCCTCACCTCGAAGGTCAACCTCCCTTCGGGCACAGCACGTAGTCTCCGTCCATGACAAGTCCGGTCACGAAACCCTGGCTCAGCGACCCGGCCGTGGTCAGCGACTCCGGGGATTGGGTCCTGCTCGGGACGCACTTCTTCGAAGCTCAGGGGGTTCGTCGAGCCCAGGATGGTGAGGTGACAGTCGAGGCCAACTCGCAAGATGGCGCTCTGGATGCTGCTCTCCAGGCGTTCACACCGCGGAGAGCCGGAGGATCCTCATCGCACCCGTTTGCCTATCGAAATGACGCTCACCTCGTTCAGGTGACCGCTGTCGAGTCTCACTCGGCCCAGGGAAGATGCGTGTGGTCCATCAAGCTGACTCCGCAGGTCCGCCCGCAGGGCGGATCGATGGACGAAATGGCGGTCTCGACGCAGGATGGTCATTTCTCGGCCGATGACATCGCTCGCATCAGGGCTGCGCGTATTCTCTTCGAATCACCACCTGCCGCGGCGGCCAAAAGACATTTTTCGAGCGCCAGTATGGTCGAGATGCAGGTCCAGAAACCTGGTGGATTATTGGTCGTCGACAGGTGCATCGTACAGGATGCCTATAAACAGTACTATCCGACCCGTCCCGACGTCTGTGCCCAGTTGGCGCGTTTGGCGGCGATCTGGGCGTTCAAGGCCACCAATACCGTCGAATATATCGAGAGCCTGGTGCTCGGGCCGATCGAAGCTGGTCGATTGAATGTGAAGTTTCGTGGGCGTCGGCGTAAAGTCTACGCCAATGGCGACCCGCCACTCATCGAGCTCGAGGGCGCATGTGAACTACTGTTACCGGTAGAATTCACGCGACCGGCGGAAAGGCCACAGATCGACGAATCGCCGAAATTATCTGACAAGCCGCTGTCAAAGCCGAGTAAGCTCAAGGTGCTTCTCGTCTCTGCGAGTCCGGACAGTGATGTTCGGCTCCGTGTCGATCGCGAATTCCGTGAAATCATTGCCCAGGCCCGTGGTGCACGCCTGCGGGACCGCCTCGAGTTCGTTCAACTCCAGGCCGCTCGCTTTGGTGACTTGCGGACAGCTCTGCTGGAGCACGAACCACACGTGCTGCACTTCAGCGGCCACGGAAACGCCGATGGATCCCTCGAATTTGAGGATCAGGCGGACGGTTCGTTCGACCAAGATGAACGTGTTGCGCCTGCTCGAGGCGCTGGCTGATAACCTTAGGCTTGTCGTCCTCAACGCCTGCCACTCCGAAGCGCTCGCGGCGGATATTCCACCGCGAGTCAAGCTGGCGATCGGGATGTCTAATGCTATCTCCGATACCTCGGCAATCGCCTTTGCCCAGTCTTTTTATGAGGCCCTCGCCTTCGGAAAGTCCGTACAAGTCGCCGTCAAGGTCGCTCGTGCGAGTGTCGACGAGGAAGATTTCGACTTGGTGCGTCTTTTTCCCGCGGAGGATCCGGAGGGGCTGCGGGACCAGCCGCTTCTTGGCCAGTGAACCCCGGCCGCCTCCGCGTAGCGGCGTCACGGCTCCAGGCGGGTCGTGGCGGCTGCAGGGTGGCCAGCGGGCCGGACGGGAGCCCCTCCGGGCCGAGGCCGCCGAGTTACTCGAACCACATGTCAGGAAACGCTTGCCCGGACGGCGTTGCGCGTGAGCTGCCAGATCTCCTGGATGTGATCGATTTCCTCTCGGCGATGGGGACGGGCCGCCCTCAGACGATTGAAGAGCTGCTCGTCGATGCACCCGTGGCGTTCGAACGCTGCGACGACTTCGCTGGTCAAGTCTTGAACGGACAGATCGCGCCCATCATACGGCCTACAGAACGAAACGCCCATAGCTTCTCGTACCCATTCTAAGAACTCAGGTTTGTTAAAAGCGCTAACGAGAAATTCGGTGACCTCTACCCTGAACGATCTTACCGGATTGAATTTGGGAATGCGAATCGACTGAACATGCGCGTCTCGCACCTTTACTTCAAAACCATCAGCGTCTTGGGTCATCTCGATGATTTCATAGCCAAGAATATTGGTGAGTGCGCCCGCCTCATAGAGTTTCAGCAAAGCCTCTTCGGCCTCAGGTTTCATTCGCAACGTCAATTTCAGGCTGCCGCTCTTGATCGAGACGACTACGAGGGATGGATCTCCTGACAGTTGCCTAAGAGTTTGAACGAGCTCGCGTACTTTTTCGGTGGAGAGATCGTTGACGCTTCCCTTCAGAACAAGCTCGAAATGTTGTCCGCCCTCTGTTGCAAAATTGGGCTGAAATTGTGTACGGAGCAATCTGATCCGCGGCTCTAGGTTGGGGCGGGCAGCGAGTAGTCGTTCAAAGAACTCATCGTCGATAAGCCCACGACGCTGGACTGCGAGTACGAACTCGGACGATGCCTCAGCCACAGGGGCGCTTCTTGTAACGATCTGTGCCAAGGACTCGTCGAGGCGAAATGCAAATTCTTGCAGCTCATGCCGAGAAAAATGTTCGGCAAAAAAATCCGTTAGAATGGCGGCTGCGTGACTGGTCGTAAAGTGGGTGGATGAGCTCATAGAGCTCAGGGTGCACAAATATGATTAGTCTGTCAAGCGCTCTGCCGGTGCCGAGTAATGGCCGATTTTCACAGGCTGCCGTCAACTATTCGTCGCGTTCCGGTTCGTCGGGCGCCATGTCCTGAACGAGTCGGAGCTCGCCCCGCCGGACACTGTCGCCGATGCCTTCACACTCGATAATCCGCAAGTTCGGTCGGGTGAGCCGCTGGAGGGCGTCTTCGATATACCCGGGATCTTCGTTCGATCGCCGCATGCAGCCCGGGCACAGAGGGACGACGAGGACCTCGACGAGGCCTTCCGCGGGGCCCTTCCAGCGGAAGCTTTGGTTGGACTTCATCAGACCCTCACCGCAGAGCGAGCACTTGACGTTGATAGCGATGACGATCTGCGGGAGATCGGCCGTCTCCGATTCCGAGAGCAGAGCTGCAACGGCTAAGTCCGTCAGGTCTGCGTCATGTGGCCAGCTCAGCGAAGCGCCCAACTCAGGATGAGCAGTGGATGCCAGAACACCGACGCGGCGATCCCATTCTCCGGCCATGAGAGCAAGCGACGGAAGGATGCTCTGCGCGAGGTGATTCTGCCAGCCCGCATGGTGGCCAACGAGCCCCGCAAGCGCCTGGTCGAGGTCGACGAAACAGTTCATCTGTTTCCAGAGGCCCTGCGTGTCCGGAAACGCGCTGAGGCCGCTGATCAGAGCGGTCGCACAAGAGGCTCGGAGGAGATGGTCGTGGTGACTAACGACGCCTATCGCGGCTCGTACAGAATCGAGGAGAGCGGCGTGTTCGTGCATACCGGCCAGGGACCGGGTTAAACCGAGGTTAAGGGGATCGGATATTTGTTCGATGTTTCGCTGCATTCCCGTGATCGCGTGAAGCGATTGCGGCACAAGGGAATCCTGAAGCACCCGATGATCCGCAAATATTTTGTGGATATGAAAAGCCGGCCCCATCAAATCCGCGAGGCCCATGTGGAGCTTCATATCCTTGAAGTCATCATTCGGTGGCATTATTCATTCCCTTTCCCTGCCTGCACACGAACTTGCTCGGATCTGCGCCCGGTACGTTACCGGAACGCCGGCACAGGGCAAGCGCCGCGGAATTGCGTCCGGTCACACACCCGAAAACAGCGTGCGCCATTCCGAACTCGCTGGCGAGGTGCGGCGCTTAAGGAGGTTCAGGGTGGAAATTTGGCCGCGGGGTGAGCCCCGAGCGGAGGAGCGAGCCTGCGGGATGAGACGGCCAGTGTTTTTCGCAATGAGCCGGGCGCGAGGGACGCCCCTGCGCGGAGCACGCGCTCGACGAGGCCCACTTCACCGCCGTCGCCGTCGCTGCGGCCGGTCTCGGCGTCGCCCCGGCTGGCCGTCACCCGGTCCGCCGGGTGGCCGCCAGAATGCCGGCGACCCAGAAATCCCCGCCGGTCGGCCACGCAGCATGTCGCGACCAGCCCGCCCCTCTTGGGGACCTGACCGCCCGCGTCTTCAAGACACACCATGCGTCCCAGGATATCAAGCGTGCGGAGCGCTGTCCGGGACGTGGAAGGCGTCACTTCCCCGCGGACTGGGTGCCGACCAGGACCACGCCCTCGCCACCGACGGCGCCTTCGAGGAGGACGGTGGCGTGGTGCGCTTCCAACCCGCGGCGACGCCGACGGCGGAGCGCATGACGGCCGTTCACCCACGTCCACAAGGCTCTCGCTGCCGTCGACGCGGACGACGACCTCGACATGGACCGGCAGGAACTCTGAGGTGGCCGGGCGAGCGCCAGGGAGCGGGCCCGATTGCGGGTGAGATGTGTCACGTGGTGTCGAGGCGCGGACACCAGGCCTACCTCTACCATGGGGTCGAATGGACGATTCCCTCTCGCGCCAGTGGATGGTTGTGCTGGTGGCGTTGTGCTGCAGTGTGGCTTCACCGACGCAGGCCGCCCCGGTGGAAGCGCCATCGAACACATCCGAGACGGCGGTGGCACGTGGCCAAGCGCTCGCAAACGAGGGCAAGTATCTCGAGGCGGCGGCGGCACTCGTCGAGGCGCTGCATGGGGTGCCCAGCGACACACGGAACCGAGAACGGCGGAGCCAGTTGGTGATCGAGGCTGTCAACGCGTATCGTTTCGCGTTCCTAGCGAACTTGACCGATTGTGCGCCGGTGTTTGCCGGTCTCAAGCTGGTCGACGAGTACCTCGAGGAGGTTGGAGCGGAGTCCGAGGACGGAGTCTTCGTGTCGAAGCAGCGTAAAAAGCTCGCTGAGGTGCAAGCGCAGTACAGGTGCCCCGAGCCCGAGAAACCGCCGAAGGAGGTCGAGCCAGAGCCGCCTCCGCCCGATCCGATCGCGTTGCCGCCGGAGCCCGAGACGGCGCCGGCGCCGGCGCCGAAGCCCGTGGCCAAGCCCGCGCCGACCCGGAAGCGTAACGTTCGGCCGGGTAGCGCGCGAAAGAGAGCATTTGGGGCCAGCTTGGGTGTGTCCGCGGGCGCCACGATCGCCATGGCGATCGGGAGCGGGATCCTGTTCACACAGCTCCGTGGGCCGGATGGATCGCGGTATGTGGCGATCCGTGATGCGACTGAGCGGGGCGAGCCCAGCGAGGGCCACATCGATCACTTGGCCAGCCATGACTACAGTATTGGATACGACGGAGTCCGTCCGACGCCGGTCGATGGGCCCACAGAAATGTGCGAGTCGGGCTCCAGGTCGCAGTTGGTGATCGACGCGTGTGCCTCCTGGAAGGAGGGGTACCGCGGACTCCTGGCGATGACGACGCTCGCGGGGGTGTTCACGGTGAGCACGGCCGTGTTCACCGGGCTGATGGTTCGCGAGCGCCGGACGAAGCGAGCGGCGGCGTTGCGTCGACATCATGTGCAGATTGGCGCAGTGCCACGGGTCGGCGGCGCTGCGATAACAGCCAGCGTTCGCTTCTAATCAGCGATGCGGGTTGAGTACGTACCCTGGGAGGTCAATGTCTTTGTCATTTGGCTTGCCCTTCGAGAAGGGCTTGAGCCCGAGAGCTTTATCGAGACAATGAGAGAGAGGGGTGTCGGCCTTGATCTCCGGGTATTTGACGGTCATCGCGCCGGTGGCTGCGGTGACGACGATGTCGACGACGAGCTTCCCCTCGACCTGAAAGCGGACGAAGCAATCCTTGGTGTCCTTGCGGTCGCGCGCCTTGCGGAGCTCCTCCTTGACCCTAGCGCTGTACGACTGCTCCACAGGTTTTATGGGGGATGCGGGGGGCGTCACGGCTGGCTGCGCAGGCGCTGTGACACTCGGCGGGGCGATGGGTTGCGGATCGATCGGGGGTGGGTCGGGCTTCGGTACGATCGGTGGTGAGGCGGACGGTTGGACCGTCGGGGTTTCCTCGGTGCGCGCGGTCTGGCCAGGCTCTGGTTCGGTCGCGTCGAACAGGTAGAACACCAGCCCGATGGCGGATACCGCAACCAGAGAGGTGAATGCGACGATCCGTGTGCGATTGGTGGAGGGCTGCCACGATTCTGACGAGACGCGGGCAACAGACGCCGATTCGTGGACGAGTGGTACGATGATCGCCGTCTGCATCGCATCTCGCGGCGGTTGCGGCTCCTGGTCGCGGCCGGGGTGGGTGCTCGGCGTGACGACGGAGTGGGTGGTCTCGCTAGTGATAGGCCTGAGTGCGTCGGGAGAGAGCAGGGTGAGGCCGTGCGGACGAACGAGCTGTGTCGAGCGCTGATCGAGGTCGTCGGTGCCGAGGTCGGTTTCGGCGCTGACATCGACGAGAGCTGCAGGCGCGACCGATGGCGTGGGTCTGTTCGCGGGTCGAAACGGTGCCTGATCGGCGATGACGGCGGTGAGCGCCTGGGCGAACGCCTCGATGGTGGGGAAGCGGTGGTTTCGGTCCTTGACGAGGGCCTGTTGGACCACCGCTTCGGCGTCCGGTGGGATGCTGGGGACGATGTCTCGCATCGGCTCGGGATCGTAGGTCGAGATGGCTCGCCAGATCTGACCCTGGTTGGTCCCGCGGAACGGCTGGCGACCAGTCAACATCTCGTAGAGGAGTACGCCGACGGCCCAGATATCGACGCGGTGATCGATCGGCTCGCCACAGATCTGTTCAAAGGACATGTACGCATAGGTGCCGAGCACCGAGTTGGTGGCGGTGAGGCGGACGGTTTCGGCGTCACCGTCGAGGTCGATCAGCTTGGCGATACCGAAGTCGAGGACCTTGACGAAATCTTCGTCGTCCTCGACGTTGCAGCGGAAGATATTCTCAGGCTTGATGTCGCGGTGGATGACGCCGCGGTTGTGGGCGACGGCGAGGGCTCGGCAGACCTGCACGAGGATCTTCTGGACGCGGGGCCATGGCAGCGGGCCGGCGGACTTGAGTGTGCGATCGAGGGTCTCACCGACCAGCAGCTCCATGGCGATGTAGCCGAGGCCGCTGGCGGTTTGGCCGGTGTCGAAGATCTCGACGACATTGGGGTGCTTGATGCGGGCGGCGACCTCGGCCTCGCGCTCGAAGCGAGCTACGACGGTCTCGTTGCGCGTGAACTCGGGGAGCAGGACCTTGATCGCGCACGGGCGCTTGCCGAGGCGGATGGCCTCGGCCTCGTAGACGACGCCCATACCGCCGCGACCGAGCAGCTTGCGGATCTTGTAGCGGCCGTCCACGACCTGACCGATCAAGTCGGTGTTGGGCGATACTGGCACTGCACGGCATGGTACCGTCGGCGCATGTCATGTGGCCAGACTGCGTCGTCACGCAGATCCACGCGGCGCTGCGGTGTCCGGCGATCGAGCGACGCCGGTATTGATGCTGAGCGGTGGCCTGTACTTGAGGTGTTGAGACCCCGGCAGTGTCGGTGAGATGTATCACGGGCTTCGAGGGCGGAACGGTCTCGCGGGCGAGACGGCTGCTTCTGCGGCAATCTGGAGGAGGCATGCGATTGGCGCCCGGGCTCGAGGGCGGATGTGTGCGCTCAAGAGCGAGCCCGACATAGCGATCGGCGCACCCACGCGGTCCAACGAGGGTCACGCGCCGCGGTGCTCGTGGATCGAAGCGCAGTTCGAAGCGCTGGCCACGGTGCCGTCGCCGCGGACCTTGCGGCGCTCGCGGTGCAGGAAGACGGGTCCAGCTCGCGCTCATCGGGCGCGGGCCGCAGGTGCTCGCGGTCCGCGAGCATGTGCAAGAGCGGCGCCTGTCCGGTCGTCGCGTGCTCGCGGCGATGGTAGCGACGTGGTAGGTGCGCCCCCAGTCTCAGGATAGTTGCCGCCTTCACCGATAAACACCGAAGGGGCGAGAGACGAACCAGTAGAGATGAATTTTCCAGGCGCCCACCAGGCGGAGAGCGCAACTAGGCAGTCGTCGAGCAGCGGGGATTGCCCCCGCTTGCGCCGCGGACGCCCATAGTTGCTTCAGTTGCGTCACAGGCGGAGAGGGATCGGACATGAAGCACGGCGGGCATGCCCCTGAATAACACAACGCGCCGTTCCTACCGTCCCACGACGAGATCTGCACACGCACCTCGACGAGATGGCCCGAACTGATGGCCTCCCGCTGCCGCACTACGCCCTCACTGTTCGGCACGGCTGATTGCCCGCCCTTTTACGCCGGCTTGACGTACCCTGAACGCCCTGTGATCGAGGAGCACAAACGAGATGCAGCCGACACGAGACCGGATGCTGTACGACTTGTTGCTGAGCCTTCACTGCTCGAAACAAAATAGCCGATATTCTTTTGTGCAGTCTTGTACGCAACCTTCGGACCATGTGTAGTTCGATACATCCGTCCGTCCCAGCATAACGTAGCCTTGCGGCATCGTCCAACCTGTGCAGGCGTTCTCGTCATCAGGAGTCCCGTCCCTCAACGTACCGGTCCACACGTTGCCGCATTCACCGTTGTTCTGCAAGTTGCCCCATTCGTCGATCTCGATCGCGGCGCTGAGGTCGCCGTCTGTTAGGTCGGTCCAATTAGCAGCGATTTGAAGGCCGTCGATCCGTACGTAGGGAACGTCTGCATGGACCATTCTGTCGGTTACACCGGTCATCGGATCGCTGATCCACGCGAGGAACGTTCCTGACAACCCGGCCGATTCAGCCGCGCTTTGACATTTCGCGTCAGCCAACGCAACGCTGCCGAAGTTCGCCGGGAATACTGCGCTCGAGACAAACACACGCCGAACGGATGCTGGTGACGTGTCGGAATTCGACGTCGTACCTGCGCTTGCCGTGGTGTCCGAGGTCGACTGGGCCCCAGACGTAGTCGAAGTGGTAGAGGTCGATGGATCAGTCGCCGATGGGTCAGAATCATGGGCTCCAGTTGACTCTGGTTCGCCCGGTGAATTGGAGTTCGTGGTCGAGTCGGTCGACCCCGGAGCGTGGCCTGTGCTCGCGGTCGTGTCGTGGATCTCGTCCGTCGTGCCCTCGATCGGGGTGGGCAAACAACTCAACAGCGCTGCGTTGATGAGAAGAGACCGGCGGACCATGGATTAAAAGATACCCGACGGATTTACGCTCAGAAAGCCAGTCAACGAAATTACGGTCGGCGGCGTAAAATATGTGCAGCTTCAACATGCCTGCCAAGCCGAGACCGCCTCACCGACTGGCGCGCCCCCTCGCCGCAAAGGCCCGGTCTTGGTCGGAGATGCCGAGGCGATGCAGATCAGCGTAGGTTTGTCGGGTTGATCGGCAAGCAGCGGGCCCCAGCGCCCGGTGGTCCTCGACGGTTCATCGCTTGCGGAGATTGAGGCCGATCACGATGCCACACAGGATTCCGGCCGCGCCCGAGGTTGCGGCGCAGACCAGAGCCCGGTTCTGGTCCGAGATGCCGAGGCGATGAAGGTCGGCACGGGCTTGGCGGAGTTGATCGGTCAGCATGCGCGCCTCGGCCCGCGCCAGCTCGAGTGCCTGTTCCGCGGTTTGGGTCGCCATGCTACTTGGGCCTCCGCGGCCAGAAGGCGGCCGCCATCGCCACGCCGAGCGCGCCGGTCATGACCAGCTTCTCCTCGAGGGTGACGGGCGCCATGCTGACCGCCTGCGTGGCGCTCCCCGAGCTGACCGTCCCTCGCCAGCGAGCGCCGGGGTAGAGCCGTGCGGTGAGGGTCCACGGCTGGACCGTGACGACGAACACGTTGTCGGCGGAGCCGGCGATTCTGGAGATCTCCCGGAGCGCCGCGTCGAGGTCCGAGACGTACTCGAGGACGCATGAGACGAACACCACCGCGGAGTTGTCGGCGACGTCGGGGATGGGGCCCTTTGTGATGTCGGCGACCACGGTCATGGGACACTTCGGGCACCCGTTGATGTCCACGCACACGTCGCCGCACCCGTAGGCACGCATGAGGCGGGTGTGCATCCCGGCGTCAGGATCGCCGATGACGACGAGGCGGCGGTCCAGGGCCGACGCGCGCTGGACCGCGAACTCGAAGGCCGCTCGGCGCTCGCGAAAGCGGATCAGCGCCGCCGTCCCCTCAACGAGGCCGACGTACCCCAAGACGAATCGAGCTGCGGTTCTCGGCAGTGACATAACTGGCTCCGGTGTGAAATTAATCCTTCGTGGCCCAGATGAGCACGACGACGCCGGCGAGGCCGGCGGCATAGTACGGCGCCCACTTGAGGATCGTGGCGAGCCCCTTGAGCCCCTCGTTCGCGCCCGACGCGACTGCACCCGCCGTGTCGAGCACCGTGTTCGTCGCGTCGTTCAACTTCAGGTACGCTTGGGCGAGCGGATTGTCGCGCAAGAAGTCGATGTCCCACGTACGAATCGCGTTGTCCCACATCGTCTCGAGGATGGGGTCGTCGGCGGGATCCTTGTCCCACATACCACCGTCGTTGATGACGCCTTGATTGTCGATCAAGATTGAGATCGGCGGGCTGCCCTCATAAGGCAGGATCGTCAGCCATGGATTCTTGGTCCAGTGCTTGTCGATGCTGCGCATGCGCTCGCTGAACTCGAGACGCGGTTCGCCGAGAGCACCGTCCCACGCATCCACGTTGAGTGCACGGGCG
>Ga0075163_10011398_pt1 | contig 11585 bp, 9 predicted proteins | sample JI1023141ADNA_FD_71478 | JGI IMG/M metagenome (GOLD analysis project Ga0075163, IMG submission 71478) | Wastewater effluent complex algal communities from Wisconsin, to seasonally profile nutrient transformation and Carbon sequestration -... | ecosystem: Engineered > WWTP > Effluent > Algae... | reverse complement strand
TGCGGAAGTGCTGCAGATCAAGGTCGCGCAGGGCGCCAAGCCCGGCGAGGGTGGTCAGCTGCCGGGGCACAAGGTCAACGAACTCATCGCACGTCTGCGCTACGCGCGGCCCGGCATCGGCCTGATCTCGCCGCCGCCGCATCACGACATCTATTCGATCGAGGATCTCGCGCAGTTGATCTTCGATCTGCGCCAGGTCAACCCCGAGGCCTTGATCTCGGTGAAGCTGGTCGCGCATGCGGGCGTCGGCACCATCGCTTCCGGCGTGGCCAAGGCCGGCGCCGATCTCATCACCATTTCCGGCCACGACGGCGGCACCGGCGCCAGCCCGATCTCGTCGATCCGCTACGCCGGTACGCCGTGGGAACTCGGTCTGTCGGAAGCGCGGCAGTCGCTGATGGCCAACGGCCTGCGCGAGCGCGTGATCGTGCAGGCCGACGGCGGCATGAAGACCGGGCTCGATGTGATCAAGGCGGCGTTGCTGGGCGCCGAGTCCTTCGGTTTCGGCACCGCACCGATGATCGCGCTGGGCTGCAAGTATCTGCGCATCTGCCACCTCAACAACTGCGCCACCGGCGTCGCGACCCAGGACGACAGGCTGCGCGCCGATCACTTCACCGGCCTGCCCGAGCGCGTCGAGAATTTCTTCCGCGGACTCGCCGAGGAGGTGCGTGGCTATCTGGCGCAGCTCGGAGCGCGTTCCATCGATGAGATCGTCGGCCGCACCGATCTGTTGCATCAGACCGGAGGCACCCTGCCCGTGCATCGGCTGCTCGATCTGTCGCCGCTGCTGTCGAACGACGGCCTGACCGGCCCCGCGCGCTGCGGCGTGCGCGCGTCGCAACCGGCGCCGAGCGGGCTCGCCGCACAGCTCGAGAGCGATCTCTCCGAAGCCATCGCGCACAAGCATGGCGGCGCGTTCCGCTACGCGATCCGCAACACCGACCGCAGCATCGGTACACGCCTGTCAGGCCGCATCGCGCGCCTGCATGGCAATCACGGCATGCGCGACGCACCCATCGCCCTGCATTTCGACGGCAGCGCGGGGCAGAGCTTCGGCGCGTTCCTCGCCGGCGGTCTGCAGCTGGATCTCGAGGGCGAAGCCAACGATTACGTCGGCAAGGGCATGGCCGATGGCCGCATCGTCATCCGTCCGCCGCAGGGCATCCGCTACGCAGCGCACGAATCCGCGATCCTCGGCAACACCTGTCTCTACGGCGCCACCGGCGGCGAGCTGTTCGCCGCGGGCCGCGCCGGCGAGCGCTTCGCGGTGCGCAATTCCGGCGCGCTCGCCGTGGTCGAGGGCGCGGGCGATCACTGCTGCGAGTACATGACCGGCGGCGTGGTCGCGGTGCTCGGCCGCACTGGCCTGAACTTCGGCGCTGGCTTCACCGGCGGCATGGCCTACGTGCTGGATCGCGACCGCGATTTCGTCGACCGCTACAACCACGAGCTGATCGACATCCTGCGCATCAACAGCGAGGGTTTCGAGCACCACCGCTCGCATCTGCTCGATCTGCTCGAAACCCACGCCCGCCACACCGGCAGCGCGCATGCGCAGGGCATCATCGACAACTACCGCGATCACCTCGGCAAATTCTGGCTGGTGAAACCGAAGGCGGTGAGCATCGAGACGCTGGGCGAGACGTTGCGGAGGGCCGCATGATGCGAAGCATCACGCAACGTCTTTCGCAACCTTTCCCGGTAGAGCGGGCTTCAGCCCGCTGCCTGCGTCTCCGGAATCGAGAGCAGCGGCCTGAAGGCCGCTCTACCACAGCAATTGCAGGGCCTGCCGCATGAGCAAGAAAACCCCGCAGGCGTTCATGCAATCGCAGCGGCAGATGCCCGAGCGCGTCGCGCTGGAACTGCGCCAACAGGGCGACTGGCACGAACTCTACGGCCGCTTCGAGGACGCAGAGGCGAAGAAACAATCCTCGCGCTGTCTCGACTGCGGCAATCCCTACTGCAGCTGGGGCTGTCCGCTGCACAACTACATTCCGCAGTGGCTGGAGCTCGCGCGCGAGGGCCGCGTGCACGAAGCCGCGGCGCTGTGCCATGAGACCAACCCACTGCCCGAGATCTGCGGGCGCGTGTGTCCGCAGGATCGCCTGTGCGAAGGCGCGTGCACGCTCAACGACGGCTTCGGTGCGGTCACCATCGGCGCGGTCGAGAAATACATCGTCGACAAGGCGCTGGCCGAAGGCTGGCAGCCGGATGTCTCCACCGCACGACCCACCGGCAAGCGCGTCGCCATCGTCGGCGCAGGCCCCGCCGGCCTCGCCTGCGCGGACCGGCTCGCGCGCGCAGGCGTACAGGCGGTGGTATTCGATCGCTACGAACAGATCGGCGGTCTGCTGCAGTTCGGCATCCCGAGTTTCAAGCTGGACAAAACGGTGATCGCAACGCGACGCACGGTGCTCGAAGGCATGGGCGTCGAATTCCGTCTGGGCATCGAGATCGGTCGCGACATCGCGATGGAAACCCTGCTCGTCGAGTTCGATGCGGTGTTCCTCGGTCTGGGCAGTTATCGTTACACCGACGGCGGCCTGCCGGGGCAGGACTTGAAGCAGGTACTGCCCGCATTGCCGTTTCTGGTGCAGAACGGGCGCATCGTGGTCGGCGAACACGACACGGCCGGTCGACCGATCGCCGGTTGGGAAGACCGGGTGCAATTGCCCGACCTGCACGGCAAACGCGTGGTCGTGCTCGGCGGCGGCGACACCGGCATGGACTGCGTGCGCAGCGCGGTGCGCCTCGGTGCGGCGCAGGTGAGCTGCGTCTACCGTCGCGACGAAACCAGCATGCCCGGCTCCGCGCGCGAGGTCGCGAATGCGCGCGAAGAAGGCGTGCAGTTCCTGTTCCAGCGCACGCCGCTGACCCTGCTCGACGACGGCGACGGCCATGTGCGTGCGGTGCGCGTGGCGGAAACCCGCCTCGGCGAACCCGACGCCCGCGGACGCCGACGCCCGGAACAGATCCCCGGCAGCGAATCCGAACTCGACGCCGACATCGTGATCATCGCCTTCGGCTTCCAGCCCGACCCGCCCGCGTGGCTCGCCGCGCACGGCGTCGCGCTGCACGACGACGGCCGGGTGAAGATCGTACCGGCGCCACCGCCGCATCATCCGCTGCGCATCGATCCCGCCAACCCGATCCATCCCTACCAGACCACGAACGAAAAAATCTTCGCGGGCGGCGATGGTGTCCGCGGCGCCGATCTTGTGGTCACCGCGGTGCAGGAAGGCCGCGATGCGGCGGCGAGCATCGTGCGGTTTCTGGGCTGAAGGACGACCGCGCCGATCGAAGACGGCCTCCGGCAGTTCAACGCATGGACCCGTTGCAACGGCGGGGTCTGGACATAGCATCACGCGCGCACGAACATGGCGTTCGGCGGCATCACGCCGATCCCAGACGCCGGCGCTTGCCTTATGAACACAGCTTCGAACCGCTCGAACCCACGGCCCGCGCTGTGCACCGCGAGACAGGCCGGCATGAGAACGGCCGTCTTCGCGAGTGCGATCTGCATCGTTCTGCTGACTGCAGTATCGCCGGCATGGGCGCAGCGCGTCTCCACCGCCGCGCAACAGCAAGCCGTGCGTGATGGCGAAGTCCGCGTGCTGGTGATGCTGCGCGACAGCGCATCGGGCAAGCGAGAGGCCGCGCCGAAACTGCACCCGCGCGTGAAGCAGGATGTCGATGCCGTGCTGTCGACATTGCCTGCACGGGCGCGATCGCAGGTCGTGCGGCGGTTCGAGCGCGTACCCGCATTCGCGCTGCGGGCCGATGCGCGGATGCTGGCCGCACTGGCGCGGGATCGCCGCGTGGCGCGTGTCGATGTCGATACCGGCGGCTCGGGGCACGCGGTGGCGCCGGACGAATCCTCGGTGATGAACCAGGTGCATCAGCTCGCTGCGCTGGGCGTCGGCGGCGCGGGGATGAAGGTCGGCATCGTCGACAGCGGCATCGATACCAATCACACCGATTTCCTCGGTCGAATCGTCGGTCAGCAGTGTTTCTGCAGCGTCGGCACCGGCTGTTGTCCCAACGGCGGCAGCAGTCAGTCGGGCGCGGGCGCGGCGGAGGACGATCACGGTCACGGCACCAATGTCGCGGGCATCATCGGCGGCGACGGCACGGTCGCACCGCGCGGCGCGCTGCCGGCGGCGAGTCTGGTCGCGGTGAAGGTGCTGGATCGCAACAACCGTTTCAATTCGACCTCGGACGTGGTCGCCGCGCTGGATTGGCTGGCCACCCAGCATCCGGATATCGACGCGGTCAATCTCAGTCTCGGCACCGACACCCTGTTCGCGGGCGATTGCGACAATGCAGCGGCATGGACCCAGGCGCTGGCGGTGGCGGTATCCAACCTCAATGCGCTGGGCGCGGTGGTCACCGCGTCGTCGGGCAATCAGGGCAATCTCGCGAACATGAGCGTGCCGGCGTGCGTACGCAATGTGGTCTCGACCGCGGCCACCTGGGACTTCACCGGCGGCACGATCACGTTCCTGGGCTGCACCGAGACCGCGACCGCACCCCGACAGCCCGCCTGCTTCTCGAACCGCAGCGTCGCCACCGACCTGTTCGCCGCCGGTGCGTTCGTCCGCGCGCCCGGCTTCAATGGCGCGAGCTCGAATTTCGGCGGCACATCGCAGGCCGCACCGATGGCCGCCGCCTGCGCGGTCGCGCTGAAACAGGCTGCGCCCGCAAGCACGGTCGCGCAGCGCATGGAAGCGATGACCTTGTCGCCGACGCACATCCAGGACGCCGCTTCAGGCCGCAGCTATCCGTTCCTCGACTGTCGCGATGCGCTGAAACTGCTCAATCCGGCGATGTTCGATCCGATCCAAGTCGAAGGCGCGAAGCCTCGACTGCGGCCCCGCAGCTAGCACGACAGGAATCACCGATGTCCCTCATTCCGCACCGCATCCGCTGCGTCCATTTCGCCCTGCTGCTTGCGCTGGTCGCACCGGCGACAGTCCCCGCATACGCCGTGGAAACCGCCTTCAGCCACGAAGACTGGGAGCTCGCCTGCGACAACACCCGCACCTGCCGCGTTGCCGGCTATCAGCGAGACGATGCCGACATGCCGGTCAGCGTGCTGTTCACCCGCAAGGCCGGCGCGGGTACGGCGGTCGCGGGCCGGGTGATGCTGGGCGACGGTTGGGAGGAGAGCGTGCTCGATGCGCTGCCGGCGCAGTTCCGCGCGACGCTGTGGATCGACGGGAAAGCCCACGGCGATCGCGCGATGTCCAAGGACGCACTCGAAGCCGAGCTCACCGCTGCGCAGGTTGCGGCGCTGTTGAAGGCATTGGCACGAGACACCCGCATCGAATTTCGCGCAGGCAAGCACGTATGGACGTTGTCCGATCGCGGCGCCGCAGCGGTGCTGCTGAAGATGGACGAGTTCCAGGGCCGCATCGGCACCGTCGGCGCGCTGTACCGCAAAGGCAAACAGAGCGAAGCGAAGGTGTTGCCGCCGCTGCCCGCACCGGTGGTGAAAGCCGCAGCGCTGGCGCCGGCCAAGCCAAGCGACGCGCAGTTCATCGCAAAGCACGGCGACGCCGTGCGCAAGGCGTTGCGCAGCGCCACCGGTGAAGAGGCGTGCGAGGACCTGCACAAAACCGGCGAAGAGCAGGAAGAACTTGAAGCCGCCAGATTGACGAAAACCAGACTACTGGTCTCCACCCGCTGCTGGCTGGCCGCCTACAACGCCGGCAGCGGCTACTGGATCATCAACGAAGTCCCGCCCTATCGCCCCGAACTGGTCACCAGCGATGCCACCGATTTCGACAAAGGCACGCTGATGTCCGCACAGAAAAGCCGCGGCCTCGGCGACTGCTGGGGCTCCGAACAATGGACCTGGGATGGCAACGGTTTCGTACACACCGCATCCTCTTCCACCGGCCAATGCAAAGGCTTCGCAGGCGGCGCGTGGGACCTGCCGACGCTGGTGACCGAGATCCGGTAGTGTGGCGGTAGCGCAGCGATGCCCACCATCGCGACACATTCGGCGCGGACGGGCGTCGAACAGAGCAATGAAGCGCCACGCAGGATGCCTTGAAAGTTCTTGGTGATTTGGGGTGGGCATCGCTGCGCTCACCCCACCCTACGAGTCAACCTTGCGCATTGAAACCGCCATCATCGTAGGGCGCATGAGCCGAAGGCGTCATGCGCCATCACGCCTCGCCGATGGCGGATACCTCGAAGGTGCATGACGCTTCGCTTATGCACCCTACGGGGTCGTATACGCCTTACGGCCTTCCCAGTCGGTGAAGTACCCCGCTTCGCGGCCGAGGTTGAGCCGGTATTGTTCGGACACCTCACGACCGGTGGCCGACGCGTTGATCTCATCCCAATGCGGAAGTTCGACTTTCCGGGCCTTCATCACCCCGTTTCTCTCGGTCTCATAGATCGCCGCGAGCGGTTGCCCGCGAACGCAGCGGACCCGGCCTCTCTCGACCGCGAGATCTTCCTTGGCAAACAACAATTCGGACATCCGTTTCTTCCGCCCCCTGGCCGGACCGAAGTCTTCCGCGAATGCGATCGCGACAGGTCGCGGCGTGCCGTCGTCGCTGTTCCAGTACACCGGATCGCCGCAGGACGCCCAGTCGCCGGACACCGTTCTGTAAACCGGGAAGCCCTGATATTTGTGCAGGTAGGCGTCATCCGGTCCAACCGCGACGAACAGCAGTGCATACGGATGTCTGGCGAATTTCGGGAATCCATAGTGATCCGCTACCTGGATGTCGATCTCTTTCGACCGCATCTCGCCGAAGACCGGTCGCACGATTTCATACTTCGCCAGATAAAGCGAATCGAAAGCAATGCACATCTCATCTGCATCCACCGGCTTCGATTCGCAGGGATCTGGCTGCTCTTCGATCGAGATCAGACGACCGACAAAGACCTTCGTCTCATGGACCGATTGCGTTTCTTCACTCTGAACCGTCAACGCCGGGCAGAGCAGACAGAACAACAGCCACCATCTTCGGATGTACATATCGACCCCTTCTCCTGGTTCCCGGAACCGGCAAGCCCGCAAGGTGTGGAAAACGGACTCGGATTGATTCATGCGGGCTTAAAAAATGAACCTGAGCCTTTTGTTCCGGCCAATTCAAAGAAGGTGCATGACGCTTCGCTTATGCACCCTACGGGGTCGTATACGCCTTACGGCCTTTGACTCCACCCTGCGCGCTACGCGCTTCATCGAGTCGGCAGGCGCTTGCAGCAGGTACGGATGTCCTCGGCGCCCTTGTCGGGGTCGACTTCGTACGCCATCGATCCCGCCTCGTACTCGAACGCGCCAATGCCCTTGGTCAGCGGGGTCCAGTTATGGCTGCCGCTGATCTGCAGATACTTGGTCTCTCCCGGCTCGATGTCGATGACGAAAGCGAGATCGGGCCACCCCGTGTCCTTGGACCAGTTGATGACGATGTCGTGCTGCCCTGCCGGCAAGTCCATGACGGCGTAGGTCCTCTGCTTCGGGCGGAACATCAGCCTGTCGTTCACCATCACCTTCGGCGTCCGCAATGTCGGATAGGCGTTGATGCGATAGACCACGAGACGCGCAGTGGCGTCGACGTCGGCAGTGCCCGTCGTCCGGGTCGTCGCAGAGGTCGGAAGGGGTGCGGGCCCGGGCGCCTCCTGCGCGAAAGCGCTGCCGACCGCCATGGCGAGGACCAGGCAAGATGCCCACAGCTCACGTCTCACAGCGGTGTTTACCATAACCCCCCCCCAAAGATGTTCTCGATCAGGATGAGCCATCATAAGCCGGAGGCGTCATGCGCCATCACACCTCACCGATGGCTGATACCAAAAAGCAAAGGCGCGTGACGCTTCGCTTATGCATCTACGGTGTCGTATCCGCCCTACGGCCTTACGGCGCCGGCTCGCTCACCCGCGTGTATTCCGCCTGCCTGTAATTCAAACCGTAAATCCCCTGCACGGTCAGCGTGTCAACCGTGCATTGGTAGGCGAAGCCATTGGATTCGGTGGCCGGACCTGCATCGGGTGCGGTACGGTCGAGCACGGTCATCGGACCCAGTGTCATGTTGATCGTCATCTCGACGGTGTTCTCGACATAACGGGCGGTACCGGCACCGGGGCCGATGGTGCTCCACTCGAAACCGGTCGTGCCGTTGCGCACGGATGTCGTCTCCATCTTGCCGCCCTGCGCACGCGTGATGCAGCGGTTGGCGAAGCCCTGCCAATCGACGCTGCCGGTGCCATCGGCGGCGAACGACAGCAACCATGTGCCTTCGGGCGGTTCGCAGGACAGACTTCCGCCAACTGCCGCGATCCGGCCCGCGCCGACCTCGGCCAGCATCGCGACCTCGCCCTCGCGCGAAGCCGGGGTCGGCGACCACTCGCCGACCAGACAGCACGCGCCTTCGTTTTGCATGCCGGGCGGCTGGCCGATCTGATAACCGGCTGCGCCGCTGGCGTCGGTGGTGGTGGCGAGAACGCGATACACCACGTCCTCGCGACAGGCGGTCACATTGTCCGGCGGCGCAATCCAGACCCCGGGCGTATTCGAGAAAGCCACCGACAAGCCGGCGTCGATGTGGGTCTGCTGCAGCGTGTACAGCTTGCCGCGCGCGAACGACAGGCGCTCGCGATGCAGAACGAAGGGCTGCGACGCGACCCGGTGCGTCGTCGGCCCGGTGATGCGCCGCAACGCTCCAGGCAGCGGCGTCGATGCCATCAGCCTCCCGCCGGGTTGACGGATCTTGCCATCGAGGTAGGCCTCGCCGAACCGCTTCCATTGCTCGGCCGAGACCATTCGCCGCAAGGCGGCATGTTCGGCCGCGGCGCCTTCTCCGGTGGCCAGCCCGTGCACGAGCCGTGATACCGCATTCGGTCCTTCGTTCTGGCCGAGCCAGAAAAAGAACGGAGCGCTGGAATAGGTGAAGCTCCACAACGGCTGCGTCGGCGAACCCGCATCGAATTCGGCGACTTCGCCATCGGAGAACGATGTGCCGGGATACGCCAGGTGCGCGAAGTATTCGGCGCTGCCTTCCGACCACCAGATCGCCGATTCGTGGTTGTAGACGCTCAGAAAGGATTTCGCGCTGATGCAGTGGAACAGCTCGTGCGCCAGCGTGAACATCAGGGAATCGTAACTCTCGCCCTCCGGCGACCAGTAGAAAACGACTTCGCACTCGTCGGGAAAAGGCCTGGCGAGCGCCGCGGTCGGCTCGTCCGCACCCAGTTCCGGCGGCGGCGGCAACGATGTGAGGAATATCGTGACCGGCGGAATTTCGACACCGCCCATCTCGTTCATCGCGCGACCGGCGCGCTCGGCAAGGCTGCGGATCGGCGCGACGAGATATTCGAGCGTCGGCTCGCCCGCACTCTCTTCGCTGGTCACCAACCGCAACGGCTGGCGGCCGCCGGCCCAGACGACCGCCGTCTCCACCAGCGGAACGCAGCGGGTGCCACCGAGGCGCGCGTCGAAGCTGCGGACGTAGGCATCGCTGTTGCAGTTGCCCAGCGCGAACGCCGAAGGCGCCCAGCCCAACAGGGCTGCGCACAACAGAAGCGGAGCAAGACAGGTGCGCAGCATGGGAACGCCTTTGGGTTGTCAGGTGCTTGAACGGGATTCGCGAACGGCAGCGGTCAGATCAAAGGGGCGCTTCAATAATATCCATGGCAATCCCATACCGGCGGCACGGTCGCGCGCACATGCTCGCAACGATTCCTGCCCGGGCCATCGTAGCCGAACGCGAAGTCGTATCCGCCGTCGCCGGTCTGCTTCCACTCGTAGTACGTCGCCACCCGGCCGGGACGATCCCTGTCGAAATAGGCGTGCGGCAGGTAGCGTGGCACAAGCGCATCGAGGCGCTCGGGATAACGGCCTTCGTCGGCGCGGTACCGACGTCCCCACAATCCCACGCAGGGTGGCGATGAGAGCAGGTCACCCCACCCAAGCGACAGCCAGCGTGTCGCGAAAACGGCCGCGTGGCGGCGGCCGTTGGTTGGTCTTCGGGGGGTTGGGGGCGTTGATGCCGGTTACGGTGGCGTGAGGTGGGGTTCGCTGCGCTCACCGCAACACTACGAGTCCACGTTACGCGTTATTTCCAACCCGCCTTACGGATTAGAGGTTGTTTACGGGAGGCAAGCACGCAAAGTACTTCCTCTGCAGGTTGGGCAACTGTGGCGATGGTACGCCCCGAGACATGCGCAGTAAGTTGGTCGCCCACAGCATCATGCCGTTGGCATTCACCACGACCCCTGCAACCTCATGCTCCTGGAATCCAGCGAATGCCTGTACGACTGGTCGGATACCGCCGTGCACATAGGAATGCATGGCACGCCAAGTGCTCGCCTTCAACTCGACAAGCGTCTGATGAATGTGGGCTGGGTGATGCTCCCTGATGTCATCAAGCATCTTCTGGACTGACGGCCCCATCGCCGTCTCGGCATCCGAGGTCAGCGCCTCCGGATTCGGACTCAGGAATTTCTGGATCCATTCCTCACTGGCACCGCCCATGCACCATGCCGCACGAACCAGCGCCTCGAAGGCAGGGCGAACAAGCGTGGTCGCGGTCACGTCGATGCCGGCGTCTGCGAGAATCACCTGACTCAGCACATGCTGACGAACGATCTCGCAGAATCCAGCGACGAGCAGAGACCTCGGGGAGTCCGGGTCGGGCAGGTCATTCCACAACTTGAACAACGCTTCGTGCAGCAGCTCGGTCTGCTCAAGGATGGGTTGAAGGGATCGTTTCGACATCTTGCATCCTTGCCATTTCGAGCTTGCGCTGTTGTCCCCCACACTCAACCGGATTCGCAGTCCGTAGGGCGGATGCAACCCACATTCCGCGGTTCACACGCACCCGCACACGAACCGCATGCCTCAAACTACGCCGCGTCTTGCGGAACATCGCTTCGATATGGCGGGTTTCACCCGCCTTACGGGCTATGGTTCCGATGCGCGAGCAGCCAGCAGCCGGCCGGCGAACTCTGCGAAGAGGTTACGGATGCTTGTCGCTTGTGATAATGCCATATGCTTTTCAGTGCCAACCACACTCAACTCCATCGCAGCCGCCGAATACAGTTGCCGCTCAACCAGACGCTCACATAACACTTGGTAGCGTTTGGCATACGAAGCGTTCTTGAATTCGTCGAAAACAGGATAGTGAGGCTCATCGCAGCGGACCGGCGCCTGCGAATCTTCGCAATCCTCCAGCAGCATCAGCCATGCGAGAAACGGCGGGCGTGGATCGCTCATGATGCTCGGATTGAGCAGAGCGGGTGTGCTTTCTGAAATCCTTGTACGGCTTCGATGCGGCGCGTCGCTGTAGGCGCCATGATGATGCGCCACCCACAAATCCGCAGCGGAGCCGATCACTTCTTCGCTACGGTTGTTGAAATTATTCCCGAACGATCCTACCTGCGACTTGAACTCGAATACGCCGAGCAAACGGCGTTCGTAGATCACGAGCACATCCCAATTCTTCGTGGCCCGGAAAAATCCCGGCAGGACCACTTGCGACTTTCGCGTATGCACCACATCCGGTGGAAATCCGCAGTGAACGGCCACAAGCCTGACCAGCTCAACGAATCCATCCATGTTCTTTCCG
>Ga0075163_10011397_pt1 | contig 11585 bp, 7 predicted proteins | sample JI1023141ADNA_FD_71478 | JGI IMG/M metagenome (GOLD analysis project Ga0075163, IMG submission 71478) | Wastewater effluent complex algal communities from Wisconsin, to seasonally profile nutrient transformation and Carbon sequestration -... | ecosystem: Engineered > WWTP > Effluent > Algae... | reverse complement strand
TGGAGGCGGCGGAAGGGCACTGCGGCTACGCCTTCCCCATCAGCCCGTTGCGCTTCCTCCCGGGCGCCGATGGGCCGCGCCACCACGACTTCCACCACGCCAAGGTGCAGGGCAACTACTCTGGCTTCCTCGGCTGGGTGGATGGGGTGCTGGGCACCCGCGGCAAGGGCTACGAGCACGACCACCACCGCTAGAGCACCCATCGAGATAACCACAACACGTCGCCTGGAGGCGTCTTTTCGCCGAGCCTCTGCGTCGATCTCCCTTGCCGATAGCGCTGCTATCGGCCGCGGTCGTTTCCTTGATCTCGACGAAAATTCGCTCTCCGGGCTCGGTTGCGGTTTGCTCGATTGGCGCTCCAGGTCGTGGCCGATTCCGCTGTCAATTCAGGAGCTTGCGGCCCCGGCCTTCGCCCGGCTGGCCGCCTTGGCCTTGGGGGTCGCTGCTGCCGCGGAGGCGGCCCGGGGCGTCCGCGTCTTCTTGGCCGGAGGCGCCACGACGACAGGTTCGGCCGGCCGGGCGCTCGGCGCTGGCAGGTGGGGCCGCAGGAAGCGCCCGGTGTGGCTCTCTTCCACCAACGCCACCTCCTCCGGGGTGCCGGCGGCGACGATGTAGCCCCCGCCGCTGCCCCCCTCGGGCCCCAGATCGATCACCCAGTCCGCCGTCTTGATGAGGTCAAGGTTGTGCTCGATCATGACGATGGTATTGCCGCCATCGGCGAGCGCCTGCACCACGCCCAGCAGCTTGCGCACGTCCTCGAAGTGCAGCCCGGTGGAGGGCTCGTCGAGGATGTAGAGGGTGCGGCCCGTGGCCCGCCGAGCCAGCTCGCGGGAGAGCTTGATGCGCTGGGCCTCACCGCCCGAGAGGGTGGTGGAGGCCTGGCCGAGGTGCAGGTAGCCCAGGCCCACCTGCTGCAGCGTCTTCAGAATCCCGATGATCTTCCGGTGGTGGGTGAAGAGCTCGGTGGCCTCATCGATGGTGGTGTCCAGCAAGTCTGAGATGGTGCGATCCCGGTAGCGCACGCGCAAGGTCGCGTCATTAAAGCGCTTTCCGTGACACACTTCGCACTGCACGTAGACGTCTGCCAGGAAGTGCATCTCCACCTTGACCACGCCCGCGCCCTCGCAGGCCTCACACCGTCCCCCCTTTACGTTAAAGCTGAAGCGGCCCTGGTCGAAGCCGTAGGTGCGCGCCTCCCGCGTCTCGGCAAAGACCTTGCGGATCTCATCCCACACCTTGGTGTAGGTGGCCGGGTTGCTGCGCGGGGTGCGGCCGATGGGGCTCTGGTCGATGTTGATGACCTTGTCGAAATACTCCAACCCCTCGATGGCCCCGTGGGGGGCGGGCGTGGTGAGGGCGCCGTTGAGCAGGCGCGCCGCCGCCGGGTAGAGGATGCCGTTGATCAGGCTGCTCTTGCCGGCGCCGCTCACCCCGGTCACGCAGGTGAAGAGGCCCACGGGAATCTCGGCCTCCACGCTCTGCAGGTTGTTGGTGCGGGCCTCGCGCACCCGCAAGAGGCGGGCGGGATCCCGCTGTCGGCGCTGGGCTGGCACGGGAATCGTCAATCGCCCGGAGAGGTGCCCGCCGGTGAGGCTGGTGGGGTGGGCCTTGAGGTCCTCGGGCGTGCCCGCGGCCACCACCTCGCCGCCGTGGATGCCGGCGCCGGGTCCGAAATCCACAATCCAATCCGCGGTTTCCATCATTTCGGCGTCGTGCTCCACCACGATCACCGAGTTGCCGATGTCCCGCAGGCGCTCCAGCGTGCGGATGAGGCGGCGGTTGTCCCGCGGGTGCAGGCCGATGGACGGCTCGTCCAGGATGTAGAGCACCCCGGTCAGCTCGGAGCCCATCTGGCTGGCCAACCGAATGCGCTGGCTCTCGCCGCCGCTGAGCGTCGGCCCCGCGCGGTTGAGCGTGAGGTAGTCGAGCCCCACGTCGCGCAGGAAGCGCAGGCGGCCCACGATCTCCTTGAGCAGCTCATCCGCGATCTGGGCCCGCGCGCCGGTGAGTGGCAGCGTGGAGAGCCAGGTGTGGGCGTCAGCGATGGTGGCGGCGTTGATCTCGGTGATGGGCCGGTCGGCCAGGCGCACCGCCCGCGACTCCGACCGCAGCCGGTGCCCGCCACAATCGCGGCAGGGGGCGTCGCGCATGAACTCGGAGTAGCGCAGCCGCTGGTCGTCGGACTCCGTCTCCTTCCACAGCCGCCCCACCATGGGCACGATGCCCTCCCACTTGGCGGGGTAGCTGTGCACCTTGCCGGCGCGGCTGAACCGCACGGCGACCTCGGTGTCACCCAGGCCGTCGAGGATGACCCCTTGCTGGGCGGTCGTGAGGTCCTTCCACGGGGTGGACAGCGTAAAGCCGTGGGCCTCTGCCACGGCTTCCAGGATGCGGCCCACCCACTTCGCGGTGGGGCTCATCACCGACTTCGACCAGATGGAGATGGCGCCATCCTGCAATGAAAGCGAGGGGTTGGGCACCACCCGCTCGGGATCCACCTCGTGGGCGCTGCCCAGGCCGTTGCAGGTGCGGCACATGCCCAGCGGGCTGTTGAAGCTGAAGGCGGTGGGGGTCAGCTCGGGGAAGCTGCGCTCGCAGGTGGGGCAGTAGAGGTGCTCGCTGAAGAGCTGATCGGCCGGCGCCGCCTTGCCCTCGGTGCCGTCGCCCAGCACCTGCACCACCAGCAGCCCGTCGCCCCGCCGCAGGGCCGTCTCCACCGAGTCGGTGACACGCGCCGCCTGGTCGGGTCGGCTCACGAGGCGGTCCACCACCACCTCGATGACATTGCGCTTCTTGGGGTCGAGGGTTAGCCCTTCCAGCTCCACCACGTCGCCGTTGAGGCGCAGGCGGGTGAAGCCCTGCGTCCGCAATTCCTGAAGCAAATCGCGGTGTTCACCCTTGCGGCTGGCCACCAGCGGCGCCAACAGCAGGTAGCGCGTGCCCTCAGGCATGGCCGTCAAGCGATCGACGATCTCCTGCGCGGACTGCGGCGCCACGGTGCGGCCGCACACATCGCAGTGCTGCACCCCGGCCCGGGCGTAGAGCACGCGCAGGTAGTCGTAGATCTCGGTGATGGTGCCCACGGTGGAGCGCGGGTTCTTGGAGGTGGTCTTCTGCTCGATGCTGATGGTGGGGGAGAGCCCCCGAATCGAGTCGTAGCGCGGCTTCTCGAGCTGGCCGAGGAACTGGCGCGCATAGGCCGATAGGCTCTCCACGTAGCGCCGCTGGCCCTCGGCAAACAGCGTATCGAAAGCCATCGACGACTTGCCGCTGCCCGAAACCCCAGTGAAAACCACCAGTTTCTTCTTGGGGATCGCCAGATCGAGGTTCTTGAGGTTGTGCTCGCGGGCGCCGCGGACCACCAGGTGATCCAGCTCGACGGCGGGTTCGAGATCAAAAGAAGTCGGTTCTGATCTGGACATCTGTTCAGCCTCCAGCGGGCCCGCACCATGCCGCGGTCCCGCCCAGGATGCAACCCCGAAGTGAACGGTCGCGGGCTGGGGTGGGATCAACCCCGACAACTGGCTGTCAGGGTTGGGTGTCAGGGTTGGGTGCCAGGGTTGGGAGTCAGGGTTGGGTGACGGGCAGGGTGGGGGAGACGGCTACTGGAGCACCACGTCGCGGCTGCCCTGGCTGAGGCCGCGGGCGCCCGCATTGCCGCAGGAGAGGCCGGGATCGCCACCGGCGCCGGGAGCGAGCTGCACCATGCCGCGCTGGATCAGGGTCGCGGCGCCGGCGCCCCAGACCGAGATGCTGGGGCCGCCGCCGCCGCCCCCACCGCAGCCACCGCCGCCGCCATCACCACCGGGGCCGCCGTCGCCGCCCGCGCCCTGGGTGTTGTCATTGCTGCTCTGGCCCGAGCCGGGCGGGCCACCGCTGCCGCCGCCGCCGCCGGGGCCGCCCTGACCGCCGGCGCCACCGCCCACGGTCTCGACGCGTACATCTTCGGCCGTCACGGTGGATCCGCGGATGATCATGCCGATGGAGGCACCGCCGCCGACACCGCCTCCACCGGCGCCCCCGCCGCGTCCGCCGCCACCGCCGCCACCCCCACCGCGACCCGTGCCGCAGTAGACGCACTCGCCGAAAATGCGGCAGTTTTCGCCGCCCCCGGCGCCGCCGCCGCCGCCGCCACCGCCGACGCCACCGACCGCGCCGGGGGCGCCATTCGCCGGCACCCAAATCACGCCGTTGAGGCCACCCAGGTTGTTGCCGCCGTTGCCAGCAGCGCCGCCGCGACCCCCGCAGCCCTGCCCACCGTTCTGACCGGCTCGGGGATCTCCGTCATTGCAACCGAGACCACCGCCGCCGGAGCCGGGCCCCGCCGAGCCGCCACACGCCGAGTCATTGATGGCCCCGGTGCCGCCGTCGGGCCCGGCGCCGCGGTTGACGCCGGTGGCGCCCGCGGCACCGCCCACATCGCCCCCTGGTCCGCCGCCATTGCCGTTGCCGCCGGTGCCTTGGGTGCCGTTACCGCCGCGCCCGCCCGCGCTCCCGCCGGTGCCTGCGCCACCACGGCCGGCCCGCAGCACCGAGCGCACGATTCGGACGTGGTTCTGGCTGTCGTCCACCAGCATGGCCACCGCGGCCTCCGAGGGCGTGGCGCGGTTGGTCACTTCCACATCCACCTGCTCCAGCAGCACCGGGCCGCGCAGCGCCTCAGCGCGCACGCCGATGGCCGCCGTCACCTGCACCGAGGCATGCTCGACCCCGCGCGTCCGGAAGTCGGCGCTGTAACCACCGTAAATGGACACGTTGGCCAGCAGGCGCAGCGAGACGTCTTGCCGGTAGACGCCATTGGCCACCAACACCGCGCGGCGGCCGGCATCCTGGCTGGCGAGGGTGATCGCCCGACCCAGCGAGGCCACGGCGGTGGCGGGGCTGCGGCCATCCCGCGCGTCGTCGCCGTTGGGGCGCACAAAGATGGAGCCGTTGAGCTCGCCGTCGATGCCGTCGCAGTCGCCGTCGACGCCGCCTGCATCCGGCGCGTCCAGGTCACCCTGGAAGACGCAGGCGTACTCGCACCCGTTGGCGGCATTCTGGTCGAGATCCACAAAGCCGCCGTCGCAGGCGCCCATGAAGCACTGGCCCTGCCCGCAGCCAGGTGTGGCGTGGGCAAACAGGCACTGGCGTCCGCAGGCCCCGCAGTTGGCGGGATCCGCGTCCACCGGCGCCTCTTCGTCGGTGCGCCCGTCGCAGTCGTTGTCCACCCGATCGCAGGTCTCGAGCGCGCCGTTGGTCACCTGGCAGGCGTACTCACACCCGTTCTCAGCCAGCCCGTCGATGTCCACGAAGCCACCGACGCACTCGGCGACGAGGCAGCTGCCCGCACCGCACCGCCCAATGGCGCTGGGCGGCGCACACAGCGCCCCGCAGCGACCGCAGTTGCGCGCGTCGCTCTGCAGGTCAAAGCCCTCGTCGATGTTGCCATCGCAGTTGTCGTCGGCCTGGTTGCACAGCTCCGGCAGGTTGCGGAAGTCCTCATCCACCTGCCCATCGCAGTCGTTGTCGATCTGGTCGCAGGCCTCGACGCCGTTGCGGGTGGCCACGCAGGCGTACTCGCAACCGTCGTCCAAGATACCGTTTACATTGAAGAATCCCGGCGCGCACTCGGCCAGGCGGCACTCGCCATCCAGGCAGGTGGGCACGCCGCTGGCGTACGCGCAGATCCGCCCGCAGCGCCCGCAGTTGGCGGTGTCGCTGGTGACATCGAAGCCCTCATCGGTGGTGCCATCGCAGTCGTCGTCGATCTGGTTGCACTGCTCGGGATCGGCCCGGAAGTCCTCGTCGGTGCGGCCATCGCAGTCGTTGTCGAGCTGGTCGCAGACCTCCACCCCTTCGCGGGTGGGGTTGCAGGCGTACTCGCAGCCGTCGCCCGCGTTGCCGTTGGCGTCGTAGAAGCCGGGGCTGCAGGCACCGAGCTGGCAGGTGCTGTCCACGCAGCGGCCACCCGCGTTGTCGTAGGCACAAATGTTGTTGCAGAACCGGCAGTTGTTCACATCGGAGGTCAGGTCGAGGTCGTCGTCCGCGGTGCCGTCGCAGTCGTTGTCGAGACCGTCACACCGCGTCTCGCGCCCGGCTTCGTAGGTCGCCGGGTAGTTGCAGCGCCACCCGCCGTCCAGGCAGACCACCACCGAGCCCTGGCAGACGCCCTGCGCGAGGCAGGTGATGTCCTCGGGCGGATCGGGCACCACGTCCTCGTCGGTCGCCCCCGAGCAGTTGTTGTCGATGCCGTCGCAGAGCTCGTCGGCCCCTTCGTGGGTGGTGGGATCGTCGTCGTCGCAATCGAAGCCGGCACAGCCGTCGCCCATGCCGTAGCCGTCGCCGTCCAGGTCGATGCAGGGCTGGCACTCGCCGGAGGCCGGCAGGCACTGCATCACCACCTGGTCGCCGCGGGTCACCGGGGAGCACACGTAGTTGTTCGGGCAGGGCTTGCTCTCGCTGCACGCCTCGGCGCAGTAGGTGCGCGCGCCGATCTGCACGCAGAGATCTTCGTTGTCGTCGCACTCCACATCGGCCACGCAGGGCCGGCAGACGTCGGGTTGATCGGCCACGCAGTAGAAGCCGTTGTCCACCGACTCGCTCTCGACGTAGTCGCACTCCCAGTTGGGTGGGCAGTCCCCCTCGGCACAGCGGCGGGTGCACACCCGCCCGCCTTCGGGGCGCGGCAGGCACTGGCCCGACTCGCACTCGCTGCCATCGCGGCAGAGATCACCGAACTGCCCGCGCGTGCCCATGTCGGGCTGCACAAAGGCATCGGGCAGGCGGAAGTCCAGGTCGTCGATGACGGCCGAGTCCTGGGGTAGTGGCTGAATGGTCTGGCTGTCGTCGCAGGACAACAGCAGGGCGAGGCCGGCGGCCAGAGCAAGTGGGACGATGCGGCGCAAGGTTCTCCCCCCAGTGCAGCGATGCGGAACAGTGTACCGAAGGCGGAGCCACTGCTGGTTGCGCCGATGATCGACGAATAAGAGGTTTCAGTTCAATGGGGGCGGTGTTGGGCGCTCCCAGCGGTCGACGCTTGCCCCCAGCGGCGGTGGGCGCGATGCTGGGCCCATGTCGCTCACCTCACCTGCCACGCTGCTGGCTGCCCTGGAGAACCTGGCGCCCCTGGCCCTCGCTGAGCCGTGGGACAACGTCGGTCTGCTGGTTGAGCCCCCGTCGCCCCGCGCGTTGCGTCGGGCCCTGCTGACCATCGACCTGACCGAAGCCGTCCTGGAGGAGGCCATCGCCCTCCAGACCGACTTCATCATCGCCTACCACCCGCCCATCTTTGGTGGCTTCAAGCGCCTGGCCATGACCAACGCCAGCCACCGCGTCCTGCTGCGGGCCATCGCAGGCGGCCTGCCGCTCTACAGCCCGCACACCGCCCTCGACGCGGCCCAGGGGGGCGTCAACGACTGGCTCCTGGGCGCCTTTGGCACGCTGAGCGCGGCGGCCCCGATCACCCCCGCCGCCGCCGATCCCGCCGTGGGCGCCGGGCGCCGCGCCACCCTCGCCACGCCGCGGTCGCTCGCCTCCGCCGTGGCCGACATCAAGGCCTGGCTCGGCATGCCCCGCGTGCGTGTCGCCGCCGCTGATGGCCGCCCCATTCGCACCGTGGCGGTCTGCCCGGGGGCGGGCGGCTCGCTGCTGGAGGGCTTGAAGGGGGTGGACCTGATCCTGACCGGCGAGCTGCGCCACCACGACATCCTGGCCCACGTCGCCCGCGGCACCGCCGTGGTGCTCACCGACCACACCCACACCGAGCGGGGCTACCTGCCGCTTTTTGCCGAGCGCCTGCGGGCGGCGGTCCCGGGCCTGGCGGTGAGCGTGGCCCAGGCGGACGCCGACCCCCTCGTCATCACCTGAACGCTGCACCCAACACGCCGGAATCACTGACCTTTACGACCGATCACCGCCCGGCAGATCCCGCGTATCGAGCACCAGCGTCACCGGCCCGTCGTTGAGCAGCTCCACCGCCATCGACGCCCGAAACCGCCCCGTCTCGCACCGCAGGCCCAGCGCCCGGGTGGCCTCCACGTAGACCTGCACCAGCGGCTCGGCCAGCTCCGGCGCCGCCGCCCCCTGAAACGAGGGCCGCCGACCCTTCCGGCAGTCGGCCAGCAGCGTGAACTGGGACACCGCCAACACCGCCCCGCCCGCCTGGCCCACATCGAGGTTCATTTTGCCCTCGGCATCGGCAAAGATGCGTAATCCCGCCACTTTTTCGGCCAGAGCGCGCGCATCCCGCTCGGTATCCCCGGCCGCCGCCCCCACCAACACCAGCAACCCACGCCCGATCTCGCCGGTCACCTCGTGGTCCACCGTCACCCGGGCGTGGCTCACCCGCTGGATCACTGCACGCACGCTTTATCCCCCTGGCCGCGTATGGTAGTTGTCTCCACGCCGATGCTTGGTATCCTTCGGCGCGTGCCGCAGCGTGGATCCATCAACGTCGCCAGGGGTAGTCGATGGCCGACCAGAACCGCAAGACACTGCACAGCTTCTACTGCCGCGACTACCTGTGGGAGCTGTTCGAGGTGATGACGCGGGACCTCGGTTGCTCGATGGACTACCTGATCAACGAGGCCATGCGGCACTACGCCCGCAGTCGCAACTACAGCCTCGCTCAGGGGGGGCAGCCGGAAGCGCCGCCCCCGCCGTCCAACTTTCCCACCCAGCAGCCCGCGCGGGACAACCCCTTTGGGGGCGCGCCCCCGCAGATGCCCCCCAGCCAGCCGCGCCGGCCCCCGCCGCCGCCGCCCGTGCAGGAGGCCCGCCCGGAGCCCGTCGCGCAGGCCGCAGCCCCGGCCGCGTCGGCCGGCCGCCCGACGCTCTACCTGCTGTTCAATGGCCAGCGCCACCGCATCGAAGGCGACAAGTTTGTCATCGGCCGCGGCAGCCAGCAGACGGAGCTCACCATCCGCGACGGCAACATCTCGCGCCAGCACTGCGCCGTGATCTTCCGCGGAGGCTCCTGGTACATCAAGGACCTCGATTCCACCAACGGCATCGAGTTCAACGGCAAGCGCATCGAGCACAAACGCGTGGAGGAAGGGGACACCTTCTACCTCTGCGACTACGAGCTGCGCTTCACCTACCGGTAGGGCATTGGGGGCGCCCGCCCCCCAACCTTGCCGCCCTACGCTCCGTAGAACCGGTCCAGCGCCGTCGCCGCCGCCGCCAGCTCGGGGTCATCCCCCGTGGGCACCTGCACCAGCAAGCGCACATAGAGGTGGCCGCGACCCTCCTGCTTGGGCATGCCCCGGTCGCGCACACGCATGCGCTGACCGCTCTGGCTGCCGGGACGCACCGTCAACGTGATTGTGCCGCCCTCGGGGGTGGGCACCTCCACCTTGCCGCCCAGGATGGCCTGGGACACGCGCAAGGGCACATCCAAGACCAGGTCGTCGTTTTCCCGAGTGAATCCAGGCGGATCGACGATGCGCACGGTGAGGATCAGGTCACCCGAACCCGCCGCACCCGCCGCGCCCTGCCCGCGCACCCGCACCCGCTGGCCATCGCGGGCACCGGGCGCGATGCGCACCCGCTTCTGCTCGATGTCCACCGCGGCGCCCTCGATGGCCTGGCGCAAGCTCAGGGTCACCTCGCCCTCAAGGTCGTGGCCCTTCTGCTGCGGTCGCCCGCGGCCACGCCCGCCAAACATGCTGCCGAGCAGCTCGTCCAGGTCGCCGAAGCCCCCCAGGTTGCCGAAGTCGAAGGGCACCCCACCGCCCATGCCGCCGCCGCGGCCCTGGCCCGCCCAGCGCTGGTAGTTGCGGGTGGTCTCGGGATCGAAGCCGTCCCGCAGCCCATCGGGGCCAAACTCATCGTAAAGTGGACGCTTTTTCTCGTCGCCCAGCACAGCAAAGGCGGCGGAGACCTCCTTGAAGCGCTCTTCGGCGGCGGGGTTGTCGGGGTTGCGGTCGGGGTGAAACTGCTGAGCCAGCTTGCGGTAGGCCGCCTTCACCTCGGCGGCGGTGGCCGTCTTGGGCACCCCCAAGATGGCGTAGAGGTCCTTGCCTTTCACGTTCACTCCCTCCCTTGCACGGGATCCGTAGACGGCGCCACCGTAAGCACTCGCCCCGCTCCCCACAACTGCGGTAGACGGACAACATGAAGCGCTACCCCGCCTTTGAGTTTCCCGAGTACGTCGACTGGCAGCCGGACCCCGAGGTCCAGGCGGCCTTTGCGGCGCGCACCACCGCCGATCCCGCCCGCGCTGCCCGCATTGCGGCGCTGAGCCTGGCCGACCTGCTGGCCCTCTACCGCGGCCTGGTGCTCGCGCGCCTGCACGACATCCAGCTCAAGCGCTGGGTGAAGCAGGGGGTCATCAGCAAGGCCTGGCTGGGCAGCGGCGAGGAGGCCGTCACCATCGGCACCTGCTCGGCGCTGGGCCCCACCGACGTCGTGTCCCCCATGATCCGCAACGCCGGCGCCTTGTTGGTGCGCGGGGTGGATCCGGCGGCCTGCTTCGCGGCCTACCTCGGCACCACCGACACCATCACCGGCGGCCGCGACATGCACATCGGCGACCTCAGCCTGGGGGTTGTGCCGCCCATCAGCCACGTCGGCGACGTGGTGCCGGTCATGGCGGGGTGTGCGCTGGCCTTCAAGCTGCGCGGCGAGCCGCGAGTGGCGCTGGTGTGGACGGGCGACGGCTCCACGGCCACCGGCGCCGTGCACGAAGGCCTGCGGGTCGCCGCCGCCAGCCGCGTGCCCCTCATCTGCGTCATTCAAGACAACCAGGTGGCCCTCGGCACCCGCGGGGAAGCCCACTTCCCCGGTGATTTCAAGACGATGGGCGACGCCTACGGGTGTACCCTGCTGGAGGTGGATGGCAACCACGTGCTCGATTGCCATGCCGCCGCCGCCGAGGCCGCCGACCGCTGCCGCGCTGGCCAGGGCCCCGTCCTGTTGGTGGCGCGCACCTTCCGCATGGGCGGCCACGCCACCCACGACGAGCGCGAAGGCCGCGCCCTCTTTGACGCCGAGACGTGGGCCTACTGGGGCAAGCGTGATCCGGTGGGCACCTACGAGACGTGGCTGATGGCCGAGCGCGGGGCCACCGCCGCCGCCCTGGCCGAGATCGAACACGGTGCGCTGGCGGTCATCGAGGCCGCTGCCGAGCGCGCCCTGAGCCGCCGCGACACCCACGCCCCCGATCCCGCCACCGTCGCCGACGGCGTCTACGGCTGATGGGCAGCAGCACCGGGCGCCTCTTCCGGGTCACCACCTTTGGCGAATCCCATGGGGTGGCGCTGGGGGCCATCGTGGAGGGCTGCCCGCCGGGCCTGCCGCTGGACCTCGGTGCCCTGCAAGCCGACCTCGACCGCCGGCGCCCTGGCCAGAGCGCCCTGACCACCCCCCGCGCCGAGGCCGACCGCGTCCAGGTGCTCTCCGGGCTCTTTGAGGGCGAGACAACCGGCACCCCCATCGCCTTGATCTTCTTCAACCATGACGCGGACTCATCGGCCTACGCCGCCACCGCCGACCTCTACCGGCCCGGCCACGCCGACTTCACCTACGAAGCCCGCTACGGCCGCCGCGACTGGCGGGGCGGTGGTCGGGCCTCCGCGCGGGAAACCGTGGCCCGCGTGGCGGCG
>Ga0075163_10011396_pt1 | contig 11585 bp, 24 predicted proteins | sample JI1023141ADNA_FD_71478 | JGI IMG/M metagenome (GOLD analysis project Ga0075163, IMG submission 71478) | Wastewater effluent complex algal communities from Wisconsin, to seasonally profile nutrient transformation and Carbon sequestration -... | ecosystem: Engineered > WWTP > Effluent > Algae... | reverse complement strand
GATGGCGCTCGGGTGGGCGCTGATCTTCTTCGTCGCGCGCTGGCTCTGGCAGCGATACGCCGGTAGCTTCCTCGGCAAGGCGGCTGGCGTCGTTCAGAACGTCACGTCGCTTGGGGTCGCGCCGCTCATGCGGAGGCGTCGTCGCTCGCCGATCACGGTCGTCTCGTCGGAGCAGAAAAGCCATGACGCCTAGCCTCGACAGCTTTCACTGCCTGCGTTCAGGACACAACTCTTTTCCCTACCTCACAAGGAGCTTCCATGACAACCGTACGCTGCAAGTTCGTTTGCAAGTCCATCACAGAGTCAGCCCACTGGGACAAGCAGAAGCCCAACCTCAAGGCGATCAAGTTCGAGCCCGTCACGAGCGGCAGCGAGGAGAACAAGTCCTTCTTCGCGGCCACTCCGAGCGGGACGCTTGAGTTCGCCACAGTCAACCACGAAGCGGCGGCCTCCTTCGTCGTTGGGCAGGAGTACTACATCGACATCGCTGCGGTCTGAAGGTTGGCAACGGAGATCCCATGCATACCCTCTCGTTCTCACAAGCTCTCGACCTCATCAAGTCCGGCAAGCTGCTTCAGCGTGAAGGCTGGAACGGCAAGGGCATGTTCGTGTTCCTCGTGCAAGGTTCGAGGTTCCAAGTGAATCGCGCGCCGCTGAACGCCATCTTCCCCGAGGGAACGACCATCGACTACAACGCGCACATCGACATGCGGACTGCTCAGGGTCGCATCGTGCCGTGGCTCGCGTCGCAGGACGATCTCCTCTCGGACGACTGGCAGGTGGCCGATGCGTAATCTCCTCCTCACCCCCCTCGCCCTTCTCGCGTTCTCGGGCAACACGCCCCCGGTCGGCTGTCGCGTCGGCGAGCGCAGCGTCGATTGGAGCGAGGCTCGCGTGCTCCCCGGCTACACCGGCACGGACCCGCTCACGGCGCTCAAGATCGACCTGTGCTGCGCGGTCAACGCGACGACGGGGTTCGAGAACCAGTCGAACCTCAGCCCTGCCACGTACTCGATCTCGCCGCGACAGGTCACGATCCAAGCGAGCTTCGACCCGTCGTTCGCCCGACGCTTTGTCGTGGGTACGGCGAGCATCGTCGTCCCCGGTACAGCGGGTGTCGTGCCCGTCTCGGATCTCGTGCTCGACTACGGTGGAGCGTCGGGCACCACCGTCTCGCACGCCGAGCAGGCGCTCGTCATCACGAACCTCGCGGTGTCGGACCCGTCGTTCTTCGCGCAGCCGTGGACGCTCTACCTGCGCGCCGTGTGCAGCCAGCCGAGCGGCACGGCGTCGAACGGCAACGGGTCGTTCCAGTACATCACCCTCGCGAGCGCGGGGGCTGCGGTGACGTACAACCCCTGATACGAAAACGGCCCGCCACTCTCGGATGGACGGGCCGCTCGCGGTCACACGACCGCACCTTGAGAAAGCATCCTACCCATGAAGGCCATCCTCGCAACCCTGCTCCTCGCGTCGCTCTCCACCGCTCAGGGCCTCCTCTGGAGCGTCCCCGGCCCCGCCGCGCAGACCGTCTCGCTCGCGGGCGATGGCGTCTACACCGCGTCGCACCTCGGCACGTCGAACGCGCGCTCGCACGCGCTCAACGACGGCGCGGTGACGTGGCAAGAGCAGAGCCCTGGGATGTCCTGGCACGTCCGCACGTCGGGCGCGGCCTCGATCTTCGACGCCGACGTTCCGAATACGGGCTCGAACGTCCAGCGCGTCTACGTGCGCACGCCGTCGATGCTCTGGCAGTTCCCGAACACGGTGAGCAACACCGACCGCCTCGGCATCTCGACCTCGCGCGACGGGCAGCGCATCGCGGCGTTCTCGAACAGCGCCCTCGTCGTGTTCGATGCGGGCGTCCCGACCACGCTCGACCTCGGGTTCACGGGCCTCGGCATCGACCTGTCGGCGGACGGGAGCACCGTGCTCGTGACGGGCGACTTCGCGACGCGGGTCTACGCGGTGCCGTCGCTCGCGGTCCTCTTCTCGGCCAGCCCGTCGAGCTACACCTTCCACGCGCAGTCGATCTCGGGCAACGGCGACGTGTTCGCGATCGGGCGCATGGGCCGCGTGGACGTGTGGCGACGCACGGCAGGCGTCTACGGCTTCGACTTCCAGCACACGCTCGCGGGCACGAACTACTGCGACCGCCTCGACGTGTCCGACGACGGGAGCACGATGGCGGCGGCGTTCGACTTCTTCGGCCCGACGTACTCCGTGACGCTCGACGTCGTGGACCTCGCGACGCAGGCGACCACGAACCACGTCGAGCTTGCGGCGACGTTCGCGCACCGCGTGAGCATCTCGGCGGATGGGCAGATCGTGGCGCTCGGCGTCGCGGCAGACGGGCTCGGACCCGTGCCCGAGTTGTCGTTCTACCGGCGAGGATCCGTGAGCGCGATCTCCGCCTACTCCCTCGACGGGCTTGTGCTCGACCTCGACCTAGCGGCTGACGGTGCAACGTGCGCAGTCGGGACGCAGACAGGGAGCAACGCGGGATTCGTCTCGCTCTACCGCGTGCTTGCGCGGCTGCCTCGCCAGCGGTCGTACACGCGATAGCACACCGCGAAACCCTCAAGGAATCCGTGTGGGGGCAGGCGGTGAGGGCCACTGGCAGCGGGCCGGTGGCCCTACTTCTTGGACCTCGACCTCGACTCGTGGCCGATCCTTGTCGTCGTCTTTCCACGGTGAGCCATGCCGATCAGCCCTGCGCAGGGCGGACTTGCACTCACGGCAATCCCGGTCTCTCCCGGTCATGGACGACTTTTTCTTCGAGAACGCTTCGATGGGAAGTGATCTGCCGCAACAAGAGCAAACCAGCACGTCCTCCAGCGACTCCTGCCCAATCCCGACGTAGATGCGCGGGTCAGACTTCACTATCTGCCAGTCAACACCACGGATGGAGTACCACCTGTCGTCGAGCGGGATCGCCCTCTTGATCGCATCGCAAACGATGTCGATCATGTTTACGGCGTCCCCTCGGTTGTCAGGCTTCTGAACAAGCATCGACACCCACAGCTTGTTGCTGGCGACCTTCTGCTTTGAGCAGGCCGCCTTGACGGCGTTGGTCAGGCTGTCCCTGTGAGACCTCGCCGCAGCCGTCAGGACTTTGTTTCCCCTGGCTCCGTTGTGGTAGAGCCTGTTCTTCGACATCCCGTAGCTGAACGGTATAGAGACACGGACCTCCCACACCAGTTCTGGTTGACAGGTCCATCCGATCCCGAGGGACTCCGAAGACAGACCCGAGGCGACATCGGCCCTGGCGTCTGGGCTTGCTCTCGACGGCGGCCTTGGCTTGCCGTTCTCCCTGGCCCATACCCGCTGCCGCTCAGCCTCAACGTCGGCAGAGCACGACAGGCAGTAAAGCTGGTTTGTCCCTCTTCTCTCCTCGACCGAGGAGCACATGGAGCACATGAACATCTTTTTCATCTGCGTGAAATTGTATCAAGGGAACGTGAGGGTCACTTCCGCTTGCCCCTCTTCTTCGTGCTCTCGCGGATCACGTTCACGGTTGCCGCTTCGAGATAGTGAACGATCGGCGAGTCCGGCCTTCCTGGGCCTGTAGAGCCTGATCGTCAGCGAGACGGGCTCCTGCGAGGGCTGGAGAACAGCGGCGTAGGTAGCCATGCGCGCCTTGTACTCGCGAGCCTCGGAAGACAGGATCGGGAACGCCCGATTGCCCTTGACGATCGTGCGCCAGTAACGGTTCACGCTCGGGGGGTACGGGAACGTAATCGTCACGCGGAGCCAAAACCTTCCGCGATGTACTCGATGACCGATGCCGCCGTGTACTCAGAGCGCCAGTTGTTGACAGACTGCGCGCGAGCTTCAACCAGAAATGCCTCCAGCGTTGCTCCGATTCCAAGCTCCATGCAATAGGTCTCGATCGAGCGCCCAGGGTTGTAGTACCCAGAGACGTCGGCGGAAACGCTGCCGCTGTCTCCAAGCGCCGCATTCCACTGCGCAAGCGACCTCGCCACACCAGCAATCTCAAGCCAAGTTGAAGACGAGTTCGTTGAGTACCATTTATTGTTGATCGACGTTATTCCGGAAACTGCCGATGACGCCTCGACAGAAGCAAGCGGGTCGTCGTTTGCGTCGTTGTAGACATGGTTCCGCTCCCAGGTCGTCGTCGTAAGCTGTCCTGCGTTACCAGCAAACTGAACCGTCCCGGTCCAGTTGTAGACGATGTTGTCGCGGAACGTGATCCTCCTGACGCCACCAGACGTGTCGCCACGAACAGACACGGGCAGCGGAAAAGTTCCGTTACTGTTCAAGGAGATAATGTTGTCGCTAACAACACACATGTCGATGTTGGAGAACTCCATCGCCCAGCCACGCAAGTTCTGCGCATCGATGTCCTTGCCGTCCAAGAACACGTTTCCGGACACAGTGCAGGAAACGCCTCCAGGAAACACCGGGTCATCGCCACCACCAACCTTCAGGCCAACAGAGTTTTGCAGGAACAGGTTCCCGCTGACCGTTCCACCAGTCCGCGCCTGAAGACCATGCGACGCGCCGCGAGCGATGATGTTTCCCGTAGCAACCAAGCCGCTATTGCCGGTCTGGTTGATGTAGACATTGTGTCGAAACTCGCTCGGGTCGGCATCGTCAACATCCTCGTTCCAACCGTTGTGGTCGATAACGTTATCCGTCAAGACGATTCCGGCGGTGTTGGCAAAGTACACGCCGTGCGAACTTGTCCCGCTGTATGCTCGGTAGTTTCTGTAAATCACGTTCTTCTTGAGCGTGATATTGGTCTTGTCTCCTCCGTACCCAGCAACGGCGACGCCGGTTTCGAAATCGTGAATATAACAGTCCTCGATGGTCAGGTAGTTGACAGGCATAAGGACCGACACGCCGATTGGGAAAGTGTCATGCGCAACCCCTCCAGTTCCGTCGTACCCCTCAGCCGTAAGTTCAAGCCCGCGCACTGTGACGTACGAGATGGTTGCCGGAGACGGCCCTGACGCAAGAAAGTACATGCCGTCTGCCGTTCCCGACTGCAAGATCGGGCGCGAACCAGTCCCGTACGTACCGACGATCTGCGGTCGAGTGGCGCTCGCTCCGGATGTGACCCACTGCCCGAGCCCGGTTGAGAAGGTGTCTCCACGCTTCAAAAGCATCCAATCGGGATACCCGGTACGCAAAAGCGACTTTCCAGCCGCTATTGTCTGCTTGGGCGTAGACGGGGTTAGGCCGTCGTTTGAATCGCTCCCGCTCGCGCTAACGTACACAATGCGGTTTGAAATTGTGCGCTCGATAGGTCCGTGCAAGGGCATGTGACGCTCCTATTGGTCAGGTTGCTGCCAACGCAGCCTAGCGTCTCAGTTCTGCCATGAACAGACCAGCGTCATTTTCTTCGGACACTTGCATTGCGACGCTTCGTGCTCGCGCGGATCACGTTCACGCGGTTCGATTCGACGTAGTGAACGATCGGCGAGTCCGGCCACGCCTTCGCGATCCGCTTCACGGAGTTCGCGTCGTTCCGGTAGCGGTCCAAGTCCCATTGGCGCGTGCCTCGGTACGGGACCGTGATCGTCGCCTTCTTGAGGGCGGCGATGCTGACGTTGGTTTCGACCTCGAAAGTTACGATGCAGCGGCGCATTCTCACAGCAAGCCTACTTCCTGGAAAGCCCTGACGGCGTACCCATCGTATGCGGCGCGAGCCGGTCCCACGCCTTCCGTGATCCTCGGCACGAGCACCCCACCACGCGCCACGACAAGGTATCGCGGCAAGCCCGGAGCGGTAGGGATGCCATCGTACACGTCTCCAGGGACGCGAGGGGCGCTGTCGAGCATCGCCTTGAAGCGTTCGAGCACGACGCGACCGTGAGCGTACGTCTCAGGGACGACGCGCATCGCCTCACGAACGGCAACGGCCATGAACTGCCATTGCCATCCGGTGCAGACCTCGACATCGCTCGCGAGCCCGAACATGCCCCAGGGCTCGCCCTGTTGCAGGTTCGAGTTGCGGTCGTGCCTCTCGGTCGCGCCGTTCTCGGCTTGGCCGAGGTAGAGCATGTCGATGAAGGTGCGGATCCATGTCGCCTGCGTGGGGTGCGGTGCAGCCCTCTGAGACTCGACGACACATCGAAGCGCCCATGCGTTCTCACGCTGAACGCCTAGCGCGCCCTGGTGGGGCGTCGTCGTCACGTTCCTCCACATCGTAGCGAGCGAGTACTCCGGCCCCTCCGCGTCCAGGAACGGCACGAGCGGGAAACGCCGCATGACTTGGTTCGCGCACAAGATCAACCACATGCGCGCCACGGGGTCGCGGGCGTAAATCCACGCTGCCACAGCGTGCGAGTAGGCACGAATCAGATGCGCTCCGTCAATGTCCTGGTAGCCGTCGCCGTGAGGTCGAGCAGCAAGCGGGTAGCGCGCACCGGGCCACGGCGCAGTCGGCGTACCGGCCTCCGTGAAGTGCCCGATGTGATGGCGGCGGATCGTGCCGTCGAGCTTGCGCTGCGTTTCGCGCGTCCACGCGGGGTACGGGTCCACGCCGTCGCCACCCTGGTAGCCCCCGTCCGCGAGGCCGTAGTACTCAGGCGGATCGTAGACCTTGGGGTTGAGCCGCAGCACTCGACGCAGGACGCCGCGCTGTACGAACAACTGGCCGGGGTAGTCGCCGAAGCGGACCATGATGCTCGCGCGATCGGGATGCTTGAACAGGAAGCCTTGGCGGGTCTTGTCGCACGTCCATCCGTTGACGCTGTAGAGGGGGACGATCACGGGCACGGTTCCTTTCTCTCGTGGAGGGCGGTCAAGAACGACTCGATGATACGCGCAGATTGCTCATCTGAGCACGACGCCAGGGGCGTAATGCGAGCGCAGAACTTGTTGGACTCGGCGATGTAGACGGACGGCTTCTTGCGACCGGGTAGCTTGCCGACGCTGAGGCTGACCTTGCTGCCGTCGTGGCGCGTCCACTCGAAGCACGTCATTTCACAGCCTCCTCGTATCGGCGGATCCAGTCTTTCATCTTCGGGTACGTTGTCTCGTCGGTCCGCATCCTAGCGATCTCGTGCGCCAACTCCGCGAGCTTGCGTTCTCGGGCGCGGATGGTGCGGGCCTTCACCCGAATCTGTAGGTTGCACCCGTCGATCGCCTCGTCCAGCTCGTCGCGTTCGTCAGCCACGCTCGCCGTCCTTGCGCAACAGCGCGGCTTTCGCGTGTGAGCACCGCTCACAGTACGCGCGGTCGTTCTGGCAACCGAGAACGTGCGCAAGGTCAGCCTCCAACTCCCGCGCACGCCTCGCCTCGGCAATCAGCGCGCGGGCGTGGTTGCGGAGCGCAACGCACAGATCGATGTCCGACGTGTCCTTGCCACTCCACGCCCAGCTCGCGAGGTGCGCGGGTTCAGCGAACGCATACGCTTGGTACGACGTGGGGTACTGATATCCGTGGTTGTCGCGCACGATCTCGACTTGCCACGGAGCGTCCTTCGCCTTGCGCTCCAGGGCTTCGAGAGCGTCGAGTTCGAGCTTCTCGTCACTTGCCATCGGTGGGCTCCTTCCCGCCGATCTCCGCGAGGATGGTGCGGGCTGGCGCGCAGTTCGAGCAGCAGCACGAAGAAGTTGGCGATCCTTTGTCTGGCCGATGACGTTCAACTCCTCGACGCATCTCCTCCACCGCCCGTCTAAGCTGCGCGAGTTCGAGGCGGGCGCGGTCGTGCGTGTCTGCGCGTTCACCGTCCCCGCACTCACGCGCGCGCGGACCTGGATCGAAGTACGCCAGCACGTCGTCGATGTCGCTCACTTGGGTTGCTCCTTCGTTTCGATCTCCACGCGCACGTCGTGCAGCCGATCTCCAATGGAGCGTCCAGCCTCGGCGATGCCGCCAGCGAGTGCTTGCGCAGCGGACACCATGCCAACGGAGAAGATCCCCACGGCCAGGATCATGCACACGTTTCGCTTATCGCTGTCGCTCATCGCTGCTCCTTCCCGCCGATCTCGTCGTACTCCAGCACGGGCTTGTCGAGCGCCTCCATCATCCACCGCAAGTCCGTGCGCAGTTCGTCCAGCGTCTCGCCGTGCGCATCCATGCGGTTCTCCGTGACCATCTCGGGCTTCCCGTCGTCGTCGTAGTACACCTCGTGGATGCCGAGGACGTGTTCGCGCTCGCCGTCGATCCCAGGCGGGTACACCTTGCGCACCACGCGGTAGTTCCAATAGCTCATCGCTACTCCTTCCCGCCGAGCGCGGCGCGTTGGATCGCGCTCGACACGAATGCCATCTGCGCCACGGTGAACGGCACTCGGCTCATCGCGTCAGCGACCTCGCGGACGATCGAATCCACGTCGATCGCGGGCGCGGTGGGAGAGGCGGGACGACGATTCTCGACGACTGCACGCTCGCCCTCGGTCAGGGATCCGCCCCAGCCGCTAAACGTGAATGCGTGCTCGCTTCCGGTGACCTCCTCGAACGCGCGCTGAATCGCGCGACGCATCGGCCAATCCGATCCGTCAGGCAGATGGTCTACGGGTCCACCGATCTTGCAGAACCAGATGCGCTCGCTCACGCGCCACCTTCCTCTTCGCGGTACGACCGCAACAGCTCCAGGTTCAGCTTGCACAGGTGGATCATCCGCTCAAGAGCCCACAGCGTCCCTGCGTTGCACAGCACGAGAGCGATGACGAGTACGATCTCGGTGCTCACGCGCCACCTTCCTTCTTCGCGGCGTCCATCGAGCGAACGCGCTTCCACGCCCGCCGCTTGATCCTATCCACGGTGGACGGCTGCCAGCGTCGCAGACACGCGCCGTTGACCTGTCGCCAGTCCACGCCGTCCGGGCCATAGGTGCGCAGCGCGTCCGCGTAGAAGTCCACGGCCTCAGTTGTGCCCTTGCACCCGTCGATCGCGGCGGCGTAGTTGCGGCCACGAAGGCGGATCGTCTCTTCGGTGTGCATCACGCACCTTCCTTCTTCGCGGCGGGGAGGGAGGAGCGGGCGAGGTCGTAGGCACGGAACGCTTGGCACACGGGGCACTCCTCGGGGAGCTTGTTCGGGTGCCCGTGGTTGAACTCCCAAGGCTTGCCAAGCGTAGCCCTCATCGCATCCGCCGCATCCACAATGTCGGCGCGCGAGGAAGAGGCTGAGTGGACCGCATCTCCCGCAAAATGCAGATCGACTTCGGCCTTGACTCCACGGTCTCGGCACCGCCTGTCGATGCACCACAGGCAGAGAATCCCGCCACCGTCTGCACGAGGCGCAATGCGTGCCCATAGCTCGTTCGTAACGACGGCATCGAGACCGACTTGGTAGGGCAGCCCACAGTCTGCGCAGTCCGCGCCGCGATGGCCAGATGAATCGAGGCTCTCGCGCGCTCGCGCGGCACGGAGAATCTCGAATCTCTCCGCATCGACGAAAGCGTGCGACGGCGCGGGGCGAGCGCGGAGCATGAGCTCCGCAGCGATCTCCTCGTATCGATCCGTGCTGCACGCCTCCAGCTCGAACTCGCCTTCAGCTAGGCATACCTGGGCCTTCTCACACGCGCGCCTCAACTCAGCGGCAAGCGTCGGCGGCTCCTCCCCATCCGCCTGCGCGGCGGCGGGGAGCGCGGCGAGGCGGCGGTGGATCTCGTAGAGAAGATCCTGGCGTCCCATCGACACCGAACCGAACAGCACGTCCCGCATCAACTCCAGCACTTGTCTCTCATCCATGATGCTCCTCCAGCGCCTTCTCGATCTCGTCCAGGTGGTTCACGAGCGATCCGCACCGCCGACACTTGCGGTCGCGCACGAGCACGCGACCGGTCAGCACGCCGATCTTCTTCTCCATGCGGCCAACGTCCTCTCCGGCGTGTGGCTCTCGCCACGAGTGGACGAGGTTGTCCACGATGCAGTCGTTGAATGCGGTGTGTCCGACGACGCGACACCAAACGCCTGCCCGCAGCTCGCGGATCTTCGAGAGGAGGTCGCTCACGACTTCTCCTGTTCGGTGGGAGGGGGTTGGATGGGGGCGCACTCGATACGCGCTGAGCAGAAGTAGCACTTCCACACGATGCGCTCGGGCCTCCTCACCGGAAAGCGACGCGCTGCGACGTACTTGGTGCAGAACGAGTTTGGCTCTCCACGCCCGCACTTCGGACAGGACATCGTTACGTGAAACACGGGTAGGTTAGCGTCCACGCTTCTTGCTCCTCTTCTTCGGCGCGACGGGGCGGATCTCGACGCAGATGACGCGACTCTCGTAGAGGTAGAGGCTTCTGGATTTCTCGACAGCGTCGCGCTTCGTCTGGCGCAGCGTGGTCCAGAACGGGCTGGAGTCTTGAGGATGCCAGTACGCCCACATCCTCACGGCCTTTCGCTTCGGGTCAGCCACGGGGAGCCTCCTTCGCGCGCTTCCTCAGCGTGTTCGAGCATTGCTGCATCGCCCAATCGAGGCGGTCAGGCTCCATCCGATCCACCACGTCGTCGATCGGCACGGCTTCGGCTGCTTCGGTGGAGCGTGCTCCGCCACCGCGCGCGTACATGAGCTTGAAGATGCGGCGCTCGCCGTCGCCAAGCTGCGCGAGCATCTCCTTGAGTCGCGCACGGGCGAACCCCTGTAGCTCGGCGTTCATGCGCCCTCCTTCGCGCGCTCGGGGGTGGCGGGCTCGTGAAACCACGGGCTCGGCGTGTCGCCCTTGCACGTATTCGTCGAGGCGTTGAAGTCCTCCGGGCAGAACCACCGCCGACAGACAGAACACCACCACCCGGAGAAGGTGTTGACCTTCTCGCAGATCGCGCACTTAGTACCGGCTCCACTCGTCACTCCGCACTCTCCTTCTCGCCCACGCACTCGACGCCCTCACGCACGCGGTCGTAGTCCGCGAGGCACTCCTCGTCGTGCGCGGTCTCCTTGGCGTCGCGCGGGTTGAAAGCTCCGTTCATCCTGTAGAGCAGGTCGAAGCGGTCGCGCAAGCAGTCGGAGACCTCGATGAACTCGGCGCCCACGCGCGGGGGGCGCGAGGAGGAGAGGCGGAGGGCGGTGTCACACTTGGCACGCCAATACTCCACCGTACTGCGCCAACGCTGCGCCTCGCTTCTTGCGAAGTCCTCCATCGCCCACAACGTGCGGCTATCGGTCCATTTCTGGCGGTGCAGCCACTCGCGCGCTCGGTCACGCAGGCCAAGGTCCACGGCGTCGCCCTCGTAGAGGGCAGCGGCGATGTCGTCTGACGAGACGGTCGGATCGGTGCCGTCGTCGTTCATCGGCGGCCACGTCGGGGAGGGCTGCGGCGCTTCGCTCGCGGGGAGCGCGGAGAGCGCGGAGCGGGCGAGGGCAGTCCAATACTCGACGTTCACATTCGCATAGCCCTCTTTCCTGACGCCGTGGAACGAGGCCCATGCGTCGCGCAGCCTCTCCGCCATCTCCTCCACGCTCACCGTCGAGGCGCGAGGGACGCGGCTCGCGATCAGGCGGCGGACGGCTTCGATCGAGCGTTCCCAACCGTAGGTCTGCGCGATGACCTTGTTGCGCTTGGGATCGAAGATGTCAGTTCGCATGTCACGATTCGGCGTCGAGGCTTCGGCCTCGTGAGCCTCCGCACAGCACTCGTGAAGCGGGGGCACCCACGCAGGGATCTCGCTCGCGG
>Ga0075163_10011392_pt1 | contig 11588 bp, 9 predicted proteins | sample JI1023141ADNA_FD_71478 | JGI IMG/M metagenome (GOLD analysis project Ga0075163, IMG submission 71478) | Wastewater effluent complex algal communities from Wisconsin, to seasonally profile nutrient transformation and Carbon sequestration -... | ecosystem: Engineered > WWTP > Effluent > Algae... | reverse complement strand
GCATATACGATCAGATTCAAGGGTTGGTAGTGACAACCGTGCGGCACTACAATCACCGGGCATTTCGACTTTTCGATCACGTGAAAAGAATTACTGCCAAACACATAACTGAAGAAACTATCAACCCCATGTGTGCCCATTACTACCAGGTCGTGATGCAGCGCTTGTGTGGCTACTATTTCCTCAAACGTTTCGGTTGAAGACTCAAAATAACTTTCACAGGCAATGCCATACTGTTGTTTTACTTCACTCCCCCAATCTGCAAGCAGATTGCAAATGTTTTCATCACTCAGTTCGGCCAGGTAATCGAGTTGCCGGGCTTCGGGCCAGATGGTGGTACGCACATGAAATAAGGTGATACTGCAGGCAAGGGCTTGCGCCAAATGGGCTGCATACTCCACGCCTTCCTGCGATGCCGCTGAAAAATCTACCGGACAAAGAATTTTTTTCATGTCCTTCACCTGCTGAATCTATAACGAAGAAGCACTTTCTATAGAACGAATAAAATGATGGCAGTCATGAATTGAAAAAATAAACTGCGCGCAAGGAATAAATACAATCTTTCCGATGTTGGTCGCTCCTACGAGATCAACGTGATCGACCCGGTTGTGCCCAAAAAGCATTGCCAACATCGATACAAGACCCTTAATTGGAAAACACGGAATAATGTTTGTTAATGGTAAAGTGTGGTTCTCAGTCGAAGGCTCTAAGGCAGTAGGTCGTTATGACCCCGCTACCAACACGTTAGACTGGAATATCGGCACATGCCTGGTAATAAAATGACATCACTCCTTTTCAGGAACAGAAATCAGGATTTCCTGCCCTGCCGAAAAAGGTTTTCCACCAGTAGCTAATCCGTTAATGCGAATGTGCATCGTTCCGATGTCGTCCGATGTATAAAATTCTATTGTAACTTTACCATTCGCACCGGTTTTTACCAGGGGGTTCCAATATAGTGTAGATCTGAAATCGGGTCGATGGGGATCACGGGCTGTTGAATAATCATTTGTTGTAAATAGTAAAGGTCTGTTTAACCCAGTAATGATTTTAGCCTTATCATCCAGTGGTTCGCGGGCGTTGCCTGCTTTAGTACGTACAATCACGAGTCCGTTCTTACCCATCAGGCCCAGGGGTACCAGTTTCCTGGGATCACTCAAAATTTTTATTGTAACAACGTTGGCAGGTTTAAGAGATAGAAAGAAGGCTGTGTTCGAGGTGGCAATGCCGTCAATAATATAAACAGGATCATTGGTTTCTATCATAGGTGGCAGCAGGCCCACCCGAACAATCTCCCGCTTCTTTGTCTTGCGATGATACATGGATGGGATTACTTCTTTAACGAGTTCGGCCATGGTTGGAAACAGCGTATAGTCTTGCACCTGCACAGTAATATTGGCGCCCATGATCTCTTCTTCAAAATTCGAATCCTCAAACTCTGGGGTAACACGGCTGGCATCCGTTGAGAATTCGGTAAAGGATTTGTTAATCAACCTCGTTCGGGTTATAAAGGCTGCATAGGAATCCTCCTCTTTCGTTTCGCGCGAAACGGGTGCTTGAGGTAAAACCATAGGGTCTTCTGCCCACACAATCTTCAGGTTTTGAATCTGCTTCCCATTGATCTGAGCGACATAAAAAAACTCATCCAGACTATAGATATCTGGAAGTACAAGCCCTACCCGCCCACTGTCCATCGCAAAAGTTTGTTGCATGATGAGATTCTTTTGGAGATAAAACATGATTTGTGTGTTATCAGGCACAGGGTTTAGTGTGCCTGGGTAATATGCACGTCCTGTTTTTTCAATAACCGCGGTAAACGGGTAGCGGGGTTTCTTATTCGGGTCTTTTATCTCCGGCCACGGTAATGTTGCAGGAAACAAAATCAGCAGGTTGTCGAGCGTAGTTAACCAGGTGGAATCAGACCGGTCGAGGTTGAATCGTTCTTTTAATCCCGGAAAGAATAATTCATCGGCTAGTGTATGTTGCGGGTTCGAAAATAATCCGGCATTGAGTATGCTAATTGCAAATTCACCTTCAACAGGCTGGCCATTATCTGTAAGCGAAACCTCTACCCGCACTTTTTCACGGGGTTGAAATTGATTCTTATCAAGATCAATCTTCGGTTGCACGCCAGCGCCTGAAGTATACAAGTCGCGGCTTGCCAACAGATCGCCAGCTGCGTTGAGTAATGAAATGTGGGCCACTCCTTCCGGCAAGTCCGGCAGGGAAAGCAAGACTTCGTTCGATTCGGTAACAGTTGCCGAATGATAGACTTTACCCCTGGCAGTAATCATCAGGGTAACTTCTTCAGGTGCTGGTGCTGAGATTCTAATTTTTGTTTTGTCACCATCGGTAAATAGTCGCAGGCTGTACCCAACTGCTTCGGTGGCTGGCAGCGCAGTCGTATTCGTGTCGCCTACGTTTCGAACAAAGTAAGGAGTGTTGGGGAGGGGCGTGAACCTGATACTGCACACACCCTGCTTGTTTGGCGTTGCACGGCCAAGCTCCGCTCCTGCTTCATTAATGATTTGCAGGGTTGAACTTTGGTTGGTATAAAGACTAATCCTGTTTTCAATGTTGCTGATAAGGTGCCCTCCTTCAACACCCACCAGTAGCGCTGGACTTTCTTCTGCCAGCAGGGTATTATTTTGTACGATCTCAATTCTCTTTTTGTAGATCCGATCCGAAGCAAAGTTTCTCATCCAACTGCTATGCGCTGTCACAAGGTAAATACCAGCCGGAAGCGTTTCAGGAAATATGAGTTGGTTAAAACCGAGCCCGTTCGTAACGGCAAAAAGAAAGTGTAATCTAGACTCTCCACTCGAATCAACCAGGTTCACTTCGATCAATTGTTTGCCCGTAACGCCCAGTAAATCTTCGGTAAGAAAATAAGCTTTAAACCAGGCCGTATCTCCGGGTGCAAATTTTTCCTGATTGAACAGCAAGTGCAACGTTGTCTTTGGCCATACCGCTTGATAGGCGTTAAACTTTTGTGCCAGCGTTGTGGTAGTTGGTTGCGACCAGCTAATCCATGAAGTACTAATCAACAGTATAATCAGGGCTTTCCTCATTCCCAGCCTTCCGGTTTAATGGTGGATGAATTAGGATAATTTGTGCACGGATTTAAAACAGAATCGCGCAGTACAATGTTGTACGGAACAGCACTGGGCAGAATAAAGATTGACTTCTTGTTGATAGACGAAGCCCAGAAAATTCCAACCACGGTTTCATTGGTATTCACCGGGTTGATGTTGCCCATGATTTCACCTGAGGGCGGTTGAAACAAACTGGAAGCTCCTTGCTTTTGCGTACGGATAAGTTTAAAGAAGTTATAGGCTTGTTTCGTTAAACTCATTTGCTCCACGTCCACCATGTACTTATCGTAAAATACAACTTCGTTAATCGGCACCTCACCTACTTTTATATTATTGAACTGAGTGCCACTGATCAGCTGGGTATCGGATAGCTGCGGCAATGGCTCAAACTCATTAACCCAACACGTACAGCATTCGCATTCGCCCACTTTCTCCAACAGCCCACCACTTCCAGTGGGCCCCCCTACTAATATATATCCGCTGCAAGGGGCGGGATCTTTGTAAGGTGTATAAGGCGGGGTATAGGTCATTCGAAGCTCAGGATAGGTAACCACTTTATAAGTTCCCGTAAATTTCCACCGCACATAATTTCCATTGCCACTGCCCGCATTGGCATCCACGAAAATCTTAAACACATTGGCAGCAATTTCCCCATACGTCTTAACAACGGTGCGGGCTTCATATTCATACCGGATATTCTCTATCTCCCCTACAGGATTTATTTTGTCAGGTTCAGACTCAAAGATTTTTCCATCGGCTGTCTCCATACGGATATAATAACTATGACCTACCTGGCCCTGAATGATTCCTCCGGTTGAATACACTCCCGGCTTTACCTCCGTAAAATCTTCCGTGTTTCCTTCATCATCAAATAACTTCACTTTAACATTCGTTACAGGCGGGCGATACGTTGAGTCTGATGCGAGGCTTATCCCTTTAGAAATTGTGACGGTATAAGGCCCGGGACTATCGCTGATCATCCCTTCCACAACCGTTAGAAATTCTTCTTTGGGAACTTTAAAATCAATGGGCTCTACACAGGCACTTACCAGCACGAAGGCAACAACCCATCTTATCTTCATCCTCCAAAAAAATGTTTTAAGGTTCATCAGAATTTGAAGTTATAACTTATGGATGGAAAAGCGGTTCCTATAATCGAGAGCTGATACGGTTTAGGAAGTCCGCCCCCGGTACTTTTAAAAAAGACTGAGTACGGATTTTTGCGGGCGTATACATTGTATACGGAAATCACCCATGTGCCAGATCCTATCTTTTTGCGCTTGTGATTGCCTTCAATAACAAGCGCCAGATCCAAACGATGATAATCTGGGATCCGGTACTGATTGCGATCCGAGAAATAAGCAACCGTAGTATTCTCAATAGCAAATGCAGAAAGTGGAATGGTAACAGGGCGGCCGGTATGGTACGTAAAATTGCCAGTAAAGAAATGTCTGCGCGAAAGGTTATATTTCCATGAAACGTTGGCAATGTGCGGTTGATCAAAATTAGCCGGATACTGTTGTCCTTTGTTAATCGACTCACTTCTTGTAGGGCCGGCAATTAAGCGGAAGGTACGCGCAAAGGTATAGTTCATCGACCACGTAAAGCGGCCCGTATTTTTAGAAAGGAATGTTTCAACTCCATACGCTTGTCCTTTGCCCTGTAGTAAATCTGTTTCGAGATGGGTATTTAAAATCAGTTGGGCACCGTCTTTAAAATCGAGAATATTCTGAGTGGCCTTATAAAATACTTCTGCCGAGGCTCCATACTTTTTTTGTTTGAAGTCTTTGAAATAGCCTAACGAAACCTGGTCGGCCTGTTGTGGCTTAAAGTAATACCCACTGGGCTGCCAGATATCTACAGGTGTAACGGCCGTTGAATTAGTGACGAGTTGCAGGAACTGATACACACGGCTATATCCAAGTTTCAATGAGGAGGTGAGATTGGGTGTCCACCGGAATGAGAGCCTGGGTTCAAGGCCAACAAAGGTTTTAATAGTTTCGCCTTTGCTAAAATGTAAGGTATCAACAACATTAGCGAGATCTCGAGGTAGATTCTCTTTGTAAACATTTACCGATGCCGGACCATAAGAACTAAATATAGGCAGCCTGATGCCGGCATCAACAAAGACCTTTTGATTAATGGACCAGTCATCGGCTACGTAGAGTGCATTTTCAATGGAGTACTGCTTATCAACGGAAAATAGTTTTGCATTGGATTCCGGTGAAGTGGGTTTGAGTGAGCCTGGATCGAACTGGTAATGCAATAACTGCCACCCGAAATTGATTTTGTGATTACCTTGCTGATAGTTGAAGCCCGCTTTAAGTACGGTTGATAAAATCTTAAATGAAAGTTCGGAGGCTGTGAGGGGCTCCGTATTGAGTACACTGTATCCATACGAACTAATGCCTGCTATAAACTCTGAAGATAACCGGGCCGAAATCTGGTGATCCAGTCTGGCCGAACCTTGCAGGCTATTCCATTGATAGGTAGAATCACCCATCAGGCGAAACTTGTCTTTGCTGGAATAACCAGTAAAGGAAAGTCGCGTGCGTTCATCGATAATGTGAGTAAGCTTTAACGTTCCATCATAAAAGAATACTGAACTGTTGGTCAAATCAACATAGTCAGTGCGTATTGAGTGAACCAGCCAATCGGAATAAGTCGATCGGAAGGAGGCAAGCAATGAGGTTTTGTCTTTCTTTAGCGGGCCATTTATCATTAGGTTGCTGGTGATTAAACCGATGCCCGCATTTCCATTCCAGGTTTCAAAACTCCCGTCCTTTGCGTGGATGTCCAATACGGAAGAAGCCCGGCCTCCATATTCAGCGGGTATCCCACCGCGATAGAATGAAACATCCCGAACCGCTTCGGGGTTGAAGGAGGATAAAAAACCAAACACGTGCGAGCTGTTGAACACGGGTAATCCATCATAGAGAATCAGGTTTTGATCAACACTGCCGCCCCGTACATTAAAACCTGCTGCCGCTTCGCCCACCGTGGTTACCCCCGGCAAATTTTGTACTTGTTTGATCAAATCGACCTCCCCCATCAATGCCGGGGCCCGTTTCATGTTACCCATCGTTAACTGAACTTCTCCTATTTTTCGGGATGTCAACTCATATTCAGCGCGGTCCTGGATAACAATTTCATCAAGCATAAAAGGTATCTTATCCATGTCAAGATTGATTTCCCCATCGGCATATGCAGCCAGATCAATCACTTTATTTTCGTAATCAAGGAAACTGAAATTCAACACATAAATTCCGGGTGCAAGCGACAAACTGTAAATACCCTGATCATTTGTTGTAGTTCCGTATTGCGTATCACTTACCTGAATATTAGTACCCGGCAAAGGTTCGCTGGTTTTTGTATCAAGAACCCGACCTGAAATAACAATGCGCGACTTCCCCGACTTACCCGGCTCGCCAAACACATGTCGCTCGATTGTTTTGTTCTGACGTATGGCGCTTTGAATGGCCGACTTTCGCAACATTAATTGCGTAGCGTCCTTGATGATGACCAGGGAATTGGGATACATAGCAAAGTAGTTGAGATCCGTACCCAGAAAGAGATTATCAATGGCATCGCCAAGGGTTTGTCCTACATAGCTTTGCTGGAATGTAATCGGACTAATCCACTCGGGAAGGAAATAAAATCTGGCATTGGTCTTCCTTTCGATTTCACCAAGAACGGTGGTTAGAGATTTTCCTTGTTCGCTACCATCCAGTTTTAGTTCGAGTACTTGAGCTGATGCAGCCAATGACATCAATAGCATCGTATAAAATAAAATACTTTTCAACAGTTGGTCAGGTGACTAGTTGGAATAAATTTAATTTCTGTTTAGAAAACGTAGCAAAACCAGGTAGGGTTTATTTAATATGATCAAACAGTTAGTAATGATCATACCATCCGACAAGTTAAGATAAAAAACTGCCCCATGCACGGTAAACACTAAAAGCAGATTAACTATACTGGCAGAATACTTGATGAGCGGTAAAGCTCCAAGGTGATGAAGTAAGTGATTGAAATATAGTGAAACTCTTTTTTTCTGCAATCAATTTCTTTTAGTTTGGTATTATGTCAGATCAGGGAAGAGTATTCATGGAGCAAACAATGCGCTGGTTCGGTCCAGCCGATCCCGTGAGTTTAGCCCACATTCGTCAGGCTGGATGTACCGGAGTTGTTACCGCGTTGCATCACATCCAGGTGGGTGAGATTTGGACGTCAGAAGAAATTCAGAAACGAAAGCAAGAAATTGAAGCGGCCGGACTCACCTGGACGGTGATCGAAAGTTTACCGGTGCATGAAGATATTAAGAAACGATCGGGAAACTTTCATCAATACCTTGAGAACTACAAAACCAGCTTGCGCAATGTAGCAGCAGGCGGGCTTAAAGTAGTTACCTACAACTTCATGCCGATCCTGGATTGGTTGCGCACCGATCCCTCCTATCCCATGCCTGATGGCAGCCGGGCCTTGCGTTTTGAGAAGGCAGCCTTTGTGGCCTTCGATTTATTTTTATTGCAACGACCAGGTGCAGATCGTGAGTACACGAAGAATGAAATTGAAGGCGCGCGGAAGGTCTTTGATGGCATGAGTGACTTGCAGAAAGAAGTACTTTATAAAAATACGTTGATGGGTCTTCCCGGGGGCAATGAGCCTTTCACGCGTGAAGAGTTACTCGCTACTTTAAATTCCTATGCTCACATTGATGCTCAGAAGTTAAAACAAAATCTGTTTTACTTTCTGGAACAGGTAGTGCCTGTAGCCGAAGAGTCAGGATTAAAGCTGGCGATTCATCCCGATGATCCACCCTACCCGGTGCTGGGGTTGCCACGGGTTGTAAGTACAGAACAGGATGCACTGGAACTAATTCAATCTGTTCCTTCAACTGCTAACGGGTTGTGTTTTTGTACGGGCTCGTATGGTGTACGCGCGGATAACGATTTACCGGGCATGGTTAACCGATTAGGTGATCACATTCACTTTCTCCATCTGCGAAATACAAAGCGAGATGCAGCCGGAAATTTTTATGAAGCCGATCACCTCGAAGGTGATACCGATATGGTGCAGGTAGTGAAAGAAATTGTTATGCTCATGCAACGCACCGGCCAATCAATTCCTATGCGTCCCGACCACGGCCACCAGATGCTTGATGATTTGAATAAAAAGACCAACCCTGGCTATTCTGCCATCGGCAGATTGCGTGGCCTTGCTGAGCTCCGGGGCCTGGAGCGAGGAATTTCGCACTTTATCTGAGTTCTTCCCGGTATTAATTTTCTGCAAACATGACGACCGTCATTTGTTTTTCAAATTCTGGTATAGACATTCATATCAAATAAGTAAAAGATCAAAGAGCCAGAGGAACAGAAATTTGGTTCGTTGATTTCCACTTTTAAAGCAAGGGTAAAACCTTGAACTATATGCAATACATAATTCAATCACCCCACATCAGGGTTAGCGAAAAAACAGAGCTTGCCATTCAGGAAAAGTTTGATCGCCTTGAAAAAGTGTTTGACCGGATTCTGCAAGGTAACATCGTGTTGAAAAAAGAAAAGGAAGACAAGCAGAATTACTTTGTTGTGGAAGCAAGACTTGTTGTACCGGGCAACGATTTGTATGCGAGTGAGAAAGCCGAAAGTTTTGAGATTGCCGCTGAGAACGTTGTGCTTGATCTCGAAAGCCAGATCAAAAAGCATAAAGCAAAACTGAATCTTCGGGCTACCGTTCCGGTGGATAAACTTGTAAGTGATGAAGAACTCGAATAACCATTAAACAGGAATCATTATGTCACTCAATTTTGAAAAACATGCCGCCAAAGGAAATGAGTTTGTTAACCGGTTAGCAGCACGCCTCGGTGATGAAGATAACCGCGATCGGGCCGGACGGGTGTTGCGTTGTGTGCTCCATACGCTTCGCGATCGTTTGACTGTGGAGGAATCGTTTCAATTGCTTGCACAATTGCCCATGGTTATTAAAGCATTATATATAGAGGGCTGGCAGCCTTCGCGATATCATAACAAGATTAAAACCCTTCACGAACTGAGTGAGGAAGTGATGAAGCTGGACGGAATGTCTGCGTGGCGCGACTTCTCTGGTGTATCCGATGCCATGGATGGGATTGAAGCAGTGATCAAAACCATAGCTGATTACGTTTCGGCTGGCGAATTGCACGACATAATTGCGGTGCTTCCGGAAGATATGAAGGAACGCTTTATGGTGTGGTCACATACGCCTTAAAATCAATTATTTACCGCCTGGTAAGCTTGGCCGCACTTCAATCTTGCTGGGCAATGTCCGGGGATTCATTTCAAGGAGATCAACCACCAGTTGACCAATATCTTCGGGTTGAATTTTCCATCCATCTTGCACTGACGGCACGTGAGCATTGAACTCTGTAGCAACTGACCCGGGCATGATGGTAGCCACTTTGATCCCATGTTTTCTTAAGTCAAGCATAGCCGCCTGAGTGAATCCAACAAGGCCAAACTTGCTAGCATTATAAGCAGCACCCCCTTCAAAGAAATTAGTTCCGGCAAGACTGGCAATCGTTATAATATAGCCTTTAGATTGTTTCAAGGCTGCAACAGAAGCCTTTAAACTATAAAACACTCCAGTCAGGTTAGTATCCATGGTTTCCCTCCACTGATCTATAGTAATAGTTTCTACCGAGGCGAAATATCCTAATCCTGCATTTGCAACCACTACATCAAGTTGGCCCCACTTTTTAAGCACGAGGTCTACCGCTTTTTGTTGTGAATTGAAATCCCGTACATCGGCTTCGATTCCAATTGCTGACCCCTTCCCGATCTTGTTCAATTGATCTGCTGCTTCATCCGCTGACTTTTGCGAACGACTGGTGATAGCCACCCGGGCATTGTGTTGCACCAGTGCCTCTGCAATTCCATACCCGATTCCTTTACTGCCACCCGTAATCAGCACTACTTTATCTTCAATTGTTTGCATAGCTTTCGCTTACGATTTTAGTTTCATCTCATTAAACAGGGACAAGCCCTAATAAGTTTATTTCTCACATGAACCGGGAACCCCTCGCATTAGGCACTGGGTATACTGCCCACAATACCATCGAGCTGGTCAGTGGTGGTTCAGCCTATTTTGATTTGCTTGTGAGATTGATTGACGAGGCGAAGGAATCGATTCACCTGCAGATCTACATTTATGAAGCGGATGAAACCGGCACCCGCATCACCGAAGCACTTATGCGGGCTGCCTGGCGTGGAGTAAAAGTTTACATGCTGCTGGATGGGTATGCCTCCCGCTCACTGGAACCTGAAATGATCGTGAACATCCGCAAGGCTGGTATTTACTTCCGCTGGTTTGAACCACTGTTTAAAAGTAGTCGGTTTTACATTGGCCGAAGAATGCATCATAAGGTTTTTGTTGCCGATGGATTGCACAGTCTTGTGGGCGGCATCAACATCAGTAATCATTACAATGATCGTCCGGAACAACCCGCCTGGCTTGATTGGGCGGTTTATGTGAAGGGACAAATTTCAACGGACCTGCATAATCGGTGCGTGCAGATGTGGTTCAGAAGTCAGAAAAAATCAGCGCTTCTATCCGCCATGCGCACACCTTTTAATGAAGGACCTGATTGCTACATACGAATGCGCATCAATGACTGGGTACGCAACCGAAATCAAATTTCGAGAAGCTATCTCGAAATGTTTCACCGGGCGCAGTCTCAGATTACGATCCTATCAAGTTACTTTTTACCGGGGCGCGTGTTTAGAAATAATCTGACAGCGGCATCCAAACGGGGCGTGAAAATCAGATTGGTTCTTACAAAACTCTCGGATGTCGCCTTAGCCAAATCGGCCGAACGCTTTTTTTATCCATGGCTATTGAGACGAAACATTGAAATCTACGAATACCGAAAGAAAGTCCTGCATGGCAAAATTGCAACGTACGATGGGCAATGGCTAACCATAGGATCTTATAATTTCAATAACATCAGTGCCTATGCCAGCCTTGAGTTGAACTTAGACGTGCATAGCCAACGCTTTGCACATCGGGTAGACAACGTACTGGAGGAAATCATTCTCCGGGATTGTGATCCGGTTACAACGGAATCATTTGCTAAAAAAACCAATCTGTTTGACACCTTCATATATCGGTTATCCTATGAATCGGTGCGATTTATCTTTTTCATTTTTACGTTCTATTTCAAGAGGGAAAAGAATTGAATCAGTCAAGACCACGCATTCGCTGAATCAGCGATTGGGTAGCATTCCAATCCCAATTGGCAAAACGCCCACGTTGCAACACCAGGTGATTATCCAGGTTGGGATTAAGGTAATAGTGAAATACAAAGCCAGCCCGTGGTTGTTGCCAACCAATCATTTGGCCAAATCGCAGATCATTAAAAATAAGGGTATCCCCTTTCAGCTCCACCGTATAGTAGCCCTGCGAAAATCGCTTAAGTCGATTTACTTCCTCCTTATTGTTGGTACTGTGCAGAAGTGAATCCTG
>Ga0075163_10011391_pt1 | contig 11589 bp, 7 predicted proteins | sample JI1023141ADNA_FD_71478 | JGI IMG/M metagenome (GOLD analysis project Ga0075163, IMG submission 71478) | Wastewater effluent complex algal communities from Wisconsin, to seasonally profile nutrient transformation and Carbon sequestration -... | ecosystem: Engineered > WWTP > Effluent > Algae... | reverse complement strand
CGTCCCACATCGCGACCATCGTCTCCGACCTCCGCGTGTTCGCGCAGACCGACTCCCGAGAGCGCTCGGTGCTCATCGACCTCCGCTCGCTCGTCGATCAGGCGATCCGGCTCGTCGGGAGGCAGATCTCCACGGTCGGCGTGCTCGAATTCGACTTCCCCGAGGGCGTCCCTCCGGTGCTCGTTCCGTCGAGCCGCGTCGTGCAGGTGCTGACGAACCTGCTCGTGAACGCGTCGCACGCGATCCGAGAGCAGCCGCGGGACCTCCATCGCGTACGCATCGGCGCCCGCGTCGACGACGAGTTCGTCGCGCTCTCGGTGAGCGACACCGGCCCCGGCGTCCCTGCCGAAGCCGTGGAGCGCATCTTCGATCCGTTCTACACGACGAAGCGTCAGGAGCTCGGCACGGGCCTCGGGCTCTCGATCTCGCGCTCGATCCTCCGGGGCATCGGGGGCGATCTCGTCGTCGACTCGGTGTACGGGGAGGGCGCGACGTTCATCTGCCTCATCCCGCGTCCTCCTGCCGGTTTCGCCGCGGACGCGTACGTCCGCAGCGCGGCGCCGCCACCGGCCGTTCTCCCGGAGCGGCATCTCTCGGTGCTCTTCGTCGACGACGACGAGCGGGTGCTGCGTGCGGCGTCCCGAGCGCTCGCGCCGCTCCATCGCGTCTGCCTCGCGCGTGACGCCGACGAGGCACTTGCGCTCCTCGCTTCCGGGACGCACGCGGACGTCGTCGTCGCCGAGATGGAGCCGGCCGACAGCGGCGCGCGCGTTCTCCTCGAACGGCTCGCCGAATCGAACAGCCCGCTCGCTCGCCGGACGATCTTCACCTGCAGCACGCGCGAGGACGACCGCGAGATCATCGTGGCGGGCATCCGACCGATGGTGCTCGACAAGCCGATCCGCGCGAACGCGCTCCTCGAGGCGATCGATCGGGTCGTCGTGCGCGCGGGTGACCTCCCGGCCTCCGGTCGGACACGCAGCAGCTAGGTCCCCCGATGAACGAGTTCGTCCCCGGGCACATCGCGCGACTCGCGGCCTACGAGCCGGGACGGAGCGCCGAGCAGGTCGCTCGCGAACTCGGACTCGACCGCATCGTGAAGCTGGCGAGCAACGAGCGGTCCTCCGGGGCGTCGCCGCGCGCGATCGAGGCTGCGATCGCCGCTCTCTCGCAGACGCATCTCTATCCGGACGGAACGTACGAAGGGTTGCGCGCTGCGCTCGCCGAACGGCTCGGGGTCTCGGCGGACGAGGTCGTCGTCGGGAACGGGTCGAACGAGCTGATCGAGCTCGCGTTCCGGACCTTCACGACGCCGCGTGACCATGTCGTCTTCGCCGATCCGTCGTTCGCGATCTACCGCGTCGTGAGCGACTCGTTCGGCATCGCGTACTCGGCCGTGCCGATGCGCGACGGGTTCCTCTACGACGTGCCGGCGATGCTCCGTTCGGTGCGCCCGGAGACGCGCCTCGTCCTCGTCGCGACCCCGAACAACCCGACCGGGACGTACCTGCCGCGCCAGGATCTCGAGACCCTGCTCCGCGGGCTCCCCGAGCACGTCGTGCCGGTCGTCGACGAGGCGTACTTCGAGTTCTACGACGCCGATGACGCGGTCGACGCGATGACACTGCGCGCGCTCCATCCCAACCTCCTCGTCCTCCGCACGTTCTCGAAGGCGTACGGACTCGCGGCGCTGCGCGTGGGCTACGGCGTCGGCCCGGCCGCGCTCGTCGGCCTGATGCAGCGTGTGCGGCCGCCGTTCAACGTGAACCGCGTCGCCGAAGCCGCTGCGTGCGCCGCGCTCGACGACGCGCCGCACCTCGCGGCCTACCTCGCGCTCAATCGCGTCGAACGATCGCGGGTGTCCGGCGCCCTCGCGCGACTCGGCTTCGCTCCGGTCGCGAGTCAGGCGAACTTCGTGCTCGTCGGGCGCTTCGCATCCGGCCGATCGCTCTTCGAGGCGATGATGAAGCGCGGTGTGATCGTCCGGCCGATGCACGGCGTCCTCTCGGACTACGTCCGGATCACGATCGGAACCCCCGAAGCCAACGACGTCATGCTCTCGGTGATCGCCGACGAAGGTGCGCGACTCGTCCGCCCGAGGACCGAGCTCTGACTAGCCGAACGGCGAGGTTCGGAGTTGAATCCGGCTTTGCTCGCATGATAGAGATGTGTGTGAAGGATTACAGCGAGAGAGGTGGTCGCTGTCGCCTTCCTCGGTGAGCATTCCGTTTCGAGTCAGGGATCGAGTCGGACGTCGCGTGGGGGTGATCCGCGACGCGGACGATGGGGGAATCGTGGGCCAGAGGCTGACGTCGGACGCGCAAGCGGACTTTCGTGCGCTCTTCGAGTCGGCGCCGGGGAACTTTCTCGCCCTCGCGCCGGATCTGACGATCGTCGCGGTGACCGACGCCTATCTCGCCGCGACCCTCACGCGTCGCGACGAGATCCTCGGTCGCGGGATCTTCGACGTCTTCCCGGACAATCCCGACGACGCGACCGCAGACGGGACGAGCAACCTCCGAGCGTCCCTCGAGCGCGTCCTCGCGACCCGAGCTCCCGACACGATGTCCGTTCAGAAGTACGACGTGCGCGGGCCCGACGGGAGCTTCCAGGTCAAGCATTGGAGTCCGAAGAACATCCCGGTCCTCTCCGCGAACGGCGAGGTCCGGTTCATCCTCCATCGCGTCGAGGACGTGACCGAGCTCGTGCGCGCCGCGGAGGTGGGCGACGAGCTCCTCGGCCGCAATCGCGCGATGGAACAAGAGGTGCTCGTGCGGAGCCGCGAGCTCGCCGAGGCGAACCGCGGCCTCCGTGAGGCGAACTCCAAGCTCGGGGAGCTCGACGCGGCGAAGACCGCCTTCTTCAGCAACATCAGCCACGAGTTCCGGACGCCGCTCACGTTGATGCTCGGTCCGATCGAGGACGCGCTCGGCTCCGGAGAGCCCGCGCTCGGCGGCGACGAACTGCGGATGATCCATCGCAACGCGATCCGGCTCATGCGTCTCGTCAACGCGCTGCTCGACTTCTCGCAGATCGAAGCGGGCCGCATGAAGGCGTCGTTCGAGGCGACCGACGTCGCGGCTGCGACCGAATTCCTCGCCAGCGCGTTCCGATCCGCGATCGAACGTGCGGGACTCCGCTTCGACGTCGATTGCGATCCGATCCCGGAGCCGGTCTACCTCGACCGTCGCCTCTGGGAGAAGATCGTCCTGAACCTCCTCTCGAACGCGCTCAAGTTCACGTTCGAGGGCGTCATCTCCATCGCGCTGCGTTCTCGCGGCGACCGCCTCGAGCTCGAGGTCCGGGACACCGGGACCGGGATCGCGGACGAGGAGATTCCGCATCTCTTCGAGCGATTCCATCGGGTGCCGGGGGCCCGCTCGCGATCGCACGAAGGCTCGGGGATCGGACTCGCGCTCGTGAACGACCTCGTCCGACTGCACGGCGGGGACGTCCGCGTCGAGAGCGAACTCGGCGTCGGCACGACGTTCACCGTCTCCCTCCCACGGGGCTCGGATCACCTCCGGGCCGACAGCATCCTTCCCGGCCGGCTCACGACCTCGTCGAGCGCGACCGCATCGCAGTTCGTCGAGGAGGCGCTCCGGTGGTCGGGTGACGTCACGCGTGTCGACGATTCGCGCCCCTCGGAGGGCGACGCACCGGGGCATGCGCACATCCTCGTCGTCGACGACAACGCGGACCTGCGGGAGTACATCGCGAGCATCTTGCGAGGCTCGTACTCGGTCGAACTCGCGATCGACGGTCACGCTGCGCTCGCGGCCGCGCGGCGCCGCAGGCCGACGTTGATCCTCAGCGACGTGATGATGCCGGGGCTCGACGGCTTCGGCCTGCTCGCGGCCGTTCGCGCGGATCCGACGCTCGAGGACGTCCCGCTCATCCTGCTGTCGGCACGCGCCGGCGAGGAGGCGACGATCGAGGGTCTCGAGGCGGGAGCCGACGACTACCTCGTGAAGCCGTTCGCCGCGCGGGAGCTCGTCGCTCGCGTTCGGACGCACGTCGACCTCGCGCGTGAGCGAGAGGTGCTCGGTCGGTTCTTCTCGCTCTCGCTCGACATGATGTGCATCGCGAACGTCGACGGGTACTTCAAGCGCGTCAGTCCCGCGTTCGACATCCTCGGATGGTCCAAGGAGGAGCTGCTCGCGCGACCGTTCTTGGAATTCGTCCATCCCGACGATCGAGAGGCGGGCATCGCCCAAGTGGCCCGACTCGCCGAGGGCATCCCGACGATCGACTTCGAGATCCGGTACCTCTGCAAGAACGGCGGGCATCGCTGGATCGACTGGACCGCCGCCCCGGAGTCGGGCGCGCTCTACGCGATCGGCCGCGACGTGACCGAATCCCGGAACCAACGAGAAGCGCTCGCCCGAGCGAAGGAAGCCGCCGAATTCGCGAATCGCGAACTCGAGTCGTTCAGCTACTCGGTGGCGCACGATCTCCGCGCGCCGCTCCGGAGTATCGACGGATTCAGCCAAGCGCTCCTCGAGGACTACGCCGGAGTGCTCGACGCGGAGGGGAAGAAGTACCTCGCGTTCGTCCGCGAGTCCGCTCAGCAGATGGCTCAGCTCATCGACGATCTGCTCGGACTCTCGCGCGTCACGCGGACCGAACTGCACCGCGAAGACGTAGACCTCAGCGTCCTCGCGTACGCGTCGATCGCGCGTCTTCGGAGGCACCATCCGGAGCGTGTCGTCGACGTCGTGATCGAAGAAGGTCTGACGAATCACGGAGATCCGCGCCTGCTCGCGGTGGTGTTCGACAACCTCCTCGGCAACGCGTGGAAGTTCACGAGCAAGCGCGACGACGCTCGCATCGAGTTCCGCCGGGAACCCGGGGACGGGCCGCCCGTCTACGTCGTGCGCGACAACGGCGCCGGCTTCGACATGGGCTTCGCGAGCAAGCTCTTCGGCGTCTTCCAGCGTCTCCATCCGGCCTCGGAGTTCGAGGGCACGGGCATCGGCCTCGCCACGGTCCGCCGCGTCGTGAGTCGGCACGGCGGCCGGATCTGGGCGGACGCGTCGGTCGGCCGAGGCGCGAGTTTCCGCTTCACTCTCTACGAACAGGACCTCGAGGTATGAACGGAGATCGGGTCATCTTGCTGGTCGAGGACAATCCGAGGGACGAGGAGCTGACGCTCCGTGCTCTCCGGAACAGCAACGTCCTCAATCCGATGGTGGTCGCTCGCGACGGCGCCGAGGCCCTCGACTACCTCTTCGCCCGCGGCGCGTACGCCGACCGGAGTGCGACCGCGTTGCCGCAGCTCGTCCTCCTCGACCTCAAGCTCCCCAAGGTGGACGGACTCGAAGTGCTCGAGGCACTACGCGCGGACGAACGCACGAGGCTCTTGCCCGTCGTCATCCTCACGTCGTCGGTCGAGGAGCAGGACCTGATCCGCGGCTACAGCCTCGGCGCCAACAGCTACGTCCGGAAGCCGGTCGACTTCGTGCAGTTCATCGAGGCGGTTCGTCAGCTGGGGCTGTATTGGTTGATTCTCAACGAGATCGCGCCTGCCACGAGGAGGTCCTAATCCATGGGCAAACCACTCCGTGTACTGATCGTCGAAGACGTGGAGCAGGACGCGCTGCTCGTCGTGCGAGAACTCAAGCGCGGCGGATTCGACGTCACCTACGAGCGCGTGGAGACGCCCGAGGCGATGTCGGACGCGCTCCGGAGCGGGACGTGGGACGTCGTCCTCTCCGACTTCTCGATGCCCCGCTTCAGCGCGCCGCTCGCGCTCCAGCTCATGAAGGACCGAGACATCGACCTGCCCTTCATCATCGTCTCGGGGACGGTGAACGAAGACATCGCGGTCCAGTGTCTCCACGCCGGCGCCCATGACTTCATGGCGAAAGGGAAGCTCGGTCGCCTCGTGCCCGCGATCGACCGGGAGCTCCGCGACTCGGCGCTCCGCGCGGAGCAGAAGCGGCTCCAGGACCAACTGATGATCTCCGATCGGATGGCGTCGATGGGGACGCTCGCGGCCGGCGTCGCGCACGAGATCAACAACCCGCTCGCGTGCGTCATGGCGAACCTCGATCTCGCCGCGCGCGAGCTCGGGAATCGGGCCGAGAAGGCGGGCCTCGCCTCGGAGTTCGGTCAGGTCCAGGAAGAGCTCCACGACGCACGCGAAGCGGTGGAGCGGATCCGCGACATCGTCCGCGATCTGAAGATCTTCTCGCGCTCGCAGGACGACACCACCGGACCGATCGACGTCTCTCGGGTGCTCGACTCGACGCTGCGCATGGCCTGGACCGAGATCCGGCATCGCGCGCGCCTCGAGAAGCACTACGGGCAGACGCCTCCGGTCCAGGCGAGCGAATCCCGGCTCGGCCAGGTCTTCCTCAACGTGATCGTGAACTCGGCGCAGGCGATCGCGGAGGGGCGGACCGAGGACAACGAGATCCGGATCACCACGTCGACCGCGCCGAACGGCTTCGTCGTCATCGAGATCGAGGACACGGGTCCAGGCATGCCGAAGGAGACCCTCGACATGCTGTTCACGCCGTTCTTCACGACGAAGCCCGTCGGCGTCGGGACGGGACTCGGTCTCTCGATCTGCCACCGGATCGTCACCGGCTTCGGTGGAACGATCGACGTGACGAGCGAGATCGGCAAGGGGACCAAGTTCCGCATCGCGCTCCCGCCCGCGAGTGAGTCGGTGGCCGTCGAGACGCCCCTCGTCGTGGTCGAGTCGCCGACGCGACGTCGAGGCAAGGTCCTCGTCGTCGACGACGAGCCGATGATCGGCAGGATGGTCGAGCGGATCCTCTCGAGCGATCACGATGTCGCGACGATGCTCCGCGCGGACGAAGCGTTCGCGCGCATCTCCTCCGGCGATCGCTTCGACGTGATCCTCTGCGATCTGATGATGCCGCACATGACCGGCATGGAGCTCCATCGCCGACTCGCCGACCTCGACTCCGCGCTCGCGGAGCGCGTGATCTTCGTGACCGGAGGCGCGTTCACTCTCTCGGCGCGGGTGTTCCTCGACGGGGTCCCGAACCAGAGGGTGGAGAAGCCGTTCGCGGCGCAACACCTGCGCGCGCTCGTGAACGACCGGATCGGGTAGCCGGGGTCGGTAGCGAGAGCGATTCGCCGCCTAGCGATTCGCCGTCCGAGCGCGCCGGACCCATTTGACGACCTCGTACCAGAGGACGCCGAGGACTCCCGCGCCGACCCCGAGGATCGCGTCGAAGAGATGCAGCGGTCCGAAGTGGAACGCGGCGCGCGCGAACGGGACGAGGACCGAGAGCAGGAGGAGCCCTGCCGCGGCGACGACGACCCAGACGACCGCGGGGTTCCTGACCCGCAGCATGTCGGCCGCGGAGCGCGACCACGAACGATTCACGACGATGACGAGCATGAACGCGACCACGAGCGTGACGAAGGTCATCGCTCGCGCGGAGTCGTCGGAATGGGCCGACCGGGTCGAGACGAAGGAGCCCAGACACACCGCGAGGATCCCGAACCCCTGGGACAGCGCGGCACCGAGCGTCTCCGCCGAGAAGAGACCGATCCGCAGGTCGCGTGGCGGCCGACGCATCACGTCCGCCTCGGCCGGCTCGGCCTCGAAGACGAGCGTGCACGTAGGGTCGATGATCAGCTCGAGGAAGACGATGTGGATCGGGAGCAGGAGGAGAGGCCAATTCCCGAAGAGGACCGGGAGCATCGACAGGCCGGCGATCGGGACGTGGACGGCGATGATGAAGACGAACGCCTTCCGGATGTTGTCGTAGATGCGTCGGCCGAGCGCGATCGCGGCGACGATCGACGAGAAGTCGTCGTCGAGCAGCACGATCGATGCAGCCTCGCGTGCGACGTCCGTTCCTCGACCGCCCATCGCGATGCCGATGTGAGCCGCCTTGAGCGCGGGCGCATCGTTCACTCCGTCGCCCGTCATCGCGACGATCTCGCCCGCGGACTGGAGCGCTCGGACGATCCTGAGCTTCTGTTCGGGCACGACGCGCGCGAATACGCCGACGGTCGACGCGCGTCGTCGGAGATCGTCGTCGGACATCCCATCGAGATCGGGGCCCGTGAGCACGACGTCCGAATCCGCGATCCCGGCGCTCCGGGCGATCGCCTTGGCCGTCGCCGGGTAGTCGCCGGTGATCATCACCACGCGGACGCCGGCGGTCCGACAATCGTCGACGGCTCTCGGGACCGCGGTTCGCAGAGGATCCTCGAAGCCGAGCAGCCCGACGAATTCGAGCGTGAGATCACGATGCGCGTCGGGGAGCTCGGCCTCTCGCGTCGCGCCTCGTGCGACGCCGAGGACTCGGATGCCTCGCTCTGCGAGCGCTACGACGCGTCGAGACAAGCGCTCGCGCTCCTGATCGGACAGACGACAGAGAGCAGCGATCGCCTCGGGAGCTCCCTTCGAGGAGAGCACGACCTCGTCGCTCGTACCCGTCCGCCACGCGTGCGTCATCGCGAGGAGGTCGGGCGCGAGAGCGTACTCGAACGCGAGGGGCCACTCCGGATGGAGCTGCGACGTCGACTCGAGCAGCCGGCTCCCTGCGTCCAGGAGCGCCCTCTCCATCGGATCGAACGGGGTACGCTTGCTCGCGAGGATCGCGTGTTCGAGGAGCGAGCGATGCTCCTCGTCGAGGCTCGAGCTCGCGTCGTCGACGTCCACGACGACCCCTGCGGCCTCGAGGACGCGGAGCGTCATGCGGTTCTGCGTGAGCGTGCCGGTCTTGTCGACGCACAGGACGGTCGCGGCGCCGAGCGTCTCGATCGCCGGCATTCGTCGCGTGAGCACCCTGCTGCGCGAGAGACGCCACGCCCCGAGCGCGAGGAAGATCGTCAGTACGACCGGGAACTCTTCGGGGAGGACCGCCATCGCCATCGCGATGCCGGCGAGCAGTCCCTCCTTCCACGCCGACGTGGCGCCGCCGCGCGTGAGCGCGTAGGTGACCACGACCACGACGCACGCGGTGACTCCGACGAAGGCGAGCCGCTTGACGATCGCCCGCGTCTCCGACTGCAACGTACTCGTCTCGGGCTCGGTCGACCCGAGAGCCTTCCCGATCCGGCCGAGCTCGGTTCTCGGTCCGGTGGCGACCACCTCGACGACGGCCTGCCCCGATGTGATCAGCGTCCCGGAGAACACGGACGGAAGGTCGTCGCCGCCGGGTCGATCGAGCGTCGTCGAATCGCTCGAGGGGTGCTTGCGTACCGGAACCGACTCGCCGGTGAGCAGCGATTCGTCCGCCGCGAGATGCGACGCCCGTCGGACGACTCCGTCGGCGGGGACCCGATCGCCTTCCGAGATCACGACGAGGTCGCCACGAACGACGTCACTCCCGGCGACGCTCTTCCGTTCTCCGCCGCGGAGGACGAGCGCGCGAGGGCTCGACAGGTCGCGCAGCGCCGCGAGGGCGTGTTCAGTGCGTCGGGTCTGGACGATCGTGATGCCCACGACGACGAACACGAACCCGAGGAGCATCGCGGCGTCCTTCGGCTCGCCGAGGAGGAAATATACGGAGCCTGCGGCGACCAGCATCACCAGCATCGGCTCGCGGACGACCTCGAACACGATCCCGAGGAGACTCCGGTCCTCGCGCGACGGAAGCGCGTTCGGACCGTCGTCCCGCAACCTGGCGCGCGCTACGTCGTCGTCGAGGCCGCCTAGGTCGGCGACGTCGAGAGAGACCGTGGAGCGCGATGACATCGGTCGACGAGTCTAGCTGCGAGCCTCGGACGTGTGCGCCGATTCGGACGGACGGGCGCAGGCCCTCCATTCGTGGCAACGCTCCCGATTGTCGCCCGTGAGCGCTTCATCGTGCGTCGGCGGGGGCGTCTCGGAGTTCGAATCGACATGAGCTTTTTCTCCATCCTCTTCCTCGCGGTCGGTCTCGCGATGGATGCCGCCGCCGTTTCGGCCGCTCGCGGCCTCGCCACGGACGAGCTCAAGGCGCGACACTCCGTCCTCGTGGCCGTGTTCTTCGGCGGCTTCCAGGCCCTCATGCCCCTTCTCGGCTGGGGCCTCGGAAAGCAGCTCGGTCCGCTCGTCGCAGCCTGGGACCATTGGATCGCGTTCGTGCTCCTCGTCGGTCTCGGGACGAAGATGCTCTGGGAGGCCCGCGGAGACGACGACGAGGCCGAGTCGACGCGCGATCGCTTCGGCCTCCGTGAAATGCTCGTTCTGGCGGTCGCGACGAGCATCGACGCGTTCGCGGTCGGCGTCATGCTCCCGATGCTGAACGCGCCGCTGATGGCGTCGATCGTCGTCATCGGCGTGACGACCGCGGTGCTCAGCGTCGTCGCGCTCCACGCGGGTCATCGGTTCGGCGCGCTCGTGGGACCGCGGCTCGACGGCGTCGGCGGTGTCGTTCTGATCGGCCTCGGCGTGAAGATTCTCGTCGATCATCTCGCCGTGGGATGACGTCGATCGACCGGGTGCATCCCGGGAGGATTCGGCGCATCGACGTGGAGCGACCGACGAGGGCACCGCCCGGCGGATTGACGGATCTTCCTACATCGCCTATCGTCGAAAAACGATGAATCAGGGATCCCAGGCTTCGAATTGCTGCCCGCCGCCGATCGACGTGGCGGACCTCAGGCCGATCGAGGGCGACGACGCGGACGAGGAACTGGCGCAGCTCGCGAAGGCGCTCGGACACTCGGCGAGGGTGAAGATCCTCCGGATCCTCGTCCGCAAGAATGCGTGCATCTGCGGCGATATCGTCGACGAATTGCCGCTGGCGCAGTCGACCGTCTCGCAGCATCTCAAGATTCTGAAAGACGCAGGCCTCATCCGTGGCGACGTCGACGGGCCGAGGGTCTGCTACTGCGTCGAGCCGAAATCGCTCCGTCGATTGAAGGCTCTGGTCGGAGGTCTCTGATGGAACGCGCCCAAGACCGCGAGCGTCGTTCGACGATGGGATCCGCGGACGGCCTCCTCGGCCGCCTTTCGTTCCTCGACCGATACCTGACGCTGTGGATCTTCGCGGCGATGGGAGCGGGGATCGTCCTCGGCTTCGTCGCGCCCGGCTTCACGGCGGCGCTCGAAGCGATGAGCGTCGGGACGACGTCGATTCCGATCGCGTTCGGTCTCGTGCTGATGATGTACCCGCCGCTCGCGAAGGTCCGCTACGAGGAGCTCGGGAAGGTGTTCCGGAACAAGCGGGTCCTCGTGCTCTCGCTCGTCCAGAATTGGGTCGTGGGTCCCGCGCTCATGTTCGGCCTCGCCGTGGCCTTCCTGCGCGATGAGTCCGAGTACATGCTCGGACTCATCCTGATCGGACTCGCGCGGTGCATCGCGATGGTCATCGTGTGGAACGACCTCGCGAAGGGTGACGCCGAGTACTGTGCGGGGCTCGTCGCGTTCAATTCGGTCTTCCAGGTCCTCTTCTTCCCGATCTACGCGTACGTGTTCGCGACCCTCCTCCCGACCTGGTTCGGCCTCGAGGGCGCGGTCGTGGACGTCTCGATCGGAGAAATCGCCCAGAGCGTGGCGATCTATTTGGGCATCCCGTTCGCTGCCGGATATCTCACGCGCCGAGCGCTCGTCGCCGCGTACGGACGCGACTGGTACGAGACGACGTTCGTGCCACGGATCAGTCC
>Ga0075163_10011390_pt1 | contig 11589 bp, 6 predicted proteins | sample JI1023141ADNA_FD_71478 | JGI IMG/M metagenome (GOLD analysis project Ga0075163, IMG submission 71478) | Wastewater effluent complex algal communities from Wisconsin, to seasonally profile nutrient transformation and Carbon sequestration -... | ecosystem: Engineered > WWTP > Effluent > Algae... | reverse complement strand
GGGCTCGACGGCGCATCGCTCTCCACCATGAGCCCCGGCTTGGTCGTTTTCGCCCGGGCGCTCACCCGCGAGGACTCACACGCCATGAGGGGTAGAAGCAAGAGGGACAGCCACCAGAACCAACATCGCGATCGCATGAGCACTCCTCTACCGGAGAAACCTGGGAGCACTCCTTCTACCATGCCCGCCTAGGATCGCCACGCCCATGACAGCTCCCTTCGCCGTCCTGCTCACCTGCCTGCTCACCCCCGTGCTCACCGCGCAAGGGGGCGAACCCGTCCCGCACATCGCCTGGCAACGCAACCTCGACGACGCACTGGCGGTGCAGAAGCTGACCGGGCTGCCGCTGCTCATCGCCGTGAACATGAACGGCGAAGTGTTCAACGACCGCTTCCGCACCGACACCTACGTCGATGCCACGTTTGTGGAATCGACGCGGGGCTACGTCTGCGTCGTTGCGTCGCCAGATCGGCATACCGACCGCGACTACGACTCACTGGGCCGCCGCGTTGAGTGCCCATTCTTCCCAGGTTGCACGTGCAGTGAACACATCAATATCGAACCCGAGCTGTATCGCCGCTACTTCGGAGGCAAACGGAATGCCCCGCGCCATGTCGCGGTGAGCCCGGACGGCACGATCCTGTTGGATCGTTTCCTCGACGCGAGCATGCAGACGGCGGTGGATGCGATTGCGAAGCACCGCGGCACACCGAAGCCGGAGCAATTGGGCCCTACGGAGGACCTCGAACAGCTGTTTTTGCGCCGCGACAGCGTGGCCCGCAGTGGCTTGGAGGAGCTCTATCGCAAAGGCGACTTCGATGTGCGTCGCAAGATCCTCGAAGGCGCCGCCACGGCCACCAATGACCCCGTCGACCTGCTGCGCATGGCCCTGCGTGAGGATGACGACACGCTGTTTGGCTTCGCCGCGCGCGCGCTCGCCAGACGGGCCACGAAGGACTCGCTCATCGATATCGAAGATGCGCTCGCGCGACTCGACGATCCCGAGGTCATCAAGGTCCTGCTGGCGCGGCTCGGTGAGATCGGCAGCACCGACAAGGCGGCCGGCCGACTGTTCTCGCACTTTGATTGGACTGCCGACGAGGGTTTTCCGCAGCCCTGGTCGAATGAGTGGAGCCCGGCGAAGTTTGAGGCCAGTTCGCGCGACAGCGTCGAGGCCGAACTCGACCGCTGCGAAGCGATCTTGAAGCAGCAGCCCGAGGACGAAGTGACGCGCCTGCAGCTCGGCACCGCGCAGTTGGCGCTAGGCGAGATCCTTGCCGCAACCGGCGCCAAGGGCCCGGAGTTCTGGTTTGACGACGCGATCCTCAGTGCCAAGAAGGTTCGCGGCGAGGCTCTGCAGGCGGAAGCGCAGGCATTGCTCGCTGCGGCATCCTGGCCGCGCGGGGACACCGAAGCCGCGCGCAAGGCTTCGATCGTGGCGATGTCGACCGCCAAGAGTGATCGGAAGCCTGACGCGTGGCTGGCGGGGAGACTGCTCGGCGTCGTGCTGCAGACCACCGCGCAGGTTGCGTATGGCAAAGCCCAAGAGGACGCCACGGCGAGCCTGCGCGCGGAGATCGTGCGCACCGAACTCGCCCTGCAACTCGTCCTGAATCGCAACCAACTCAGCGAAGGCGCCTGCCTCGCAGGCATCGGCCTCTTGGAGTACGGCGGGCTGCGCCACGTGGCTGCGGAACACCTGCAGGACCTGGTCAAAGCCTTCCCGGCGTCTGCCGCCGTGCACGAACGGTGGCGCAACCGACTGCTGATCGATCTCGGCGCGGAAGGCATGCGCGTGCACTATGCGAAGTTCGTGGCCAAGGCCAGCGACGCACCCGCCGCGCAGTGGTTTACGGGTTACGCCAACGTCGTCGCCGCCGAACAACACGTTCGCGATGCGCGTTCTGCCGAAGCGCGCTCGGCCTACGACACGGCCATTGATGCGTTCGCGCAGAGCGCCGCTGGCAACGAGAGCTTCGCCGACTCCGCCAACCACTATGCAGTGCTGGGACTTGGCGGGCGCGCGCTGCTGCGCCACCTCGCCGGCGACGGCGAAGGCGCCGTTGCGGATCTGCTGCGCGCAGCCGCGTTGCGCCCAGCCAGCCTCGATGAGGCCGACGGGTTGGAGCGCAAGCCGCGAGCCCTGGCGAGCCGCATCGCCCGCGAGCTGGCGGCCGCCGGCAAGACGGCCCTCAGTGAGCAGCTCGCCGCGATCGTGCAGTGAGCTGACTGGCGTCTGGTCGGGAAGAGCACCGCAGAGGCCGATTCTTGGCGAATCCTGATCCGCGGTCGCGGCACTTCCCGCCTACGTGTTTCGACACGAAACACGAATGCCCCCATTCTACGCGAGCTTCTACTCAGGTCGGCGGGCTGCCTCGATGCGCCGAGGGTCAAGCCGCCAGACGTTCTGCTCGCGGAGATTGGACAACCAGACGGAGCCGTGGCCGACCCGAATGGCATCGCCACCGGGACCGAAGAACTGCTGCGCAACCTGGTTGGTGCGCGGATCAATGCGCGTAATCGGATACTGGAACACCGTCGCCCAGACCGAGCCCTCACCGACCGCGATCTCGCCACCACCGCCCACCAGTCCGGCCTCGATCGTGGCAACCAGCTTGTTGGTCTTGCTGTCGACGCGCGAGATCGACCCATCCCCCTGGTTCAGGGTCCAGATCGCTCCTTCGCCTACGGCCAGGAACCTCGGGTTCTTGCCAACGGCAATGCGTTCCACCACGAGATTCGTGCGCGGATCGATGCGCTGGAGCAGGCTCTTCTCGGTGCAGGTGACCCATACCGCCCCTTCGCCAAACGCCGCCGCGAACGACCCTGGTTCCACGCGTAGCCAGGCAACCACCTGGTTGGTCGCCGGGTCAATTCGCGCCAGCGCGCCCTTCTTGTCCGTGAGGAGCCAAACGCTCTCCGCGCCAACCGCAAGACCACCCTCAGAGTCGGCGATATCGACCGCGATCTTGGCCACCACCTGCTCGGTCTTGAGATCGACGCGAACCAGGCTGGGATCACCACAGCATGGTACCCAGACGCTGCCGAAGCCGATTGCCAGTCCAGCGCCAGGCTCCTTGCCGACGGCAATCGTCGCAGCGACCTTGTTGGTCTTCGGATCAAGGCGGGCAATGCTGTTCTTCGGACCGTTGGAGACGAAGACGCTTTCGTCGATGGCCTGCCAATCCGGAACGCCCGGTATCTCGAATACTGCCTGCGGCACGAGTTGTTCGATCGGAATGCGTCGTTCCACGTCGGGAATACCTGGCTTCTTCGGTCGCGGCTCCTGGGCAGACACGACACCTCCGCAGGTGAGCAGGATAGCCGCGATGACCGTACAGTGCATAGGGGCGGGCAGTCTAATGGCAGCCGGTCCAATGTGGCCCGGTGCTTTCACAATTGGCAGGCGGGGCTCCAAGTGCCTGGCGCAAACTCCCATTGGCACCCGCCTGGAAACCAAGGAGCCAGATTGCTGGTCACACTGGTTGCTTCCTGCTGCTTACCAGAACATGCCGCTAGAACTGGTATCCTCCCCTAGCCTGCAGCACGCCCGTCTCGGCATCAACACCCTCGCGAGGAACACGTCGTCGTGAACGTCTCCCGTCCCATCTGGCTGGCCATGCCATTGGTAATTGCGGCAATGCAGGTGGCTGTGCAGCAAGACCCGGCGCCGGCCACCGACCCACGCCTCCTCCATTTCGAAGCCAAGGTGCGGCCGTTGCTGGTGAATCGCTGTGAAGAATGCCACGCCGAAACGGCCGAAGGCAACCTGCGCGTCGATTCCCTGGCGGCCCTGCTGAAGGGCGGCGACGCCGGGCCTGCAATCGTCGTTGGCAATCCCGATGCGAGCGTGCTGCTGCAGGCGGTCCGTCATACCGGCGACATCAAGATGCCGAAGAAGCGCACCCGCCTCACCGCCGAGGAAGTCGACGCAATGGCGCAGTGGATCCGCGATGGCGCCGTATGGCCCGCGCCGACTCCAGGCGCCACCAACGTCGTCGAACAACGCATCGCCGAGAACCGTGCCTTCTGGTCCTTCCGCCCGCTTGAGTTGCCGGCCGTGCCCACCATTGCTGATGATGCGTGGCCGCGCACCGACATCGACCGCTTCGTACTAGCTCGCCTCGAAACGGAAGGCCTTCGGCCCGTCGCCAAGGCGGATCGTCGCACGTGGCTACGACGCGTCACCTACGATCTCACGGGCCTGCCGCCGACCCCCGCCGAAACCAAGGCATTCCTGGCCGACACGTCGCCTGATGCGGAAACCACTGTGGTCGATCGCCTGTTGGCCACGCCGGCTTACAGCGAGCACTGGGCCCGCTGGTGGCTCGATGTCGCGCGTTATGCCGAGGATGACTGCCGCAGCCTTGACCCCGAAGGACGCGGCTTCAACCCATACCCAAATGCCTATCTCTATCGCGACTGGGTGATCCAGGCATTTGCCGACGACCTGCCCTTCGATCAGTTCCTCTCCGCCCAACTGGCCGCCGACCAACTCGAGGAGCCGGCACGAACGCGTCACCTCCCCGCACTCGGGTTTCTCGGATTGGGGCCTTGGTATTACGACAACGGCTCGGTTGAGGTCACTCGCGCCGACGAACGACACGACCGCGTCGATGCCGTCTCGCGAGGAATGCTCGGGCTTACCGCGGCCTGCGCTCGATGCCACGACCACAAATTCGACCCGATCTCGACCGCGGACTACTACTCACTGGCGGGCGTGTTCCTCAACACGCGATACCACGAGTATCCGCAAGTCCCCAAAGCCGTCGCTGAGGACTGGCAAACGCGCCACAAGCGCATCGAGCAGAAGTCCAAGCTGCTCGCCGAGAGCAGGCGGATCGAGGTGCAACAGACGGCCGAGTCCCTGGCCCTGCAAACGACGCTGTACATGACCGCAGCGTGGCAGGTCCTTGGTCCACCGCGCCGCGACAAATCGCTGGTCGCCACGCAAGGCAAGCTGGACTACGAGCTGTTCGATCGCTGGCTGGCCTTCCTGCAGAAGCCACCCAAACACTATGGGTATTTGCGCGCGTGGCAGGACCTGATCGAACGACAGGGCACCAAGGAGGAGGCGCAGAAGATCGCCGCGGACTTCCAGACCCAGCTGCTGGACATCATGTTCGCGATGAAGGAGATCAAGGAGGAAAATGAGATCATCCGCGCCAAAGCGCTGCCCGGCACGAAGAAGAAGGAGCGCGCCAAACTGCCCAGTGATTTCGTCACCAACGACGACTTCTGTCCGGGCTGCGGCCTGGAGTTGAAGAGCTTGCCGAAGGAACAAGCGAATCTCTGGAGCGACGTGTTTGCTCGCGACCTTGAGGGCGAGTTCGAATCGGAAAACAGCCCAGAAGCGCGCCAGAGGCCGGGCCTATTCGTGTTCGAAGGCCACGCGCTCGCCCGTCAGCTCAGTGCGGAACGGCGGCGTTACCTCGACGACCTGAAGAAGGACATCGCAGCCGCCAAGAAGGAGCTTGGCCCGAAGTTCCCGTTCGTGCACGGCGTGGAGGACCTGCCCGAGCTGACGCCAATCAAGGTGCACCTGCGCGGCAGCCCGTTCCGACTCGGGGACGAAGTGCCGCGTCGGTTCCCTGCCGTGTTGCAATCCCTGCCGTTGCAGCCCTTCCAGAAGGGCAGCGGCCGCCGCGAACTGGCCGAACGCATCGTCTCTCATCCACTGACTGCGCGCGTGTTCGTGAACCGCGTGTGGAAGCAGCATTTCGGTACCGGCATCGTCGAGACGCCAAGCGACTTCGGCCTCAAGGGCGAGCGCCCTTCCCACCCCGAACTGCTCGAACACCTGGCGACCCTGTTCCAGGCGCACGGTTCCTTGAAGGAGCTGCATCGCCAGATCCTCCGCAGCGCCGTCTACGGCCTTGGTGCGTTCGACAACGAGCTTGCCCAACAGAAGGACCCCAACAACCGCCTCTACTGGCGCGCTAACGAACGGCGCCTTTCTGCCGAACAACTGCGCGATTCGATGCTGGCAGTCGCCGGCACACTCGACACCAAGCCCGGTGGGCCCTCGGCGAAGCTCACGCTGCAGAATCGCCGGCGCACGATCTACGGCCAGATCAGCCGTTACAGCCTCGATCCGTATCTGGCGCTGTTCGACTTCCCTTCCCCCAGCAGCACCAGCGAACGGCGTTTCGTGACCAACGTAGCGCCGCAGCGACTGTTCCTCATGAACAGCGACTTCGTGCAGGAACAAGCCGAGCGCACCGCCGAACGGGTCGCGAAGGCCTCGGGCGATGCCACCCGCATCGCCGAGGCCTACAACCTGTTGTTTCAACGCGAACCAACCGCGGCGGAAGTCACGGCAGGCCTTGCCTACCTGCAGCAGGAGCCGATGCGACAAGTCGACGAACGCAAAGCCATCGCGGCAAAGGCGGCTCAGGATGCACCACCACCGGCACCCCTGCCTCCACCGCCGCCGGGCTTCAAGCCCGCCAACCATTCGACCGAGGCAATCGTGCAACCTCTCGCCGCGCCAACCAAGGAAGGCGACAAGGACGCCGGAAGGGCGTCAATGGACGGGGACGAAGACGCTGGCGACGAAAAGGAGCCAGATTCGGAAGTCCCAGATCCAGCCAGGCAACCACTGCCGATCACCGTCTGGGGCCGCTACGTGAAGGTCCTCCTGTGCTCCAACGAGTTTCTGTTCCTACGCTGATGCCAAACCACGAGGCCCCCCTATCCGCGCGGCGCACCGCCACCCCGATTTCGCGCCGCGACGCCCTTGGCCGCATCGGCAGTGGCTTCGGCATGGTCGCGTTCGCCAACCTCCTGCAGCAGAGTCTGCGCGCGGCGCAAGATCCGCAGCCAGGCATGGGCCACAAAGATGGGTTGCATCACCCCGCCAAAGCCAAGGCGGTGATCTTCCTGTGCATGAATGGAGGCATGTCGCAGGTCGACACCTTCGATCCCAAACCAGCGCTCGATCGCTTCCACGGCCAGGCGATGCCCGGCGGCCCGGTCGCTACCGAACGCAAGACCGGCGCGCTCATGCGTTCGCCGTTCCGCTTCCAGAAGCACGGCCAGTGTGGTGCCGAGGTCAGCGAGTTGTGGCCACACCTTGCTACCTGCGTCGACGACCTGTGTTTCGTGCGTTCGTGCTACACGGACATTCCCAACCACGAGCCATCGCTCTTGATGCTGAATACCGGCCACACCCAAAGTGGCCGTCCGTCCCTCGGCTCCTGGCTCACGTACGGCCTCGGCTCGGCCAACGCCAACCTACCGGGCTTCGTCGTACTCTGCCCCGAAGTGCCGACGACGGTGGGGCCGCCACTCTGGAACAACGGCTTCCTGCCAACGGTGCATCAGGGCACCTACCTGTCGGATCAGGTGGAACGCCAAGCCGAGGGCGTGCTCGTCGGCAAGGAGTTCGACCCGAAGAAGCTCGTACCGTTCCTGCAGAACCAGAAGTTCACAGCCAGCGAACAACGCCGCGAACTCGATCTCCTGCAGAGCCTCGAACGGCAACGACGCGAGCGCGAGCCCCTGCACGATCCCCAGCTCGACGCGGCAATCGCGTCGATGGAGGTCGCCTATCGCATGCAGACCGAGGCGGTCGAGGTGTTTGACCTGCGCCGCGAACGCCCCTCTACACTTGAGTTGTACGGGCGCGGCAGCACGGCGCGCGGCTGCCTGATGGCCGTCCGCCTCATTGAACGCGGCGTGCGCATGGTGCAGGTCTACTACGGTCGCGGCGATCCATGGGATCACCACGACGACATCCTGCGTCATCGCACGACCGCCGGCGACTCGGATCGCGCCTACGCAGCGGTCATCAAGGATCTCAAAGCCCGCGGCCTCTTCGAAACGACCCTGGTTGTCTGCGCCTCCGAGTTTGGCCGCACCCCCGTCATGGAAATCGGCAACGGTGGCGGTCCGGCGTTGAACGGGCGCGATCACAACCCGCATGGTTTCACGGTCTGGCTCGCCGGCGGCGGCATCAAGGGCGGCACGACCTACGGCGCCACCGACGATTTCGGCTTCAAGGCGATCGACAAGCCGGTCCACCCGCACGATCTGCAAGCCACGATCCTGCACCTGCTAGGCATCGACCACCAGCGCCTGACCTGGCGCCACAGTGGTCGCGATTTCCGGCTCACGGACGTTGCTGGCAACGTGCTGCACGACATCCTCGCGTGAGCCGCTTCGCCGCTAACCGGCGACGTGATTAGCACTCAGTTGCCGATCACGATGCCGATAGGGTTTGTCGACATGAGCCCACGCGGGCCACCGATGAACAGACCCTGCGAGTAGAGCTCGATGCCGACGTAACCTGGGTCAGGCAGGATCGGGAACGCAAGCTGCCCAGCGCCCGTCGGGCCTAGGACCACCAGTTGCGTCACCTCGCTGCTGCACTCCCAGGCGCAACCGGACATGCCCGAAACGAACGTGCCGAGGTCGACGGGCAGCGGAATGGAGTTCGCGGACGTGCGGCTGAAGCCGAGCGTGATGAAGCCCACGCTATTCGGCACCGAAGTGGTCGCTTCGAGGCCGTAGAAGAGGTTTCCGACCTGCGGCAGTCCCGCGACGCCGGCCATCGACGCATCACAACCCTGCCCGAATCGGCTTTCGCCGGCGGGATTGGTGGTCGCCCACAGCGAGATCTCCGCCGCGGTCACCGCGCGCGTCTCGAAGCGGAACTCGTCGATGTCGTAGATGCTCGGCGCGCTGGTGAGAAGCTGCCGCCCGACCAGGAACGAACTGCCCTGGATATTCGGCGCCGCGGTGAGCACGCGCGGGACCTCTGGCACACCGTTGATGTAGTAGGTACCCGTCATGGCCACCGTGTCGACGACGAACGCGACGTGGGTCCAGCCGGCGGTGGCCATCTGGTACACGTTGGCTACCGTCGAATAGTACGTCGTGCCACCAGCGTTGCCGACCGTGAGCAGGATCGAACTGCCACCGTAGATGCGGAATGCGCCCGACACCGGAATGCCGGCGATGTAGGTCAGGCCCGGCCCCGGATTGCCGCGCGAGTTGTACATCCACATCGCCCACGTGTAGTCGCCGGTCACACTCGGCGCCCAACCGGTATCCACGTAGTTGGCCTGGTACGGCGAGACCGCACTGCCACCCTGCAGGGCCTGGCCGTACGGGCCAGGCACGAACGAACCCAGAGGCCCGGACGTCAGCGTGTTGGTGATCGGCCCTTCACCAGGGGCCGGCGAGTTCTGCGCGTAGTTCAGCGCCTTGGCGCCGCCACCTTCAAACTTGTAGTACAGCACCTCGGACTGGGCGCTGAGGGAAACACAGGCAGAAGCCACGAGAGCGAGTTGGAGCAAGTGGTGCAGTCGCATGTTTCTTCCTTGGAAAGGGAACGAATCGGCGAGGGGAATGAGCGGCCAATGCTGAGAGCAACCGCCGCACGCGTCAAGCCCACCCAAAGCGCTCTTACGTGCGTGGCAGCACAAAGGACAAACCCGACACATCTCGCTGCATGGCCACCAAACGCCGAATCTCGGCATTTCGCGCTGGATCCGCGTGGAATGGCGGCATGCCGAGCAGCAACTCGTGGAGTTCTTGCATGCTGAGCGCGGGCCTTGCTAGCAAGGTGAACTTCCCTTCGCCGAACGTGACCTGATAGCACGCACGTTGACAATCCACCAACACCGTCGACGCGGCCGACTCCATCACTTCCGGCCCGGCCGCGAGCATCTCGTCGGCTCCACGCAACACGCGTACAGACTGCGCAAACCGCACCAACAAGGCCGGATATAGGATTTCGGCTGGCGCCGGCGCACGCCGCGCCCGTTCGCGAGCTCGCGCACGCGCCCATCGACAGACGACCGCCCCACCGACGCAAAAACCTACGGCAGTCACCAACACCCAAAGACACCCCCACGTGGCCAACGGGCTGAACCTCGGCCAGCCAAATCCACGCCACGCCGCGTGCACCAGGAACGGCAACGGCAACACCACCGCGCCAGCCTTGAGCACGGCACGCGCCACACCGCGGCAAGAGGATGAAAACAGCGCAGCAAAACCAAACACCAGGGCGCCGACAGCGAGACCGAGCGCAGACCATCGCTCCAAACACGACGGCCCCCACGGCCAGGGCATCGAATCCCCAACAGGCACCGGCATCCCTCGGCACGCAATCTCAAGCAGGATGCCAACGAGCCCCCACGTGATCGCAAACGCGCCGAGCACGTAGACCTCGCCAAGGCCATTGCCAGCAGGATCACTGCGGCCCCACCCCAAAACCATGGCAACGGCAAGCAGCCAGGCGAGCGTCGCCAGCACACCGAACACACAGATGCTTGCAAACAACATGTTCGAATCGAACCCGGGGACTGCGAGAACCGACCCGCGACGATATCATCCGGACCTCTCGAGGAGACCCCATGATCCGTCGCATTGCGTTCGCGTCGATTCTCGTGGTAATCGCGGTTGGGGCGTGGCTGTGGCTGCGCAACCAGGACGGTGATCCCGCGCCCGCAGCCCCGCTTTTGGCCGAGCAGCCCGTCGCGAAGGAGCAGACGGCCCCCGCCGTCGAGACCGCCAAGGACGCGATCCCTGCCCCCGCCGACGCAGTGGTCGTTCGCACGAACGCGGCAAGCGAGTCCACGCAGCCGCCCATTCCCGAGGATGCGAAGTGGCTCGAAGTGCTGGTCGTCGACGCCGTGACCCAGCAACCGATTGCCAATGCCGAGGTAACGTGGACGACCTCGGCGAGCAACGCGCAGGTTCAGGACCTGCCTGAGAAGGAACGACAGCCTCTCTACAGTGACAGGGAACTCGTCGCGCGCCGCTTCGGCTGGACCACGCACAGCAATGCATCCGGCATCGCGCGCGTCGCGGGCGACGCCAACGGCGCCCAGGTCTTCGGCTATGCCGAAGGTCACTTCGCCACCGGCTACGTGGGTGGCCAGCGAACGCCACCAACCGGCGGCTGGCGCCTCGAACTGAAGCTCGACCAAACGCTGCGCGTGCAGGTACTGGACGCCGCTGGCCAGACCGCGGCCGGCGTGACCGTGAAGATCCGCATGTACCAGCCCGACGCCACGGAGAAGCCCAACTGGGGGTGGGTTCAGCCCCAAACCACTGCGGCGCCCGACGGCATCGCCGAGTTCCGGCACATCCAGACCTGGCTCGCCAACCAGGGTCAGAAGAAGCGCGAGTTCGAGATCACGTCCTGGCGCGCGTCCATCAACATCCCGGGCCTCGACGACGCTGGCATCGAATTCGACCAGACGAACCCGCCCGCCGAGCCGATCGTGCTTCACATGCCCGCAACGGGGCGTTTGACTGCACGCCTGCTGCACGTGGGACAACCGCTCACGCGCAGCGTCGCGTTCTCGGCCTACCGGGGCGAAGCTGGTGATACCAACCAATGGAACACTGCGCCCCAGGTCCCCGTCGACGAGGATGGCTGGGCGCGTTTTCCGCATGTAGCTCTCGGCGGCTCCCTCAACGTGCTGGCTCGGGCTGGACACGGGACAATCGACCAATCCGTGGAAGCACCAACCAGCATTGGCCAGGAAGTGCGCGCGGAACTCACCACCGACAGCATCTTCGTGCTGACCGGCCGCCTGCTCGGGCCCGACGGCAAATTGTTCACCAACGCCA
>Ga0075163_10011388_pt1 | contig 11591 bp, 9 predicted proteins | sample JI1023141ADNA_FD_71478 | JGI IMG/M metagenome (GOLD analysis project Ga0075163, IMG submission 71478) | Wastewater effluent complex algal communities from Wisconsin, to seasonally profile nutrient transformation and Carbon sequestration -... | ecosystem: Engineered > WWTP > Effluent > Algae... | reverse complement strand
GGTTGGCTTCAAAAATGGAGCGGTACACTTCATTGTCTCGCTTCTCCAGGGCTGCCATCTGATCCTGTAGGCTTTTTATTTTTGAGTTAACCTGGTTGTAATTTTCTTTGAGCAATTCATACTTCCGGTTGGCTTCAATATCCTTTGGTTTTGGGAAGAAACGATTATAGAGGTATATCACAATGGCTGAACCGACGATCAATCCCGAAATAAAACCAAATAACCGCAGCAATTTGACACGCAAGGGAGTAACCAGCTTTTCGTATCGGAGCGTATGGGTATTATAGTAATATTTGATTTTTTTCATTGCTTTCAGAAACCATAAGGTTCTTTAAACTCAAGCTTAATCATTAAATTGCAGCCCAACTATGCAGGGCATGCAAATGTGCTCAAGCGTACAAATATAACCCGATAAATTGCAATAAGCAACCCAATCAAACTATAGCATTATGATGACGGCTTCTGAGATCAGGCAACATTATCTTGATTTTTTTAAATCCAAACAGCACATAATTGTGCCTTCTGCCCCTATTGTGGTTAAAAATGACCCAACCCTCCTGTTTACCAATGCAGGAATGAACCAGTTCAAGGATTATTTTTTGGGCAATCGCAAAGCCCCTTCTGCCCGGATCGCTGATACCCAGAAATGCCTCAGGGTAAGCGGAAAACACAACGATCTGGAAGAAGTAGGTGTGGATACTTACCACCATACTATGTTTGAAATGCTGGGCAACTGGAGTTTTGGTGATCCTGAAAATCCTGCTGCCGGTTATTTTAAAGCAGAAGCCATTGCCTGGAGCTGGGAACTGCTCACAGAAGTATATAAAATTCAGAAAGATCGTTTATACGTAACCGTATTTGAAGGGGATGCAAAAGAAAACCTTCCTCCTTCGAGTATCGCCTTACAGGAGTGGAAAAAAATTGTGGCAGAAGACCGCATTGTTTTCGGCAATAAAAAAGATAATTTCTGGGAAATGGGTGATACCGGCCCATGCGGACCCTGCACAGAGATACATGTGGACTGTCGTTCCGATGAAGAAAGAGCAAAAGTTCCCGGCAGGGAACTGGTGAACAAAGATCATCCACAGGTAATTGAAATATGGAACAATGTATTCATCCAGTACAACCGCAAAAAAGATGGCTCCCTGGAACAGTTGCCTGCAAAGCACGTAGACACCGGCATGGGATTCGAAAGACTGGTACGGGTACTGCAGCAGAAACAAAGCAATTATGATACCGATGTATTCAGTGGCACCATTCGTGAAACTGAAAAAATCAGCGGGAAAAAATATACCGGCGGCGATGATAAAACCAGCGTTTCATTCCGTGTACTGGCAGATCATATCAGGGCCATATCCTTTACGATTGCAGATGGACAGTTGCCCTCTAATACAGGTGCCGGTTATGTGATCCGCCGTATCCTGAGAAGAGCCGTTCGGTATTATTATTCTTACCTCGACTATCGTCAACCGTTACTCTATCAGTTATTACCGGTTATTGCAACGCAGTTTGAAAATGTTTTTCCGGAACTGAAACAACAGGAAGAATTTGTTGGAAAAGTAATCAGGGAAGAAGAAGAAGCTTTCTTAAGAACGCTGGATAAAGGACTTAAGAAAATTGATACCATCATGACTGAAACAAAAGCGCAGTCAGACAAAACTATTTCCGGTGCCAATGCTTTTGAACTGCTCGATACTTTCGGATTCCCGATCGACCTTACCAGGCTGATCGCTCAGGAAAACGGACTCAATGTTGATGAAGCTGGCTTTGAAAAAGAAATGCAGGTTCAGAAAGACCGCTCACGTGCTGCAACAGCGCTGGATATGGACGACTGGCAGATTGTAAAAGAAGGCAATAGCAAAGGATATGCAGGATACGATTCACTCGAAACCAAAACCAATATTCTTCGCTACCGTAAAGTAACCGGCAAAGGAAAAGAACTTTACCAGATTGTACTGGAATCCACTCCTTTCTATGCAGAAAGTGGTGGCCAGGTTGGCGATTCAGGAACACTCAGTATAGGCGGTACCGTTACTGAAATCATTGATACCAAAAAAGAAAATGACCTGATCATACATTTTGCCGAACAACTACCGGCTACAGTTTCAGGGGAAGTAACGGCAACGGTTAACAGCGAACGCCGGAAAAAAATAACGGTTCACCACAGTGTAACTCACCTGATGCATGCCGCATTAAGAGAAGTGCTCGGCAAACATGTGGCACAAAAGGGAAGTCTGGTAAACGAAGAACAGCTCCGTTTCGATTTTTCACACTTTGCAAGGGTTACTGAAGAAGAATTGGCGAAGGTAGAAGCCATAGTAAATAGTAAGATCAGGGAAAACATTCCGGTAGTAATAAAAAGTATGCCGAAAGACGAGGCCATCGCTTTGGGCGCTATGGCCCTGTTCGGAGAAAAATATGGTGATACCGTAAGAGTAGTCATTATGGATCCATCTTACTCTATTGAGTTGTGCGGTGGAACGCATGTTGGTCATACCGGCGAATTGGGTTACTTTAAAATAAAGCATGAATCAGCAGTAGCAGCAGGTGTAAGGCGTGTAGAAGCTGTTTGTGGCGAAGCTGCAGAATCATTGATCAACAGCCAGGAATTACAATTACAAAAGGCAAAAACTTTACTCAAGAACCCGAAAGATCTTCAGAAAGCAATTGAAAGCCTGTTGACTGAAAATGCAGCTCTAAACAAAAGAATCGAATCGCTGGAAGCAAGGCAACTGGTTGGCATACGAAATGAACTCATGCAGAAAGATGAAATCATCAACAACGTTAGTTTTATCGGCGATATCATAGAAGTGCCGAATGCAGATGCGCTGAAAAAACTTTGTTTCGATTTTAAAAATCACCTGCATGATCATCTGGTGGTTTTGTGTGCCAATATTGGTGGCAAAGCTTATGTTGCTGTTGGTATCAGCGATACTGTTGTGGCAGCAAAAAATCTGGATGCATCAAAGATCATTAAGGAAATCGCCGGACCATTGATCAACGGTGGAGGTGGCGGGCAAAAAAACCTGGCTACCGCAGGCGGACAGGAACCAGGCAAACTGAAAGAAGTAATCGAAAAAGTAAAAGCCCTGCTTTAATATTAATTAACTCACTTAAAACAGCATTTACCCGTTATAGTGAGTAAGTGCTGTTTTTTTTATTTTATGGATATTATATTACAAACACCCCGACTTTACTTGCGCCGTTTTACAACCGCGGATACCAATCTCGTGTTTCAACTCAACAGCGATGAAACCGTACTCAAATACCTGCATGAAGAATTACTGAGAGACGAAGCGCATGCATTGGAAATTCTGCAAAAAATTATCCTGCCCCAATACAACAATAACTTGGGAAGATGGGCCGTGCATTTAAAGGAGAATGATGAATTCATCGGATGGTGCGGCTTAAAATTCAGGCCCGAAATCAATGAAACTGATCTTGGTTACCGTTTTAAACAAACTGCCTGGGGCAAAGGCTATGCCTCAGAAGCGGCATCACATACACTTAATTATGCTTTTAGCAAACTGGATTTGATGGAAGTTACCGGAAGAGCGCATATTGAAAACCTTGCTTCCCTTGCAATACTGGAAAAAATCGGGATGACGTATGTTTGCGATGAAATTGTAGATGATTGCCCTGTAAAGACTTTCATTGCCAGAAAAGAATCCTATAAACCAGTAATTTAATTGCAGCTTTTGCTTTAATTGACTTTCCGGAATAATAAATGCGGCTATTAATAATACTTTCTACTTCAACCGATTGATCAACAAAATATTTGAAGCCTGAATAAAAATCAGGCTATTTTTGTTCCTTCCATAAATGGCATCCCGATGATCAATTACAATCCAAAAGACTGGTTTGGTTTTTTGTTTCGCTTTCACAAAGCAGATACATTCCGTAAGCTTTTCCCTTTGTTGATTACCATCAGCGTTTACTCATGGCTGATAGCATTTTTAGAAATAGAAGTTTTTCATCTTTCAGAAAACAGTCATGTAAAAAACATACCGGTCATGCACAGCCTGCTTGGCTTTGCAATTTCCATGTTACTTGTATTTAGAACCAATACCGCTTACGACCGTTGGTGGGAAGGCCGTAAATTATGGGGTTCACTGGTTAACAACAGCAGGAACCTGGCCATCAAACTATCTGTCATCCTTTCAAAAGAAGAAACTGAACAACGCAGTTTCTTCAGGAAAATCATTCCGGCTTATGCCTATGCACTGTACAATCACCTCAAAGCAGAAGAAACCAGAATTGAACTGTTTGAATCCAGTGATACCCATCATATATTTAAACACATCGATAAAGACAAACATATTCCCAATCAGGTTGCCCTGCTCATCTTTCAACATATACAGCAATTGTACAAAGAGGGAAAAATAGATGGCAATCAGTTAATCGTACTGAATGCAGAATTACAATCCTTCACCGATATCTGTGGCGCCTGCGAACGCATAAAAAATACCCCAATCCCTTTTTCCTACAGTGTGTTTATCAAGAAATTCATATTTATTTATATCATGACCCTGCCTTTTGGCTATGTATTCAACCTGGGGTATTATGTTATTCCGGTGGTTGCTTTCATTTTTTATGTACTGGCCAGTCTGGAACTGATTGCCGAAGAAATAGAAGATCCTTTTGGAAACGACGACAATGATGTACCAACTGCTAAAATCGCTCAGAATATTCATAACCATATTGCTGAATTGATCTGATTCAGCCCTTCATCTCTTCAAAAAATAAAAAGATTGTTAAAGAAAAAAAATTATCTCCGAATTATTTCGTAATTCAAAAAATACCATTAGTTTTGATGTACTAAAAGTTTCGTACACAAAAAATATAGCCATGAAGAAATTAGTATTTGCCTTTTTACCCTGGTTGTTTACCGCCTTTGGTTATAAAACAATGGCACAGGACGACTCAAAGATTAAAAAAGAAGAATCCCAGGAAATTATTATCAAGAAAAAAGGGGATAAGGATACCAAGTTGACTGTAGAAATTACTGGCGACCAGGTACTTATCAACGGAAAGCCATTGGTAGAGTTCAAAGAAGACGGTATTACCGTAAATAAAAAGAAGATAGTGATAAAAGATGGAAATAATCTCTACTTCAATGACGGCAATGGAGATCGGATCGGTAGTTTCAACTGGAATTCCGACAAGTCATCTACCTCTGCTTTCCTGGGTGTAACAACTGAATCTGTTGACAAAGGCGCAAGGATAATTGAAGTAACAAAAGAGAGTGGTGCAGAAAAAGCCGGATTACAGAAAGATGATATTATCACAAAAATCGGTGACGACAATATTGATGGTCCGGCAACTTTATCAACTGCAATTTGCTCAAAGAAGCCAAAAGATGAGGTGAAAATCGCTTATATCAGAAACGGTAAAGAAAAAACGGTAAAAGCTACATTAGGCGAAAAAAGGGGAATGGCTACTTACTCTTTCAGCGGCCCTAATGGTTCCTTCCGCTCTTTCAGCGTACCAACTCCTCCAAGGGCTCCCCGTAGTCCGGAATTGGATGGAATGGAAGAACTCCGTGAAATATACCCTGACCTGGCTGACAATATGAGTGACCTGGATTTCCAGTTTAATTCTTTCCCACGCCGCCAGAAATTGGGATTAAAAATCCAGGATACCGAAGATAACAATGGTGTTAAAATACTGGAAGTAGCTGATAGTTCTGCAGCCTTTACCGCAGGATTAAAAAAAGATGACATCATCACCGAAATAGCAGGTAAAAAAGTAAACAATACAGATGAAGCAAGAGAGTTGCTGCACGAAAATGAAGATAAATACAAATACAATATCAAAGCAAAACGCAATGGTTCAGACATGAGCTTCGATATTAAGATTCCCAAAAAACTGAAAACTGCCAACTTATAAAGTATAGCCATGGAAAACAGCAGGCACCGGAGTTAACGCTTCGGTGCTTTTTATTACAGGCTATCCAGTTGCTTTTATTTACTTTTGCCCCGTGAATATATCTGATAAATATCAGTTGGTAATCGGGCTGGAAGTGCATGCCCAGTTGCTCACCAAAAGCAAGTTGTTTTGCAGCGATCCTACCACATTCGGCGCAGCACCCAATACACAGGTTAGTCCGGTTTCCCTGGCTCACCCCGGTACTTTACCTGTCATGAATAAAAAAGCCATTGAACTGGCTGTGAAGCTCGGCACTGCTTTAAACTGTGAAATTGAACAACACAATTATTTCGCAAGGAAAAATTATTTCTATCCTGATCTTCCGAAAGGATACCAGGTTAGTCAGCATACCGCTCCCATTTGTAAAGGCGGCAAACTCAATATAGAAACGGTTGATGGCGATAAATTTATTCAGCTGAACAGGATTCATATGGAGGAAGATGCCGGTAAAAGCATCCACGACGCCAATGAAAAGTATTCCTGTATCGATCTCAATCGTGCAGGTGTGCCCTTGTTGGAAATTGTTACCGAACCGGTAATCCACAGTGCCGATGAAGCATTTACATTTCTCACTGAACTGAGAAAAATCCTTCGCTGGCTGGATGTTTGTGATGGCAACATGGAAGAAGGAAGCATGCGTTGTGATGCCAATATTTCTATACGGTTGATGGGTGATACCAATCTTGGTAAAAGAGTAGAAGTAAAAAATTTAAACAGCATACGCAATGTTAAACGTGCAATAGAAATTGAAAAGGAAAGACTGATTCAACTGGTTGAAACCGGAAATCCGGTGGTACAGGAAACCAGGAGTTATGATGCAGACAAGAACATTACATTCTCCCTGAGAAGCAAAGAAGATGCAGAAGATTATCGCTATTTCCCCGAACCAGATCTTCCTCCTTTTCATATTACCACCGAATACATCAATGAAATTAAAAACTCACTGCCACCCCTACCCGAAGTTTTAAAAGAAAAATATATTAGTGAATTCGGATTATCCGCTTACGATGCGGCTGCATTGTGTGCCGATAAATCAGAAGTGGCATATTTTGAATCGCTGATCGGGGAAACCAATAACTATAAAGCAGCGGCCAACTGGATGCTTGGACCGTTAAGGTACTATTGCAATGAAAACAATATTTCAATTGCAGCATTCCCGTTAAAAACAGCCGCCATAGCAGATTTAATAAGTATGGTTGAATCCGGTCAGTTGTCATTCAGCAATGCTTCCGGCAGGGTTATGGCTAAAATGATCGAAAACCCGGCTATTGCGGCCAGAGAAGCAGCAGCATCTTTGAACCTGTTACAGGAAAATGATCAGCTGGCCATTGAAACCTGGGTTTTGGAAGCCATTGAATCAATGCCCGAAAAAGTAAAAGAATATCAATCTGGTAAAAAAGGATTAATTGGCCTTTTTGCCGGTGAGGTTAAGAAAAGAAGCAAAGGAAAGGCAGATATGCAACTGGCCACAAAATTGCTAACCGAAAAACTAAATAAATAAAAAGAATCAAATGAGCATTGTAAAAACAATGGTAATCTTCCTGCTGGGAACAGCAATATTGTCATGCAACAACACACAAAAAGATGACGGTAAATTTGTTGTTTCAGGAAAAATTAAAAATGCTGCGGATGGTAAAATTTACCTTGAACAATTGTATTTCAGTCAGAAAAACCCTGAAATCCTTGATACAGCCGAAATTAAATCCGGCAGCTTCAGTCTGAACGCCATTGCCCCGGAACAGGGGTTATACCGGTTACGCCTGGACGCAGTAAATGCCGGTTTCATTTTTATCAATGATAAACCGAATATTGAATTCAGTGCCGACATGAATGATGTAAGCCTTAATGGGCCGAAATTCAACTCCCCTGCCAATATACTGCTGAAAAATCTGATCGCTTCTTTAAACGATCGTAAAATAGCCATCGATCAACTGATGCAGAAAATGGAAACATATAAAGCTGCCGGTAACGACAGCAGCATGATTGCAGAAGCTGCCACCTTAACAGCCAAACAGGAAGAATATAAAAACTACCTGATTCGTTTTATTGATACCAGCTCCAATCCTGTTGTTACGATGTTCGCTTTGGGTTATACAAGGGATATAGATCCGGCCTTGTTGGGAAAAGCAGTTAGTAACCTCCCGAAAAGATTTCCTTCACACAATGGTATTGCCAGCATTGTTAGCCAATATAATGAAATGATGAAACAGATTGCTGCTGCAGATGCAAAAAAGGCTTCTATTCCTGATGTAGGTGCTATGGCTCCGGAAATAACGATGAATGATACAGAAGGCAAATCTTTTTCGCTCAGCAGTTTAAAGGGAAAATATGTGCTGGTTGATTTCTGGGCTAGCTGGTGCGGACCATGCAGGGGAGAGAATCCGAATGTGGTTGAAGCTTACAATAAATTCAAAGATAAAAATTTCACCATTCTCGGTGTGTCTCTTGATGAAGACAAAGATGCCTGGTTAAAAGCCATCAAAGATGATAATCTGAGTTGGAAACAGATCAGCGATCTTAAAGGATGGAACAATGCGGCAGTTCCATTATATGGCTTCGATGGAATCCCTTACAATGTATTGGTGGATCCTGATGGAAAAATTATCGCTACTTCATTAAGAGGCAGTTACCTGCAACTATTCCTGGCGAAAATTCTAAAATAGTTTAATGCCGGCAATCACATCTGACCGTAACGTATAAACGAAAAATCCCGGCACTCAATACTGCCGGGATTTTTTATACAATCAAAAAACATTGATGCAATGAATTTAATCATTCAACGGATTCTTCTATAACATACTTTCTCTTAAATAAATCCGACAATCCAATCAGCATAATCCATAATGAGAATAACAATGCCAGTATTATATCAACCTGGAGTCTTTCATTGCCCAGTAAAATAAAAGTGATCATCAATGCAAGCCCTGTTAATAAGGACAATGAACCTACGATAATATTCAATATACTTTTTGATTGTATTCCTCTTAATTCTTTGATGGATGTGATCGCCATCAATGAAATGTAAAAAAGAAAAAAGATATTAATGAGGAATTCCGTTTTTCCAAGTCTTTCGGTTGTCAATATCTGCAAAACACTTATAGTTCCAACTAAAATGAAAATAATTTTCGAAACAACCCAAAAATAATAAGTGCTTTTAAAGAAGTTCATCATGTTTTCAGATTAACAGGTTTTTCAATACAATTATATACTTCTATCTGAAAAACAAAAAGGGCTGTAATTGCTTACAGCCCTTTTCTATGCTTAATAATTGATTAATTATCTTGCCATGTTCACGGTATACAAAGTAGTTCCGAAACAACCTAATGGAAGAATACAAACCCTCATTTTCAGAACCAGTGTTTGGTTGCAGATAGAGAATGTACCTCTAACACCTGGGAAAGAAACAGCACTTGGATTGGTAACAGTAACTGTACCTTGTCCTGCATAAGCCGGATTTACAGTACCACCATCAGCGATATTATCCTGTTGTAACAGACTTACGATACGGTTATTAGGATCTGTCCAGTCGAGGTCAAATGTAATTGGAGCCCAACCATTATCCCAGATATTATCAACCGTAACAGAACCTGTTGTTGGTGAAGTTTGATTAACATTGGTAATGGTTGTGAGGTATGGACCGTATGGACTAGTGCCAAATGTTTCGTTTGTATTAGGATATGCACCCAGTAAATCTGTAAGGGTTACATCTCCTTCAAAACAAGCACCACGAATGGTTACATAAACAGTATCCAGGAAACCTGAAACTTTCAGGGAAGGTTCTGCCAGGGTAAACATCAGGGTATCTCTCTCACCATTCAGATAAGAAGTGCGGATAGCCTGTACAGGGATGTTAGCAATTGCTTCACCAGCTTTGATCGTAACTGTACCGGTTGTATTACCTGATGCAATGGTAAAATCTGTACCAGGAACTGCATTTGAAATCGGGGTTACTTTATAGGTAACATCACGATCTGTTTTAGCAACATCGGTTGTTCCTACCACCACATTGAAAACTGGTGTTGGATCATCGGCTGCAGAATAAGCCTGGAATTTGTTTCCCGTAAAATGTGCTTCCGGCGGAGCCACAGCTACATCATATGGTTTTGTTTTGTCGCAGCTCGCCAGGCCAAATGACATGGCAGTCAGGCCGAGAAATAAAATGCGATTCAATGATTTCATAATAATTATTTTGAAATTGTATATAAATATAGTGATTAATATCCGTCGTTTTGTACCATGTTTGGATTAGCCAGAATTTCTGAATTAGGAATCGGCAATACAAAACGGTAGCTGTTCGCATCCAGGGTCTGCCATGCTGCACTTGCATCAGAAGATAACCTTTGAACAGGCAGATTGTTGCGTTTCAGGTCAAATAATCTGAAACCTTCAAAAGCCAGTTCTTTATACCTTTCATCCAATACAGCTGTGATTAAACTCGCTGCGGAAGCAAAAGTTTCATTGGTATATCCTGTAATACGCTGAGCCCTTAATGCATTCAGATCAGCTGCACCCAATGTCAAATCCGGAGTAGCTCTTTTTGCATAAGCTTCAGCACGGATCAGGTACATTTCAGCAGTTCTGATGGCTTTCATATCTACGACACGACCACCACGGCTGGATTCAAAAAACTTATTTACATATTTCTTTCCAGAAGGATAAGTTCCGATAAAGGTGCTTAAACGAATATCGTTAGCATCATATGCTGCTTCCAGCTTATCGGAAGGAGCGATATAAACGTTGCCTCCGGTAGTAGTCCAGAGACCACCAATGGCACCACTGGTTTCATAACGGATACGGAACAATACTTCATTGTCGGTATCGTCTGTCCAGATAGCTTGATATTGTGGTCCTGATACCAATGGCTTAATACCAGAATTGATTACCTCAGTACTGTATGTGATAGCAGCATCGTAATCACGCTTGTACAGAGCGATCCTTGCTTGGTAAGCAGCGATATTGGTCCTGTTCATTACGGTATCAAAGAAATTTCCTGGTGTGGAAGCAGGCAATAAAGTTTTTGCTTCTGCCAGATCAGCTTCAATCTGAGCCATTACTTCTCCCATTGAATTACGGGCTGGTTTACCCAGCACGCTTGAAGATGTCATAACCGGAACACCTTTTGGATCAGCCGGATCATAATTTTTACTGTATGACTGCATTAATCCAAAATGAGCGATTGCCCTGAGCGCCAGTAACTGACCTTTCAGGATTGGGCGTTGTGCTTCTTCCGCAGTAGTTGCTGTTACGGTTGGAACTTTTGGCAATACACGATTGATCTGATCAATCATTGAATAATAAGCGCCAAATGCGCCGGTTACATCACCGCCTGAAGTAGCATCAGATGCATATTGATAACGATAAGTGAGGGCACCCTGACCAGCATTATCGTTACCAAGCTTAGCTTCATCTGAAATCAAAGCACTTGCATACATATCGTTTGCATAAGCACCATAGCGAGCATAAGCACTGTTAACACCCAACTGAATATCGCTGATCGTTAAAAAAGCGTTTTCATCACTGAAACTGTCAGTTGGCTGAAGATCCAGTTCCTTTTTACAGCTGCTGAAACCTACAACGAGGGCCAGCGCATAGACTAAATATTTTTTATGTTTCATTGTATTTCTATTAAAGGATTAGAAAGTGATATCAATACCTGCAGTGAT
>Ga0075163_10011387_pt1 | contig 11593 bp, 6 predicted proteins | sample JI1023141ADNA_FD_71478 | JGI IMG/M metagenome (GOLD analysis project Ga0075163, IMG submission 71478) | Wastewater effluent complex algal communities from Wisconsin, to seasonally profile nutrient transformation and Carbon sequestration -... | ecosystem: Engineered > WWTP > Effluent > Algae... | reverse complement strand
CGCGCGCCCGCAGGCCGCCGGCCTCGCCGCCGCACCGCGGCACACCCGCGCTCCGCGCCGACCGCGCCACCATCCCCGCCCCTCGCCGCCGCTCGCCCGTCCGTCCCTCTCGCCCGTTCGTGGCCTTACGTCAGCCGCCCTGGAGCTTGGCGGCGATCGTGAAGCGCATCTTCTGGGCGATCGACTTGTTGGTCGCCTCGGCCGGCCCCGCCGACTTCGAGAACGCCTCGAAGTCCTTGTCGGCGGCCTTGAGGTCGCCCTTGTTCATCAGGGCCTGGCCGCGCATGAAGCGGGCGATGTGCTTGTCCTTGCTCGCGTCGATCGCCGACGAGAACGCCTCGATCGCCTTGGCGTCGTCGCGCTTGTCGAAGTACGACATGCCGAGCAGGTAGAACAGCTCGGCCTTGTCGACCTGCCCGGGCACGTGCTCGACGCCCTGGGTCAGCACCTGGATCGCCAGATCGGGGTAGTCCCACTTGCGGTACAGCTCGCCCAGACCGACGTAGGGCGCCCACTCGCGCGGGTTGGCGACGATGGCCTTGGAGAACGCCTCGGCGGCCTCGCGCGGTCGCCCGGTGGCGCGGTAGATCTTGGCGAGGTAGGCGTGCTCGAAGTACAGGTTGGGGTTCAGCTTGACCGCCTCGTTCAGGTACTTCTCGGCGTTCTCGAAGTTGATCGTCGAGTAGTCGATCTGGACCTCGGTCGGCTTCTTCTTCTGCAGCTTGGCGGCGTCGTCGGTGGCCTGGGCGACCGCCTCCTCGTAGAGGCTGACGCCGTACATCATCTGGTACATGACGTTGTCGGCCTTGAGCTTCACCGCCTCGGCGTAGGCCTCGGCGGCCTTGTCGAACTGCTTCTTGCCGCGGTAGGCCTCGCCGAGCATGTAGTGCGCGTAGTGGTGGCCGCGGTAGGCCGCCACCGCCTCCTTGAGCTCGGTGATCGCGGTGTCGAACTGCTTGGCCGACAGCGCCCGCGCGCCGGCGTTGGCGCGCTCGATCGCCTCTTTGCGGCTCTTGTCCGGGCAGCCGGTGAGAGCCAACAAGGCGAGGAGGATCGACAGCGGAGCGAGGGAGAAGCGGAACGAGCGCAGCATCGGGAGCCTCCAGGCGCGCCTGGCGCGCCGACGACGAAGCGAACCGTAGACCGGCGATCGCAGCGACTCAAGCGGCGGCTCGCCGAAAAGACGGCCGGGCTTCTCGACGACGCCCCTCGACGGCGCCCCTCGACGGCGAACGGGCCCGACCGCGGCGCCCACCGCCGAAAACCGCGACGGCGCCGCGTGGGCGCCGTCCTTCCGATCCACTCGAGGAGCTCGAGGAGTTCGAGGAGCTCTCGAGGAACTCGCGCCGCTCAGCCGCCGGTCGGCCGGAAGTTGAACGGGTAGTTGACCTGCACGCCACCGCCGCCCTTCGGCTTCGGGAACTCGATGCCCTTGATGACCGAGGCGACGCAGCTCGCGACCTCGCCGTTGACGCCCGAGGCGTTGGCGGTGGTCACCGTGCCGTTGGGGCTGATGAAGAACTGGGTGTTGACCGTACCCTCGAGACCCGGCGAGGCCAGGAGCTGCTTCTCGTAGCAGTACGTGATCTTCTGGATGTTGCGCTTGATGTAGCGGCGGATGATCGCCTTGTCGAGGTCGCCGACCGACTGCGGCTGGCCGATGCGCACCGACGGGACCGCCGACTGCCGGCCGCGCATACCGCCGCGACCCGAGCCGATGCCGTAGCCCGAGCCGGTGCCCGAGCCGTGACCGATGGTGCCGAAGCGACCGGTGCCGATGGTGCCCCAGCCGGTGCCGCCGCCGCCCGGGCCGAAGCCCGACCGACCGAAGCCGAAGCCGCCCGCCATCTCACCCGCCTCGTTGCCGAGGAGGCCACCCTGGATGTCCATGTCGTCGAAGCCGCTCGAGATGTCACCGGTGCCGGTGATCGAGGCGAAGGTGCCGCCCTGCTGGAACACCGCGGAGCCGAGGACGCCAGCGGTGCGGGCCTGCTCCAGGGCCTGGGTCCGGGCGAGCTGCTCCTGGTCGGCGTTGCGCTTCATCTTGTACTGGCCCTCGGCGCGATCCGAGTCCTTCTTGCCCATCTTGCCCTCCTCCATGATCATCGCGGTACCGGTGCCGCCCGACTCCTCGTCGCCGGTCTCCTCGGTCTCCTCGGGCTCGGGCGGGGGCGGATCCTCGACCGACTCGGTCTTGGCCGACGACGACGACGACTCCGACAGGGACATGTCGGTCGGCGCGCCTTCCTGGTTCGGATCGATGTAGCCGAGGGCGAACACGAAGGCGAAGTGCAGGACCGCGGAGCCGGCGAAGAACGCCAGCACCTGGGCCTCGAGGCCGGCGAACAGCGGCACCGGCTGGCGCTTGGGCTGCGGCACCGAGGTCACCAGGTAGGTGGTGGCGCCGGCCTTGACCCGGATCCGGGCCTTCTGCGGGATCGAGACCTCGAGGCCACCCGCGGCGGTCGTCGACGGCCGGGCCCGCCCCTGGGCCTGCAGGTCGGCCAGGGACATCGACTGCCCGTCGGACTGCATCTCGCCGTCCATGCCGGGCAGGAAGTTGAAGACGAAGTCCTCCGCCGGGTTCGACGACGGCGCCACCAGCGGGAAGGCCCCGGCCGGCGCGTCGGTGGTCGGGTACTCGCACTCGGGGCTCTGGCCGATGCGGAAGTACGGGTTCGACTGCTGCTCCTCGCGCTTGCGCAGGAGGCCCGCGGCGATCAGCGCCAGGCCGATCGGCAGCCCCGCGAACATCATCACGTCGTTCTCGATGCCGAGCTTCTGCGGCCGGAACGCCCACGACGGCCGCTTCTGGACGTCGACCCACTCCTTCTTCTTGGCGTGGTTGAACGAGGCGTTGTTGAAGCCGCGGGCGAAGCCGATGAGCGCGATCAAGAGCGCGAAGGCGCCGATGCCGAGCAGCGCCCACGTGGTCGGCGTGACCTTGCCACCGCGCGGGTTGATCGCGTGCTTGACCGTGACGACCGACCCGCCGAGCATCGCGGCGACCTCGACCGAGCGCGCGCCCGGGACGTCGACCTGATCCGCCATGAAGCCCGAGGCGCCGAAGGTCGGCGCGGCCTGGGGCGCGCTGTACATGCCGTAGGCCGGCGCGGCGGCCGGGGCCATCGGCGCCTGGGCCATCGGGACCGGCGGGCGCGCGGCCATCGGGACCGGCGGCGCCTGCATCGGCGCCTGCATCGGCGTCGGCGGCGGCGCGGCCATCGCGGCGGCGGCGGCCGGCGGAGCCGCCGGGCGTGGCGTCGAGGCGATCACCGCCTCGGCGGCCTCGGTCACCTGCGGCTGCACGCGGGTCGGGATGTCGTCCTCCTCCTCGGCGCCGCCGATCGAGACCTCGATGCGGGTCTCGCCGATCATGACGGTGTCACCCGACTGCAGCTTCGCCTTGTTGACCTTCTGGCCGTTGACGAAGGTGCCGGTCGTCGACGACAGGTCGATGATGCTCACGTCGCCGGGGCCCGTCACCTCGATGAGGGCGTGCATCCGGCTGACGTTCTTGTCGTCGAGGCGGAGGTGCGACGACGACAGCTTGCCGACCTTGATGACCGGCAGGGTGAGCTTCTCCTCGCGGAGGAACTCGTCGCCCTTGTACAAACGGAACGTCAGAGGAACTTTGCCACCGGCCATGGGGAATTCTCCGTTGCTGTCGGGCCCTCTGGCCTATGAAGGCCGAAGCGAGGGACGCGGTCACACGGCCGGGGCGCGCGAGCTGGCTTACGCCAGGCTCACAGGTCTTCGGCCGACTTGAGGATCTCGGCGATGAAGTCTTGGCGAATGCGGATGAGGCTGGAGTGCTTGGCGAAGTCGCGGGCGTCGACCTGGGTGCCCTCGGGCTTGATGAGGTCGCCCTCGATCGTGTCGCCCGAGAAGTCGTAGACCTTGACCTTGGCCTTGGGGTCCTTGTCCTTGGGCTGGGCCATGGCCGGAACGGCCAGGAGCGCCAGGGCGGAGAAGGCGGCGATGGTGCGAGCGATCATAGTGACGACCCTTTCTGCTCGGTTGCTCGAGTCGGTCGGACTCGAGTCGAGGTCGGGGGTCACTCGCACCAGCATGTGGTCCGATGGACACCCCTCCTCCAACTCGGTTCCGTTTTTCTTTCGGGATTCTACGAAACGTTGCGGGCGGGATCAGCAGCGTTGTTTGTGCATCCCAACCCGCTGAAATTCCTACCAGTCATTGCCCGGGGGAGGGATCTCCCCGGGCGCCTGGCGGTTCACTGGCCGCCGGCGGGCGGCGCCGGCGCCGGCGCCGGGGTCGGCGCGGGCGGCGGCTGCATCGAGGCCTGCATCTTCATCGCCTCGTCGAGCTGCTTCACCAGCTTGTCGATGGCCTTGATGTTCTCCTGGGCCTCGTCCTTGTCGGCCTGGGCGGCCTCCTTCGACAGGAAGTCCTGGAAGAACTGGCGCCCGACCTTGGCGGTCGACTGCATCGCCTTCAGGTCGGACTCCTTGTTGGCCCGGAAGTCCTTGTACAAGACGCCGAGGTTGAAGTAGGCGTCGCCGCGCTTGGGCTCGAGGTCCTTGGCCTTCTTGTAGCTGGCCTCGGCGCCATCGAGGTCGCCGAGCCCGCGCTGGGCCACGCCGAGGCCGATCATCGCCTCGTAGTTCTTCGGCTGCTGCGCCAGCACCTTCTGGAAGGCGTCCTTGGCGATGTCGTAGCGGCGGGTGCCGAGCTGGATCAGGCCGACGTTCATGTGGGCCTCGGGCAGCTTCGGGTCGAGCTCGGCCGCGGCCTGAAACCGCGCCAGCGCGTCGGTCAGGTTGTTCTTCGACAGCGCCAGGAGCCCGAGCGCGTGCTGGAGCGGCGCGTACTTCGGGTTCTTCTTCTCGCCCTCCTCGAGGAGGAGCTTGGCCAGATCGAGGCGGTTGCGGTTCTTCTGCCGGCCTTCCATGTAGACCAGGCCGTAGACCGTGTAGGCGCGCACGTTGTCGTTGTCGACCGCCAGGGCGTTCGACAGCTTCTTGCGGGCGTCCTCCTCGAGGCGGCCCCAGGCCGCGGAGTCCTTGGTCCGGCGCATCTCGGCGAGGTTGAGCGAGGCCAGGTTGACGTAGGCCGCGGTCAGCTTCGGGGTGGCCTTGATCGCCGACTCCCAGTACTTGCGAGCGCCGTCGAGCTTGCCGGCCGCGAAGTACAGCTCACCGAGGTTCGAGATCGACGCGCCGTGGTTGGGCTTGACCTTGAGCGCCGCCTGGTAGGCGTCCTCGGCCTCCTTGGCCAGGCCGCAGTTGTGGTAGCTGCGGCCGACCATGTACTGGGCCTCGACCACGTCCTTGTGCGCGCGCGCCACCGCCGAGAACTGGTCGGCGGCGGAGCGGCAGCTCGACTCGTTCCAGCCCGCGGTCGCCGACTTGGTGTAGAAGTCCATCGCGCTGGCGTAGTCGTTCTTGGCGTCGGTCGACACCTGACGGACGACGTCGGGCGCGTCGGGCTTGACGTTGGCGACGTCCGGCGGCGGGGGAACGTCCTTGGTGCCGGCCTGGAGACCCGAGGACGGCTTCTGGGCACCGCCGCAGGCCACCAGGCCAACGGCGAGGAGAGAGCAACCGAGAATGTCACGTAGACGCATGGGCTAGCCTCGTTCGCAGAGATGCGCTGGGACGGTGGGGCTCGAGGGGCGGCCTACTCGAGGCGCTGCACCGGGGGCTCGACGTCGCGGACCTGGGCCTCGGCGTCGGGCTCGGCCCGCAGCTCGGCGGCGGTCGGGAACTCCTCGGGCTTGATCTGCCCGAGCTCGCGCTCGCACAGCTTCGACCAGCTCGAGAACCAGCCGAAGTCGGTCGAGGCCTTCAGGCAGCCGCCGAAGCCGGCGAGGGAGGCGGCCTCGAGGGGCTCCGCCTTCTCGGTCAGCGCGTCGCAGTAGATGTCGACCGCGTCCTCGAACTGCCGGATGTTGGTCGGGATCTCGGCGGTGAAGAGCGCGTCCGAGAAGTTCTGCGAGATCTGGCCGAAGCGCGCCGCCGCGGCGATCGCGTTGGCCGGCTCTTTGATCTTGAAGACCAGGTCCTGGTAGAGGCCCGAGGCCTTGCCGCCGACCTTCTGCTTCTCGGCGTACCACTCCTCGAAGCGCTTGAGCGACTTGGCGGCCTCGGCCTTGGTCCGGTCGGTGCCGTCGCCGAAGTTCAGGCCCTGCGGGAACTTGATCGCGAGGAACTTCTCGTAGTCGACCTCGGCCTGGTGGAACTTGGCCAGCGCGTAGTAGTAGCGGGCGAAGCGCTCGTCGCCGCCGATCTTGCCGCCCTTGCTCTCGAACTCGCGGACCGCCGAGGCGAACGCGGCCATCGAGGCCTTGACGTCGGCCGGCGTGCGGTCGACCACGGTCAGCTTGATCTTCGACTCCGGACCGCACTGGGTGCGGGTCGCGTCGCCCTTGCGGCGCTTGCTCTTGCCGCGCAGCGACACCGCGCGCTCACGGACGACCCGGATGCACGAGCCGTCCACGGTCTTCACCGGGCAGCTCTTCTCCCACAGGATCTGACCGATGCGGCCGTAGGCGACGATGACCTTGTCGGCCCCGCCCTTCTCGCCGTAGCGCTTCAGGTAGTCGCGGTAGTGGCTGACCACCTTGTCGAGGTCGCCACGCTTCTCGTAGATCGAGGCCAGGCTGAAGAACGCGTTGGCGGCGTCGGCCGGCTTCTTCGACGCGAACTTGGCGATGAAGTAGTTGGTGTTCTCGATCGCCTTGTCGTCGTCGCCGATGCCCTTGCGGTAGAACACCGCGTCGTTCATCAGGTTGTAGGCGTCCTTCTGGCCGGCGTACTTGCGGGCGTACTCCTCGAACATCGTCGCGGCCTTGTCGTAGTAGGCGACCCGGCCGTAGACACCGCCCAGGCGCGCCAGCGCGTAGGCCGACCGCTCGCTCTTGGGGAAGCGGTCACGCAGCTCGGTGTAGGCCTCGATCGAGGTCGACAGCGAGCGGCCCTCCTCGAACATCACGCCGGCGTTGTACAGGACGACGTCGGCGTCCTTGGCCTCGGGGTTGGCGTTGAAGATGTCGAGGTAGATCTTGCCGCACTCGACGTACTTGCTCAGCACGGTCGCCGCGCGGGCGTCCTTCTCACACTGCTCGGCGATCTTGCGCTTGGCCTTGTTCTGGATGTCGGCCACCCGCTCGCCGAAGTCCGAGCGATCCTGTCCCTCATTGGCGGTCAGGAACTTCGGGTTGGCGGCGAAGTACTCCACCCACTTCAACATCTCGTTGTAGCGGTGGGTGAGGATCAGGCTGTCGAGGACGGCGTTGGCCGAGTAGTACGCGGTCTCGTGAGCTGGGTGGTTCTTGATGATGTCCTCGAACAGCGGCACCGCCTCGTCGTAGTGGTGGTACCGGCGATACATGTTCGCCTTGAGGAACTTCATCCCCACCAGCTCGTCGTCCTTCGGGTCCTTGATGTACTTGATGTAGATGTCGAAGGCGTCGAGCATCTTCTGCTCGCGCTCGGGGATCGGCTTGGCCTCGGGGATCTTGTCCGACTCCTCACCGACCTCGACCGGATCGACCTTGACCCGCGGATCCACCGCCAGGGCGTTCTTCCAACCGAGGACCGCGGCGTAGGCCGACTCCTTCTGGAGCTTGGCGTCGGTCTTGGGGTTCTTGACCACGTTGGTGAACGAGATCGCGGCGTTCTCCCACAGCTCGGTCTTGAGCCGCGGGTTGGGCTCGTTGTCGGCCCGCGACCACAGGAGCTCGGAGTAGTAGTACTGGGTCTCGGCGTAGTCAGGCGCGTCGCCGAAGACGTTCAGGTAGACGTTGTAGAGCTTGTCGGCGTAGGCCAGGGTCTCGGGGTTCTTGGTCTTGATCGACTCGTTGTGCCAGGCGCGGGCCATCTCGCCCGACATCGCCGCGGCGTTGTCGTGGCACTCGCTGGCCTCGGCGGCCGGCAGCGCCTTCTGGTCGCGCAGCGCGCCGTAGAGCTTGGTCAGGCGCTCGATCTCGGCGACCTTGCCGGCGTTGTCGGCGCCCGGCGTCGACAGCATCGCGTGGGCGATGTTGTACTGCCAGAGGCAGACGTTCTTGTCCTTCGGCTGCTCCTTCATGAGCTGGCGGAAGGCGTAGATCGCCTTGTCGTTCTTGCCTTGCTCCAGGTAGAGGTCGGCGAGGATCGTGTACATCGTGACGGCGTAGTCGGCGTCGACCTTCTGGAAGGTCGGCCAGGCCTTCTGCACCTGGCCGAAGTCGGCGTAGGCGCGGACGAAGTCCTTCTTCGAGGCCCGGTTCAGGGTCTCCTTCTTCTTCTCGCCGTTGGTGTCGCGGATGACCTGGAGGAACTGCTTGCCGGCGTTCTCGTGCTGCGCCAGGTTCAGGTAGACCCAGCCGAGCATGTAGTTCGAGTAGTCGTAGACCGACGACTTCGGGAACTGCAGCACCTTCTGGTAGAAGGCCTCGGCGTTCGCCAGCTCGTTCTGGCCGAAGTAGTAGTCGGCGAAGGCCAGGTAGGCCTCAGGCACGTACTTCGACTGCGGGTAGTCGTCGAGGAGCGTCTTGTAGATCTGCCGCGCCTCCTTCATGTACTTCGCCTGCTGGAGCGAGTACGCGAAGGCGAACAAGGCCGCGTCCATCTGCGGGAAGTTCCGGAACTTCGGATTGTCCGTGAGCTTCTTGTAGGTCACCACCGCGTTGCGCAGCGAGGCCTCGGCCTTGGCCAGGTTGTCCTTGGCCAACGCCTGGAACTTGCTCTTCTCGCCGCCCTTGGCGCCGTCGGCCTTGATCTGGGCCTCGGTGGACTTCAGACGGTGGTAGCGGTTGAGCTGAGCGTGGAGCTCAGCCAGGCGGTAGTAGTAGTCCGCCTTCTCGTTGACGTCCGAGTCCGGGGTCTCCTCGATCAGGCCCTCGTAGAGCTGGATCTGCTCCCGGCGGATCTCGCCGACCGCGCCCTGGATCTCCAGGACGTCGTCGGCGGTGATGGTCGGCCCCTTGGGCTTGCCATCGTCCTTGGCCGTCGAGGGCCGCACCCGGTCGGACAACTTGACGTCGACCTTGACCTGGGTGTTGCGCTTGTACTTCGTCTCCTCGGCCGCAGCCGGCGCCGCCAGGGCGCCGACGGTGGCGAGGGCGAGGAGCGTGGTGGTGTAGGAGCGGGTCGAACGTGCCATCGTGGTTCCTCGGAGTGGGTCGCCGCCAGGGCGACTGGCCGATCTGCGGAGACGAAACGTAACGGATGCCACAGGGTTCCTGGTAGGAACCCGCGGACCGGCGGGGGTTGCACGATCCGCGGGTTGCGCGATCCGCGGGGGGTGGCGGGGCCAGCGATCCCGGTGGGCCGCGGCGCCGGGACTCACCCGGGGGCGGTCACTTCGTGCACTGCGAGCGGACCTTGAACCGGTAGTAGCCCAGCTCGTCCTTCCAGTACTCGCCGTTGAAGCGCCAGACGAAGTGCTCATCGTCGACGACGATCGGGTCTTCCTTGCGGTCGCGGCCGATCTTGGCGTCCGCGCCGGTGCGCTCGGCGCTGACCTTGCCGGCCTGGGCCTCGAGGACCTCGATGCGGATCTTGATGCCGTCGCGGCCCAGGTCGCCCAGCTCCTTCAGCAGGCGCTGCAGGCGCTCCTTGGCCAGCTTGCCGGCCTCGGTCGCGGCCACCGACTTCACCAGCTCGAGGTCGGCCGCGATCTCGCCCGCCACCGCGGTGGTCTGCCAGGCCTTGTCGGCCTTGTTGAGCATCGCCAGCTCGTGGTCGAGCTCGTCGACCCAGGCGAAGGTCTTGGCCAGGGTCTTGTCGTCGAGGACGCTCATGGTCAGGCGCTGCGTCACGTCGTCGAGGCCGGCCTTGCCGGCCTTGATCTTCTTGACGTAGTCGTAGAACTCGGCGTTGTCCTCGTACTTCTCGACGACGCCGCGCAGGTTCTCGCGCAGCGGCTTGTACTTCTCGTTGAACTCGGCGACCGCCTCGAGCGCCCGGTCGTACAGGCAGTACTTGTAGTAGATGACGCTCTTCAGGAGGATCGACTCGGGGAAGAACTGGTTCTCGAAGTACGGGGCGTTCAGCGTGTGGATATTGCCCAGCGCCTTCGGGTTGTTGGTCTTCATGAAGTACGCCCACGACGCCTCGAACAGCGACTGGGCCCACTCCTGCGAGTTCTGCTCGAGCTTCTCGTAGTAGCGGATGGCCTTGTCGAAGTCCTTGGTCGAGTAGAACACGCGGGCCATCTGCAGGATCGCCAGCTCCTCGTAGCGGTCGAGGTCGGCGGCCTTGTACTGCTTGGGCCGCTCGCGCGACACCTCGAGGACCCGCTTGAAGGCCTCGCCGGCCGGACGACCCTCGTACTTGCGGACGTAGGTCACGCCCTCGAAGAACTTGGCCTTGACGTAGAACTCGCTCGCCTCGCTGACCCGGCCGAACAGCTCGATCGCCTTGTCGAACTCGGCGACGTTGTAGAAGTTGCGGCCGAGCAGGAAGTACAGCTCGTCGCGGACCGAGTCCATGATCGGCTGGTCGAGGGCGGCCGGATCGTACTTGCCGATCAGGGTCAAGATGCCCGAGGTCTCGGGCAGCACGCGGGACAGCGCGGCCAGCCACTTGAGGGTCGCCGGGTAGTAGCCGTGATCCGGGCCGGCGGTGACGATCTTCTCGAACCAGCTCTGGGCGCTGGCGTAGTACCCCATCTTGTACAGGGTCTTGCCCATGTAGAACTCGGCGCGCTGCTTGTTGGCCGCGTCGTCGCCGGTGTCGCCGGCGAGCACCTTGTTCAGCTCGATGGTGGACGAGTAGTAGTCCTTCTTGCGGTACAGGTCGATCGCGCGCTCGAAGGTCTTCGAGCCCGGCGCGCCAGCGGCGCCGTCATCTTCATCGACCTGGGCGGAGCCAGCGGGCTGGGCCGACCCAGCGGGCACCTCGGCGCACAGCGTGACGGCGCCGACAGCGACGCCGAGGAGAGCGGTAGACAGAGCGGACAGACGGCGCATCAGGATCCTCCAGACGGGCGCCCGAGCCGGTCGCGGCGGGGTCGACGTCGAGGCGGTCGCCTCGATGCTTCGCCAACCGTTTCGCGGGCCTCTCGGGCGGCGGAATCATCGGCGTGGGCGCGCGGAGTTGTCAAGGCGCGTGTGCGACGATAGGGCATGGCGCCGCCACGTCCGATGCGATCGGCGACAGGGCGGCGTCTCATCGTGGCCGGACACCCGGCGCGCGATCGAGTTGCGACGCGCAGATCGAGTGATGGATCGAGCGCAAGCGCGCCACGATCCTGGCGCGCCGCCACCTTGACTTCGCCACCTCGGCTTCTATTATCGCGGCTCGACGCTCCCCCGCGCGCGCGATCTCCGCGCGCCCACCACAGGACTCCGATGAACATTCTCCGCTCGCATCGCATGTGGATGGTCGGTCTGGTCGCCGCCGCGCTGGTCGGCTGTGACAACCCGGTGGGTCGAATCTGCGACCTCGGCCTCGAGCCGGGTCTCAACCAGGCGGTCGTCGGATCGCCGTCGCTCGACTGCCCGAGCCGCACCTGCCTGAAGATCCCGCTGGAGGCCGGCAAGACCCCGCCCGACGACTTCCGGCCGCTGTCGGCCAACAAGGGCATGTGCACCGCGACCTGCGAGAGCGACGACGACTGCGACAAGGTCCCCGAGTCGCCGTGC
>Ga0075163_10011386_pt1 | contig 11593 bp, 10 predicted proteins | sample JI1023141ADNA_FD_71478 | JGI IMG/M metagenome (GOLD analysis project Ga0075163, IMG submission 71478) | Wastewater effluent complex algal communities from Wisconsin, to seasonally profile nutrient transformation and Carbon sequestration -... | ecosystem: Engineered > WWTP > Effluent > Algae... | reverse complement strand
GACGGAAGGCGGAAAAGGCGGCGTCGCCCTTGAGGCAAAGAATGTCGGCCATGGGAGGTGATTTCGGGTTGTGCGGAGAGGCCGGGATTATACCCGAGGCAGTGCTCGGGCATCGGCTAGCGGGCGAACGCCAACGCCCCGCCCTGCGCAATCCATTGGGTGATGATGCGGGAGGCTGCCAGTGCCAACCGCCGTGCGATCAATGCATGTCGGAAGCTCGGTCCACCCGATACACGTCGCTGATCAGGGCGAAGGCCAGGAAGAGATCAGCCTCACCTTCCTCGATCCGCGTGACTGATTGCTCCAGTCGGTCTTCGACGAACTCGGCGGTAACGCCCTTGTCTTCACCGGCGGTGACGGCTGTTTCAAGATCGGAGTGCGACAAGTTGATGATGATGCTTAAAGAAGTCGAAAGACTTTGGCGTAAAAATCACTTGGCGCATCAAATTGAACTCGCGATACCAATCTGACAAAGCAGAACCAAATAATCCTGCGAAACAAAAAAATGGGGGCCGAAGCCCCCTAAAGTCGGAGAGATCATTTTTTAAAACGCTCTCACCCGCAGAGACAATTTCGACTGGCGTTATGGATTAATCACCACCGCGCATGTTTTGCACCTGGAAGAGACCCGGAGGAGCACGCTTCGGATCGACCTGGCCCTTGAACTGCGCCGTCGTGCAATGCTTGGCCTGAACGTCCACCATGATCACGCCGTCATCAATACCGATACCGGAGCCTTTATTGACTGGCAGGTGATGGTCCGGATGTGATTTGCCGACGCTGAAAGCCTTCCACAACTCGCCCTTGCGGTCATAAATATCAACCGCGCTGTTTAGGTTCTGCAATTGAGCGTCCATGTAGAAAGTTCGCTTGCTGATCGGATGATTCGGATTGACCGGCGTCGCCTCCAGCACATAAACCTTGCGCAACTGCCAGGTGGCATCCGGGAAGCAACCGCCTTGGGCACCGTAGTTCACGAACTTGAAACCGTCAGCTTCCGGCGGCATGTCGGTCGCCAGCGTCAGGTCATTATGGTTCCACAACGGCAGCAACACGTTCTTGGTGCCTTTGTAAGTCCACTTCATATCGGAAACACGGCCGTTGTAGCCTTCAAAGTCTTCGATCATCAGATCGGAGCCGAGGAAGGAATCTGTCACCTGACCTTGAGCCAGACGACGAACGCGGCGCTGGAAGCCGAGGTACAGATAAGCATCATCCATCTTGCTGTCGTCTTCAAAACGCTGAATCAGCAACTGCGTATTTTTCAGATCCTGCGGCTCGGAGGCCTTTACATAAATGGCACGATACAAACCGGAAGGGTTAGGTGTAATTTCCGGAATCGGCGCATCCTTGGTCCGGTGCATGAAGTTCAGGAAGTGGAAGTCATACTTGATGGTCTTTTCCACTTGCCCGGTCATCAGGTTGCGATATTTCCAGTAGAACGGGGAAATTACGGCACCGTCACCCCAGTTCACACCGTATTTGTAGTTCCACGCCAACTTCTCGCCGGCGCGCGGATCCTTCATGTCAGGCTCTTCCGGAAACGGACGACCCGCAACGTACCCCGTCAGATTTTCACCCGCCTTGGCACCCAGCTTGGTCTTGTTCAGATTGGCCTTGGTGGCGTTGATGTAATTGCTGTTGATCATGAACTGGGTCGTTGCACCGACCTTCATTTCAAACATGCCATCCTTGAGCAGCCGATGGATGCCGAACGGCAACATATCCTTGAACTGGTCGGCATTCGCCTTGTTGATCACCGTACCAGGCGTCACGCCCGGTGCAGTCGGCATGCCAGCCTTGTACGGGTTGAATGAGTTCTCGACATCGGCTTCGGTTGCCGCCTGAACAGAACCCACCAGTCCTGCCGCAATCAAGGGCAGCAGGGAAATCATGGCTTTTTTCATGTGTATGTCTCCGGGTTGAAATTAGAATTTGTAGTTAAGTTTGACGAACATGTCGTTTTCCTTGAACGCTGCGCCAATAGGCCCGGCACGGAAACGACCCAGCGGCTCCATTCCGCCCAAACCCCACGACTGGCCAACTGCTTGGCTTGAGTCATATTGAGTAAAGGGCTCATAGGGGTTGCAAGAGCGGCAATCATCGAAATTCCAGTTATCGCGCCCATCAGCGATTTTGTAATTGGCGCCAACGGTCACTTTCAGATCATTCGAGAGGTTCCACTCGACCTGAGGAGCGATGGCTGTGGCACGAGCCCTGAAGTCATGAGCCAGAATCACTTGCGGACTGACCTTTGCATTCATCAGGAAACCCTTGAGCAGCAGGGTGCCAATGAAACTATCTTCCCAGTCAGGCATGCCGACCGGACCCAGGGCAGACTGTTTCCACTCATGATCGAAAATGTGTTGATAGAACAACTGCCCGGAAATCAACGTTGCCGAGGTTTCGCTGATAAACGGAATGAAGGTTGGGCGGTCAATGCCGATAACGCCCCGGAAGACATCGTTCTTCGAGTAAAGACCGCTCTTCAACGTATTGGAGAATTCCTCGCCGTTGGTATAAGCCGCTTCAATCCGAACCGCCGCACTTGCCGCAGGAATCTGGAAGTCCATCGAACCACCGACCAGATTGACCCGTGGGAAATGCATGTCAAAGGCAATCAAGCCAGCAACCGGTGTCCCTGATGGATTCCCATTTCCCCCTGTAAACGGGTTGACCGTACCTTTCCCGTTAATTGAGTGAAGCGACGGCAGCTGTGAGCGGTAGGTCAGGGCATTTAGCGAGAATGACAGGCCATCGGCGGTCACACCTTCAAATTTCATGCCCAATTGGGTATTTTTGATATCCCAATCCGGGAGATATACATTTCGAATACCAATCTGATGGGCGCCAAAATTGGTTGCCAAGGTGCCATTGCCGGCAAAGTTGGCGACCGTACCGCCGTTGTCCCAAAGGTTGGCCATGCCGCGGAAGAAACAACCCGCATCGAGAATGACATTTGTCGAACCGCACTGACCAAGATTGTTCGGACGGAACTTGTCAAAGTTCCAGACCACCTGAAAGTTGCGATCCTGCATGCTCTCGCTGGCGCCCATGCGGTATTCAGCCTGGGCGATCCACATCGGGATACGAATATCCGCCAGTTCGTCGTAAATATTGTTACGCGAGTAATCAACCGGATTGATTACATCTAGGACGCGGAAGAGATCGGTTCGACCCCAAACCACCTGCTGCCTACCGACCTTGAGGAAAAGGTCTTTGCCATCGCCCAGCGAGAACGTCTTCTTGGCATAGAGCTCTCGAATGAAATCCAGGCGATCATTGAACTCAGGCGCTTCAAGCTCTCTCTGTTTGAGATTGCCATAGCCGCCAAAGTCACGACAACCGCGACTGTCGGTATCGCAGGGACGAACCGGAACCCCAAAAGCCACGCCGCCTTCCGTTTGGTGCCAACGGTCACCCAGAACCCGGAGCCCGTCGTTAGGATTATTGGTATAAGCGTCAACGAATTTGTTGTTGGTCAGGCCAAACGCACCGGCGACTGCGGAGTAACCCAGACCACCCCCATGAGGCACTTCGCCGGTTGGCATGCCGGTACTCTCGAGCATGATCGGACCGCCAGCCTTCTTGCCGTATTCATCACTGTTCATCCGATAAACGCCATCCCAACTGCCTCGGAAAATGCCATGCACGGCCCAGCCATTGCCCATCTGCTTGTCGGTTTCGACCTGAAGGGTATTTCTGAATTTGGCCAGCCCGACATGCTCGCGGCGCACGGTGTGGTTCTCATAAGTTACGTCAGTGTTCCAGGACGAATTACTTTCGCCCATGGAAGGCAAGCCATCGTCGGCAGCCCATACCTGGCCCGCCATCGCCAGGCAGACTGCGGTTACGCCGAGCTTCGGGCGCGACCATCCGGGTTTACAATTTTTTTGCATGAAATGTCCCCAATCAATTTCGTGACGCTTCAGAAATGAAGCAGGTTGCTGTCCCCCCCGTTGTCTTCGGGAGTGTTATTGGTTAATCGTTTTCCAGAACACCGTCTTCGTCGTAATGCACTTGAGTCACAAACTTCGGCATGAAGACGACGCACCAAGACGGCACGATCAGCACAGCGGCGATCGCATTGACGATGAGCATGAAAGAAAGAAGGATGGCTGCGTCGGACTGGAAGCGCAGGTCAGACATGAAGATCCACATCACAACGCCGGCAATCAGCGTCACCGCGGTAAAGCTGACGGCGTAACCGGTGGTCGCCACGGCGTTGATGACTGCCTTTTTCATATCGCGCAGCACCGCGAACTCTTCGCGGATGCGGTCCATGAAGTACACCGCGTAGTCGATACCGACGCCCACCCCGACCGCAATGACCGGCACCGTATTGACACTGATGCCGATATTCAAGGCACCCATGTAGGCGTAAGTCATCAGCGTCGAGAACAGCATCGGCAAAACCATCAGCCAGCCAGCGTGCAGCGAGCTGTAATAGACCATGACGATAAAGAAGGCGAGCAGCATGACGGCCGGAATGATGATCATGTGGTCGGTATGCAGCGCCTGATTGCCGGCGGCTGTGACGCCGATGATGCCGCCGCCCAGTTCGATGTGCAGACCGGGGACTTCGGCTTCGATCTTCTTGATGCCCTCTTCCGCCAGGGCAACGATGCGATTGATCGTTTCGGCCTGGTGATCCTTGTAGTAGAAGACCATGTTGGCTTCGTTTTCGTCGGCATTGACGAATTCCTTCAAGGCGCCGGGAATCGGGCTGGAGGCCATGTAGGCAAACATCAGGCCGCCGATTTCCTCAGCCGTATCCGGCAGTTGCATCCAGCGCGGATCGTCGTTGTGGGTCAGTTTATTCACCACACGCACCACACCCGGCATCGCCTTGGTACCGCCCAAGGTCGGATCGGACAGCATGTGAGCCTGGAAGCGTTCGATCGCCGCCATCACTTCCGGTCGCTTGATGCCCCCCTTTTCGTCGGTTCGCGCCGCAACGTGCAACTCCTCGGACCCTGGGAAGCGGGTGTTGATCGCCTTGGTCGACACGTTGTAGTCATGGCTCAAATGCAGCAGTGGCGAGCCAGGTTCCGATTCACCGAGTTGCACCTTGCTGACAAAGTATGAGCCGCCAATGGCACCGATCAGGCTGAGGATCAGGATGGAGCGAGCACCACCTTCGGTACCCCCGGTCAGCGACATTGCCTTGGCCAGAAAATTGCGGATGCCTTCATTGCCGTTGGTGTGATTCTTCGGCGCCGGCAGAATGGTCAAAGCCAGCGGCACCATGAAGTGCACCGTGAAGATGACGGAGAAACCCCAGAATCCTGCCGCCATACCGAGTTTGAAGTTGAAGGGCGCGGCGCCCAGCATCAGTACGGCAATCCCCACCGCATCGACAATGATGGCCAGCGAACCGGGGCGGAACAACGCATCCAGCGCATTGCGAGCGGCCTTCTTGCCGTCATGCACAATCGCCAGCTCCTCGTAATAACGCACCACCAGCTGCACACCATGCGAGGTGGCACGGGCAGCAATCAGGAATGGAATGGGCAGCGACAAAGGCTCAAGATTGATCCCCATCGCCGCCATAAACCCGAGCCCCCAGATTGAGGACAGGGCGATACCAAGCAGCGGCAAGGCAATGCCGTAAAAACGGCGGAAGTAAAGGATCAACAACGTAGTCAGCAGCAGCAGCGTCCACATCATGATTTCGACGATCTGGTTGAGGTAGGTGTAAACCCAACCGGTCAACACGGGGTTACCCGTCACATAAATCTGATGCCCCGGCCGGGCCAGCGTTTCGCGGATTTGCTGCAAGGCGGCGAAAGTGGCCGGATAGTCGATATCTCCTTCGTTCAACTGCGCCTTGATCAGCGCCGCCTTCATGTCCGGCGAAACAAGCAGGCCATAGATGGTCGGGTTGGCGATGACGTCTTTTTTCAACTGCTCAAGTTGCGCCACAGTGCGCGTCGGTTTGAGCGGATCGTAGTAGGACTCGGAGGCGAAACCGCCCTGGTCATCGAGAAAGACTTTGCGTGCCGTACGGTGCGTCAGGCTATTGACCAGGTTGTGATTGACGCTGGGCAGGTTGTCTACGCCCTGAGTCGCTTCGTGGATGAGCTTGAGCGTTTCATCATTGAAGATGGTGCCCTTCTCGACTTCCACCGACATGACGATCATGTTGGCGCCCCCGAAGTTTTCCTTCAGGCGGTTGTAGACTTTGATGTAGCCGTGGTTTTGTGGCAGCAGATCGGAAAAATCGGTGAAAACGCGCAGGCTGGGCAGCGCAAGACTGAACAGCAAAGTCACCAGCATGACCAGTGACAGGACGATCTTCGGATTGGCAAAAATCCACTCCTCACCCTTGTGCAGGGCATGAGTAATGGCGTGACGTGTTTTAGCGACCATGGTCTATTTGTCTCCGTGGCTTGTTAGTTGGCGTGGGTGCTGACCGCACGCAGCAACCCGCCGGGGCCGCCGATGACGATGGCAGATTGGCCCGGCAGGGAAGCGCCGCTGCCGAGAAAGACCGGCACGGCATCGGGATAGGGGACGGCGCGCCAGCTATCGCCGTCAAGGCGGGCAATGACACCGCCAGAACCAACGCCGTAAGGAACGCCGTCGTGCATGAACAGGCGATTCAGCGTCGTCTGGGCGGCGTTGTTTTGTTTGTTCCAGGTCTTGCCGCCATCGCGGGTATGCAACATCTGGCCGGCCAGACCACTCACCCAGCCCTCGTTACGGCTGGCAAAGATGGCCGCATAGGCATAGAAGTCACCAGGAAGTTTTGGGCCTTTTGTCCAGGTCGCACCGCCATCTTCGGTCAGCGCCGCCAGCCCGAATTCGCCAAGGGCGATACCATTTTTTTCATCAACGAACTGAATCGTTGTGATCTGGGTATCCTCACCAAAATCCGTGGTTTTCCAGGTCTTGCCCTGATCAGCGCTACCAGAAATCACCGAATTGATGCCGGTTACCCACCAACCGCCCTGCTTGTCACAGGTCACAGCCAGCGGCGTACGTGGCATTTCAAGGGCGACCGATTTCCAGTTTTTACCCTCGGCATCGGCCGACCACACTTTGTGGTAATGATCGATCGCCAGAAAACCCAGCGTCCCGCAAACCGTCATATCGACCAGAGAAGTATTACCGAGCGCCGTGCGCTTCCAGTTTTTGCCCTGATCTTCCGAGGTCAGCACCACACCGCTCTGCGTGCCGACGACAATCACCTTGCCATTACTGGCCATAGACTGACTGATGTCGTAACGACGCACCGGGCGCTCACGCTCGGCAGCGATCCCCGACATATCCGGCCCTTGCGAGCAGGCAGTCAGCGCGCTGCACACCGCGATGGCACCGAGTGGCATGCGCGATAATTTTTGAATAATCCAGCCCATTTGCTCCTCCTAATTCCCCGTACCTTTTGCCGGTACTCATTCAGTCGTTTTTCGTTAAAGAATCTAAATTTCGGTTAACTCAGACTATGCATTGCCGCAAAACATACCGTCCAATACCAATTAACTTCACAGTCAATACCCTGAAAGTATTAATCACCGGTTTTTAGAAAAAGTGGGGATAGCCACCCTGATCCGGGTGGATTTCCCCCTGCCGGGGAGGCGGGGACGAGCCCCGCCCTGCTAGCTGTTTTGGTTAGCGCCCAAGGTCTTTGGCGGTCTTGCCGCCAATCCCCCACTGGGCTTTCGGTACGTCGTGAATCCATACACGAACGTTTTCCAGCGGCGCCCCGACGGCTTCACTGAGCGCCGCGCTGACTTTCTCGATGACCGCCCGTTTCTGCTCCTCGGTACGGCCTTCGATCAGATAAACCTGAGCAAATGGCATGATGTCTCCTCTACCTTGAATGTCTTAAACGAAACGGACGTTGACGCTGCCCAGCGACTGGATGCGCAAATTGACGTGATCTCCGGCGTTGACCGCAACTGCCTCGGTCACACCGCCTGAAAGAATCATCGTGCCGGCCGGAATTTCCTCGCCACGCGCCCCGAGGTGATTGGCCAGCATGGCAATCGCCGCCGCCGGATGGCCGAGCACGGCGGCGCCGGCGCCAATCGCCACCGGCTGGCCGTTCTTCTCCATGACCACGCCTAGCGTACGCAGATCAAGCCCGGCAACCGGTGTCGCCTGCCCGCCGAGAACAAAGCGGGTCGAGGAACAGTTGTCGGCAATGACGCTCTTCAGGTCAAACTTGAAGTCGCGGTAGCGGGAGTCAATGATTTCAATGCCGGGCATGACGAAATCGGTCGCCGCCAGCACCGCACCAATATGGCAGCCGGGGCCTTTCAGGGCGCGCTTCAGCACAAAAGCGATTTCCGGCTCAACCTTCGGATGGATCAGCTCAGCCATCTTGATTTCACCGCCATCCAGCACACTGAAATAATCGACGAGGAAACCAAAACAAGGGGTCTCGACGCCCATCTGTTTCATCTTGGCGTGCGAAGTCAGACCGGCTTTCAGACCGACAACGCGATTACCGCGCGCCAGCTTGCGGCGCAGGATTTCCGCCTGAATGGCGTAGGCATCATCCCAATCCATTTCCGGATGGTCGTCGGTAATCTTGAGAACGTCATGCGCCTGCAACTCGGCGTTTTCCAGATGTTCCGCCAGCTTTTCGATGGTTTGTTGATTCAGTTTCATGCTGTCAGCCCTCTTTCGCGCGCCATCGTCATGGCCGTGTCTTCAATCATGTCTTCCTGACCGCCAACCATGCCGCGACGGCCCAGTTCGACGAGAATGTCACGCGCCGGCACGCCGTACTTCACTGAAGCGCGCTTGGCAAACAACAGGAAGGAACCATAGACGCCGGCGTAACCCAGCGTCAGGGCATCGCGGTCGATGCGGATCGGGAAATCCATGATCGGCACAACCAGGTCTTCGGCCACATCGGTAATTTTGGCGACATCGACACCGGTCTCGATCCCCATCAGGGTGCACACGGCGATCAAGACTTCCATCGGCGTATTGCCGGCGCCGGCACCCAATCCGGCAGCGGCCGCATCAATGCGGTTGGCGCCGACTTCAATCGCGGCGATCGAGTTGGCAACGCCCATCGCCAGATTGTGGTGGCCGTGGAAGCCGAGTTCGGTTTCCGGCTTCAAGGCGGCGCGCACGGCGGCCAGGCGTTCCTTGACACCATCCGGCAGCAAATGCCCGGCCGAGTCGGTGACATAAATGCAGTTGGCGCCGTAGCTTTCCATCAGTTTGGCTTGCTTGACCAGGCCTTCGGCGCTGTTCATGTGCGCCATCATCAGGAAACCAACGGTGTCCATCTCCAGTTTGCGGGCCATGGTGATGTGTTGCTCGGAGACATCGGCCTCGGTGCAGTGGGTGGCGACGCGAATGGTATGGACGCCGAGGTCACGCGCCATCTTCAAATGATCGACGGTCCCGATGCCGGGCAACAGCAGCGCCGAAATCTTCGCCTGTTTCATCTTGGGGATGACGGCGCCGAGGTATTCCTCATCGGTATGTGCCGGGAAACCGTAGTTGACCGAGGAACCGCCCAGGCCATCGCCGTGGGTGACTTCAATCAACGGTACCCCTGCCTGATCGAGGCCGGTGGCGATGCTGACCATCTGGTCGAGCGTCATCAGGTGGCGCTTCGGATGCATGCCGTCACGCAGGGTCATGTCGTGGACGGTGATTTTTTTGCCGCGTAGATCCATGTTTTTCTCCTTACCCGGCAACCGGCTCAAGCTTGAGCGTGCCTTTGATGATTTCCTCGGCGAACATTTCCGCCGTCCGGGCCGCTGCGGCGGTCATGATGTCGAGGTTGCCGGCGTAGGTCGGCAGGAAGTCACCGAGGCCTTGCACTTCGAGGTAGACCGAGACGCGATTGCCATCGAACACCGGACCATTGACCAGGCGATAGCCGGGGACGTATTTCTGCACCTCCTTGATCATGGCGTGGATCGATTCGGTAATCCTTGCCTGATCGGGTTCGGTCTCGGTCAGGCAGTGCACGGTGTCACGCATGATCAAGGGCGGTTCAGCCGGATTGATGACGATGATCGCCTTGCCCTTTTTGGCACCGCCGATTTTTTCCACGGCACCGGCGGTGGTGCGGGTGAATTCGTCGATGTTCTTGCGCGTGCCGGGGCCAGCCGATTTGGAAGAAACGGTGGCAACGATTTCGCCGTAGGCAACCGTCTGGACGCGGGAAACGGCAGCCACCATCGGGATCGTGGCCTGGCCACCACAGGTGACCATGTTGACGTTCATTTTCTTCTGGCCGACCAGATTGAGCAGATTGACCGGCGGCACGCAGAAGGGGCCGATGGCAGCCGGCGTCAGGTCGATCATCAGCACCCCGAGTTCGTTCAGCTTGCGGCTGTTTTCAGCGTGGACGTAGGCGCTCGTGGCGTCGAAAGCGATCTGAACATTGTCGGCCATGACGTGCGGCAAAAAGCCATCCACGCCAGTCGAACAGGTCTTCAGGCCCAACTCGGCGGCGCGCTTCAAGCCTTCCGATTCCGGGTCGATGCCGATCATCCAGATTGGATCAAGAAACGGGCTACGCTTTAATTTGTAGAGCAGATCGGTGCCGATGTTGCCCGGGCCGATCAGGGCGCATTTGATTTTTTGGGTCATCAATGTCTTCCTTGTTGATAGATGTTCAGCAGATAGTGGAAACAATCCCGCCTTCGACGCGCAGCGCGGCGCCGGTCGTCGCGGCGGCTCGGGCGCTGCATACGTAGGCGACCATTGCGGCGACTTCAGCCGGGTCGATCATGCGTTTGATGATGGAAGTTGGCCGACCTTCGGCGAAGAAACGGCGCTCCATTTCGTCAAGGCTGATGCCGGCATCAGCCGCCAGCTTGCCGAAAAATTCGCCGACGCCTTCGGAGCGGGTCGGACCGGGCAGCACCGCATTGACCGTCACGCCGGTACCGGCGCAACTCTGCGCCAGACCGCGGGACACCGCCAACTGAGCCGATTTGGTCATGCCGTAATGGACCATCTCGCCCGGCGTGTTGATACCGGATTCGCTTGAAATAAAGACGATCCGCCCCCACTGAGCCGACTTCATCGCCGGCAGGTAATGGCGCGACAGGCGCACGCCGCTCATCACATTGACGTCAAAGAAACGCTGCCATTCGCTGTCGGTAATATCCTCAAACGGCACCGGGTCGAAAATCCCCAGGTTGTTCACCAGAATATCGACCTGCGGACAGGCCGCAGTCAGCACGGCAACGCCTTCGGTGGTCGATAAATCAGCCGCGACGCCTTGCACGTCGGCCGCCGAAATTGCCGCTTTTATGCGGTTGACCGCAGCAATCACCTCCTGCGGTCGACGCCCATTAATGATCACTTTTGCGCCCTCGCGCGCCAGCTCAAGTGCGATTGCGAAGCCGATGCCCTTGGTCGAACCACTGACCAGCGCGCGCTTGCCGAAAATTTGCAGATCCATGCCGGTCGCCCTTTAAACGAAGCGAACCGAACAGCCACCGATGCCGCCGATCGCCATGCGGAGGCTGTCGCCGGCCTTGACCGGCACCATCGCACCCATCGCCCCGGAGAGCACAATGTCGCCCGCCTTCAACGCAATGCCCAGTGCGCCCAGCGTATTCGCCAGCCAGACCATGGCATTGACCGGATGGCCCATGGTTGC
>Ga0075163_10011383_pt1 | contig 11596 bp, 23 predicted proteins | sample JI1023141ADNA_FD_71478 | JGI IMG/M metagenome (GOLD analysis project Ga0075163, IMG submission 71478) | Wastewater effluent complex algal communities from Wisconsin, to seasonally profile nutrient transformation and Carbon sequestration -... | ecosystem: Engineered > WWTP > Effluent > Algae... | reverse complement strand
TATTGGACGAAATCCGAACCGAAGCCCACGACATGGCCGGAATGCTCCCCTCTAATGACCCCCATCGGATTGTTTTGACGGCGTTGCGCCGCAACGTGAATGAAGCACTTGACGACATCAAACGTTTGGAGAAACTGTGACTGAGATCGCGCGGTGGAGTAAGCCAGCGGAGGCTGCCGCAGAAGCTGCGGTATGGGGTGCGCTGGAGGCGGAAGCGAAGAAACGCAAAGACGCCGCCCGCGAATACCTACTGGGTCAGATGGGGCCGGACTTGTTGGCTGTGAAAGCTGTGGTGAACGGCACGACGGTCGGGCGGGCGACGTTCGTTGAGGGCAAGTCGGAGTTCAAGGTGACCGACCACGCTGCGTTCATCAGGTTCGTCACGGAGCACTATCCGACTGAGGTGATGACCGAGGTGGTCACTTCGGTGAGTTCAGCGTTCCAGGCGAAGCTCCTCGCTGAGGTGAAAGCAGTTGCCGGCACGATTGTTGACGGCAACGGTGTTGAGGTTCTCGGGGTTGCGGCGCGGACCAGCAAGCCGTACGTGCTGGTGAAGAAGGCCGACGATGTCCTGGCCACGGTTGGAGACCTGCTGGCTGGCGGTTCGCTGACACTTGATGCCCCGAAGGCTTTGCCGTCGTCGGTGATCGACGCGGAGGTCATCGAATGACCGCACTCAAGACCAGACCGCCAACGGGTGCGGTTCCGTGGCCGCTGATCCTCGTCGAAGGCGGAGAAAAGTCGGGAAAGTCCTGGGCTGCTGCCGTTCTCTCGTCGTCGGACAAGGTCGGTCGAACACTGTGGATCGACTGGGGCGAAGGTGCCGCCGACGAGTACGGTGCCATCCCGGGCGCCCGGTATGAGGTGATCGAGCACGACGGCACCTGGGCGTCGATCATCGGCCAGGTCGAAGCAGCCCGCGATGTGGCCCAGCAAGCCGTGGACAAGGGCGAGAAGCCGGTTGTCCTCGTGCTGGATTCGCTTACCGCCGAGTGGGATCAGCTCAAGGATTGGGTGGATGAGAAAGCCCGCCGCCGCGACGTGAACCGCAAGAAACTCGAACGAGACCCCGACGCGGAAATCCAAGTCACAGCGGATTTGTGGAACCTCGCCACCAGCCGGCACAAAGACTTGATGCGGATCTTGATGCGGTTCCCGGGGATTGTGGTGATGACCGCCCGGGGTGCGGATCAGGTGGCAATAGAGAACGGAAAACCAACAAGTAGTCGGGTGTGGAAGGTCGTCGGGCAGAAAGACTTGGCGTTTGATGCTTCAGTGTGGGTTCGGCTGTCCCGCACCGAGTCACCACTCATCGTTGGGGCCAGGTCGGTTCATGCGGGGATTGTGCCGGGGGAGGACAAGCCGAAGCGGATACCGGATCTGACGTTGGAGCAGTTGGTGTTCGACATCTTGAAGTGTGATCCGGCAACCGCGCATGTGCGGGAGTTGTCGTCGGTGCAGGACAGGGTTGCGGACATGTTGGCGGCGGTCGCGGCTGCTGCGGATCGGGATGTGTTGACGGGGTTGTGGCGGGAAGCGAAAGCCGCCGAGTTGCTGAATGTTGGTGCGGTGGATGGGCCGACTGTTCGGGATGCGATCACGGCCCGTGTTGCGGCGCTTGATGAGAAGTCGTCTGAGGACAGCGCGGTTGATGACGCCCAAGAGAGGGCGGCGTCATGAGCTTGCAGCTGATGCCGGTCCGTAGCGCAATGCGGCAGCCAGGCCGGCTTATCTCCATGGGCCCAGGCCGGGAATGCTTTTCGCACGAGGGAAACCAAGAAGTGTTTGATATTTGCAAGCACGTGTGGTTTGGCGCTGCGCCCACTCATACCTCCATCCTTGGCTTCAATGCCGGAAAGCCTGTCAGGGAAGCTGTCGGGCCGCAGAGACTGCCATTCGACCATCTCTGGTTAGAGGGATTCTGGGACCTATCTAACGGCGGCGGTATTGAAGGTGCTTACGCCTACGCCGTCTATGCGCATTCAAACGATGCATTGGACCCAGAGACGTTAGAACACATCGATACTGAGGCCACGTCGTTCCAAATATTTGCACTGATGAATGACGGATCCGTCCGGCGGTCAGAGACTGCGGTGATTGCTCTGGTTGATCGAGAAGGGTGCATCGCCCAGATGTGCGCGGCGGAGCTAGACCACCGCCGCGGGTTTGTTCGAACGGTTGATCAATCGTCTGATAAGCACCTTTGGGCGATGGCGATGGTCGCGCCCGCAATGTGGGCGGTCGGATTGATGAACTGCAAGAACGTGTCACTGGCCGAGCGCACAACCGGCAGGGTGTCACGCAAACAACGCCGCAAGCGGCCTGAGATTAAGTACCACACGATCGTTCTTCCGGGGCAGGCTAATGGCCGCCGTGCGCCGGGGAGTGGCCATGAAAGCTCGGCCGCGCAGCACCGTGTGCGCGGGCACTTCAAGACGTTCACGCCAGATGCGCCCCTTCTTGGAAAACACACGGGAACGTACTGGTGGGGCTGGCAGGTCAGAGGAAATAAGAAGAACGGTGTTGTGGTATCCGACTACAAAGTCGGGGCGGCGTCATGACCACCGTGGACGGGTTGAAGCTGCGTCGAGTGCTCGGCCGTGAGGAGTGGAAGCCCCCTACTCCGTTTGGTCCTGATGGGTGGCGAATGCTGCACCGCAACGGATCTGCATCAGTGATTGCGACTGCTGCGGAGCATGACGGTGTCGAATACGTGCACGCGTCAATCGCTGATTCGGTGGTGTTGCCGAGCTACGAGGATCTGGTGTTGCTGCACAGGGCTGTATTTGGTGATGGCTACGCATACCTGGTGTTCGCCCCTGCGTCGCAGCACGTGAATATCCACCCCAATGCCCTGCATTTGTGGGGCCGTGCGGATGGGAAGGCGTGCCTGCCTGAGTTCGGTTCGGCGGGCACGATATGACCGGGTTCTCTCCTGCGGTGTGCGCCATCATCGACGCCCGCAGCGGCGGGTTCTGTGAGGTGTGCGGCAACGGTCGGGTTGTCGAAAGACACCATCGCAGACCCCGGCAGATGGGTGGCACGAAACGTGGAGACGCCAACGGGGCGTCGAACGGGTTAGCCCTGTGTCGGGCGTGTCATCACGACGTGATCGAGATGAACCGGGCTCTGTCGTATCTGTTGGGTTGGTTGTTGTCGCAGAACGAGTCTCCTGATCGTGAACGGGTGTTGCATCGGGGGGATTTCGTCCTGCTGGACGATGAGGGTGGGGTCACTCCGTGGCTGGCATGACCGAGTGTCACGACTGCCCTGCTTGCAAGGACGAGCGGGAAGGAGCCGCCCTACGGTGCATCCACTGCCTGCCCTACCCACACGGTTGGGCCTGTCACCCCTGTGGGGAATGGCCGTGCGTGTGCACCACAAACCTTTTGGAACACAATTCGGATGTCGTCGAGTGAGTGCCGATGTTCGTGTGGTGTGGGCGTCACGGGCTGCGGAGTTGATGGCCGAGGCGCGGCAGATTCGGGAGTTGCGGGATCGGAACACCGGGCCGCGGGATGTGCCGGAGCCGTTGCCGGAGGCGTACGAACTGTGCCTGGCGGAGGCGGCTGTGTTTGCCAGCTTGGCGACGGTGTCGGATGCGGTCGCCGCCGAACTAGCCAAAGAGCAGGCGGAATGACGGCCGTCGAGTTTTTCGTGGCGGGTGCAGCAGCACCCCAGGGCTCGAAGCGGCATGTCGGTGGCGGTCGGATGATCGAGTCGTCGAAGGCGTTGGCGCCGTGGCGTACACAGGTGGCGTGGGAGGCCCGCGCAGCGATGGCCCGGCCGCACCATCCTGAGCGGCGCAATCGTGATGCATGCCGACTTCGCGTTGCGGCGCATCCAAGCGATCCGCAAATCCTCACCACCACATACGAGGAAGCCGGATCTAGACAAGCTACTGCGGGCGGTAGGAGACGCCCTGACACGGGTGGTTTACCTCGACGACGCCCAAATCATCAGTTACGGGGAATCACGGAAAAGGTACGCGGCAATCGGCGAAACCCCCGGTGTGTCAATTCGAATTGAGGAGATCGCAGCGTGAAAGTTCCTGTGGTGACGGTGTATACGTCTCCAGGTTGCCCTGGATGCTTGTTGACGAAGCGGCATCTGAAGCGGCGCGGTGTCGAGTTCTCTGAGGTGAACATCTCAGATGACCCGTTGAATCTGGACGCGATCCGCGAGCTCGGGTTCTCGTCGGCACCGGTGGTGTGTGCGTCGACAGGTGATGGCGAGTTGACGTGGGGCGGGTATCGGCCGGATCGCATCGACATGCTGGCCGGTGCCAGGTGAGGCGGCGTGTGCGGGTTGTTCAGGACGAGAACACGATTGGTGATTTCTGGTTCACGGTGCGGGCGGGGAATGGGCGGACGGTTGCGCAGTCGGAGATGTACAACAGCCGTCGTGACGCTGTCCGCGCAGCCAGGGCGATGATCCGACTGTTTCAGCCGTCACTCCCCGTGCGATTGACCCACTTCGATGAGACGGGCGGCGGGGAGCTACGCGTGGTGTCGGAGTACGTCCAGTGAACCATCGCTGTCGGGCGGCTCCAATGGGAAACGGAAACTACCCCAGCACTATTCGATTTACCCGCATGACCAACACAGGAGAAGTGATGAACACCAAGCGCGTCGAAACCCTCAGCCAAGCGCAGAAGGAACTGTTGACGGCCAAGCGGAATGAGTGGATGGCAATCGGTCTTTCAACCGAACCCGCCGGCAGGGATGCGGCCGAAGCCGCAGCCCGGACCGCCTACCGCACAGCAGGACTCCCAGAACCCAAAATCGTTATCTGGATGGACAACCCGCTCCACGGAGCCATCGCACAAGGAATCCTCCGATCAAAGGTCGGGGCTCAGGTCGGGGCTCAGGTCGGGGCTCAGGTCGGGGATCAGGTCTGGGCTCAGGTCAGGGATCAGGTCAGGGCTCAGGTCTGGGATCAGGTCGGGGATCAGGTCAGGGATCAGGTCAGGGATCAGGTCTGGGATCAGGTCGGGGATCAGGTCGGGGCTCAGGTCTGGGATCAGGTCGGGGATCAGGTCAGGGATCAGGTCAGGGCTCAGGTCGGGGCTCAGGTCTGGGATCAGGTCGGGGATCAGGTCGGGGCTCAGGTCGGGGCTCAGGTCGGGGCTCAGGTCGGGGCTCAGGTCAGGGATCAGGTCAGGGCTCAGGTCAGGGATTGGTCCTCTGGTTGTGCATGGGGTCAGCACGACGCTTGGTTGTCGTTCTACGACACCTTCGACGAACTGGGGATAGTCGATGGTGCAGAACGGATTCGGGGACTCGTCGGTGTAGCCCGCAACTGTGGGTGGTGGTGGCCCCTGGCCGGGGCTGTCGTGCTGTGTGAACGCACCAACAGAATTTTACGTGACCCGCAGGGCCGGCTGCACTGCGCCGACGGGCCAGCACTGTCGTATCCGGGTGACTTCCACATATGGTGCTGGCACGGCACCCCAGTTCCCCAAGATTTGATTGAAACCCCGTGGGATGTCACCCGGATCATGGCCGAATCGAATACCGAGGTTCGGCGTTGCGCGATCGAAAAAATGGGGTGGGATCAGTTCGTCGTGGCCGCAGATCTGACGCTCGCTGACGAATCAGATGACCCCGCCAACCCGGGGCAGAAGCTGCGACTGTACGACGTGCCACGCAAGGTTCTCGACCTGCCGGTGCGTGTTCTGGTGGCCTCCAACGCCACCGTTGAACGTAACGGGGAACGCCACACCTTCGGCCTCACCGTTCCCACCGATTGCACAACCGCTATGTCGGCCGCTGGCTGGACATTTGACCTCACGGAGGGGGAGTACGCCGAACTAGCCCGCGCCACCTAAGCCCTTGTCATCACGAAACCGCAACCCGAAAGGAAACACAGTAATGGCAACAACAACTCAACTCATCGAAGCCACCGGAGTCCCTGTCTGCACCGAACAGGACTTTGACCTGGAAATCCCTGTGCTCACTGGTGTTCAACGCCAGGGCGATGTTCTCGTCCGACCCGCGATAGTCACCGCAGTGACTGCTGTACCCGCTGCCGGAACCCCGGTGGTACGTGGGGAGAACGGCGGGAACACCCACACCATCCACGCCGCCGGCGGCCCCGTCTACTGCGACACCGGTACAGCATCCACCCGCAACCTTCAAGTGGCCTGCCTGTCCGTACCTGAAGGCTCCACCGCCTATCTGGGGCATCCGGAGCACGGCTACATGGGAATTGGTCCGGGAGATTACGAGATCCGCCGGCAGCGGGAAATGGCCGAAGAAATGCGGATGGTCGCCGACTAGAAGCCCGTGTGGGTGGTGGGTCGAGACCACCGGGCCCACCACCCACACCGAAAGCAGGAAAGGAGAAGCAGCACAGTGGCCGCATTCCTTGCCGCCGGACTACCGGCCGCAGACATCGTGCAGATGGCTCACGTCGCAGACGCAAAGCCAGGAATCTACAAACGGTGGTCCTACTTCTGCGGCTGCTGCTGGACTCGCATCCGCCAGATTCAGGAACGCGCCGCTGAGATTATCGCCGAAGTCGGGGACAACTGAATGCCTTGGTTCCCTGTGGATGACGCGTTTCATAGCCATCCGAAGGCCAGAAAAGCGGGTCTAGAAGCCATCGGATTGTGGACAGTTTGCGGCTCATATTGCATGGCGTATCTGACTGACGGGTTCGTGCCCGATTGGCTGGTTCGCGAGAAACCACGGGGGATCGCTCTGGCTAAGAAGCTCGTATCGGCTGGCCTCTGGGACGTCACTGAACATGAAGGAGAGAACGGTTGGCGGTTCCATGAATGGAAAGCCGACTGCACCAAAGCCAGCGTCCTAGCCGACCGCAGGGCAAGCGCAGCCCGACAAGAGGTAGCGCGAAACCCACAGCTTAGGAACGCTATTCGGAAACGAGACGGCGACATATGCCGATACTGTGCAACTCCCGTTGAGTGGCACAACCGTAGAGGCCAGACCGGTGGCACCTACGACCATGTTGACCCGGCAGGCGGCTCCACGATCGGCAATCTGGTGGTGTGCTGTCGAGGCTGCAACTCCCGTAAGGGCCGGCGAACTCCCACTCAAGCGGGCATGCGTCTGCGGCCTATAGGACCGGATGGTGGCCCTGATGGATCTAGGTCCGATTTAGATCGAGAGTCAGAAATATCTAGGTCTGTACTTAGCCCACTCCACTCCACTCCACTCCACTCCAATTCTTTGGTTGATTCGGGGGGGGAAGTTACGGACGTAGACGCGGGCGAAGCTCCCCCCCAATGTTCCAAGCATCCCGAAAACAGTGATACCCCCTGCCATTTCTGCCGCAAGCGGCGCGAGTGGGAGAAGGAACACGAGGGTGATCAGTTGATTGAGAAGCGACGACGTCGGGACGCAACTACCGCTGCACGTCAAGCAGCCATCGACGCTTGCAAGCGTTGCGATGAGTTCGGGGACATCACCTTCGATGACTGTGTGGCGAAGTGCAACCACGGGGAGGCCGCCAATGCCTGACCCCGAGTACGCCCTCGGCGCGGGTCGCACCAGAACCACAGGGCCCGTTGTTGCCGCCTATGCGGACACAGGAGCCATCGACAAGCCCTGCCCGCACTGCGGAGCCAAACCAGCCGAGTTCTGCCGCCACAAAGACGGCCAGGAACGAAAAATGCCATGCAACGCAAGGCTGGCCGACAAGTGAGCGGCTTCCACAACGTCAAGCAGGACGGAGATGACTGATGGCAAGTGAACAACCAGACCTCATCAACAAGCCACCCCACTATCGCGGCTTCTCTAACGGCGCCGAGGTCATCGACATCACTGAACGCCTGAACTTCAACCGCGGCAACGCCGTCAAATACTTGGCGAGGGCGGGGCGTAAGCAGGGCCAGTCCGCGATGGACGACCTCCAGAAGGCCGCGTGGTACGTCCAGCGGGAGATCGACCGGCTGATACTCGCCGCGTATGACCCGTCGATGTTGGCCGACTTGATGAACGAGGACCAGTGACAAGCTACGAAGATCCGTGGGTAACCATACTCGCCGAGTGGATGGCCCTGCGGCTTATAGCCGCAGAAGCGAAACGTGCCGATTTGCGCGGCGATAACCCCGAGACGCTCACCGATCATCGGGGTCGGGTGTGGGTGTGGGACGGGGTATGGGGACCGGATAGCGAGCCTGCCTACCGTCATTGCGGCATGTTCTGGGCGGCCCGGTTTGTTATGGACCCCGACTGGCCTGCTGTGTCTCGTCACCTGGCGGATGATCCGTGCGCGGTTTGTGAGGCGCTTCGGTGACCCGGCGCAAATGTGTCATCTATGCACGCATCAGTGTCACCAAAGAAGAGTCGGTTTCCATTGAGCGGCAACTTGAATCATGTCGTCGATACGCGGAGGCCCGCGACTGGGAAATCCTTGGCGAGTTTGTCGATGATGGAGTGTCCGCGAGCCTGAACCGTCCCGAAGACCGTCCCGGTTGGAAGGCGGCTCTTAAGTTGTCCGGCTATCAGGCGATGATCATCTGGAAGGTCGACCGGCTCGCCCGTAAGGTGCTCGACTTTCTCAACGCCGACCGTGCCTTGCAAGCCAAAGGGGCGGGGCTTGTCGCAGTCGAAGACCCGGTTGATATGACGACTGCCCAAGGCCGGGCATTCGCGGTCATCCTCGCGGTATTCGGGGAGATGGAAGCCGAAGCCATCCGGGCCAGGGTGAATGCGGCCCGGAAACACCTTGTGACGCAAGGCCGCTGGCTCGGCGGCGGAACGCCCTACGGCTATCGGGTCATCGACCATCCCGACGGCGGCACAGGGAAGTGGCTAGAGAAAGACCCCGACCGAATCGAATACCTGACTCGCGCCGTCGACAGATTCCAATCCGGAGCCACCGCGAACGCTGTGGCGAAATACCTCACTTCCATCGGCGCACTCTTACACCCTCATGCGGCGATGAAACGTAAGACGGACTCCGTCGCATGGAGTCGGCAATCAGTGGCCGGCATCCTGCGCAATCCAATTCTCGCGGGGATGATTCGGCGCAACCCGGGGCGACCGAAGAGCGACAAGGACCCAGACCCTACGGCGGTGCGCCGCGACGGCGACGGCGAGCCAATCATCTACCCCGATCTGGCGATCATCAGCGTTGAAGAGTTCCAAGCCATTCAGGCTCGATTGGGAACGGCTACAACGCCGCAGGGCATGAAGATGGTTGACCGCGCCCGCACCAGCCCAACCCTGTCTAAGGTTGCAGTTTGCGACGATTGCAACGTCTTTATGTGCCGCGGCACCAACCAGAAACGCCCGGTTCTTTACTGCCCGAAATGCAGACAGACGCTATCTCGCACTATCTTTGAGCCTTGGCTTATCGGACATCTCCTTGATATCTGTGGCGAGTATCCGATGGGATCGGCGACGATACGGGATCACTGGTCGCTAATTTCCGATATTGAGCGTCGTGAGATCCTGACCGACCACCTCGACGTGCTGCGCATCCGCCGCGGTGTCGTTGGTCGCCAGTTCGACGACAACCGCGTCATCCTCGAATGGCGCGCTCCCGCCAAGGAATCCGTGCGGTCGTCGGCATCGTGATGAGTGCAGAAGCCAGTGCGGGACAGGAACGCCGCATCGTGGAACTTTCCGGTTCCGGATTCACCATCGGGGAGATCGCGGCCGAGCTGAATGTTTCGCGCTCCACTGTCAAAGCTGCGCGGAAACGGCAAGGCATTGTTGGTCTGCCTGGCCCGAAGAAGGAGCCGCTGGATTGGGTGAAGTGCGGATCAGAAGCGCAATACCAGGCGCATCGACGGCGTGGTGAAACACCCTGTGTCGCGTGCCGTGTGGGAATGCGGATCGCTTCCAACGAACGCAAAAAGCGGAGGCGCAAAACATGGGACACCAAGGAGGAATCGAAGTGACACTGACTGACGAGATGCGGACGCTCACCGACGACCAACGGCATGTACTCGCCGCGTATGACCCGTCGATGTTGGCGGATCTGATTGTGGTGCCTGAGTACGGTTTGCCGCGCATCAAATACACCCACGCAGGAGGTACAGCCGGTCGCGTGAACGGGCCGGAATGGCTGCGCTGGTACAGCACCAACGGATCCGGCATTCACGGCGGCGACATCGGACACGACCCCAAAGTGTCAATCGGCTACACGCAGATGACGGGCTGGGCCGCAGCCGTTGCCGCCGATATTCGCGCCAAGGTCACCGCGAACCGCCTAGAGCGGATCGCCGAGCAGAACCGCACCTACGGCTGGTGCTGGTGCCCCTGGCAGAACGAACCACCTAACGCACATTCCGAACCGTGCAAGCGGCACCACCCCACCGACGATGAAAACAGCCGGTACACCGCCAACTCGATCCGACTCCGCACCTACATGCAGGTGTACATCAAACAAGCGATCTGGTGGTCGGAGCAGCCAATGGTGGAGCAGCTCGACCTCTTCACCGAGGCGACAGCATGACCGCATTCACGACTGACGACATCGCGTTGCGTATCGAACTTCGGGGCGTGTATGACGGCACGGCTGTCTACCTCCTCAAGTCTGGGGAGTGGGTGAACCGGTTCCGGCAATCACCGGGTTGGGGGGCCAGCAGGATCGCCGCCGTCGATAAGTGGATCGCCGAGCACGGCGATCGGGTCCGGGCCGCCAACGACGCGACGGAAGCTGGGGGCGCTGATGGCTGAGCGTCCACGCTTGTTCACCCGTGAGTGGTGTGTGGACAACCAGCGGTGCCCCGAATGCGAATGGCATCCGAAGACGATGGGTCATGCACCCCACTGCGTGACATGGGACACCAAGGAGGAATCGAAGTGACACTGACTGACGAGATGCGGCGGGTGGTGGCGAATCTTGAAGCCCGAGAATGGATTCAAGGCGCGATGCAGATCGGCGAAGCCGTGTGCGCGCACGCCGAGGTCTCCGATGCCGATCTTGCTGACACGTTCGGGCCTGGGTGGCTGGGTGTGGTGGCGGTGATTCGGCGTGCGGCGATCCTGACCGAGGAGGAGGCCCAGGGTCTCGTTTCGGCGTCGGATGCGGTACTAGATGTGGCGTGGGTTGCGGCGAGGGAAGCGGCGTGGGCGGCAGAGGCTGCGGCGTGGAATGCGGCAGAGGCTGCGGCGCTCCGAGCTGCTCGGCCTGCGGCGAGGGCTGCGGCGAGTGCTGCGTCGTGGGCTGCTCTAGCGCAAAGCGTCACCCACCTCGTCGGCCAGCACGGCCTCGAACAGCGCCACATCGACACTCTCATGCAGCCGTGGATCACCGTGCTCGGCGCTGACTGGGCCGAGGCAGTCCAGTGACTGACGACGTAATCGCACGGGCGAAACGTGAACGAGAAAGATACATCACCTCTGGCTGGATGGAAACGATTCGACCGTTCAATGAAGTCATCGCTTTGGCGGAATCCCAAGCGGCACAACTCTCCGCGATACGGGAGTTGGCCGAGAACCACCACACCGGGCCGATCTACCCGCACCTCATCCTCGCCATTCTCGAAAGGACCGCACCATGACTGATGACGTGATCTCACGGGCGAAAGCAGCATTGCAGGAGTATGCAGAGGCGAAATACCACAACGAACACCCATCCGGTTATCCCGTAAGGATTTTTGGCGAGACGCTTGAGT
>Ga0075163_10011381_pt1 | contig 11599 bp, 9 predicted proteins | sample JI1023141ADNA_FD_71478 | JGI IMG/M metagenome (GOLD analysis project Ga0075163, IMG submission 71478) | Wastewater effluent complex algal communities from Wisconsin, to seasonally profile nutrient transformation and Carbon sequestration -... | ecosystem: Engineered > WWTP > Effluent > Algae... | reverse complement strand
TTTGCTTCATCAAAATTGAGAACATTGTCCATGAGACAAAGCGAAATTTTTAGGAAGCAAAGGGTGCCAAAAGATAGGTTAATTTCGCGAATGAACTTTGTAGACTAGACACTAGGAAAGGTGGCCAAATTCACCGAGTTGTTTGATGAGTTTGGCAACGGTTGCTGTCCACCCCATCTGATGACTTGCGCCAAGCCCCATTCCTGAGCAGCCGTGGAAATACTCGTGAAAGAGGATGTAATCCTTGAAGTGAGGATCGGTTTGGAATTTAGGACGGTTGCCAAACACGGGACGCTCTCCTTTTTCATTTGTTTCAAAGATGCTTACCAATCGTTTAGAGAGTTCTGCGGCCACATCCCAAAGATTCTTGTAATGTCCTGATCCCGTAGGGAATTCTACTTTAAGATCATCGCCGTAGTAGTGGTGATATTTTTGGAGCGACTCGATAAGGAGAAGATTAATCGGGAACCAAACCGGTCCGCGCCAATTAGAGTTTCCCCCAAAGAGGCGACTTTTCGACTCCCCTGGTTCGTAATCAACGCTAAAGGTTTTTCCATCCAATTGGAGCTCAAAAGGGTGGTCTTGGTGATATTTAGAAATAGAGCGAATGCCGTAGGGGCTCAAGAATTCATTTTCGTCGAGCATCAGTTTAAGGAGCTTGATCAATCTCTCTTTGGTCACAATGGAGAGGATCCGGCGCCCCTCTACGCCAATGGTGCGCATACATGCGATTTTTTCGCAGAGATCGACACGATTCTTTAAAAACCAATCCATTTTCCGTTTAAAGACTGTTAAATTCTCGAGGACCTCTGGTTCGATTGTTGTCACAGCAAGAAGGGGCATCAGTCCCACAAGGGAGCGAACCTTCAAAGGGCGAGAAGCTCCATCAGCTGTCTTAAGAAGATCATAATAAAACCCATCTTCTTCACTCCATAGAGATTCAGAGTGGCGCGCTGAATAGTTAATCGCATCGGCAATAAAGAGAAAATGGTTATAAAACTTGTTTGCGATGTTTTCATAGGCCCGATCGTGCTGAGCCAGTTCAAAAGTGATTGTGAGCATATTGAGGGTAAACATCCCCATCCAACTGGTCGCATCAGACTGATAGAGCTCTCGCCCCGGAGGAAATTTTGCACTCCGATTGAAAACGCTGATATTATCAAGCCCTAAAAATCCTCCCTGAAAGATATTTTTTCCAAAGGAGTCTTTCCGATTAACCCACCAGGTGAAGTGAAGGAGGAGCTTTTGGAAGTTTTTTTCAAGAAAAATACGATCGGAAGTTTTGTTTAGTTTTTCATCAATTTTAAAAACCCTCCAGACCGCCCAAGCATGAACGGGAGGATTCACATCATCAAAGTTCCATTCATAAGCAGGCAACATCCCATTGGGATGCATGTACCATTCCTGTGTCAGAAGGGTCAGGTGATGTTTAGCATAATCTGCATCAACAGCAGCAAGAGGAAGGGCATGAAAAGCGGTATCCCAAGAGAAAAACATATTAAATTCCCACTTGTCGGGAGTGGAAACAATGTCATCGCAGTAGAGATGAAGCCAATCGGTGTTTCGAGCGGCAATAGGATCATGAGGAGGAAGGGGGGGATGGAAATTTTGATCTCCTGCAAGCCACTCAGGGATGATGAGGTTATAGTACATCTTGTTCCATAAAAGCCCCGCATAAGCTTGCCGCGCAATGTTTTTATGATCCTCAGAGAGGGAGGAAGGGATAATCTCACTATAGAAGGTGTCGGCCTCTTTTTTCCGCGCTGCTAAGATTTTAGGAACTCTTTTCAATGATTCTTCTTTATCTTTACTTAAACGGAGGGAAATTTCCTGTTTTCCATAGGGAGGAATCCTCACCTCATAATGAAAGGCAGACTTGCTCCCTTTCTTTGCAGGATTGACCCCTTCCTTTTTTCCATGGACAAGATATTCATTCAATCCATCTTTAGCAAAAGGGCCCGACCCTTTGGTTTCATTTTCGGTAAAGAGGAGCTCTTTTGGATTTTCTCCATGGAGAAACCAAGTCCCAAGTTTTTGATGAACCACTGTAATGCACCCCTCGTGATGCATCGAAAACTCTGGTTTAGTCGTTCCCTCTTTAAACCACTCATTGCGGGCCCAAAAAGTGGGAAGGACATGGAGGGTTTTCTCTTCATTCCCCCGGTTTTCAATCGTGATGCGCATAGCGATATCATCAGGGCTTTTCTTTCCATATTCAATAAAGATGTCGTAGTACCGATTATGATCAAAAATCCCCGTATCGATCAGCTCATACTCCCCCTCTTCTTGGGACCGTTTAGCATTGACTGAGCGGAGTTGCTCGTAAGGGAAGGCTCCTTGAGGGTATTTATAGAGGTATTTCATGTAGGAATGGGTTGGGGTATTATCAAGGTAAAAATAGTACTCTTTGACATCTTCTCCATGATTCCCCTCAGGGTTCGTAAGGCCAAATAGCCGCTCCTTGATAAGGGAATCTTCCCCATTCCAGAAGCTGAGGGCAAAACAAAGGCGAGAACGGCTATCTGAGATCCCTGCAATCCCATCCTCCCCCCAACGATAGGCACGCTCCATGGCATTTTCGTAAGTAAAATAGCTCCAAGCACTTCCGTCTGAGCTGTAATCTTCGCGAACCGTTCCCCATTGCCGCTCTGCTAGAAAAGGGCCCCAATGCTTCCAGTACTTGACCCGCCTTCGATTCTCAAGGATCCTCTTTTTCTCTATATTCACAATAAATCCATATAGACTGATTATCAGTAATTTGCGTTTATTTTAAGTAAAAACATCTAATAAAAGTCATTTTATTAATTACTTAAATTATTTGTGATATATTTTTAAATAAAAAATTATGTTATAATAACATATATAATTTATAATAAATTGGAATTAATAAAATGGCAACAAGCACAGTTCAAGGAACAGGAGCATCGCATCCTATTGATTCTCAAATAGCTATACCCAAGCTCATGGAGGCGTTTAATCACTATGCCCAAGAGCTCATTTGTGCTCCGTTTCAGATTACACATTATACCCAAGACGATGTCCAAAGAAAATGGACTGTTTATTACGTATCATCTGGAGAAGCATTTCAACTCGATATCCCCTACGAGGATCTCCATGAAGAGGTTACGATTGCACAAGAGCGGCAGGTTCAAGATTCTGTCCACAATACATACGGAATGAATACTCTTACCTTCCAGGATGGCTTCACCCTTGCTGCAACCACCTATTTTAAAAACAACAAGATTACAGAATCTAAATTTCTCGGGAGCTGGAATAGCCCCCGTCCCCGTCTTGTCATTAGCGGTGAGTCCATTAACATCACAAAAGGGTTTTCTAGAATCGAAGCGATTTTTCGTCGCATTTTCCAACCGGAGATGATGGCCATTTGGGAAGAGCAAAACAATCATACAATTGATACCTACGTCTCCTTTTTAGAAAAAGAAATGGGGAAAAAGAAGTTAGAAGAGATTCAAAAGCTTTACAATTTTAGCTTTAAGACAATGAAAGAAAAGGGAGAACCCCTTGAACCTAAACATGTCTATCTCTGCAATATTGGAGTCAACAACATTGAAATGGACGATGTCATCTCCTTTGGAAATCGGGCCAAGAAGTTTCTGACTTCTTGCACATCTCCAGCTCAACAATTATCGCCTATCTTGCAAGGGGATAACTCCCCCTTTACCCTAAGAGAAGGGCGCGCTATCCTTAAAACGTTAGGAGAAAAAGCGACCGTAGCTGATCTCTTTCTTGCTTTAGGTGGAATTCGCTCTGAGCCCCTTACCGAAAAGGCGTTCGGAACAATCGTCTCACTTCTGGAAACTCCCAAAGACAATTGGGAGGCCCTTTACACAGGAAGAAAATTCCAAAGTACTATCGGAGGGGCCTACAATAAAGAAATTACAGATCGAGACACATTCCGCCCCTGGGTTGATGAGCAAGAGCTTTTGCAAGTCTTTCAAGAGATGAAAGACCCCTTTCCTGGCGAAACGGTCGAGAAGAAAAAACTAAACCATTACTTCTATGAAGTCCTCTGTAAAATAGTCGTCAAAAAACACCTCATGCGGAGTCTAGCGCCTGATGACTGGCGTGTAGGCGCTTTAATCCCTTCTCCCTACAAAGACAATCAGGGAAAAACGATCTATTACCGCGTTGACCAAGGGGTCGATTCAGGACATGGAAAGATGTGGTATGTTTTCCGCCCCGCCTGTGAAGACTACGACCCAACTCTACCGGTGATCCGTGTTCCTCGAGATACCTCTCCTGATGGGTATGCGATGAGAGCGGGCCCGACCCTTACCCGTGACTTAGCAGAGCATCCCGGCTTTCTCTATAGCAGTACAACACATGAGGAAGATCAAGCGTTTTTCAGAGAATTTACCCTCCCTGTCTGGATGGGCCATGTTGCCTTAGCCACGAGAGCAATCGAAAGTGGTCAAAACAATGAACCATTAATCCCTCTTTTAAACAATGTTCGTTACGCTGCTCAAAAAGAAATCGCAAATAGAATGTCAGAAGGAACACTCGATCTGAAAAAGGGAAGGACAGCCTTGCAAAAACTAGACAAAGCGTTCCCCACAAAGTTGGACAAAGATTCTCTTTCTCACTACATACAGGAAGTCCTTTCAGTGACTCCTTACGAAAAAGATGATTTGAAGCGTTTATGCGATCTTATAAACGGGAAGCTTCCGCGCCCGATGGCATCGGTTGGGAATAGTTTGGGGGGATTTGATGCTCAAAACGACCTCTTAAGACAGACAATGGGAGAAAATAGAATTCCTATCACAAACCTCGATCTTTATACCCATAGCACTCTTAAGATTGATAAAGACGACGACGACCGTTTCACCGATTTTATCCTCGTTCAAAACGATCTCCTTTCTGGGCTTGGTGTGCATCTTTCTTTCAGGCACGTTACAGAGCTAGATGACATCGTCTCACTTGTCACAGACGGAACATTCTTAGGAAGGGGACTCCAAAGCACAATTGATGTTTCTTTAAATGTTTTTAAGAGCATCCCTTTTTCAAAAAGTAAGCAGATCAAAGATTTAGACGTCCACCTACGCCGGATTGAATTCCTTGAAAAAGGAGCAGATTTTATCTCCCCTACTCAATTCAATTCTATTGAAGAATATGATGCCCATGCTAAAGCGTACAAATTTAAAGGAAAGTCTCTTGAAGAATGGAGAAAAATAGTGATTCAGCTTAACTTAGCAGAAAAGTCTGAATTCATTTGGCGCTCATGGCGCTTCTTCTTTGATTGTGCTCATCCTATCCAAAAAGAACATGCTAATGACAAGCTTGTGGTGACGTATAACTCCCAGGGAAAACCGCAGCATACCTTTACCCCCATCCGTTTGATCCCACATTTAGAGAGAAAAGATTAATCTTCCATATTGTGGAAAACACCATCGACATCGTCGAGATTTTCTAAAAAATCAAGGAGTCCTTGGTTGGCCTCTTTTGTTTCTTGGTCGCAAGAAACAGTCGTTTTGGGAATCATCTCTAGGCTTGCGTCCTGAATAGTCACCCCTTTTTCTTCGAGTTTTTCTTTCACCTCATAGAGAAGATCGGGAGCGGTCACCACAATAAATCCTTCATCTCCCACTTCAAAATCTTCAGCCCCCGCTTCGGTTGCTTGCATAAAAAGAGTCTCTTCATCCCCTTGATCTTTACTCATCTGAAGAACCCCTTTCCGATCAAAATTGAAGGCAACAGAGCCAGGAGAGGCAATGGTCCCCCCTTTTTTATTCGTTGCAATTCTCATATCGGAGGCTGTCCGGTTCTTATTATCGGTCATTGCATCGACAATGATTCCCACCCCTCCATGCCCATAAAGCTCATAGGTCAGTTCGGTAAAATCGGCTTGATCAGCGCTCGTAGCTTTCTTAATATTCCGATCGATGACATCGGAAGAGACATTGGCATTTCTTGCTTTTTGAAGGGCGATGCGAAGCTTCGTATTTGTTTTAGGATCAGCGCCTCCTTGCTTTACAGCAGAAATAATCTCCTTTGCGCACCGGGAAATAATTTTTCCCTTCTTCGCATCGACCCTCTCTTTTTTATGCTTGATGTTTGCCCACTTACTATGACCGGCCACTTCTATAACTCCATCTGCATTAAGATTTTTCCGTAGTATTTTCCATGGATATCTTTGAGGTAATCGGGGTGATGCCCATATTTTTTAAAGCCCACCCGCTCATAGAGGCGGATCGCTGGGTTTTTATCGTAGACTTCGAGGTGAAGAATTTCGATTCCAAACTTTGTTTTCGCAAGTTTTTGCACCTCTTTAAGGAGGAGGGTCCCAATCCCTTGTCCACGGTATTCTTCATCGACAAGGATGACAAAAAGGGATTGGTGCTTTAGCTTTTCAACATCTTGGACATAAAGGTTTGCAGCGCCCACCGGTTTTTTCTTATAAAGAGCGGTAATCGAAGCTCCCTTGGCCAGATACTGATGCCATAGCCGCGCCGCATCATCAATCTCCCGCTGATCACTCATCGGAAATCCTTCTAGCACCCCGGGTTGCTTTAGCCACTCTTTGTAAAGTTCAAGATCTTCAACAATTGTGGGGCGAAATGTAATGAGAGGTTTTTTACTTGCCATCTTTTTCCTTGAAGTTGATTTGATAAAGGTGGCGCCCCAAATACTCTCCATCTAGCTTCACAAACTTCTCTTGCTTGAAAACTTCAGTGTATCCCGCTTTTTCAAGAAGAGGAATCGCCGGGCACCCTTCAAAGAGTTCAATATTCATCCACTCGAAGCGGAAATAACTTTTTCCTAGATGGTTGATATTTTTAATGAGTGAAGATCCAATCCCTTGCCCGCTACGGCGTGGATCGACAATAAAGTACACAAGACAGTGATGGATCACTTTTCTGTAAGGCATGAGAAAAAGGGTTGCAATTCCAACGGGAACATTTTGATAGGTCGCTGTTAAACTTGCCCCATAGCGGTAAAAACCGAGCCAGTTTTTTGCCATAATTTCAACATCTTTATCAGACGAAACTGGATACCACTTCCGACACTCTCCTAACCATTTTTCAAGGAAAGGGAGATCCTCCTCTCTTGAGTACTGGATGTCAAAAGTACTCTCTTCACTTATCTTCACTAACCAAATTCCTTTAGGTATGCATTGACAAAGCCATCTAATCCTCCATCCATCACCTCTTGAATATTCCCCTCTTCATACTTAGTACGGGTATCTTTGACAAGGGTGTAAGGTTGAAAAACGTAATTGCGGATCTGAGATCCCCAAGCGATTTCCTTTTTTTCTCCTCCGATCTTCTCTAAGGCTTTTTCTCGCTCTAAAATCTCTCTTTCATAGAGCTTCGAACGGAGCATTTTAAGACACGTTTCTTTATTCTGCAACTGAGACCGCTCTCCCTGACACGAGACGACAATCCCAGTGGGGATATGGGTAATTCGAACCGCAGAGTCGGTTGTGTTGACGTGTTGCCCTCCTGCGCCTGATGCCCGAAAAGTATCGACCCGAATCTCTTCTGGCTTAATCGTAATCTGAATGTCATCTTCAATAAGTGGCGCGACATCGACAGAGGCAAAACTGGTATGACGCCTAGCATTACTATCGAATGGGGAAATTCTCACTAAACGGTGAACCCCTTTTTCAGCTTTGCAGTAACCATAAGCAAAAGATCCGCTGATTTGAAGGGTTGCATTTTTAATCCCCGCTACTTCTCCATCAAGTTTTTCGATCACTTCGACTTTCCACCCCCGCTTGAAAGCCCATTTTTGGTACATCCGAAGGAGCATGGAAGCCCAGTCACACGATTCTGTCCCTCCTGCCCCTGCATTCACGGTCAAATAGCAGTTTTTATTGTCGAGCTCCCCTGAGAGCATCTTCTTGATTTCTAAATCTTCGAGCCCCTTTTCAACTTTCTCTATCTCTTGCAACAGTTCTTGATAAAGAGAAGGATCCTCTTCTTCATCGATCTCTTCAAGGAGCTCTTTAGCGGCTAAAAACCTTGTCTTGATTTGAGCATAGGGCCCGGTCCACCCTTTTAATAAATTACACTCATTGATCACTTTTTGGGCAGCTTCATTATCGGACCAGAAATCCCCCTCTTCCATTTGTTTTTCTAATCCTTTGACTTTTTCTTCTTTAACCCCTAAGTCAAAGATACCTCCACATGTGAATCAGCCTGCTATCGATATCTTTCAGTTTCCCTTTAATCTCTTCGTTCATAAAAAACCCCTTTACAAATCATTCTATAAATGATACAATTTCTGTCTATAATCTTCAATTTAAAACTCTTTTTACGGAGGTCAATACATGGCATCACTTATTCGAGGAATCGGGAATGGATTTATAGGAACCTATAACACTATCGTACTTGGATGTGATAAATTTTCACAAACAACCCTTTGGCAAAAAACAGGAGGGATTGGAGTCCGATGCATCAGATATGGTGCAAGTTTTTATCCACATTCATTGAGATTCAATCCCATTACTGTAGAATATGGAGCTGGCTTCACGACAGCAGCTCTTATAGGAGCAGGCCTTAACTTGTATGAGAAGAGGAAGAAGACCTAGTAAGTTTAATTCTCTTTTGAGAATCGACTGTATAGATCCAGAAAGGGTCTAAAGATTCAAACGGCTCGGTGATGAAAATCACCCGGCCGTTTTTCATTTCAGCATGCATTCGCATTCCGTGCGGCACTTCAAGGGTGAGATCTCCCTTAATCGTCAGATTTTCCGCATAGAATTCGGAGTGTCCATGAAGGACAATTTTAAGGGCCGCTTGCCGTTTCACTTCATGTTTCCAAAAGAGATGATCTTCTTCCCAATCGATCCCTTCATTGAGAACTGTCACATTTTTGAGGTGACATCTTCCCGTTTTGTGAGAGTATTTCAGGATCCCTTTTTCAAGATGTCCCATGGGATCTGTCGCATGAATAAGAAGGCTCCCATCAAGCTTCAAATTCTCTAAATCGAGATCTGCGATCTCAAGTTGAAGCTCGCTCCCTTCAGACAATTCCCCTCCCCGCACCTTTTGTCCAATAATCGAATAGAGAGGGCCAAGGGCGGGATGGTAACTAAAGAGGAAGGAAGGACCTTCGCGCGTAAATGCTTTCTCAGTAGGAAACGGGGGAAGCTTCATTTGGCAATGAGTCTCTAAAAGCTCTTTTGCATTGAGCATGTAATCGAAATAACACCCTTCAGGAGTTTCGAGTAATTTTCCTTTGACATTCGATTTTCTTTTTGTCGTAGAAATCGTCTTTCGCCTTGCATTAAAGGTCAAATAGGAATCTTTAACTTCGAAATAATCGGCGATATTTTGCATTGTCATTTCTAAGCGGGCAATCTCTTCTCTCTCCTCTTCTGCATGATAGTGTTGCCCTTTCCGAAAGTTCAGAAGAAGCCCCGGATAAGGAATTTCCTCTGATGCTTTTTCTACAGCATCGATATCTGCAAATAGGATATTGGTATTTGAAGGAAATGCCGAGTACTTCCCCCCTTCTTTTGCAGGCTTATCTTTGATTCCACATTTTTCAAAGTCGCAGTATTCAATATTCGTAAGGACTTTTTTCCCTTTGAGTTCCTTAACAACATTCATCCCCTCATGAGCATTCACAAGGCGAGGACATGAAGCAAACCCAAACGATTTATCTTTTTTGTGTCCCACCCCTAAAAAAGCAAGGAGACCATAGTCAATCGCTGCCATGGGATTATTGATTTGTCGTACTAAAGCCTTTTTCACCCCAAACCCTCTAAACCAATCAAAAACCTCCCCTTGCTTGAGAAGCTTCCAAAGCATCCCATGCCCACCAGGCTTGAGAAGGAGACGCAACGGTTTTTGCAAACACCACTGCCCCTTTTTTGTAAAAGTTGGAACAGAAGGTTGCGTAAAAAATTTAAAAGTATTTTTAGGACGCCCAAACCACCGATTCTGAATACAAATTGAGCGGATATGTTCATGATTACGAAGCAGCGAAGAGGTCATCATCCCAATGGGTGTTGTGACCTGCTTCCCTAAGAGTCGATAGGCTAAATATTCACGCGCCTGGAGATCTGCAATCACTCCCTCAAGAAGGGGTTTTCCCAAAAAAATAAGACGGGCAGCAGGAAGGCCTTCTTCTGTTTTTTCATCTTTAAGTTGCAACCGATCAGCAGCTCCTCCCACCGGATAGAGTTCCCCCATCTCTCCTTGCCTCATGATCCCTTCTAAGATCATTGCGCGAACCTCAAGAGTTTCTTTAGAAATGTCAATCCCCTCTGGAGGATTTAATGCAAATGTCTCTTTTTCCTCTTCTAATAAGAGGGAAAGAACAAGATGTTGGTACCCAATGATCCCTCCCGAGTCTTGATAAAAAGCCTCTAAAGAGAGCAAATCTTCGAGAAGAAGATGGAGATGATGAGCATCATCTTCTCCCATTTCCCCAAAAAGGCGGTTTCCTTGACCAATAGCAAAGATCGATTTGATCACATATTCACATTCAGGAGGAAGTCCATTCAAAAAAGTCTTTAAGGAAGAAGGGAAAGAGAAGTAAGTATCAACCTCCGGAAGAGCATTGATAGTCTCAAGCTTTCCATGAATCGAAGAGGTCTTCTTAATTTTTTCAAGAAGAAGTCCTAAAGAATTTCTCTCCTTCTTTAAGTTATTTTCTATGAGCTTTGTCATGACCACAACTTGCCAGGTTTCCTTTGAAATGGCAAGAAAATCTACGTTTCTTAGAGGAATTTTTCTTTTTTTTTGACTATAAATCCCCAAGAAGGATACAAGTGGTCTTAAGATTAACATATTACAAAAGCCTTTCTCGAAAGGATTACCATTTTTTTTAAGGAGAACCAAAATGGCAAAAAAAGTTGCTAACTCAAAATTCATGAAACCTATGAAAATCAGTGATGAACTCGCTGAAGTTGTCGGAAAAGGACCTATGCCAAGAACCGAAGTTACAAAAAAACTTTGGGCCTACATCAAAAAACACAAAAGACAAGACCCAGACAACAAAAGAAATATCATCCCTGATGATAAGCTTTCAAAAGTGTTTGGTGGAAAAAGAGCCATCAACATGTTTGATATGACCAAGAAAGTTAACAAACACCTTTCTTAAAAATCTTTATATTCTGCACTCCCCCTCGGGAGTGCAGAGAATCTCCTTTTCATGTAGAATCCTCCCTATGAAAATTTCCTTAATTCTCCTTGCTGGCGGCAGAGGGACACGGATGAAGGCTCCTATCCCTAAAGTTTTCCTCCCCCTCAGAGGAAAGCCCCTTATTCTCCATAGCTATGAGCTCTTTTCTTCCATGGAAGAGGTTGAAGAGATCATTGTCGTCTGCCCCAAAGAGTTCCATTTAATTTTCCCCAAAAATACTCTCTTTGCCCTCCCTGGCAAAGAGAGGCAAGACTCGGTCCAAAACGGCTTTGCAAAAACATCAGGAGAGTTCATTTTGATTCATGATGGCGCGCGCCCCTTTATTACCCGGAACGAAGTTCAAAAACTCCTCCACGAAGGGCTCCCTATCGGCGCAGCAACCCTTGGCGCCCCCATAAAAAACACTATCAAACAAGTAAACGCCCTTTCACTTGTGGAAAAGACCCTAGACCGCTCTCTTCTCTATGAAATGTATACCCCCCAA
>Ga0075163_10011380_pt1 | contig 11600 bp, 11 predicted proteins | sample JI1023141ADNA_FD_71478 | JGI IMG/M metagenome (GOLD analysis project Ga0075163, IMG submission 71478) | Wastewater effluent complex algal communities from Wisconsin, to seasonally profile nutrient transformation and Carbon sequestration -... | ecosystem: Engineered > WWTP > Effluent > Algae... | reverse complement strand
GCCTGCGACATCGTGAACCGCGCCAAGGACGCCAAGAAGCGGGTGTGCGCGGTGGGCACCACCACCATGCGTGCCATCGAGAGCAGCGTGAGCACGGAGAACCACATGAAGCCGTACAACGGGTGGACGAACAAGTTCATCTTCCCGCCCTACGACTTCAGCATCGCTGACAGCATGATAACCAACTTCCACATGCCCGAGAGCACCTTGCTGATGCAGGTGTGCGCCTTCGGTGGCTATGACCATGTGTGGAACGCGTACAAGGTGGCCATCAAGGATAAGTACCGCTTCTTCTCCTACGGGGATGCGATGTTGATCATCTGAGGAAGAAAAGCCACAGAGACGCTGAGGCGCAGGGAAGAATAGCTCTGCGCCTCTTTCTTTGTAGGACACTTATTCACTGTGCCCTCGCTCCGCTGCGATAACGACATTCCATGCAACGCTCCACCATCATCGTAGCAGGCGGCTCGGGCAAGCGCATGGGGGGGCCCATCCCCAAGCAGTTCATGCTGGTGAAGGGGAAGCCGCTGCTGTGTTGGACTATCGAAGCGTTCCATGGCTTCGATCCGGCCATGCCGATCATCGTGGTGCTGCCCGAGGCGCAGATCCCGATCTGGAAAGCCCTGTGCATCGGGCACGGCTTCCTGGTCGAACACGAGGTGGTGGCTGGCGGAGAAGAACGTTTCCATTCCACGCGGAACGGGCTCGCCGCGGTGAAGGGTGATGGTGTCGTCGCCGTGCATGACGGTGTACGTCCCTTGGTGAGCAAGGAATTGATCGGGCGTTGTTTCGCGGCGGCCGAAGATCACGGCGCGGCGATCCCGGTGGTGCCGATCACGTCCTCGGTGCGCTTGGTGGACGGGGACACCAGCCGTGCCATTGACCGTTCAGGCATGCGGGCCGTGCAGACACCGCAGTGCTTCCAGGTGGCGTTGCTCCGCGTCGCCTTCGCGGCGCCGTATGATCCAGCGTTCACGGATGAGGCCACGTTGGTGGAGCGCACAGGCACAAAGGTCCATCTTGTACCAGGTGAAGAGAAGAATTTGAAAGTGACGACTCCGATCGATATTCGAGTCGCAGAGATCCTCCTTTACTGACCCGGTATCTTTGACCGATGGAACCCACCGACATCCGCGACCTCTCTCTGGAAGAGATCAAGACGCTCGTGCACGAGGTGGGCGAGAAACCCTACCGCGCCAAGCAGCTCTGGGAGTGGTTGTGGCGCAAAAAGGCCCGCTCGTTCGATGATATGAGCGATCTGCCCAAGACATTCCGTTCCCACCTCGCCGAACGCACGGTGCTGCGACCCTTGACGCTGGTGGAAGAGCAGCGCAGCCAGGATGGGACGGTGAAATGCGCCTTCAAGACCTGGGATGGGCATGTGGTGGAAGGCGTACTGATCCCGACACCCACGCGCTTGACGGCGTGCATCAGCAGCCAGATCGGATGCAGCCTCACCTGCAGCTTCTGCGCCACGGGCAAACTCAAGCGCATCCGCAACCTCGATGCACAGGAGATCTACGACCAGGTGGTGCTGATCGATGTTCTCGCCCGCAAGTATTACCAGCAGGGCCTCACCAACATCGTGTACATGGGCATGGGGGAACCCTTGCTGAACTACGCCAACACCTTGCGCAGCGCCGAGCGTATCTCCTCAGAGGACGGCCTGGGTATGAGCCCGCGTCGCATCACGGTGAGCACGGCGGGTATCGCCAAGATGATCCGCAAGCTCGCCGATGATGGGGCCCGCTTCAACCTCGCGCTATCGCTGCACGCTGCCAACGACGCCAAGCGCGACCGCATCATGCCGATCAACGAGCAGAACTCGCTCACCGAACTGAAGGACGCCTTACGGTACTACACACGCACCACCGGTAAGGATGTCACCTTCGAGTACATCCTGCTCCGCAGCTTCAACGATTCCTTGGCCGACGCGCAGGAGCTGGTGAAGTACGCCAGTGATGTGCATGCCAAGGTGAACCTGATCGAATACAATCCCATCGACGCCGGCGGTTTCGGCCGCACCGATGCCCAAGATGCGGAGGCGTTCCAACAGCACCTGGACAAGAAGGGCATCATCGCCCGTATCCGCCGCAGCCGCGGCCGCGACATCGACGCAGCTTGTGGTCAACTCGCCAACAAGAACGAACCGGCGCTGAAGGACGGTGAGCGCGTCATGAAGTAGTTCCCGATCCTTTGGAAGGAGGAACTAATTAGAACCCATAGCCCACCTTCACTCCGAGGAAGAAGGCGAGCGTGCGATCTTTCGTCTCCTCGACCGTATAGGCCCAGGTCGGTCGGTCGCCACTGAGGTCGAGGCGTTCCTGGACCTTCACATTGAAACGATCGCGGAACGCTGGTCCACCATACACATCGAACAACCAGTTACTGTTGCTGCTCAGCCGTTGGTAGCCGAACAGGAAACGCACATCGTTGTACGTCCGGTCGTCGCGCAGGCTCACATCGGTGAATTCTCCTGTGGGGCCCTTGGTCCGAATGTCCTTGGTGAAGTTCAAGTGCGCGAAGGAGATCTGGCCATAAGCGCCTTGTGGCTCCAGATCCTCCAGGAAATAGTAGCGGAACCCGACGTTGAAGCTGAGCCGTGGGATGATCTCGGTGCCGGCACCGAAGTCATCGGCATCATCGCCGGTGAACGAAAGCGCGAGATAATTGCGCAAGGTGACTCCCAGACCGGCTTCCAAGCTCAGGCGGTGCGTGATGGCCCGTTCGTAGTAGATGGGTATCTCGCCGCGGAAGAAGACCAGCGGATTGATCTTCAGCACGTTCTTCACGCAGTCCACCGTATCGAAAGCCGCCGCCACGCGGTCCTTGTACAGCACCACCTTGGTCTTACCCGGCTGGGCCTGCGCAACGGATGCGGACAGGAGGACAAAGGCGGTGAGCCAGAAGTACGAACGAAGGGTCCGGATGATCATGCACAGCGAAGGTAGGTGGTGATCGGGCACTTCCCAATGGACGAACGAACCGGGCAAAGGTTGTTCCCGGCACCGGGCCTATGCCCATCTTTGCCCACCCGGAGCAGGAACCGGACCCATGCTCACCTTCGACGAACTCCAGCGCCCGATCGCGGCGGAAATGAAGGCTTTCGAGCCGCACTTCCGCGAAGCGATGCGCAGCAAGGTGGCCCTGCTGGATCGGGTGATGCATTACATCGTGAAGCGCAAGGGTAAGCAGATGCGGCCCATGTTCACCCTGCTCAGCGCCCGGCAGTTCGGGCCGGTGCAGGAGAGCGCATTCGTGGCGGCCAGCCTCATCGAGCTCCTGCACACCGCCACCCTAGTGCATGACGACGTGGTGGACGATGCCAACATGCGCCGTGGCTTCTTCAGCATCAACGCGCTCTGGAAGAACAAGATCGCCGTGCTCGTGGGCGACTACCTCCTGAGCCGGGGACTGTTGTTGGCCATCGACAAAGGCGAGTTCGAGCTGTTGCGCATCGTGAGCCATGCCGTGCGCGAGATGAGCGAAGGTGAGCTGTTGCAGTTGGAGAAAACGCGCGGGCTGAACTTCAGCGAAGAGGTCTACTTCGACATCATCCGCAAGAAGACCGCCAGCCTCATCGCGGCCTGTTGCGCCAGCGGTGCCAGTGCGGCAGGTCGGCCAGCGGACGAGGTGGAGCGCATGCGGCAGTTCGGCGAGTTCACGGGCATCGCCTTCCAGATCAAGGACGACCTCTTCGACTATGGCAGTGGACAGGACACGGGCAAACCCACCGGCCTCGACATCAAGGAGAAGAAGCTCACCCTGCCCTTGATCCATGCCTTGCGCAACGTGGATGCACGCGACCGCCGGTGGATGGTGGACGTGGTGAAGAACCGCAATGAGGACGATGCCGCCGTGAGCAAATTGATGCAGAAGGTGACCGACGTGGGCGGCATCGCCCATGCCAACCAGCGCATGCTCGAGTACCGCGACAAGGCGCTGAACGTCTTGCATACCTTCGACAAGAACGACACGCGTGATGCCCTGGAAGGCCTGGTACACCTCACCGTGGAGCGCAAGAAGTGATCACATGGCAACCTTTCGACCTCTTCTATCCATCGCCGTTGTAGCCCTCCTGATCGGATGCGAAAGCGCCGAAACCAAGACGACCACCACGCAGGCGGCCAGCGACACCACGGCCAAAGTGGCCCCACCCGCGAACGGACCTCAAGTGATCCAGCTAAGCCGGGGTGGCCGTATGGAGGGCAACATGCGCAACGGCGAGCGCACAGGGTCATGGATCTCGTACCACCCGAACGGGGTTATCTGGAGCCGCTCCATCTACCGCAACGGCGTGGAGCACGGACCCACCGAGGTATTCCACGACAATGGCCGCACCTATTACACGGGCTTCTACGAGCAAGGCAAACCCAGCGGTGAATGGGTCTTCTTCGATGCCAACGGCGTGGAGGTGAAGCGGGTGCAGTACGACAGCACCGGCGCGGCGATCGAGCAGGATCGTGAGTAGTTTGTTGATGGTTCCTTGCCACCAGCGCTAGTCGCTTCGTCCCCAGGGCCTCAGGCCGGTGGGTTGTTGACAGGTCGAGTGTCGTGGCAGAACTAGCCAACGATCGCTTCAGCAGACCTGGACCCTGGTAAATTCACGGCCCCGTTGCCAGACACCGGCCCAGAGAAGAAGTGATCGCCCCGCAGGCCATACAGCAAGTGAAGGACGCCGCCCGCGTGGAGGAGGTGGTGGGTGAATTCGTGGCCTTGAAGCGGAAAGGACCGCGTTTCCTCGGACTCTGCCCCTTCCACAACGAGAAGACACCGAGCTTCAACGTGAGCCCGAACCTGGGCATCTACAAGTGCTTCGGGTGCGGCGAGGCGGGCGATAGCATCACCTTCCTGCAGAAACACGAGCACCTCAGCTACGTGGAAGCCATTCGCTGGTTGGCGAAACGCTACAACATCGACCTGCCGGAAGAGGAGCAGACGCCCGAACAGCAGATCGAACAGAGCGAGCGCGAGGCCCTGGCGGTGATCCAACAGTGGGCGCTCAACTGGAGTGTGGAGCAACTATGGAACACCGATGAAGGCAAACGCATCGGGCTATCGTACTTCCGTGAGCGCGGTTTCAGCGACGCCACCATCCGCACTTTCCAGTTGGGCTATGTGCCGGAATTCGGCAACGCGTTCACCGCAGCGGCCACGGCCAACGGCTTCAACCCCGAACTGCTCGAAAAGGCCGGTTGGATCAAACGCCGCGACGATGGCAGCGGCAGCGCCTGGGACTTCTTCGCCGGCCGCGTCACCTTCCCCATCCTCGGCCTCAGCGGTCAGCCCATCGCATTCGGGGCACGTACGCTCAAGAGTGATAAGAAGCTCCCGAAGTATTTCAACAGTCCGGAGAGCGTGCTCTACAACAAGAGCCGCTCGCTCTATGGCATCTTCCACGCGAAGAAGTCCATCGTGGAGCAGAACCTCTGCTACCTGGTAGAAGGCTATACCGACGTGATAAGCCTGCATCAGTCGGGCATCACCAACGTGGTGGCCAGCAGCGGTACGAGCCTCACCGAAGAACAGGTGCGGCTGATCAAACGCTACGCGCCTACCGTGGCCATCCTCTACGACGGGGATGCGGCGGGTATGAAGGCCAGCTTGCGCGGGATCGACCTAGTGCTGAAGGAAGGCCTCAACGTGAAGGTGGTCACCTTCCCCGAGGGCGAGGATCCGGACAGCTTCGCGAAGAGCCACAGCAGCAGCGAGGTGATGGCGCACCTCACCGGCACAGCGGAGGACTTCCTCGTGTTCAAGGCCACCCTGCTGATGCAGGATGTGGGTGATGACCCGGTGAAGAAAGCGGCGGCCATCCACGAGATCGTCGAGAGCGTGGCCCTGGTACCCGACCTGGTGTTGCGTTCGCTGTACATCCAGCAATGCAGCCGCCTGCTCCAGATCAACGAGCAAGCGCTGATCAGCGAGATGAACAAGGTGCTGCGCCGGCAGTACCGCAGGAAGCTGGGGGACGACCAACCGATGCCCGAGGAGCGTCTGGCATCGGAGATCGCGGCGCCGCAGCCCACCTTGGAAGACCTCGGCACCGCACCGCAGGAGCGCGACCTCCTGCGCATGCTGCTGAGCTACGGGCACGAGCGCATCAACGTGCCGGTGCAGGATGAGGAAGGCAACACCTCCGAAGAGGAGACGAGCGTGGCCGAACTGATGTTCGAACTCCTGGCGCTGGACGACATCCTCTTCGATGAACCGATCTTCCGGGAGATGTACCTGGACTACCGGCACAGCACCAACCTGGGCACGGCAGTGGAAAGCCAGCGCTACGTGACGCACGAACAGGAGACCTGGCGCACCACGGCCATCGACCTGCTCACCGAGAAGTACGTGCTGAGCCCGAACTGGAAAGAGCGCCACAAGATCCACGTGAAGCGCGAGAGTGAAGTGCTCTACGACGCGCTTGAAGAGGCCGTGGACATCCTGAAGGAGCGCCGCGTGGACCGCATGATCAAGGACCGGCAGGAGGAGCTGAAGGCCGCCGATGAGGTCGGTGTGATGGCGTTGCTCCAAGAGATCATGCACCTGAGCGAAGCCAAGAAACGACTGGCGAAGAAGACGGGGCGGGTGATCGTGGGGTGAGGCTACCTTCGCCCAACCCGTATGGCCCATACGCACGCTCATCATCACGCCCACCATCATGCGCACGCTGGTCATGAGCATGGTCACGTGCATGCTTCGGGTGCAAAGGCGCTAAGGCTGGCCTTCTTCATCAACCTCGCGTTCACGTTGGTGGAGGTCGCTGGTGGGTGGTGGACCGGGAGCATCGCCGTATTGACCGATGCGCTCCACGATGCCGGCGATTGTCTGGTGCTGGGCACCGCGTGGTACCTGCAACGCGTGGCAATGAAAGGGCGCGACGCGCTCTACAGCTACGGCTACGGCCGGTACAGCATGCTGGGGGGCTGGTTGACGAGCGTAGTGCTCATCGCTGGCGCCATCACCATGTTGGTCATCACCGTACCTAAACTCGCATCCCCTACCGAACCGCATACGGCCGGCATGATCGGCATCGCGCTATTCGGCTTGGCCATGAACGGGCTCGCTGCTTGGAAGCTGCACGGTGGTGGTACCTTGAACGAACGCGGCGCGTACCTGCACTTGTTGGAGGACGTGCTCGGTTGGGCGGCGGTCCTGCTCGGCGGCATCATCATCCACTTCACCGGTTGGGCCATCGTGGATCCCTTGCTCAGCGTGGGCATCAGCCTGTTCATCCTCGTGAACGCCATCCGCACCTTGCGCAAAGGCACCGGCATCCTCATGCAGGAGATCCCGCCCACGGTGGACATCCAGGCCGTCCGGGATCGCCTGCTCGCGCTGCCGCATGTCACCGATGCACACGACCAGCACACGTGGACCTTGGATGGCAGCTTCGTGGTACACACCGCACACCTTGTGGTCGCGAAGGTGGACCTGACAGACGCCCTTGCCACGAAAGCCGCCGCGCGCGAAACGTTGAAGGAGCTGGGCATCCACCATGCCACCATCGAACTGGAGTGGGACGACGAACCGTGCGATCTGCAACACCACTGACCATGCGCCTCGTGTTCTTTCGCCTACTGGCCCGTGCGAACAAGCTGCTGCTGCCGAAGATGTGGCACAAGGACCTGCTTCGCTTGAACAAGCCGCAGAAGCTTATCGTGGCCTGGCGGATCTGGGTCACGAAGAACAGCTTGGGTGATTGACATCAGCCGCCCGCCCTGGTGATCCGCACATCGGGAATGGCCTGTCGACTTCTGCGCTACACCACCCTACTTGCCTAATTTGGGCCGGTGAAAGTCCTTGGTATCCTTGCTGCCACCCTGCTGACCATGACCGCCTGGGGGCAGGCTGGGGTGATGATCAACGAATTGCAGGGCGCCAACCGCAAGACCATCGTGGCGCAGGATGGAAGCACACCCGATTGGGTGGAGCTCTTTAATCCGACGGCCTCCACCATCGATCTGGCGGGCATGCGTTTCGCGGTGGTGGGACGCACCCACGTGCTCGAAGGGCCCCTGACCATCGCGCCGAAAGCGCACCGCATGATCTGGTTCGATGGAGCGCCGACGCGCGGTCCCGAACACGCGGCTTTCCGGCTCCCACGCAAGGGCGGCACCTTGCTCCTGATCGCCGCCGATGGGGTCACCGTGCAGGATGTGTTCACCTATCCGGCCATGTCGGGCGATCTCAGCGTAGGGCGACTCACCGACGGCAACGCCACCGCGTGGAGTTTCTTCACCGAACCCACACCCGGTGCTCCGAACCGCGGTACGGATCCCGTGCACGGTCGCACGGCGGCACCCACCATCGACAGCACGTTCGCCACTTCCGGCGATGCGATGCAACTGCCCTTGATAGCGGAGGAAGGAGCGCAGATCCGCTACACCACCGATGGCACCGAGCCTACCGCCGTGCATGGTGCGGTGTATACAAGCCCCATCGTGATCGACCGTGATCTGGTGATCCGGGCTCGGGCGTTCGTGGAAGGTCATCTTCCGAGCAAGGAATTCTGCTCCACCTTCCACCGGGGTGATGCGCCGCAACAGGGCATCACCATTGCCATGGACCAAGCCGGGCTCTCCGATGACAGCATCGGCATCAACGTGGAAGGTGCATGGGCCAATTTCAGCCGCAAGGGGCGGTCGTGGGAACGCTTGGCCATGGTGAAGTTCAACGGCTCTTCCGATGCACCGATCCCCATCGGCATAAGCATCCACGGCAGTGGCTCACGCGGAGCACCGAAACGTTCCTTCAAGCTGCACGCCCGCGACCGGTATGATAGTCCGGTAAAGGGGCTTCAACTGAACGAGCGCGAGCATTTCCAAGAGGGTATCCTGCGGGCCGATGCGGGGCCACACACCTTTCTGCGCAACCGATTCCTCGAGCTGGTGGTCACGCAATATGGATTACGCGTGGATGTCCAACCGTCGCGTCCCATGCCGCTCTTCTTGAACGGACAGTACTGGGGCTTGTACCGTTGGATGCCCCCGAAGGACAAGCAGTGGTTGGAGCACATCAGCGGCAGTGAGGCCGTGGACGTGTTGGAAGGTCCGGCGGCCATGGTGCGCACCGGAAGCGATGCGCACTTCAAGCTAGCGGTCGCCCGACTGATGGGCCTGGCACCGCTGGACACCTTGGCACGGTACATCGATGTGGACAACCTCATCGACCTGGCCTGCATCGATCTGTGGACCGGCCGCGCCGACCACGACCTCAACGTGCGGCTCTATCGACCGCGACAAGCGGGCGGACGATGGCGTTGGGTGATGTTCGACATGGACCTCTGGGCACCTGCTGAAGAGAACAGCGTGGAGCGCATGGCGTCGGGCACGGCTGCGGAAACGCCCTACATACCGCAGCTGCTGCGGCATCCGGAACTACAAGAACAGCTGCTCGCTCGCATGAGCGCTTTGGTGGCCACGGCCTTGGAGCCGGAGCAGGCCGCACGCATGGCCGATAGTCTCTTCACAAGCCACGCCAGCGAACTTGAGGCCGATCACGAGCGGTGGAAGCTTGAACTTGAACAGCCCGAGCCGAAGATCACGAACGAGGAACTCGTCTCCTTCATCCGGAAAAGGCCTGGTTTCCTACTGGAATATCTGGCACACGCGTCGGGCAGGAAGCTCAGGCAGGTGAGTATTGAAGCGCCCGTTGCGGAACAGGGTGTGCTGATGTTGGAAGGCCTTGTGCTTCCGCCCGGTCCCCATGTGATCAATGGCTTTCAGGGCGTTGAGCTCGAATTGTCATTCACTCCTGCGGAAGGCCACGAATTGAGCGGTTGGAAGGGTGTGGAGGGAACCACGCCGACGATCACCTTCGATCCGGCTCGTGTACGGAACGTGAGGCCGTTGATCAGTCCCACCGCGCCCTAGTCCTTGGCGAGCACCGCTTGCAGCAACGACTCGAAGAGCCACCGGCCATCGGTATTGCCCAAGCGCTCATCGGCCGCGCGCTCGGGATGGGGCATCATACCGAACACGTTCCTTCCTTTATTGCAGACACCAGCGATATTCTCCTTGCTGCCGTTCGGATTGGCGCTATCGGTGACCTTGCCGTCGGCATCACAATACCGGAAAAGTACTTGGTCGCTGTCCTTGAGCGCCTTCAGCGTGGCGGCATCGGCATGGTAGCGTCCTTCGCCATGTGCGATCGGGACCTTCAGCGCCTTATCGGGCACGCCCTTGGTGAGCACGGTATTGCGGGTGGCTGGGCGGATGAAGGTATTGCGCGCCACGAACTTCTGGCCTTCGTTGTGCAGCAGTGCACCAGGCACGAGCCCCGCTTCGCAGAGCACTTGGAAGCCGTTGCATACACCGAAGACCAAGCCGCCCTTCTTGGCATGGGCCACCACTTCCTGCATGATGGGCGAGAACCGTGCGATGGCTCCACTGCGGAGGTAATCCCCGAAGGAGAAACCACCGGGCAGCACCACCATATCCACCCCTTTCAGGTCGTGGTCCTTGTGCCAGAGTTTCTCCACCGGCCGGGCCGTGGTGGTCTCCAGCACATGGATCATGTCCTCGTCGCAGTTCGAACCGGGGAAGGTGACGACACCGAATTTCATGTTGTGTGGCGCAGAGCTGAAGGAGCCTGTCGCGGCGCGAAGGTAGCGGTCCGATCAGGCCCCGCCGTATTGGAGCCAGATGGCGAAGAGCAGCAGGCAGGCCACGGCCAATTCGCCCAGCCAGGCCCTGCGGGTGCCGATCAAGGCGAAGGTGGTGAGCACGGCCAAGGGTACGGCCACCAGCACGACTGGAAAACGACCTCCGATGAGTTGGACCAGCACACCGAGCAGGGCCATGGTGAGTCCGAAGGCGATGAACGCACTGCGGATATTCTGCTCGCGCACCACCCCGCGGCCATAGTGCTCGGCAAAACGGAGGCTGGCCACTACCAGGAGTGGAACGAGCACCAACGAGACGATCCAGCCGAAGTGCGCTGGCGCACCCGTGAAGCCCATGCTGGACCGGATGATGGTGCGCAGGGGTGCCTGATCTGGAATATCCGCGAGGCGTTGTACACCCCAGGCGAGGTAGAACACCAACACGACACCCACGAACGGAACGATGTACTCGCGCCATTGGAAGGGGCGGATGACCGACACCGAGGCCCAAACGACGACCAGAAGGAAGGCATACGGCATGTAGAACTGAGCGGCGGCGCCCAGGAGCAGACCCGCATCGAACAGGGCCCCCAACGCCTTGTGTCCGGTGGAAATGCTCCAAGTCCGGTGCATGGACCAGATGACCAAGGGAAGACCGAAGAAGGCAGCACCCGCGCCGCCTGCTGGTACGGAAAGGGCCAATGCCAAGGGCACCAGCAGCCCGGAAAGGTGGTTCCTGCGGTCCACCAGTTCGGTCTCGTTCAACAGGAAGGCGACCTGTACAGCCATGACAGCGACCCAAAGCATCACGGCCAGACAGTAAGTCCACCCGGCGGCCTTGAAAGAACCGGCCAACCAGCGCATCAAGGGCATTCCTTGGCCAAGGTCAGGCGCGGCGGCCCACCAGTTCGGCAGGAATAGCGCTGGCACCAGCACCAACAAGAGCACCAGAACACCCGGTTGATTGCTTCGGAAAACGCGCGCGAGCATCTTTAAGGGG
>Ga0075163_10011379_pt1 | contig 11600 bp, 8 predicted proteins | sample JI1023141ADNA_FD_71478 | JGI IMG/M metagenome (GOLD analysis project Ga0075163, IMG submission 71478) | Wastewater effluent complex algal communities from Wisconsin, to seasonally profile nutrient transformation and Carbon sequestration -... | ecosystem: Engineered > WWTP > Effluent > Algae... | reverse complement strand
TATATCCCTTCTATTGACAGTACAGCAAACAGGGCCACTTCCCTTTCAAAAAGAAATGTTACCGATCTGCTTCGCAAAGATCTTGGATACCAGGGCCTGAGTTTCACAGATGCACTGGAAATGCAGGGTGTAAAAAAATTCTTTCCGGATGGAGCAGCTTCTGTTGAATCCATTATTGCAGGTAATGATATGCTTTGTTTACCTGGTGATGTGCCATTAGCCATTGCAAAAATAAAAGAAGCCATTACTGCCGGAAAAATAAGCTGGGCCGATATTGAAATGCATTGCAAAAAAGTATTGAAAGCAAAATATGATTATGGTCTTTCAAATCTAAAACCTATCAATACCGAAAATTTAACTGCAGACCTGAACAAAGATGTTAGCAGCATGCGCAGGCTGATAGCAGAAAATGCACTGACTGTTTTGAAAAAAACTGATGCTGTATTTTTTCCCTTGCCTGCCCAGATAGATTCAGTTAAAACAGGAGTTGTTTATGTAAGTATCGGCAACAACACCGATAATGCGCTTGCAAGGCGCCTGCGCAATGATTATAATGCCGATGTTGTTTATTTTAATTACCAACAGGATGGTTCAAAAACAGATGCCCTTGTTGCAGAACTGCAAAAGAAATACAAACAGGTAATTATTGGTGTACACGACTATAAACGTGTACCGGCCAATAATTTTGGCATCAGTGCTGCTGCCGTTAACCTGGTTACGCAGCTGCAGCAAAAAACAAAAGCCATCACATTTGTTTTTGGAAATCCCTATGCCATAAAGAACTGGTGCAATGCAAAGAACCTGGTTGCCTGCTATGAGGACGACAGCATCATTCAAAATACAGCAGTGGATCTGCTGCAGGGTAAAATTGCAGCCAAAGGGAAATTGCCTGTTACCGTTTGTGACCAGTATAAATATGGCAGTGGTTTAGCTTTTAATGCCCCAAATGCTCCTAAAACAGATAAAGGCGTACTGAATGTTGCCAGGCTTACTGCCATAGATGCCATTGCCGAAGATGCCATTGCCAAAGCTGCAGCACCTGGTGCGGTAGTACTGGTTGCAAAAGATGGTAAGATCGTTTACCACAAAGCTTATGGCAATTACACCTATGATAAAACAGAAGCTGTAAATACTGAATCTATTTTTGACATGGCTTCGGTTACCAAAGTTTGCGCCACCACCATTTCGGTAATGCGCTTATATGATGAAGGCAAACTCGATCTAAAAAAAAAGCTCGGTGATTACCTGCCTTGGGTAAAAGGAAGTAATAAAGAGAATTTAACCATTGAAAATGTGCTGTTGCACCAGGCTGGCCTGGTTGCATACATTCCTTTTTACAAAGAAACGATTGATTCTGCGGGCGTGCCAAAACCTCAGTTTTACAGATCTGTTAAAAACGACTCATTCAATATTCGTGTTGCAAAGAATTTGTACATGCGTAATGACTGGAGAGATACATTGTATAAACGCATTTTAGAAAGTCCGCTGGGCCGCACGGGTAAATATGTGTACAGCGATAATGATTTTATTTTTTTAGGTAAGATCGTTGAAGCCATCAGCGGATTGCCATTGAACGAATATGTTGAAGCAACTTTTTACCGCCCGATGGGGTTAACCACAGCTGGTTTCAGGCCACTGGAGAAGTACCCGACCAAAAGAATTATACCAACCGAAGAAGAAAAACAATTTCGCATGCAGTTATTGCGTGGCGATGTACATGACCCCGGCGCTGCCATGTTTGGGGAGGTGGCGGGCCACGCAGGTTTGTTCAGCAATGCCTACGACCTCGCCATGATCATGCAGATGCTTTTGAATGGAGGAACCATGAATGGAAAAAGATTTTTGCAGCAAGAAACCATCAACCTTTTTACAGCATACCACAGCAATACCAGCAGGCGTGGTTATGGTTTTGATAAACCTGAAAAAGATAACAGAACCCGTCCTGATCCTTACCCAAGTTTATCAGCATCGCCACAAACTTTTGGCCACACCGGCTATACTGGCACCTGCGTGTGGGCCGATCCAAAATATGACATGCTTTTTATTTTCCTCAGCAACCGTGTTAATCCTTATGGTGGCGAAAATACCAAACTACTTAAGATGAATGTGCGTACCAATATACAGGAGGCAATTTATAAGGCGATGGGACTGTAATAATTCTTATTTCATAACAGCAACTTTTGCGATTATCGGAAACTGCACCGGTCTCACAATATCCCCGCTTCCCCAAACATTTTTTAATTCAGCTATTATTTCATTCAAAGGATTAATTCCTTTAACTTTTTTATAATGATTGAGGGCACTCCAGGTATTCAGATAGCCAATCAATTGAGCAAGGTTCCATTCGCAATCAATCTGAAAAGAAGGTATAGGTAATTCTTTGTAAGGAAATGGCAGGCTTTGGTAATGATCATCTATAAATCTTCTTTCCTTATCCCAATATGCAGCAAGTATATTTGTATATAGAATCTTTATCAGCTTATCTATATCATCATTTATTTCTATCAACCCGTAACCGATCAATGCCAGTACGCCATTCGGTTTTAGTACACGTTCAACTTCTTTGTAAAAAACTTCGTGTTTAAACCAATGTGCTGCCTGGGCTGCACAAACCATATCAAAATACTGATCAGGAAAATCTGTTTTTTCTGCCGGACTAACGCTGTAGTGAATATTAGGCAAAGCAACTGCGTGCTTTAACTGTGCTTCGCTGATATCTGTTGCATACACTTCCTTATAAAATTTTGCCAGCAGTTTTGCAGCCTGTCCATTGCCGGTTCCGCAATCAAGTGCTCTATTGTGTTCAGTTGAAAGTGATGAGAGATATGTAAAAAATTCCTGCGGATATTCCGGGCGCCAGGTGGCATAATTGCCGGCTATTTCAGAGAAGTTATCTTTTGTACTCAAGTTGCCAATAGTTCATTGATTTGTTTTACCAGTTCACGGGTGCTGAAGGGTTTTGCAACATATAAGGCAGCTCCCAGTTTCAACCCTTTTTTTATATCTGATTCTTTTGTCTTGGCACTCATAAAGATAACCTTGGTATTTTTTAATGTAGCGCTGCTTTTAATGTACTTGCATATCTCATAACCATCCACATCCGGCATCATAATATCCAGCAAAACCAGGTGGGGTAATTGTTTATTCACCAGCTCCAATGCTTCCGTACCATTGCGAGCCACCATCACATCAAAGCCGTTCTTCTTCATTAAAAATTCGAGCGACATCAATATGTATGGATCATCGTCAACAACCAGTATTTTATAAGCCTTATTCATCGTATCAGCCATTTGGCAGTGTAAAGATAAACCGTGAACCTTTACCTTCGTCACTCTCTACCCATATTCTGCCCTGGTGCATATCAATTATTTTTTTGCAGATGGCAAGGCCAAGTCCGCTTCCATGTGGTTTTTTTAAGGTTTGATTTTTAGCCTGGAAAAATTTGTCGAATACCAGTTCCTGCAGCTCCGGCTGAATGCCCTGGCCATTGTCTTCCACCCAAACCTGCAGTTCATCATCGCTGCTATGCACCGATATCTTTATTTTCCCTGTAACGGCTTCAACAAATTTTATGGCGTTCGATAAGAGATTGTTCAGCACCTGCTGCAGCAGATCAGCATCACAACGTACCAGGAACATAGAATCCGGAATTTGTTGCTGAATAAGGATCTTTTTCTCATCAGCCAGCGGCTGTAGCGAATGAATGCTGTCTTTTATAAGTACATTCAACAATACCGGGTTAAGATTTAATTGCTGCCGCCCGCTTTCATAGCGTTCAAGGTTTAACACCTGGGTGATCAAATGGCTTAACCTTTCAGTTTCCCTGATAACATTACCCAAAAAAACCTGGCGTTGTTCTTCAGGCATGTCTGTGTTATCGTGCACAATCTCACTCATAGCACGGATGGATGTAATGGGTGTACGTAATTCATGTGTTACCGTGTACAAGAACTCATCCTTCAGCATATCCATTTCTTTCAGTTGCTCATTGGCAATGGTAAGTTGCTGTGTTGCCTTTTGCAGTTCCACCGATTTCTTTTTAAGCTCTTTGTTCAGTTCGATCATTTGTTGCGATTCCCTGAGAATATGGATCACTTCATCTATTTTCAGTTTTTCTGCTTTGGTAACACTACTTACCATTATATGTGCAGATGCAGAACCAATAACACCGGCCAGTATTTTTTCGGCAAATGTCACCAGGCGTGGATCAGCCTCTTTTCCCTCCAACGAGATCTTATTGCGCCTGGCATAAGTGATAATTATCTTTTCAGCCCTTTCATGTCCTAAAAAATTTGCAAGCAATGAGTTAAGCTCGGGAAGGTGCGCTGTTCCCTTCCACATGGCGTTGCTTTCGGTAGCTGCAGAGTAACGGAAGATATCTACAAAAATTTCCGCCTGGTACATTTCCTGTTCCGATTTTTTACTGTTAAGTGATACCGCAACAAAAGACGTTATATTGAATAACATGCTCCAGAAAAAACAATGCGTTACGGAATCCATGCCTTCCATGCCAAAAAGAGAAAGCGGTTTTAGCCATTCAATTCCAAAAAGGCCTTTCTCAACAATACTGATATCAATAATCCCTGAACTTGCCATGGATGGAATAACTGCCGTAAAAAACCAGGTAACAAACCCAATAGAAATCCCTGCCATAGCGCCTTTTTGTGAAGCATTCTTCCAATAGATACCTCCAATTACTGCCGGCGCAAATTGCGCTACTGCAGCAAAAGAAACCATGCCTATGGAAACCAGTGTAAAATGTTGCGCTACTAACTTATCATATAAAAAAGCTAAGGTAATAATGAGTAGTATGCTAAAGCGACGAATGTTTAAAATGGACCTGGTAAGCTGACCGTCTCCTTTTGGTTTGAATTTCTGGGCTGCCAGTAAAAGTGGGGTTGCGATATTGTTACTCATCATGGTACTGATGGCAATGGTCTCCACAATGATCATACTGGTAGCAGCAGAAAAGCCGCCAATGAACGTAAAGAAACTGAGAAAGCCGGCACCATAATGCATGGGTAACGCCAGCACATAGGTATCGGCACTAACACCGCTTTTCCCCAGCAACAGGCTGCCACCAAAAGCAATGGGCAATACAAAAAAAGTGATCAGCAACAGGTATAACGGAAAAACCCAGATGGCTTTTTTTAAATGATTTTCCTTTACATTTTCCACCACCGCAATTTGAAATTGGCGTGGAAGAAATACAATGGCAAGCATAGATAGCAGGATTAGTCCGGTCCAGGTTGTATAAGGCGTATCCTTACTGAACTGGAACAGTTTTTTCAGGGTATCGTTTTCCGCGGCTTTGGAAAAGATATCTCCAAAGCCGTTGAAAAGACCGTATGTAACAAACAATCCCACAGCAACAAATGCCACCAGTTTAATAATAGATTCAAATGCAATAGCAGCAACCAGTCCTTCATGTTTTTCGGATGCATCGATAGATCTTGTGCCAAATAAAATGATAAAAAATGCAAGCACACCTGAAATGTAGAAAGCATTATCGCCCAGAATATTTTTAAGGCCGGTTCCGCTTTCAGCTGTAGCCGTTAAAATGTTCATGCTGCCCGAAATAGCTTTTAGCTGTAATGCTATGTAAGGAATGATACCTACCATACACAATATGGTAACCACCACTGCAAGAGAGAAATTTTTTCCGTAGCGGATAGAGATCAGATCGGCAATGCTGTTGATGCGTTGTGTTTTGCAAATGCGTATGATCTTTCTTAACAAAGGCCAGAATAATGCAGCCATAATGGTGGGCCCGATATACACGGCCAGGAATTCTATTCCTTTGGTGGAAGCCTGTCCCACACTTCCGTAGTAAGTCCAGGCAGTGCAGTAAACTGCCAGCGACAATGCGTATACATACCCGTTGTTGATAATACTGCGCCCTTTTTTTAACCTGTACTCTGCGTAATAAGCCACGCCAAACAACATGCCCAGGTAAAATAAAGCGCTTAATATGGCAACTATATTATTACTCATCGGGCCTTTTTTGTTTGCCTTCTGCAATGCGGTACAAAACAACAATGGTAATGATCCAAACAATGAGGATATATAAAAACAAAACGGGAACACCTGCAAACATGGCTGCCCGGTTGGCTACTGAAATAAAAGGGAACGTAAATAAAACCAGCAGCAAAACACTGAACAAGGTTAACTTCTGCTGTTTGAGTTTGCTTTGCATATCGTTAAAATAAAAAGGATAACATAGTTTACCCAATTTAGGTAAACTATGTTATCCGGTCAAAAAAAGCGTTGCAATTAATAGTCTGTTATCTCTGCTGAACTCTCAGGAAGATGATCGTAAGCATCTTTAAAAGCATAGTAACCAAATATCAAGAGGCCTATACAAATTGGGATAAAGATGATCAGGATTATACTCCATTGAAGGGTGATATTAGCCTTGGTTGCTTCGGTCGCCTTGCCAATCTTTTCGGAAGCCTGCCAAAACAGGAAGCCTACAATTGCTGGTGACAAAGCCATCCAGATGATTCCCAAATATTTTTTTATTGCGTTCATATATTTATGTTTTAAAGTTATTGAAATTAATCCATCACATCTTCATCAATATGATTGCGTAAATAAATAGCACCAATCACAAAACAAAGCGCCGCAATACCTATCGGGTACCATAAGCCTGCCAACGGATCTCCTCCCGGCAGTTCTTTTGTTTTGGTAAACTCAACGATCAATGTACCCAGGAAAGGAACCAAGCCGCCAAACACGCCATTACCAATATGGTATGGTAACGACATGGAAGTGTACCGTATCTTGGTTGGGAATAATTCTACCAGGAAAGCTGCCATGGGTCCATATACCATGGTTACAAACAGAATTAAGATGAACACCCATCCAACCATTTTCCAAAAGGTATTGCTATCCAGTGATTTTTCAATAACCACGCCTGGTTTGGCAGATTTTTTTTCTGCTGCTATGTAAGTCACGCCTTCCGGCAGCGTAACTCCGGCTGCAGCTTTTGCTTTTACTGTCACAGTATCCATTCCTGCTGTACTATCCTTCTTTGCAATTATGTACGCAATGGATGCCGTGTTGCCTTTATAATCCTCAGTAAAATGCAGGGTATCTGTTTTGGTAAATGTATATACAGCACCATCAGTGTAAACCGAATCGTATTTTACACTTACAAATGCTTTCTTTTTATCCTTTGCATCAATGGAGGCTACAGCATCGGATTTTTTTGTTTTAGAAATATCTATCATTGATCTTTTTGCTGCCACATTGGTATAATCAAGAAAAGTCTGGTAAACAAACCTATAGGAAAAAACCGCCAGCAGCATACCGATCAACATGATCCATTTTCGTCCAACCTTATCACTCAATGCACCAAAAACCACAAAGAAAGGCGTTGCAAAAAGTATAGCAATCATTAGAATATTCCTCGAGTCAACAAAATTGACCTTGCAGATATTTTCTATGAACGTTTGTGCATAAAACTGGCCGGTGTACCAAACAACGCCCTGTCCCATTACAGCCCCAAACAAAGCCAGCAACACCATTTTAAAATTTGCCCGGTGTCCAAAACTCTCTTTCAGCGGGTTAACCGATATTTTACCTTCTGCTTTTACTTTGGCAAACATGGGCGACTCACTCATGCGCATACGAATGATGATGGAAACAATTACCAGCAAAAGCGAGATCCAAAAAGGATAACGCCATCCGCCCCACTCACCTGAAAATTGTTCAACACCCTGGCTATTGCGGATAAAGAGAATAATACCCAAAGCAAGAAACAGCCCAAGCGTTGCCGTGGTTTGTATCCAGCTTGTCCAGTAACCGCGTCTTTTTGCAGGTGCATGTTCGGCCACATAAGTTGCAGCACCGCCATACTCTCCACCCAATGCAAGGCCCTGTACCAGGCGCAATACCAACACTAAAATTGGTGCTGCCCAGCCAATTGTTTTAAAACCCGGCACCAAACCAATAGCAAAGGTAGATCCGCCCATTAAGATAAGCGTAAGTAAAAATGTGTACTTGCGGCCGATCAGATCACCCAGTCTTCCAAAGACCAATGCACCAAATGGCCTTACAATAAAGCCTGCAGCAAAAATCGCCAGAGTGCTTAACAGGGCTGATGTTCCGGAATCTTCGGGAAAGAACTGTTTGGAAATAATGGTGGCAAGCATGCCGAATATGTAGAAGTCGTACCACTCGATAAGTGTACCAACGGAGGAGGCTCCAATGATAAAGCCCATTCCTTTTTCCTGGTTTTGGTTATTGCTCATATTTATTGTTTTTGAATGAATTTAAAAATTGAATACTGTTGAAAATGTAAAGCGAACATTGGATATTTTATCCGTTGGTCCTGTTACCTTTCCATCAGATCCTCTTATTCCATATTTTGCCTGTGTAAATTCAAGTTCATTCCTAAAGCTCAGTTTTCCGCTAATAAAATCAAGCCTTGGCGATACCCGAAATAAATCCTTAACACCCCGGCCATTAATTCCAATTGCCCGGCCATATGCAGCAGTAGCCCCGGCTTTTGCACCGTTGTTAGCACTGTAGCCTATAAATAGGCCTGGTACAACTTTTTTTCCGGTTCCGTATACATCGATCCACGCAGCCGTGGTTTTTGCAGGTTTGTAAGTTTCTATTGATGTGGCTGATATTTTATACCCATAATAGCCACCCATCATAACCCATTGTGAAGTGTTTTGACCTAAAACAATCTGTGTTTTTACAGCAATTTTTTTTCCTGTAAATTTTGCATAAGCCATTGCAGTAAATCCCGAAACTGTTTCATTGCTGATTAACAGGTTAGGTGCAGTTCCATATTTCACATAGGGTTTTAATAAACTATAGTCAACCTGCGCACCAACCAGAATTCTGTCGGTTTTGTATTGAAAATGTGCGTTCAACTCAGGCAATGTAGCATTCATAGAAGCGGCATTTGTATTATCGGAACTGTTCACATTCGTAACAGCAAATTCCCTTGGTTTATACGCAGTAACAGATAAGCTTGCTTTGTCAGTGAATTTTGCAGTATACTTTATTTGACCAGCCCAGCCAAATGGTGCTATTGGTATTCCTGTATTAAAGTTAACCGTTCCGGGAAAACACTCTGGTATAAATAACGGATACCAGGTTTGCCCCAGCGTTAACGCCGATTTTTTCCAATCAAGTTTTACGTAGCCATGCCTTAATCTGAACAGGCCGATGTTTACATCTGCCTGCCCAAAAAAATCTCCTTCGATAACAGCCGAAGTTTTTGCTTTAAAAGCATCCGGACCAGTGACTTTTACTCCCAGGCGGCTTAAAATCCCAAGAATATTCAACTGGGATTTTTTGTTGTAATCTTTCCCATCACTTTGTATGTCTTTGTCCTTCGGGTACAGATCCAACTGACCTTCCCTAACAAAAACATTTTGCCTGGAGTCATAATTCATATCATTTCTGATAAACCCATACAAAGAAACAGATACAGCAGGAGAGGCGGGCTTCTCCTGCGAAAAACAAATGCTGGCCAGTATCAGGCCAGTAGTGGATAGCAGCAATCGTTTAAGCATAAAGAATAATTTGGAGTTAAAAAATAACACTGCCAAATTGATGCTTATATCTTTCCATGTCAAACGGAAAGTATATCTGCGCTAAGAATATATTTTTCAAAGAGCATTTTTCCTGAACCTTTCCCACTTTATCATCATAAATTTATCTCCCAATTCAGTTATCATACAACCCGAACTTTTTAGCGATTCTTTTTCTGCAAAAAAATCCAATAGCTCCTTGTGAGTGAGTACCTTATACGTTGGCCTGTATTCATAATTTTCAGGAGCGTTAATGTTGTATTTCTTTACCCAGTTCATAACCGAAACATGGCTGATGCCAAGGATGCGTTCAATTTCGCGATAAGTAACCCCTTCAATATACAGTTGCAATGCCTTGATAACATAATAAGGATCGATGCTTTTTCCTTCTTTTAAAACAGTAAAAGAAAATCTGCAGGACTTACAGCGAAAGCGCTGTCTTCCCTTGATAACTCCGCTTTTGATCAATTCTTCACTGTTACATTTTGGGCAGGCAATCTGTTTCATAAAATAAATTTAAGGCATCAGCTATACTTATTTAGCAAAACTATACCAATTTAGCAAAATATAATTCTTTCGCTTTTTATTGTTTCATACTTTTAGTCTGAAATTAAAACGATTGCTATGTCATATCCTTATCAGATCAAAAGTTTAGAACAGTATCACAGCGATTATAAAAAAAGTGTTGAAGATCCCGAGGGTTTCTGGGCATCGGTTGCTGATAATTTTCTGTGGAGAAAAAAATGGGACCGTGTACTGGATTGGAATTTTACAGAACCCAAAGTTGAATGGTTTTCGGGTGGCAAACTGAACATCACTGAAAACTGCATTGACAGGCATTTAAAAACAATGGCCGATAAACCCGCCATCATCTGGGAACCAAATAATCCCGAAGAAAGAGTGAGAGTGGTGACTTACGCACGCCTGCACAAAAGAGTTTGCCAGGTGGCACAAATGCTCATTAATAATGGTGTAAAAAAAGGCGATCGTGTTTGTATATATATGGGCATGGTGCCCGAGCTGGCTTATGCAGTGCTGGGTTGTGCAAGAATTGGCGCCATTCACAGCGTAATATTCGGTGGCTTTAGTGCGCAAAGTATTGCTGACAGGCTGTATGATGCACAGGCAGATTTTATCATTACCTGTGATGGGGCTTACCGCGGCGGAAAAGATATTCCGCTGAAAGCCGTGATCGACGATGCGTTGATCGGCAACAGAACCATAAAAAAAGTAATTGTTTATACCAGAACAAGAACTCCTGTGTCTATGATCAAAGGAAGGGATGTTTGGTGGGAAGATGAAATGGAACATGCAGAATCGCAGATAGAAAAAGATGGAGTGGTTTCTTTTCCTGCGGAAGAAATGGATGCCGAAGATCCATTGTTCATTTTATATACCAGCGGCAGCACCGGAAAACCGAAAGGAGTTGTACACACTTGCGCTGGTTATATGGTATGGACCAATTACACTTTTGTAAACGTGTTTCAATACAAACCAGGCGATATACATTTTTGTACAGCCGATATTGGCTGGGTAACCGGGCACAGTTATATTGTGTACGGCCCATTGAGTGCAGGCGCTACTTCAATGATGTTTGAAGGCATTCCTACATGGCCCGATGCCGGACGCTTTTGGGATATTGTAGAGCGGCATAAAGTAAACTGCATTTATACCGCACCTACCGCCATACGCAGTTTAATGAGTTACGGTACCGATCCAATTAAAGGAAAAGATCTTTCTTCATTAAAAGTGCTGGGCACGGTGGGCGAACCAATCAATGAAGAGGCCTGGCATTGGTACGATGAAAATATCGGTAAGGGCAAATGCCCAATTATAGATACCTGGTGGCAAACAGAAACCGGTGCCTGTCTGATCAGCAACCTCGCAGGTGTCACGCCATCAAAACCAAGCTGGGCTACACTTCCCATGCCGGGTGTGCAGCCTATTTTGGTTGATGAGCAGGGAAATGAAATAACAGAAAAGGATGAAAACGGTATCATGAAAGGCAATCTTTGTATTAAAGCGCCATGGCCCGGTATTTTAAGA
>Ga0075163_10011378_pt1 | contig 11600 bp, 9 predicted proteins | sample JI1023141ADNA_FD_71478 | JGI IMG/M metagenome (GOLD analysis project Ga0075163, IMG submission 71478) | Wastewater effluent complex algal communities from Wisconsin, to seasonally profile nutrient transformation and Carbon sequestration -... | ecosystem: Engineered > WWTP > Effluent > Algae... | reverse complement strand
GGCCAGATCGCCCGCGAGGTGCGCGAGCTGGGTGCCGCTCTGATCGTTCCGGGAGCGTCCCTGCGCACCGTCATCGAAACCGTCGAGAGTGAGATCGAGAAGCGAGGCGGCAAGCCCGCTTTCCCCGCCCAGACCTCGATCAACGAAGTCGCCGCGCACGACTGTCCCACCCCGGACGACGACCGACGGTATCAGGAGGGTGACCTCGCCAAACTCGACATCGGCGTCCACATCGATGGATGGGTGGTCGACACCGCGACCACGGTGAACGTGGGCGGAACCGGCAACGGACGCATGGTCGAGGCGGCGCGACAGGCTCTCTCCGCCGCGGTGCAGACGGTGAAACCCGGCCTTCCGGTGCGGGAGGTAAGCGCCGCCATCGAGCGCGCGATCACGAGCGCCGGCTTCACTCCTCTCGAGAATCTCTGCGGCCATGGCGTCGGCCATTACATCGTGCACGCCCCTCCCGCCATCACGAACACCGTGCGCGCGGCCGAGGGCCGGCTGCCCATGCGCGGTGTGATCGCGATCGAGCCTTTCGCCACCGACGGACATGGCCGGACGGGTCCACGCGGCGCCTCTGAGGTCTTCAGGTTGTTGCCCGAAGCGAAGGATCGCCTGAAGGATCATGGGGTGGAATCGGCCTTCGCTCAGGCGCTCCTGTCGTGGCGCGGCTTGCCCATCGCGCGCCGGTACTTCCGCGAGTTCGGCGACGACTACGTGGCCGATGCCTTCAAGCGGCTCGAGAAGGCGCGCCTGCTGCATTCGTATCCGCCGCTCGTGGCTCTTTCGGGTCGGCCGGTGGCCCAGGCCGAACATTCGGTGTATCTCGGCCCCGAGGGCGTCATCCAATTGACGTAGCTGAGGACCCGCTATGGCCGGAGTGACAAACGAGCGTCAGCGACTTTGCTCGCGCGTAGCCTGCCCTTGGGGCATGGGGGGAGTCCGCGAAGCGGAGTAATCTGGCCTTCGCTCGGACACTTGCGCATGACTCCAAAAACACGACTGGCGTACTCGACCGGCGGCGCGGAGACGCCCGCGCCCAAAGCTCTCGCGGCCGAGATGGAGCGTAAGACAAAAGGGGCGCGGATCCGTCTCGAAAAGAGGGCCTCGGGCCGGGTCGTCACCGTGATCGCCGAGATCCCCGGTCGACCCCAGGACATCGAGGCTCTCGCCAAGTTGCTCAAAACCCGCTGCGGCACCGGGGGGTCGGTGAAAGACCTCGACATTGAACTCCAGGGTGACCGACGCGATGCTGTCCAGTCCGTTCTCCGCGAGAAGCGGATTCCCCACAAACTCGCGGGCGGCTAGCAACCGGGCGCGCGGTTGATAACCTCTGCGGCCATGACCTCAATCGATCGAAATCCCTTCCGCCAGGGCCTGCTCGAAGGCCGCACCCTCCTGATCACCGGCGGAGGCACCGGACTCGGGCGCTCCATGGCTCTCAAGTGCGCGGGGCTCGGGGCGAAGATCGCGGTGGTGGGCCGGCGTGAAGAACCGCTGAAGACGACAGTGGGCGACATCGAGAGAGCGGGCGGGCAGGCCGCGTTCGCGCCGTGCGACGTGCGGGACTCGGGCTCGGTGCGAAGCGCGCTGGACGCGCTCGAAGAGACGCTTGGCCCCATCAACTCCCTCATCAACAATGCCGCGGGAAATTTCCTCTGCGCATCCGAAGACCTGTCGGACAACGCGTTCGACGCGGTGGTGAAGATCGTGCTCTACGGCACGTTCAACTGCACACGCGAAGTGGGCCGGAGGCTCATCGAACGCAAGGCCGAGGGGCACGTCATCTCCATCGTGACCACTTACGCGGAAAGCGGTTCCGCGTTCGTTCTGCCCTCCGCCTCGGCCAAGGCCGGCGTGCTGGCCATGATGCGGTCTCTCGCCGTCGAGTGGGCCACCTACGGCATCCGGCTCAATGCCATCGCTCCCGGGCCGTTCCGGACCGACGGCGCCTTCTCGCGCCTGATGGTTGGTGAACTCGAGAAACAGGCGATCCGGCGCATTCCTTCAAGACGCTTTGGCGAGCACGATGAACTCACGAACCTGGTGGCCTACATCCTCTCCGACGCGAGCCCTTACCAGACCGGCGATTGCGTCACCATCGACGGGGCCGAGGAGCTGCTTTCGGGCCAGCAGTTCGCGGGCTTCGCCCATATCGATCGCGCCACGGCGAAAGAAATGATGAGCGCGGTGAAGCCGAAGAAGTAGCGACCCTTGGGGGCCTACTGGAAGATCTGGAAGCTGCCGAGCAGGAACCAGAGCACGATGAACACCACCACGGTTCCGACACAGCCGCAGCCCGACTTCTTGGCGCCCCATCCGGCCACCACACCACGCAGAATTTTGCTCACCGTCGTTCCTCCTTCAGAAGAGACCACCCGGTAAAGAGCAGTATCCGTGCCACCCGCACCGCGTTGGCCGAGGCCCCCGGAACAGGGCCTTAGGGCTTGCCATCCCCGTCGTGCTCGGGAATCGATTGTAGAAACGAAGGCGGTGCGGGCCCTTGGTCTCAGCGAGTCGTCGTGGCGGCCCGAGCGGCGAACAGTTGCAGCGGGCTCGGGGGAGCGGCCAAGCTCACCAGGAGGCGGCCAAAGGTCGAGGCGGGGTCGACATGGGTGATGTCGTGAGCGTCGAGCAGGGCCTGGATCCAGGCCGACGAAGCGCCCTCGTTGCTCGATCGCCCGAGGTAGAGGTACTCGGCGACGAGCAGGCACCCCACTGAGAGGCTCAGCTCCTCCACCACCGGACGCCGACCGGATCCCAGATTCTCAAGGGCCGCGCGCAGCACCTGATACGCGGGTCCGAAGTAGGGCTCTGAATCGATGTCCAGTGCCTGTCGACGCGCCTCACCGAAGCGGAAGCCGTGGAATGAGCCACCAACGCCATGCACATGCAGAAGTAGCCGGACCAGCCGCAACCGCAGGCGCATACCCGCACCGGTGAGGAGGCCCCTCGAGGCCCACGGAACGGAGGACGCGAAGAAGAATCCACGGAAGAGCAGGCGTGCCAGAGCCGGACTCGAAGGGGTGGGGTCGGCCGGCTTTGAGACCGCGAACTCGCCGGTCAGGGTCACGTACTCCTCGAACTTCTCGGGGCTCAGCTTGACCACGCGGTGACGCGTCCAATCTTCGAGGAGGAGGGCCATCCGCCCGACATTCCTTCGCAGGGAGAACGATGGCTGGTGCAGATCGAGGATGCGCCGCAGGGTCCAGCGCATGTTCTCGAGAAGCTCGGGGTCGAGGGGGACGCCGCGGATCCACTCGAGGGGCACATCGGCGGGCGAACTCGCCTTCTTCCAGCGCGCGGCCAGCGAACCGATCTCCGACCGCTGGTCGTCGATGGGCCGGCCCTCGTTGCGAAGCACGGTCGGGCAACCGAGGTTCATGCTCACCTTCGTGTCCCCATTCACGGGGTCGAAGGAATAGGGAAACATCTGGCAGGAGAGGGGCTTCGCCGTGCCGCCCAGATGCTCGTGGATGCGGCAGCGGTTCTCGTCCGAAAGAAAACCGCAGACCCCATCGGGTCGCTTCCGGATCCGCAGAAGGCCGCCCGCGAGGTATTCGAAGACGGGGCCACTCGTCCCCACCGCCTCGCCCGGCGCCTCCTGGAACCACTGCGAGACTTTCGCGGCCTCAAGGCGCTCCGTTTCCGCTGGCGTCGCAACGATGTCGAACGAGCGCCGACAGCACTGTCCGCACCCTTTGCAGGTGAAGTTCTGTTCGGAGTCGAGAACCAGGCTCATCGGTGGGTCAAGGCTAATCGGGTCGACCGCTTATTGACGTGACGCGGGGATGTTCCTTAAACTAGCCGTTCACCCTCGCACGCTGGGAGATCGTCCAACGGTAGGACATGCGGCTCTGAACCGTAGAATCGGGGTTCGAATCCCTGTCTCCCAGCCAGCGTTCGAGGGCGGAGCCCTCGAACCGCTGGCAGGTAGACAGGGCGTCGGCGCCTTACTTCGTGCGGCGTCGAATCCTCGCATCGCCACCACCAGCCGGCCCCCAACGGCCGAGCCCTCGAACCGCTGGCAGGGAGACAGGGCGTCGGCGCCTTACTTCGTGCGGCGTCGAATCTCCCATCGTCCACCACCAGCCGGCCCCCAACGGCGGAGCCCTCGAACTGCTGGCAGGTAGACAGGGGCGGCGGCAGGTAGACATGACGTCGGCGGCGCGGCTGGCGTGGCCCGACTCTACGGGTACCCCTACACTCCCTGGCGGCAGTTGCAGTTCCGGCAGCCGTGCTCGGCGCAGGTGCCGCAGGATTCAATGACCCTCTTCTTCAAGGCCTCTCGGGCGCGGTGGACCCGGACCGAGGCGTTGCTCGCGGAGAGGCCGTGCTGTTCCGCGAAGGCCTTGACCGGGGTGCCGTTCATCTCGATGACCCGCAGCGCCTCCGCGTACTCGGGCTTGAGCGAATCGGCCAGGCGGGCCACGCAGCCGCAAATCTCCGCTTCCATCTCACGGTCGGGTGAGGCCTGGCCTTCGAGTTCGCGCGCGAAGGCGCCGAGGGCCCGGTTCGCCGTGCCCTGGCGCCGAAAGCGGTCGATCGCGGCATTGCGCAACGTCCGATAGAACCAGGGGATGACACCCTCATCGACGGGCGCCTGATCGGGCCGGTGGATCAGCTTGATGAAGGCGTCCTGCAGGATGTCCTCGGCGAGGGCCCGGTCTCCCACCCGGCGCTCCAGAAAACCGAGGAAGGCCCGGTGATTGTCCAGCAAGGTGGCAAGGGGTGCTGCGGCATCTTCGGCAGCGAAGGGGTCCATCCAGAAAAGTATAAGAGTGAGGCGGAACACAAAAAGCTGGAACAGGCGTCCGTCCACGAAACGAATTGGCGCCACGAACCGTATCTTCCGGGGTGCCTAAGCTCAAAAAGACTCTCCTCGCCCTGACCGGCCTCTTTGCCCTTGCCACCACAGGCTTTGCCGGTTTCGTATTCCTCGCCCGACCCCTGAGCCGTCCGCCACAGGTGATCAGCGCAGCCCCCACCGCTGACCGACTGGCCCGGGGCGAATATCTCGCCTACACCACGGGCTGCGTCGACTGCCACTCGGAGCGAGACTTCGCCCGCTACGCTGGCCCGCCCAAGGCCCCGCTCGGCGCGAATGGTCACTGCTTCGACAAAGGCGTCGGCGTTCCGGGCGTGGTCTGCCCGCCGAACCTGACCTCCGACAAGGAAACAGGCCTCGGATCGTGGACGGACGGAGAGATTCTGCGCGCCATGCGCGAGGGGGTTTCCCGCGACGGGCGGCCGCTCTTCCCCTTGATGCCGTACGGCGACCTGAAGAACCTCTCAGACGAGGACGCTCTGTCGATCGTGGCTTATCTGCGCACTCTGCCCGCCGTGACTTACAAGGCGCCCGCCCCGAAACTCGACTTCCCCCTCCCCATCGTGATCCGTTTCATTCCCGCGCCGCTCGAGGGTCCGGTTTCCGCGCCGGCCAGAACCGACACCGCCGCCTACGGGCGATACCTCACCTCGACGATGGGCTGCACGTTCTGCCACACCACCGCAGACGCACAGATGGCGCCCATCCCGGGGCGCGAGTTCGCGGGGGACAACGAGTTTCAGGGCCCCTGGGGAGTGGTCCGCTCGGCGAACCTCAGCCCGCACGAGACGGGCCTCGGCGAGAGGAGCAAGGAGAACTTCATCGGCCTCTTCCGCGCCTTCGGCAATGTTGAGGGCGAACTTCCGAAGGGTTCGCAGAACACCGTGATGCCCTGGGCGGTGTACAACAAGTTGACCGACGAGGATCTGGGAATCGTCTACGACTACCTCAAGATGCAAAAGCCGGTGGCCCACAGCGTGGATAAGTTCCCGAAGACGCCGCGCACTTGAGGGCTCTCGTCGGGCGCTGATCGGCGGGACTCCAGGGTCTCACGGGAAGATATTGCCCGACCCCACCACGCGCCACACCGGATCGGTGGCGGTGAAGGGCTCAAAGACGCCGGTGCCCAGCTTCAACATCCCGTTCATGAACCACACTGAAAAGATGCCGGTAGGTGTGGGGTTGTGCCAGAGGAAATCGGCGAAACCGTCGTTGTTGAAATCCGTTCGGGTCGAGACCAGGGTGTAGGCAGGCGATGTGGCCTGCCGGTCCGGGAAGGTGATGGTGTTCGTGACCTGCGCCCCAGTCAGGATCCATGCCGTGATAACACCAGTGGCCGAGTCGTAGAGCAACGGATCCTCCTGGCCGTCCTGGTTCGTGTCGTCCGAATTCACGATCCGGAGGGTTCCCGCACCCGGCAGGTTCGTGGTGAGGTCGTAGTGTGACAACTTCACGGCATCGTCGTGCAGCGCAATCCGTACCACCCCGGTCGCGGGGTTGTAGTAGACGATATCCGTGGTCTCATCGCCATTCGCATCGAATGACGTCGCGATCTGCCAGGGCGGACCCATGGTGTAGGGAAGGAACTGATAGCCCCCGAGATTGTCGCCATCGATGTACCAGAAGAGCAGGCGGCCATCGTCGACGTTGTGCCAGAGATAGTCGAGTTGGCCGTCTCGGTCAAAATCCGCCACCGCGCCCACCGTCCAGCCAGGGTCGGTCGCCCAGGGGGTCACCCAGTTGAACTTGTCCAGGGTGTTGCCGTTCTTCATGTGCCAGCGGTAGAGCCGATTGGTCGCGAAGTTGTGGAACATCAGACGCGAACGGTCGGTGACGCTGTCCGAGTCGAGGATTGTTCCCGTGGCCTGGCCGACATCGATCAGGGCGCCCGGGCTCGGGTTCGTCAGGCTCACCTGGAAACTCTCGCTGCCTTCGGCAACCCTGTCGCCCACAACCTGAACGGTGATTGCCTTCCGGGTCTCCCCCGCACTGAAAGACAAGGTTCCACCGGTGGCCAGATAGTCAGCGGGAGCCACGGCGGTCGCGTCGACGGTCGACCAGTCCACCACGACCGTGGAATCCGTGCCTTGGCTCAAGCGGACGTCAAAGAGGATCGGCCTTGTCCCGGTGTTGCCTTCCTCGACGGTCCTTGACCTGATCGAGACCAGGATGGGCGGCACCGCGAAGCCGAGCAACCTTGCGTTGGCCAGGGTTGCGCCCGGCGTGTACATCGAGGTATCGACGACCAGAGGATAGGTCGGAGGAACGTCGCTGGTGTAGGAGAGCGTCCCGTTGTGTCGATACGTCACGATCCCTGATTCCACGGCCACGCGGAACCGATCCCCGGTGGCGTAGGGCATGGGCCCAGTCTTCGCCACCCCGGACTCGAACAGCTGGAACGCACCGTTGCCGGTCAGGTAGACCGCCCACTCGAGATCCGGAAACCCCTGGTTCACATCGCCCCGGCCCAGGCCCAACATCCGGTAGGACGTGGTTTCGGTCGCATCGAACTCCACATAACCATCCCCGGCGCTCAGCACGGGCACGGAAATCGCCCCGGCGTTCCACAAGGGGGGCCCCGACCCGCGGACGAGGGAAGTTCCGTTCACGCTCACTCCTGCAAGGCGGGTCCAAAGGAACGTGGTCGGCAAATCGTCGTTGAGGATCGTTCCGGTTGCGAATCCATCGTCCAGCACGGCGTTCGTGACCCCGGAGATGCCTATCCCGACGCTCTCGTCGGCCTCGGCGTCGCCGTCGCCGTTCACAGTCACGGTGAGCGTCTTCGCCACATCCCCGGGGATAAACGTGACGGTTCCCGCGGTCGACAGGTAGTCGATGGGAGCCATGGCCGTGCCGTCGGCGGATGCCCACGATACGACAATGGGCAGGTCGCTCGGGTGCGACAGATTCACCGTGAAGGTGAGGTTGCGCGGACCGCTGCCGCCCTCGACCACGCTTGCCTCGCCGATCGAAACGCCGGGTGGCACCAAGGCGGGAACCGCGAGGAGATAGGCGTCGGTATACCCGTAGGCATAGCCGCTCGTTCCCTGCAGGTTGTAGGTGCTCGAATAGAGGAGCCGGCTGCCGTCACGACTTACCGTCGCCCGCGGCTGGTATTCATAGGCGCTGGTCTGGCGGCTCCGGTGATGTGCCAGCCGCCGAACCTCCGAACCGTCGAGTTTCAACCGGAGAATCTCGTTCGTGTACACCCTCCACGATGCGCCTGTGGCCGGGGGATCGGTGGGATCGTAGGTTTCCAGGAATACCCAGCCGTCGCCGTCGCCCGCGGTGATATGCACCGCAAGACTCCAGTCAAGCGGGAGCAGGCAGGTCTGATGAGCGTTCGATAGCTTGATCTTGACGATGCCGTTCTGACAGTTCGGGATCGGCAGAGGATCGTTCGAGTTCGTCCAGATCAGAACGTCGTCGAGGTTAGCGTCCCTTGTCAGGTGCATATGGCCAATGGCATGGGTGAGTTGACGCTGAAATCTCATGTTCTGATCGAAGAGTTCGACGCCGGTGAAGCGGGTCGTCCCGCGGGCGAGCCATCCAAGGGCCACGCTGTTGTCGGAAGCGAGGTAAAGCTGATTGAAGGAGTGGCCGAATGTGTCGAGGACCGCCCCCTTCGTGTCGGTGCTGATCTGGTACACGAAGACATAGCGATTGACCAGGCCGCCCGGTTCGTCTCCCGCGAACACGAAGTGATCGCCGTCCAGACTGATCTCCGACTCGCCGCGACCGCGGATCGCCGAATACTCGCTGAAGGTTCGGATGATTGAAGAGGTCCCAGCGGAGACATCGAGCTTCATCAAACGGTTGGCGGTCACGTAGAAGAGGGCGTCGGCATCCGTCCGCGACCAGCGTGGCTCGGTAGCGGCGTTCACCGCGAAAGGAAGATCTCGAACATAGGCGCCGTCGCCGTCATAGAGCCCGAAGTAACTCTGATGCTGAAGGATCAGCCAGCTGTTGTCGCTGTTGAAGGGAGACGCTGTCGGATACTCCGTGCCGACCCAGAGCAGGTTGCCGGAGCCCGCCTGGTTGGGCGTGTTCACGGCATCGGACAGCCGCTTGATGGCGACGCCGAAGGCGGGGTCGGTATAGCTGTGGCCAAGGGGCGGAGGGACGAAGGTGTCGTACAGAACGGGCAGACGAACGGTGTCCCCGGTCGCGAAAGCGCTTGAAGCCACCAGGGCGAAGATCACGGCCGGGAGCACCCGACGCGAAAGAACGCGGATCATCACCTTCATCGTTCCCGCTCACTCTTCGAAGCTCGCCCGAGGATCGCAAACGTGTCCACCCAGATCCAGGCTCCGCTCGAACTCGGCCCGCGGCGGCCGGCGGGCCTCATCGTGAGGGTGTGGGGGCCATCCTGAAGGCCTTCGATCCCATAGATTTCGGCCTGCGCACGAGCGGGGTTCGAGTATGTGTCGACCGTATCCCGAAGCGTTCCGTCCACGAATACCTCGGCGATTCCGGACCACTCGTCTCGGTATCCGAAGATCCGGACTCCCGTTCCCGTGAACGCGATGTCGACTCGGGCAGCGCTCTCCATCGAGAGTCGGGCACTGTGCCCGCGGTGCGCGGGAAGCCGGTTGATCGACCATGATCCGATCCACGTGACCGAAGGATCCTCCTCGTCGATGAACCGCGCGGTTTCGCCACGCGGCGCGCGGAATTCAGAGGCGTTCTGCGCGGATCCCGCGTGAATACCCGCGGGCGATCTGGCGAGGCGGGGCGGCCGCGCTTCGGAGGAATGGGCCGACGAGAAGGGAACCGGTCCCGATACCACAAACGCATCTACCCAAACCCACGAACCAGACGATTCGGATCCGTGGGTTCCCCTGGCCTCAATCGTCAGAGTGTGACTCCCCTCGCTCAGACCGCTCACGGCGTACAGGGGCGCCTGGGGGCGAGCCGGGGCCGCGTAGGTGTCCACGGTTGCCTGGAACACGCCGTCAAGAAACACATCGGCGAGCCCGCACCACTCGTCGCGATAGCCCACCCAGGTCACGGACACTCCGGAGAAGGCGAAGACCGCGCGCGCTCCCGCATCCATGGTGAGGATCGCAGTTCCAGCGCTGTTTGCGGAGAGGGAGTTCGTCGACCACGATCCGGTGCGGGTCACGGCTGGACCGGTCTCTTCAAAACGCTGGAGGGCGTCCCCCCCCGGACGGGCGCCGGCTTCCCGAGCCAGGGCAAGGCCGCAGCTAAGCACGATCCCCGCAAGAGGGTGGTTCATGCCCCAGGCCCGAGCGGACTTCCCTGAGCACCCGAACTTCATGTGGCGTCTCTCCGAACATCGCGGATGAGCACGCGACCGCTCAAGGGGTGCAACGGGCGCTCACCTCCGAAAACAGGATGGCCGTGAGAACAAGACCTGGGCACCAAGGCGGATCGGATCTTCGACATCGTTGCGGGGGACAAGAGTTCCTCCTTCAGGCCGTTCGGGGAGGCCGCTGGGTACGCGGATCCCAACCCTGCCAATAGCAATATGTCGGCCACGCCGAAACACTCGAAGCGCCCTGGGCCACAAGGCCCGCGGTTCTCGGGAGGGGCACGGACTCAACCAGTTTCAGAAGAGCAGGCGCGCTTGGGCCTGAGGGACGGCGCGGTCCCGGCGGTTTCTACAATGTGGGCGCTTTCGCCTGGTCGGGAGCGGGTCCCAGGACCGATAATGCAGGACATGACGAGGGCTCTTCGAGAACTCGTCAACCAACAAGGAGAAACACCATGAACACCGTCGCGCTCTTCCTGAGCCTCGCCCTCATCCCCTCGCAGGAAACCGGGGCCGGCGCGAAACCGCCCCAAGGGGGGGCGAAAGCCGCGTCCGACGAACACCAGCACCAGGTCAACGAGAACGGCGACAAGGCCATGGGCTTCTCACACCAGAAGACCACTCACCACTTCATCCTTCAGACCCAGGGCGGAGCCATCCAGGTCGACGCCAAATCGAAGGCCGACAAAGAGAGCCGCGATCAGATTCAGAACCACCTCGGGCACATCGCCAGGATGTTCGCGGACGGAGATTTCAACACCCCGATGCTGGTGCACAGCGTCATGCCCCCCGGAACCGCCACCATGACGAAGCTGAAGGCCGACATCAAGTACACGTACGAGGCTTCGGCCACCGGGGGACGGGTGGTGATCTCCACCAGCAACAAGGAGGCGCTCGCCGCCATCCACGAGTTCCTCCGCTTCCAGATCAAGGATCACGCAACCGGCGATCCTCTTTCCGTGCGGTAGGAGTACCTTTCGGCGCCTCGCCGGTCGGGCGCCTTCGGCAAGTAAAATGCCGGAATGAAGAAGGATTCTTTCGGTTCCCGGGCCAAACTGCAGACTCAGGGCGGCAGCTATTCGATGTATCGGCTGGACGCGCTCAAGAAGGCCGGGGTGGCCCCGAACCTCGAGACCCTTCCGTTTTCGATCCGGGTGGTTCTCGAAGCCATTCTGCGTTCCGTCGACGGCGAACTGGTCCACGAAGCGGATGTGAAGAACCTCGCCGCCTGGAACGCCAAGGCGCCGAAGGATGTCGAGGTTCCCTTCATGCCCGCCCGCGTCATCCTCCAGGACTTCACCGGGGTGCCCGCGGTGGTCGACCTGGCCTCGATGCGCGCGGCGGTGAAGCGTCTCGGCCACGACCCGCGCAAGGTGAATCCGCTGGTGCCCGTGGATCTCGTGGTCGATCACTCGGTCCAGGTCGACGCTTACGGAACGAAGGATGCCCTCGCCCAGAACTCGAAGCTCGAGTTCGAGCGCAACAACGAGCGTT
>Ga0075163_10011377_pt1 | contig 11602 bp, 8 predicted proteins | sample JI1023141ADNA_FD_71478 | JGI IMG/M metagenome (GOLD analysis project Ga0075163, IMG submission 71478) | Wastewater effluent complex algal communities from Wisconsin, to seasonally profile nutrient transformation and Carbon sequestration -... | ecosystem: Engineered > WWTP > Effluent > Algae... | reverse complement strand
TGGTACGACCTGACCAGCCAGGCCTTTGCCGTCTTCCTGCCCGTGAAGAGCGTGGGCGTGATGGGCGACGGTCGCACCTACGACTATGTGGTGGCCTTGCGAGCCGTGCAAACCAGCGACTTCATGACGGCCGACTGGGCCGAACTGCCCTATGCGCTGCTGAAGAAGGTCAGCAGCCGCATCATCAACGAGGTCCGCGGCATCAACCGTGTGGCCTATGACGTCAGCAGCAAGCCGCCCGCGACGATTGAGTGGGAATAGCCTTCTGAAACGCCATAGAAAAGGCCGCCCTTGGGCGGCCTCTTGGTTGCAGCAACCTGAATATCAGGCTTGCTGCTTGCGGCGGCGGCTCAAACCAATGCCCACCAGGCCCAGCCCCACCAAAGCCAAGCCAGCAGGCTCCGGAACGCTCGTGTCGAAACGGACTGCGTCCAGGAAGTTGCCCACCGAACCCAGCGGGTTCACGGCGGTGAACGACAGGCGAATGTTGTTGCCGGAGGTGATGAAACCGCGGTCTGCGTAGGCACCCCACGCCGACGTGCCGTCCGAAACGGTACGGGTCACCAGCACGGTGTCGTCGGCGGTTCCGAACATGTTGTCGGTGCCCAGGTCGGTGGCCGTGAAGCGCATGGTGTCGACGCCAGTGCGGCCGCGGTGGGCAAATGCGTAGCCGACCGATTGCCCCGCCACCGAGCCGACGTCTTGGTAGATGGTGGAGGCGACGTTGGAGTTCAGTTCGACGAACTGATTGCCTTCGTAGGCAGCCACGCCGCTGAACGGCTGCACCCAGACTTCAATATTGGCGCCGGTGGGAGACGCCGACCAACCGGGGATGCTGGCCACGGGGTACCAATTGTTGGCCGCGAGGACAGGGCTCTCGAACCCGCCGTTCGTCAGTGCGGCTTGGGAGGCCGTGGCAAAAAGCAGGGTGGCGGCGCTGGCGATGAGGCGAATGTTCATTTCGTGGCGTCTAACGGATTGAAGATGGTTGATCTAAGCAATTTCCGAGCCACGCATCTAAAGCGTTGATTCTTATGGGCGGGCAGCCACTCAAGCCTAGCAATTGTCAAGGCAGCCGACACCCGCTCAACGGCTCAAAGCGCCTTCAGAAGCGCCGACACTTGTTCCTGGCCCGCGAAGCGGCTGCCCAGCAGCGACAGCATCTCCAGGTGCTTGCGGGCCTCGGCCTTGTCGCCTCGCTCCAGCAGCAACTGAGCCAGCCGCCATCTCAGCATGGGCTCTTTGTTGTCCAGTTCGACGGCGCGCTTCTGCACCTCAAGCGCCCGGTCCAACTGGCTCTCCGCCTGCAGCGCGGTGGACAGCGTGTCCAGAAATCCCGGGCGTTCCGGCAGCAGGGCCAGCGCCTGCTCGGCCATCGCCACGGCCCCAGGTTTGCCCTGCTTGGCCAACAGCCACGCGATGTTGTTCATGGCCGCTGCATGGCGTGGGCGGACCACCAACACCTCGCGGTATCGCACCTCGGCCGTGGCCCAGTCTTTGGAATTGGCCGCCGCTTCGCCAAGGTAGAAAAGGAACTGCGCATCTTTGGCGTGCCCGCGGAGCCACTCCTGCTGCCACTTGTTGGCCTCGGCCTCGCCCGCCGACTTGCGCAGGCTGATGTGCCGGTTGATCGCCAGCTCGCTGCTGCTCTCGCGCCGCAGGGCTTCGCCATACGCGTTGGCAGCTGCTTGCCACTGTCCGGCCTTTGCCGCCAGTTCGCCTTCGAGCGCAAACCCGAACGCGTCGCCTGGTGCTCGCTTCTGCGCGGCACGAGCGATGGCCAGCGCCTCTTCGGCCTTGCCCTCGATGGTGGCCAGCACCGCTTGCCATTGAACGGCCGATGGGTCGCCGGGGGCGATCGCCAGTGCGCGTTGGATGGCGGCCTTGGCCAGAGCCACCTCCTTGTTGGCGGCGTGCGCCTCGGCCAGCCCGGACAGGAATCGCACCTGCCGTGGCTGCATCACTGTCAGCTTCTTGTAGGTGGTGACTGCAGCCTGCAGGTCGCCGGACGCGAGTTGGGTGCGCCCCAGGGCATCCATGACCTCGCCGCTGTCCGGCAACGCCGTGACCGCTTCTCTGGCTGCGGCCTGGGCCTGCTGCAGGCTGCCCTGGCGAAGCAGGGTGTCAACCAGGGCCACGTGCAGGCGTGGCTGTGTCGGGTCGCTCTTGATGGCGGCTCGCCGGAGGTCGAGCACCACCGCGTCCGGGCTCCCGCTGCGCGCGGCCAAGTCTGCAAGCGCCGCGCGCGGACGGGCGTCTTTGGGGTAGCTCTTGGCCCAGGCTTCCAGCCGCTGCCTGGCCGCGCTGCCGTCCCCGCGGCGTTCCTCGAGCCCCGCCAACCCCTCCGCTGCTGCAAAGAGGGACGGCGACTTGGCCAGTGCGGCCTCGAAGGCCCGGCGCGCCTCGGCTTCGTTGCCCATGTTGACCAGAATGCGGCCACGCACCACCAGCGGCATGGCGCTGCCCGGGTCCTTGCGGATCAGGGTGTCGGCCGCCTGCAACGCGCCCGCGGAGTCCCTGGCCCTCAGCTTCGCACTGATCAGTGCCATGTCCACAGCAGTGCCGGCGTCGGCCTTGGCCAGGCTTTCGAGATCGGCCATGGCCCCGGCTTCGCCGCGTGCAAGGCGCACCAGCGCCACCGCGCTTTGCGGTGAGGCGTCCTTTGGCGAGGCCTGGGCGGCCCGCCTGAACGACTCCTCGGCCAGTCGGACGTCACCGGCCAGCAGTTGGGCCTGGCCCAGCAGCATCAGGCTGGTGGTGTCGACGGCAGCGTCCGCCAGCAGCGGCTGCAGCGACGCCAGCGCCTTGTCGGGTTGGTCCATGCGCAGGTAGTTGCGCGCCAGCAGTTGACGCGCCGGCAGCAGTCGCGGCTGCAACTTCAAAGCCTTGGTCAGCATGTCTTCTGCGACCACGTGCCGCTGCAGCTGAAACTCAGCGGCACCGGCCAACAACAGTGCGCGGAGCTGGTTGGGTTGGGTGGACAGCACGCGGTTGGCTGTTTCGGCGCAAGCCGCATAGCGCTGTTCGGCGCAAGCCACCTGCGCCTGCAACAGCAGCGTGCCCACGAGGTGGGGCGCCGCCTTGGTGAGTTGGTCCAGTTCCTGGTGTGCTTCCTCTGCGCGACCCTGCTGCATCAGAACGCCCACCAGGGCCGTGGCCACGGGAATCGAATCGGGCCGCGCCGCCCGCATGGCCTTGAGCGCGGCCAGCGCGCCCGCGGCGTCGGACTTGAGGCCGAGCAGGACCTCGCTCTTCAACAACGCGGCGGCATCCAGTTTGGGATTTCTTGCCAGCACGGCGTCCAGCCGGGACAAGGCGTCATCTGCTTGCCCTTCTGAAGCCGCGATGCGTGCCAGCATGAGCTGAGCCTGCGGGTGGTCGGGTTGGGCACGCAGTGCCCGTTCGGCCATCTCCCGACCTTCGGACAATTCGCCCTCTGCCGCGTGCGCTTCCGACAGGATGGCAGCCAGGGCCGCTGCCGCGGCGGCGTCCTTCAACTGGACCGTCTTGTACGTGGCCAGGGCCTGGGACATGTTGCCCTTGTCGACCAGGGCCCGCGCGATGTCAGGCACCGCCTCTTCGTCGGCGATGCCGCCTTCTTGCGCACGCCTGAGCTCGATCAGGGCGCCAGCCGCGTCGCCCTTCATCAACAGTGCGCGGCCCAACAGCAGGCGCGCACGTCCCGATTGCGGGCTCTGTTCCAGCGCCGCCTTGAGGTGGATGGTGGCGGCTGTCGGGTCGCGCTTGTCGAGTTGCGCTTGCGCTGCCGCGAGCTGTTCGCCTTCGGACCGGCTGCTGCAGGCCATCAGGCAGGCAGTGGCGGCGGCAATTGCAAGGACTCGAATCGTCTGGTTCATGGGCCTCGGCGGTTCTCGGCCGCCCGGATTGCCCGGCGACCTGGGTGGCGGATGCTGCTCCACAATCCTGCCCATGGGGAACACAGCGGGCGGGACTTCTACCATTCTGCGCGACATAGGGCGCATGACCCTCAAGCGGGGCGTCAGCTTGGGCGGGCTGTCCGACAGGGAGCGGCAGGACATGCTTGCGCTCGCTTGGGTGCTGCTGCCAGCGGTTCGCATGACCGAGCGCGAAGCCAACGCAGCGCTGAAGGCGGCGTTGGCGGATTCCTTGGCCTGTCTGTCGACCGACCATGTGGAGTTGAGGCGCTGGCTCGTTGACGGTGCCTGGTTGGGGCGCGATGGCTACGGCCGCGTCTACGAGCGGACCCCGATCGAGACCTTGCAGGACGCGGCGCGAGAGCGCATTGCTGCACTTCAGGCCTTGCCCGATGTGGTTGCGTGGGTGGCGCGGCTCCGGCAAGACCACGAGGTCGGGCGTACCCTGCGGCGCGCCCAGTGGCAGGCACAGGCGGGTGAGCCATCGACATGAGCGCCGCTGACACCCCCGGCATGCGCCTGGCCCTGGACCAGGCACACAACGCGCTGCTGGTCGGCGAGGTGCCTGTGGGCGCGGTCATCATCCGCCACACGGCAGCCGGCCCGCAGGTGGTGGCCACCGGCTACAACCGGCCCATCACCACCCACGACCCCACGGCCCACGCCGAGATCGTGGCCTTGCGCCACGCCGCCACGCTGCTGGAAAACTACCGCCTGCCCGACTGCGAGCTCTACGTGACCCTGGAGCCCTGCGCCATGTGCGCCATGGCGTTGATGCACGCGCGCTTCAAGCGCGTGGTGTTCGGCGCCTTCGACCCCAAGACCGGCGCCGCCGGCTCGGTGGTGGACCTCTTCGCGGAAGGCCGCCTCAACCACCACACCGAAGTGACCGGCGGCGTGATGGCCGACACCTGCGGCGAGCTGCTGCGCGAGTTCTTTGCCGAACGCCGCCGTGCGCAGAAAGCCGAACGCGCGGCCGAACGCGCCGCCGCTGTGCCGCCTGCCAGCGAAGACACCATCCCGACCGGCGACGCCCTCGAAATTCCCAACCCGGACCTGCTTGCGCCATGACCAGCCTGACCCTGTTCTCCCCCTCTGGCGTGGTGCCTGCCACACCGCCGCTGCGCCTGGCGCTCAAGCGGCTGCGCGCCCTGGGCTTTGACGCCCGCCTGGATGAATCCGCGCTGGCGCGCCACCAGCGCTTTGGCGGCAGCGACGAGCAGCGGCTGGCTGCCATCCACCGCGTGGCGGCCGAGGCGCCGTCCATCGCCATGACCACGCGTGGCGGCTATGGCCTCACGCGGCTGTTGGGCGGCATCCGCTGGAAGGCGCTGGCCAAGGCCGTGGACCAAGGCACGCGCTGGGTGGGCTACAGCGACTTCACGGCCCTGCAGCTGGGCTTGCTGGCACACACCGGCGCCAGCAGCTGGGCCGGGCCGGCGTCGCTGGACGATTTCAGCCGCAGCGAAGAGAACGGCGGCGTGGACGAGGTCACCCGCGACTGCTTCGTCGAGGCCATGAATGGCGAACTGGAGGCTGTCGGCTTCCGCACCGAGCCCGGCTTTGACGGCCTGGGCGTGCAGGGCACGCTGTGGGGCGGCAACCTGAGCATGGTGGCGTCGTTGCTGGGCACACCGCACCTGCCGCAGCTCAAGGGCGGGGTCTTGTTCCTGGAAGACGTCAACGAGCACCCGTACCGCGTCGAACGCACGTTGCTGCAACTGCTGCAGGCGGGTGTGTTGGGGCAGCAGAAGGCGGTGGTGCTGGGTGCGGTGAGCGCCTGGAAGCCGTCGCCGCTGGACCGCGGCTACAACCTCAAGGCCATGGTGGCCCACCTGCGCAGCATGACCAAAGTGCCGGTGCTGACCGGCCTGCCTTTCGGGCATGTGCACCCAAAGGTGATGCTGCCGGTGGGCCGCAAGGTGCAACTGCTGGTGCAGGGCCGCGACACCCTGATCGGCTGGTAGCCCGGCAAACCCTGGGCCGGGCGCGGGCGCTGGCCGCCTAGAATCTGTTCAACCGCCTTCGGGGCAGCTGTGGCCACAAGCCACGTCTGACCGGAAGGCGTGATTTTTTAGGATGCGGCCCAGGACACCCCGGGGCTGCGGGTTTGGAAGGTGGAGGCCGCATGCGCGGACCGATTTCTCTGCGGGCTGGTCTGGCGGCAATGGCGGCGTTGCTGCTGGCTGCATGCAACAACAACCCCTGGCCCGAGGGCTCGGCTGCCAGCAACACCCTCTACACCGCGGTGCAGGACAGCTCTCCGCGCCACCTGGACCCCACGGCTTCGTACTGGAACAACGAGACCGCCTACACCTACCAGATCTACGAGCCGCCCTACGGCTACCACTACCTGAAGCGGCCCTTCCAGCTGGTGCCCAAGACAGCGGCTGCCGTGGCCAAGCCGCGCTACCTGGGCAAGAACGGGCAGCCCCTGCCCGAAGACGCCTCGTCGGACCAGGTGGCCGAGAGCGTCTACGACGTGCCCATCAGGCCGGGCACCTTGTTCCAGCCGCACCCGGCGTTTGCAAAAGACGGGCAGGGCCAGTACCGCTACCACGCCATGAAGCCGGGCGACCTGGGCGAGCGCCGCACGCCGCTGGACTTCGAGCACCAGGGCACGCGCGAACTGGTGGCGGAGGACTTCGTATACGCGCTCAAGCGCCAGGCCACCACGCGCATCACCACGCCCATCTTCAGCACCTTCGCGGAATACGTGGTGGGCCTGCGCGAGTACGGCGCGCTCATCAAGAAGGAAGACGCCAAGCTGCGCCAGGGCCTGGACCCGGCCAGCCAGGACAAGCCCTTCCTGGACTTCCGCCAGTGGCCGCTGGCAGGCGCCAGTGCGCCCGAGAAACACTTGCTGCGCATCCGCATCAAGGGCAAGTACCCGCAGTGGAGCTACTGGATGCAGATGACGTTCATGGCGCCAGTGCCCTGGGAGGCCGACGCCTTCTACGCCCAGCCCGGCATGGCCGAACGCGGCATCAGCCTGGACGTGTGGCCGGTGGGCACGGGGCCGTTCATGATGGCGGAGTTCGTCAAGGACCGCCGCCACAAGCTGGTGCGCAACCCGAACTACCGCGGCGACACCTACCCCTGCGAAGGCATGCCCGGCGACCGGCAAGCCGGCCTGCTGGACGACTGCGGCAAGAAGATGCCCTTTGTGGACGCCATCGTCAGCACCGTGGAACGCGAGGCCGTGCCGCAGCGCGGCAAGTTCCGCCAGGGCTTCTATGACGTGGAGGTCTTCGAGCGCACCGACACCGGCATGGACTACGTCGTGGCCATGAAGGACAGCGAAGACGTGCGCCGCGAGTACCTGGACAAGGGCTTCCGGCTGAAGCAAGGCTCGGACGTCAACAGCTATTTCATCGCCTTCAACATGCTGGACCCCGTGGTGGGTGACGGGCCTGACGGCGAACTGAGTGCCGAAGCCAAGGCGCGCAACCGCAAGCTGCGCCAGGCGCTGAGCATCGCCATCGACTGGGAGGAGTACTCCAAGGTCTTCCCCAAGAAAGCCGGCGAAACGGCCATGGGGCCGTTGCCGCTGGGCATCTACGGCAGCCGCGAAGGCACGGCAGAAGGCCTGAACCCGGTGACACACATGTGGAAGGACGGCAAGGCCGTTCGCCGCAGCCTTGAAGAAGCCAAGAAGCTGCTGGCCGAAGCCGGTTACCCCAACGGCCGCGACGCCAAGACGGGCAAGCCGCTGGTCGTCAACTACGACTTCTACGCGCCGCCCACGCCGGAACGCAAACCCGAGATCGACTGGGTGGTGCGCCAATTCGCCAAGCTGGACATCCAGCTGGAAGTGCGCGCCACCGACAACAACCAGTTCCAGGACAAGGTGCGCAAGGGCAAGTACCAGGTGTTCTGGCTGGGCTGGAACGCCGACTACCCAGACGCCGAGAACTTCCTATTCCTGCTGTACGGCCCCACGGGCAAGACCAAGTTCGACGGCGAGAACACCGCCAACTACGCCAGCGCCGAATACGACCGCCTGTACCAGCAGATGAAGACACTGGAAGACGGCCCGGAAAAGCAGAAGCTGATCGACGACATGGTGCGCATCGTGCGCAACGACGCACCCTGGACCATGGGCTTCTTCCCGTATTCCAGCGCCGCGGCCCAACACTGGGTCTACAACTACAAGCCCGCCATCCTGGTACGCGACCACGGCCGCTACCTGCGCCTGGACGTCAAGGAACGCCTGGCAGCCCATGCCTCCTGGAACAAGCCCGTGTGTTGGCCCTTGTTCCTGATGCTGGCGGTGGCCGCCGCGCTGGTGCTGGTCGCCCGCAACCACTTCCGCAAGAAGGAGCGCACCAACGCGCGCGGTGAAGTGCTGGCTTCTGCGGAGGGCGACTGACATGCTGAACTTCATCCTCCGCCGCTTCGGCTACGGCCTGCTCATCCTGCTGGGTGTGAACCTGGCCACCTTCGTCCTCTTCTTCACCGTCAACACGCCCGACGACATGGCGCGCCTGAACCTGGGTGGCAAGCGCATCACCCAGGAAGCGGTGGAAAAGTGGAAGGTGGAGCGCGGCTACGACAAACCGCTGTACTTCAACCCCAGCAAGCAGGGCACGGAACAACTCACCGAGACCATCTTCTGGGACCGCAGCGTGTCGCTGTTTGCCTTGAAGTTCGGCCGTGCCGACAGCGAAAGCGCCGGCGACATCGGCCATGAAGTGGCGCAGCGCATGGGCGTGAGTCTGCAGATGGCGCTGCCGCTGTTCGTGCTGCAGGTCATCGCCAGCACCGCTTTCGCGCTGCTGCTGGTGATGTTCCGCAATTCGCGGCTGGACTTCTGGGGCGTGGTCAGCTGCGTGCTGATGCTGTCCATCAGCAGCCTTTTCTACATCATCGTGGGCCAGTACCTGTTCTCGCGCGTGCTGAAGCTGGCGCCCATCTCAGGCTTCGCGCCAGGCCTGGACGCGGTGAAGTTCCTGGCGCTGCCGGTGTTGCTGAGCCTGGTGGCGCGGCTGGGCGGCGAGGCGCGCCTGTACCGCGCCATGTTCCTGGAAGAGATCGGCAAGGACTACGTGCGCACCGCGCGCGCCAAGGGCCTGTCGGAGCGTGTGGTGATGTTCCGCCACGTGCTGCGCAACGCGCTCATCCCCATCATCACCAGCGCCGGCAGCTACCTGCCGTATGTCTTCCTGGGCAGCCTGGTGTTCGAGAGCTTCTTCGGCCTGCCTGGCCTGGGCGCCTACGTGATCGAGGCCATCACCAAGCAGGACTTTGCCGTGGTGCGCACCATGGTGTTCGTGGGCTCGCTGCTGTACATCGCCACCTACGCGCTCATCGACGTGGCCTACACCTGGGTGGACCCGCGCGTCCGGCTGGCCTGAAGGGAGCAGAAGAAGACCATGCCCAAATTCGTCCTGCTCTGGACCGATGTGTCCATCTGGCTGCTCATCGCGGCCATCGTCGCCTACGGCGCCAGCGTGTTGCGCAAGCCCGAACTGGCCGCCAAGTGGGGCCGCGTGTTCCGCGACGCGGCGGCGCTGTCGTCCAGCATCGTGCTGGTGTTGTGCCTGTTGGTGACGCTGGCCGACAGCATCCACTTCCGCGCGCTGCTGCCACCGGCCGAAGGCGTGAAGAACGCGGCGCCGGCCTATGACTCGCGCACGCGCTCGCTGCTGGACGTGGTGCTGGCCGACCTGGTGACTTCGCGTGAGTCCACCTATTCGCGGCCGTTGTCCTACCTGGGCTTCACCAAGGAGTCGCTGCTGGTAGATGGCCAGGTGCAGCGCGTGGCGCCGCGCCTGCAGTTCGGCGGCGTGCACCTGAAGAACCCGGCCAGTGATTGGGCGGGTGACGTGGCCTTGAAAGCGCTGTTAGGCCTGGCCCAAGGCGCCGTGGTGGGTGTGCTGTTGTGCGCCTTGCTGATCGGCCTGCTGGCACGCGCCCGCAAGGCCGGCTTTGGCGACACCTTCCGCCGCGTGCACATGGCCGACAGCCAGGTGCCCTGGCATGTGGCCATGTGGACGCTGGTGCTGCTGAGCCTGCTGGTGGGCGTGTCGGCGGAACTGTCCGGCCCCTACCACCTGCTGGGCACGGACCTCACCGGCAACGACGTGCTGTACCAGTCGCTGAAGAGCATTCGCACGGCCTTTGTCATCGGCACGCTGGCCACTGTGGCCACGCTGCCGCTGGCCGTGGTGCTGGGTGTGCTGGCAGGTTACTTCAAGGGCTGGGTGGACGAGCTCATCCAGTACATCTACACCGTGCTGTCGTCGGTGCCCAACGTGCTGCTCATCGCCGCCTGCGTGCTGATGGTGCAGGTCTTCCTGGACAAGAACCCGGACCTGTTCGAAACCGGCGCCGAGCGCGCCGACCTGAAGCTCTTCCTGCTGTGCGCGGTGCTGGGCCTGACCGGCTGGGCGAGCCTGGCCCGGCTGCTGCGCGGCGAGACCATGAAACTGCGTGAACTGGAGTACGTGCAGGCTGCCACCGCGTTCGGTGTGGGGCATGCGCGCATCATGGCGCGGCACATCTTCCCCAATGTGGCGCACCTGATGCTGATCGTCACGGTGCTGGAGTTCAGTTCGCTGATTCTCTACGAGGCCGTGCTGTCCTACGTGGGCGTGGGCGTGGACCCGTCCATGAACAGCTTCGGCGGCATGATCAACCTGGCACGCAACGAGATGAGCCGCGACCCCGTGGTGTGGTGGAGCTTCGCGTCGGCCTTCGCCTTCATGGTGGGCGTGGTGCTGGCCGCCAACCTGTTTGCCGATGGTGTGCGCGACGCCTTCGACCCGCGTGCGCGGGTCTTCCGCAGCCGTCGCAAGCTGACCATGAAGAAGGCGGCCTGACATGCTGAACATCCAGGACCTGCAGGTCGAACTGGAAGGCGACGCCGGCCTGGTGCGCGCCATTGACGGCATGCGCTTGAGCATCCAGCGCGGCGAGACCTTCGCGCTGGTGGGCGAAAGCGGCTGCGGCAAGAGCATGACGGCGCTGGCGCTGATGCGGCTGCTGCCCGAAAACGGCTACGTGGCGGCGGGCGATGTGCACATCGGCCAGGGCGCCGACGCCGTGGATGTGCTGGCGCTGCCCGAGGCTCAGATGCGCACCGTGCGGGGCGGCCGCATCGCCATGATCTTCCAGGAACCGGCCACCAGCCTGAACCCGGTCATGAAGGTGGGCCAGCAGATCGTGGAAGCGATCGAAGCCCACACCCCGCTGCGCGGCCAGGCTGCGCGCGCCAAGGCCGTCGAATGGCTGCAGCGAGTGGGCATCCCCGAGCCCGAGCGCCGCATCGACGACTACCCCTTCCGCATGAGCGGCGGCCAGAAGCAGCGCGTGATGATCGCGCTGGCGCTGGCGGCCGAGCCGGACTTCCTGATCGCCGACGAGCCCACCACCGCGCTGGACGTGACCATCCAGGCGCAGATCCTGGGCCTGCTGCGCGAATTGCAGCAGGAACGGCGCATGGGCCTGCTGCTGATCACGCACGACCTGGCCGTGGTGTCGGGCATGGCGCACCGCGTGGCGCTCATGTACGCCGGCCAGGTCATCGAAGTCGCCAGTGCCGAGGACTTTTTCAGCGCCCCGCGCCACCCTTACGCCAAGGCGCTGCTGCGCGCGCTGCCGGGCGGCGACCGCCGGGCGGGGCCGCTGGAGGCCATTGCCGGCACGGTGCCAGCCCTGAACCAGCGCTTCAGCGGTTGCCGCTTTGCACCGCGCTGCACCCA
>Ga0075163_10011376_pt1 | contig 11602 bp, 7 predicted proteins | sample JI1023141ADNA_FD_71478 | JGI IMG/M metagenome (GOLD analysis project Ga0075163, IMG submission 71478) | Wastewater effluent complex algal communities from Wisconsin, to seasonally profile nutrient transformation and Carbon sequestration -... | ecosystem: Engineered > WWTP > Effluent > Algae... | reverse complement strand
GGCCAGATCACGGCGCCGGTGAACAACTTCCGCTTCAACGAGTCGCCGATCACCATGCTCAAAAACGCCGACGCGCTGACCGCTCGCACCTCGCGCGCCACCGACTCGGGCATGGTGCTGCGCGTGCCCGCCCTGCGCACGCACGACTTCCTTCTCGCCTCTGTCTCGGACGCCGTTTAATCCAGCTGCAACTACACGGAAACGCTCTGTCGCGACGTAGGGATTTATCCTCTGGTCGCGACAGAGGTGCTGCTGCGCGCCGCTAAGTCCCTGAATCGCTTGGAGGGAATTGGCAGCCGCGTGCTGCGATTGTGGACGCCGATGCCAGCGCCATTTTACGATATCAACAGGCCTACACTGGCCGGCTGGGGAGTCCACGATGAGATATGCAGTGCTCGGATACGCAGCGGTGGCGCTCTGCTGCGCCATCGGTTGCAACAACACCACGCTTGGCGGCGGCGACAATCTCGACGGTGGACCCGAGCCGGATCTGACGCCGGTCGGCGTGCTCAATGTCGAGCCGAGCCCGCTTCAGACGATCACGGTTGCGGCTGGCCAGATGACGCCGAACGTGGTCTACACGGCGACCTGGGACGGTCAGCCGATCGCGGTGAACTGGAGCCTGGATCGCGGCGACATCGGCAGCATTCCTGCCGGACCCGCTGAGACCGAGACCTTTGTTCCGCGCGGCACCACCGGTGGCATCGTGACCATTCGCGCTGCGGCCAACGGCCAGCAGGTGCGGCGTCAGGTGCAGGTGCTGCTGACCGCGCAGCAGAACGGCGCCAACCCCGCTGCTCCCGGTGAGGCGGCGCAGATCCCGGCCAGCGTTGCCGACCTGACCGCGGGCGGCGGCGTCGGCGGCGTTGGCGGCGAAGGTCTTGGCCCGGCAGTGACCAATGCCGCGGTGCTGAGCGCGCTCAAGAGCCCCACCTCCACCGCAGCGGCGGCGGGTCTGACGATGCTCTATCCGTACGACGCGACCGTGTTTCCGCGCGGAATTCTGGCGCCGCTGCTCATGTGGCGCTGGCCGACCAACGACGTGGACGCGGTGCAGATCGAGCTCAGCACCACCAGCGGCTCGTTCAAGTGGACCGGCACCTTCGGGCGCCCCGCGATCCTGGCGACCACCGGCGGCAAGTTCATCCGCCACCCGATCCCGCAGGACGTGTGGAAGATGGCCACCGACACCGCCGGCGGCCTGACCCCGGAAGGCAACCCCGACAAGCTGACCATCAAGGTCACGATCGCCAAGGGCACCACCGGCTATGGCCCCATGACCCAGACCTGGACCGTCGCTCCGGGCCGCCTCGCCGGCATCATCTACTATCAGTCATACGGCACGCTGCTCGCCAAGAACCTGGGCGGCGCAGTGGGCGGCGACAAGATGTTCGGCGGCGCAGTGCTGTCGATCCACGTTGGCGACACCGGTCCCAAGCTCACCGCGGGCGCCAACGGCGCCGAGGCGCAGTGCCGCACCTGCCACTCGGTGGCGGCCAACGGCTCGAGCCTGGTGGTCCAGCACGGTGACAAGTATGGCGTCAGCTCGGCGTACACGCTGACCCCGACCGGCGCGACCGAGACCACCATGACCAACGGCACGCAGTTCCCCGCCATCTACCCCGACGGCTCCATGGCGCTCACTGCGGCCGGCACCCTGCTGCCGCTGCCCGGCGGCGGCAACGCGCTGTCGGTCAGCGGGCTGAGCACGGTCTCGGCCAATCTCGGCACGCCATCGTTTTCGCCCAACGGCTCGCTGGTGGCGTTCAACCCGATGGACAACCTGATTCCCAACGCGACGCGCAAGCTGGTGGTCATGTCGTTCAACTCGACCAACCGCACCTTCTCGAATCCGATCACGGTCGTGGATGATTCAAGCAACGGCGCGGCCGAGGTGCGGCCCGGCTGGCCGGCGGTCTTCCCCGATGGTCAGTCGGTGGTCTTCCACCACCAGAGCGCCGCCGGATACGATGGCAACGGTATGGGCCAGATGGCCACCCGCAAGGGCGCCAAGGCGCAGATTGCCTGGACCAACATCACGGACTCCACCAAGGTCACGCCGCTCAACCAGCTGAACGGCAAGGATGCCAGCGGCAACGTGTATCTGCCCAAGCTGACCACGGCGGTCACGCTGTCCTGCGATGCCGACGGCCAGGCGGTCGGCGCCATGGACAATGACCACGGCGATGACGTCAACCTGAACTACGAGCCGACCGTGAACCCGGTCGCCACCGGCGGCTATGTCTGGGTCGTGTTCACCAGCCGTCGCATGTACGGAAACCTGGCGACCATTCCGCCATACTGTAGCGATCCGCGCGGCGTGGATCTGGTCCAGAACATCACCACCAAGAAGCTGTGGGTGGCCGCCATCGACGTCGCCGCCAAGCCGGGCAGCGACGCCAGCCACCCGAGCTTCTACCTGCCCGCGCAGGAGCTCCTGGCCGGCAACTCGCGCGGCTTCTGGACGCTCGATCCGTGCAAGGCCAACGGCGCTTCGTGTGAGTCGGGCGATCAGTGCTGCAACGGCTTCTGCCAGCCCAACGCCACCACCGGCGCGCTCGAGTGTTCGAGCGGCTCGTCAAATCAGTGCTCGGCCGTCCAGGAGCGCTGCACCACCGTGGCCGACTGCTGCGATAGCAGCAACCTCTGCATCAACAACTTCTGCACCCAGCACACCATCGGCTAAGACGGCCGCTCTCAATCTTCAGGCGTCGCTCTGCGATGCTCTTCGATCTCGCGCTGCAGGGCAGCCAGGCCCATCCTGGCCGCCCTGGCCTCGGCCTGCATCAAGCGCCAGCGCCGCATGGGACCGGTGAGCACGCGCGCGTGCTCGAACATCGCCATCGCCTCTTCCCAGGGCTCGTGCAGCTGCCCTGCCCGCAGCGCCGCTTCGCCCAGCAGCACTTCGGCGCGGGCCAAGCGGCCCTGAAGGCGCGCTTCGATGCCGCGCAGGAGCAGCCAGGCCGGCTCGGCGCAGGGAAAGATGCGCGCGCACTTTTTCAGGTGCTTGAGCGCCTGCGCCGACTCTGCTTTGAGCGTGCTCGCCGCGGGTACGCCGGGCAGATATCTGCGGTTCGTCTTCTGATGCTCCCACAGGCGCAGCAGCACCAGCGCCGTGCCCACGTGCCCATCCATGCCGCGCGCATAGGAATAGGTGTCGCTGCCCGCCGCGGCCAGCTTGAGCGCGGCGGTCGCGACCTGATGCGCTTCGGCCAGCCGCCCCGCCGCCAGCAGCACCTGCATGCGCACACCCAGCGCCACATAGCGCAAGAGCGCCGCGGCCTTTTCCGCCAGCGGCATGCCCAGCGGTCCATCGAGCTTCTCCAGCACTGCGCCGGGATCTCTTCCCAGGCGCAGCTCGCACAGGCAGACCTCTGCGGTGCCAAATCCGCTGGCCGGCGGCTCGGCGGTCAGCGCCACCGGAACGCCGCGCGCAAACCAGCTGGCCGCCTCCTGATAGCGGCCGAGCATCAGGTACGCTTCGGCCAGCTGAAACTTCGCGCGATGGCGCCACAGCCCCGAGCCAGCGCCCGCGGCCATGGCGGCGGCGGCGTGCAGGAAGGGCAGGGCCTCTTCCATGCGGCCCAGCAGCGACAGCGAGATCCCATAGATGATCTTGTTTGACAGGATGGGCAGAAACTCGCCCTGACCTTCGGCCATGGCCAGCGCCTCTTCGAGATCGCGCAGGCCGATCTTGTGCAGGCCGACCATGACCAGCAGGAGGCCGACATTGCGCCGCACCATTGAAGATCCGCCCGAGGGCTTGCAGCGCTGGCCGATGTTGTCGGCGGCAAAGGCGGTGTGCACAACGCCGCCCTGGCTGCCGGCCCACTGGTAGATGGTCATCAGGTTGTCAGCGGCCACCAGCGCAGCCTGGCAGCCCGCCCGCCGCTCGGGATCCGTGATCGGAACCGGCGGCACGTAGCGACCCCAGATGTGCGAGAGGATGGCGGCGGGTGTGCCGCTGCCAAAGCGCGGCGCGGCAAAGCCTGCGTACTTCCAGGTCTCTTCGGTCCATTTGCGCGCCAGATCGTGGCGGCTCAGGCTGTACCACGCCTGCGCCATCATGCGGCACCACTTGGCGCGCTGCGAGTCCACCAGCAGCTGCCCGCGCGCCTGTTCGTCAAAGCGCAGCGCCGCGGTCAGGTACTCGACGCAGGCCTGATTCGCATAGGCGTCCAGCGCCTGCACCGCCGCCTTGCCGTTGTACTCCGCGGCCTCTTTGGGCGCTTCGGCCATGCTGTAGTGGTGGGCCAGCAGCGCGTAATCCGAAGACAGATCGGCCGCATGGCGGCTTTCAAGGTAGCGGGCGGTGGCGTGGTGCAGCGAGCGCCGATCCGCGAACGGCACCAGCGAATAGGTGCTCTCCTGGATGAGCGCGTGGCGAAAGTACCAGACGTCTTCCTGCCCCTCTTCTTTGGCAATGAATGCGCCGGCGATGAGCGCGCTCAGCGCGCTGTCCAGAAGCTCCACCACCGTCGCGATGGGATGAATGGCCAGCAGCGCTGCGCGCTCGAAGCTGCGGCCCACGATTGCCGCCACCTTGAGCGTGGCCTGCGCTGCGACGCTCAGGCGATCGATGCGGCTGGTGATCACGCCCGCAACCGTGGTGGGCAGCGAAGAGGCCGCGAGGTTTTCCACCACCACGCTGCCGGCCTCGATGCTCACGAGCTCGGCCTCGACGGCAGAGAGCGCCATCTCTTCGGTGAAGAAGGGATTTCCTTCGGCGCGCTGGTGGATGAACCTGGCGAAGCTCGCAGGAATCGCAGCGACGCCCAGCCGGCGGCAGATCAGCGCCTCGCTCTCGGACGGGGAGAGTCCGCACAGCGTGTGCGTGGTGCGCCGCTCGCCGGTTGTGAGCGCTGCCAGCTCGGGGGGCGGAACGGCGATGGGGCGGCATGTGCCCAGCAGAAAGAGCGGGGCGCTGTCGGCAGCTCGGCGAAGCAGCGTCCAGCTGGGCAGATCGGCCCAGTGCAGATCCTCGACCACCACCGCGCACGGCGCCCGCCGGCAGTGCGCCTGCATCAGGGCGACAAAGAGGTCGCCGAGCCGCTCTGCGCGCACCTCGATGAGGATCTGGCCGGTGGCCGCGGTCTCGGGAAAGTCGAGCGCGAGGATGGAGTTCAAAAGCGGCGCCATCCAGGCGAGCTCCGAAGCGTCGCTCTCCAGGCGCTGCTCGGCGCGGCGGCGCGCTTCGGCGGCAGGCACACCGGGGCCCAGACCCAGCAGCCCCTGGAGCACGCCGCGGATTGCGAAATAGGGTGTGCGCGACTCCACCGCATCGGCGCGTCCGAACAGCACGCTGACGCCGCGGTCGCGCGCCAGATCGCGGAAGCGATGGACCAGCGTGGTCTTGCCCATGCCGGCCTCCGCAGACAGGATGAGCACGCTGCCGGCGGCGTCGCGGGCTGCGCCGTCGCTGGCTGCCCCATCTGGTCCAGCGCCTGCTGCGCTGCTGGCGGCGTTCACCAGTGCGTCCAATCGCTGCGCCAGCATCCCGATCTCGGGCTGCCGGCCGATGGTGTGGGCCTGATCGGCCACCTTGACATCGCGGCGTCCGCGCGGCCGCGCCACGCCCACCGGCTCCGCGAAGCCCTTGAGCCGCAGCGGCGGCAGCTCATCGAACTCCATGTTGCGCTCGGCCAGGCGCCGGGTGCGCTCACAGCAGATGAGACCGCCCAGACCGTCGTCCGTAGCCTGCTGCATCAGGCGCGCAGCCAGCACCATCGTGGAGCCAAAGACGTCGTAGCCAAGCCGCCGCGCCGCGCCGCTCTCGCCCAGATAGGCGGGACCGCTGGCCACGCCGATCTGCACCTTGACGCCGCTGGCTGCGACCGTGGCGGCGATGGCCAGCGCGGTATCGAGCGCGCGCACCGCATCGTCATCGTGCGCCTGCGGCGGCAGCCCGAACATGCCGACAAAGCCCGTGCCCTTGTCCCCGAGCACGCTGTGCAGCACGCCGCCGCGGCGGTGGAGCTCCTCTTGAACGATCACCACGATGGCTTGCAGCTGGCGCAGCTGCTGCTCGTCGTGCAGATCGAAGCCGGGAAGCGACATGAAGATGGCGGTGATCGGACGAAACTCTGCGAACAGCGCTTTGACGTCAGCGATGTCGGCGTGCAGGCGGTGCAGGCTGCTCGGCGGCACGCGATGCTCCAGCGCCGCAAGCAGGCTCTGCGGAATGCTCAGCATGGCCAGCGGCGCCACCGGAGCCGGTGTGTTTACGTGCAGCACGCGCCAGTGCCATGGGGCAGCGCTTCCAGCGTCAGGTGCAGGCGCGCCTGCTCGGCTGCGTGCTGCGAGATCGTCAGCTTGCCCGGCGAGCCCGCGGCATCGGCCAGGCGCGCATCCACAACCGCCGGACCGGTCACCAGAAAGACCCAGCGACCGTCGGTGCCGCCCACCTCCATGGCCGAATAGGAGCCGGCGCCGACCGCTGCGCGCAGCCGCAGCGAAAAGCCGGGCACCGGGGTGCGCCCATTTAGCATGTCGATGGCAGCGCGCCCGGCCATGCAGGCGCGCACCACGGCCAGCGAAATGGGCTCGTCCTGCGCAGCGGGAAAGTGCACCGCGACCGCATCGCCTGCGAAATAGAGCACATCGCCGCCGTGATCCAGCGACAGATCCGTCACGGTGCCGAACATGTGCCGCACCAGGGAAGAGAGCGTCTCCACCCCGCGCGGACCTTGCCGGCACAGGTTTTCAGAGAGTACCGAGAAGCCGCTTATGTCGATGGTGAGGATCGCGCCCTGACAGATCTGGGGCTGGTGCCGTTCCGCGGCCTCCGGGTGACCTTCGGGCGGAGCTCTGTGCTGACCGGTGTGATGCTCGATGAGTCGCTGCTGCTGAAGGCGGGGAAGATAGCGCTGCAAATCTTCGATCTGAAGCAAGTTTCACCCCTCAGTGTAAATTCACTACATTGCGCATCATGGTCAGTATGCCCAAGGTCTGACCAGGCAGAGAAGATACTTGCGATTGGGAATCGGGACCGACGCTCCGGAGTCTGCGCAGCGGTCGGCGAAGTGAGGCTATCTGAGTTTGGCGCGCGCTCTTCTGCGGCCAATCCAGCCCGCGCGCCAGAACGCGATGAGCGAGATCATGGCGATGACGAACATGATCGATAGCACCACCGGGTAACCGAAGCGCGACTTGAGCTCTGGCATGTTGTAGCGCGACACGGTGGTGTCGAAGTTCATGCCATACACGCCGGCGATGAAGCTCAGCGGAATGAAGATCGTGGACACCATCGTCAGCACCTTCATGATCTGGTTTGCCTTGTTGTCCGAAAAGGCAAGGTAGGTGTTCATCAGATCGCTGGCGATGAGCCGATAAAATTCCGACAGATCAGTCACGCGCTTGGCCTGATCCTGACAGTCGCGAAGGAAGTGCGCGGTGGCGGGCGTGATGCAGGCCATCTCCTCGTGATTCAGGGCCAGCAGCACGTCGTGCACCGGCCACACCGAGCTGTGCAGCAGCAGCAGCGTGTACTTGAGCTCATGGATGCGGCGGATCACATTGGCATCGGCCCGGATGAAGAGATCCTCGACGGAGTCGAGCTGACACTTGATGTTTTCCAGGATGGGATAATAGCTCTCGATCACCGCGTCGATCACCGCGTACAGCAGGTAGTCGGCGCCGAACTGGCGCACGCGGCCGATGGAGCCGCGGATGCGCTTGCGCAGCTGCTCGAAGCTGTCGCCGGGGCACTCCTGAAACGTCACCACCAGACCATTGGTGAGCACCAGAGCAATCTGCTCGCTCTGAAAGTGCTGCTGATCCGTGAACAGACCATTTTTGATGATGGCCAGCAGATAGTGCTCGAACTCCTCGGCCTTGGGCACCTGATGGGTGTCGAAGATGTCCTCCAGCGCCAGGCGGTCCAGACCCAGCATCTCGCCAATCTGGGTGATGAGCTGCGTGTTGCCCAGGCCATCCACATCCACCCAGACCACCGGCCACTTCGCGCGCAGCTCGGCGATGACGCTCAGATCCGCGTCGGCGCGCTCCTCGTAGCCGGTGGGTCCGTAGCCAAGCACGTTCACGCCCTTGGGCGCGTGATGCGGCGCAGTGGCCGCCAGAGGCGCCAGCGCTCCCGGGGTGATCTTGGGCAGAATCGAGTGATGACGCAGATTCATGGGGATTTCACGAGTGGCGCGACGGCGCTTTGGCTTCTACACCATGATCTCTATCATGGAAGCGCTCGCCATCCCATTATCAGGCGAGCTGCGAAAGCGAGATGACGCATGCAGACGAATCCCTCGGGCGCTGGCCCTGCGGGCCTCCCCAATCGCGGCCTTCACACCGGTCTCTGGGTCGTCCAGGGGCTGCTCGCTCTGACGTTCGGCGTCGCGGGGAGCATGAAGGCCTTCACGCCGATTGCGGACCTTGCGCAGAAGATGTCCTGGCCCGCTGAGGTGCCCGCGGCGCTGGTTCGCTTCATCGGAGCTTGCGAGCTGCTCGGGGCGATCGGGCTCATCGTGCCGGCGGCAACGCGGATCCTGCCGAAGCTCACCCCGCTGGCGGCAAGTGGGCTCACGCTGGTGATGGTGCTGGCCAGCCTGTTTCACGTAAGCCGCGGCGAGCTGCGAGCCGTGCCCGTCAACTTCGCGCTCGGCGCCCTGGCCATTTTCGTCGCCTGGGGTCGCTTCAAAAAGGCGCCGATCGCCGGCCGCTGAGCCAGCCGCCACAGGGTGTGATGATGTAGGCTAGGCGCCGGAGTCATCACCATGGTCTACACGTTTTCTCGGGCGCGGCGCTTGGTCTGGCAGAAGCTGGGCTGGACCGCGCTGCTGTTCTGTTTCGCCTGCGCGCCGGGGAGCCAGAAGATTCCGCCTGCGCTCATCGGGCCGCGCCGCCAGCTGGTGGAGCAGCAGTTCAGCGCGGGGCAGTGGAAGGACGCGCTCAAGGGCTGCCAGCGGGTGCTGCGGAAAAATCCCGGCGACTGCGCGGCGCACTACTGCGAGCTCATCGCCCAGAGCATGCTCTTTATCGATCAGCTCAACAACTATGTGCTGCCGCGCTTTCACAAGCCCGGGCGGGCGGGGCTGCGCGATCTCATCAATCTGTGTCAGATGCAGCGCCAGCTTGCGCACGCCACCGCGGCGGCCGAAGCGACCACCGAGCGCAGCTGTGAGCTCGATCTGCCGCGCGTGCCGCTGCGCATCGGCGATCCATCGGATCCGATTGTGGATGGCGAGCTGCGCGGCCTCTGGACGCCCCGCAGCGCGCACCTCTTGGCCGCCATCCTGTATGGCTTTCGCTACATGTACAACAACGTGCTCAGCCACGAGCGCGTGCCGCCGCCGCCGCCGGGCGAGACGACGCCGGGGCTGCCCGAGCTGCTCGCGCGCATGGGCCGGCATCTGCTCGCGCACGATGCGCTGCTGGCAACGCCCGCGCCGCCCGATGCAGCCGGCACACCGCGCAGCGGCTGGCGCGATCGCGATGGCGACGGCGTGATCAGCAGCGGCGACGAGCTGCTCATCGACATCTTCGCGCCGGGTACGAACCGCCGCATCTTCGACTTTTCCGGCGCCGAGTTTGTGCGCGGCGAGTCCATGCCGCTGGGCGCGCTGACGCCGACCGCCCAGCTGGCGCCCGCGCGCTGCGGCTACCGTCGCTGGCACATCGACACGCTGCTCAGCGGCAAGGACATCGGCGGCACCGATGGCATGTCGTTTTCTCCGGATGGCAAGCGGCTGGTGCTGCCGATGCGCGTGCAGCGCCACTATCAAGTGCACATGCTGAACGCCGATGGCACCGGCGCTGCGTGCCTGACCTGCCAGTCCCCGGGCACCAACGACGGCGTGCGCTGGCGACCCGGGGGCGAGGCGCTGCTGTTCATCTCGGATCGCGACCATCCCCACTCCCAGGGCAGCGCCAACGGCGGAGCAGGGCAGGAGCTCTACGTCATGCGCAGCGATGGCTCGCAGCCGACGCGCCTGACGCGCAGCCACGCCTGGGCCACCAACTACCACGCCAACTGGTCGCCCGATGGCCAGCGCATCGTGTGGTGCAGCACCGAGGAGCACACCTGGGACGTGATGGTCGCGGACTACATCGAGGATGCAGCCGGACCGCGGCTCGCGAACATCAAGCGGCTGACGCGCGACACCACCTGGTGGGAGACGCACGGCTTTTCCAAAGATGGCAAGTCGGTCATCGCCACCAACACGCGCGCCGGCTTCATGTCGCCGGATCTGTACGCGATCGACATCGCCTCGGGACAGCGCACGCGCCTGACCAGCGACCCCGCCTGGGACGAGCACGGCCACCTGTCGCCGGATGGCCGCAAGCTGTCCTGGATCTCGGGCCGCTGGCGGCCGGCGAGCATGCTGCGCCTGAACAGCGGCACCGTGTCGCCGCTTTACGACTTCTTCTGGATCGTTCCCGGGATCTTCTTTGAGATCCTCAACCACCCCGCGGGCTACGCCACCGAGCTCTCGCTGATGGACGCCGACGGCAGCCAGGTGCAGCGCCTGACGTTTGAGGGCGAGATCGTGGCCGACAACGAGTGGAGTCCCGATGGCCGCCGCATCGTCTTTCGCCAGCAGCAGCCGCGCCTGTTCGGAGCCGGCCGCATCCGCGTGCTGACCTTCGACGACTGCCAGTGACCGTTCGCAGAAAGCGGCGCGCAGCTGCGGCTGGGAATTATTAATTCGCCTAGACGATGGTGCCGGCGACGCCGACCGCCCAGCTGTTGTTGCTGTCGGCGGACCAGACCGCGTTCAGGTTGTTGCCCTGCGGCAGCGGGTTCTGCCAGCACCAGCCGCCCGAGCTGCAGATGGGCGGCGGCCCCGGTGGCGTCATGTCCGGCGGCGCTGCCATATCTGTGAGCGCCATCCCCATATCGCCATCCCCGACCCTACATGTGTTGCTGACAGAGTCGCAGAACTGCCCGGCACTGCACAGCCCGGGATCCTGCACGCAGCCGCTCGCAGTGGTCGAGCTGCTGTTGCACGCGGCCATCCAGAAAACCAAGGGAAACACCAGGGCCCAAGCTACATCGCTCACATCGATCAATTTGCGCATTGCTACCTCCGGCAATAAGCCAAGTGAAATCACCAGGAACGCTCGTAACGCGGCACCGCTATCGGGCGCGGCGTCACCGCGATCAGGTCGGCCGACATGGCAGCGAAGCATCTCTCCGCTCTGCCGGCACAGCTCATCCAGAGCTCGGTTCCTGTGCGGCGCGTCGACACACGCGCTCAGAATCTAGACTACGCTTTCGGGAATTGTGGTCTCAAGGGATAATCGGTCGATCCCTTATGCAGACGAGCCCGCCGCCCCCCACCGCTGTTAGCCTCAGCAGGCGCTGCCCCAACTGCAAAGAGCTCTATCCCTATACGGCGCCGCATACCTGCGCAGCGACGGCGGAAACGCTCTATGGCGGAGCCGCCGAAAAGGCGGTCAGCGGCCCCGGTGCCCGGTCGGCGCTCTCTTCGGGACCTGCGCCGGGCCGCCTGGCCGAGAGTCGCGCGCTGGCAGTCACCGCAGTGGGCGAAATGAGCGGAACCGAGCCGGGCATGCCGCTCATGCCGGTGCAGATCAACGTCAGCGCTGGCAACGACGATCTGCTGGGAGCGATCATCGGCGAGCGCTA
>Ga0075163_10011374_pt1 | contig 11603 bp, 5 predicted proteins | sample JI1023141ADNA_FD_71478 | JGI IMG/M metagenome (GOLD analysis project Ga0075163, IMG submission 71478) | Wastewater effluent complex algal communities from Wisconsin, to seasonally profile nutrient transformation and Carbon sequestration -... | ecosystem: Engineered > WWTP > Effluent > Algae... | reverse complement strand
CCTACTTCTTGAAAAATCTTGGAAGTTTTGCATACTTCTTTGATCCAAGTCCACTCAGCGTCTTTCATATGTGACCAACCTACCCCGTCAAAATTCTGGGCGTAGATTTCAGTGCTGTTCCTATCGCTAATAATTCGCATTTCCTGCCGTTCATTTGTGAACGATTCTTCTTTAGTCGCCTTACCTTCTTCTTCGATGGAAATATCCAGAGAAACACTTAATTTTGAAGTATTCAAGAGCCGGACATCTTTCCGTAAATGTCCAGCAATGATGTTCGTTACATAGGACGTATGAACGCCGTATTTTTTGGCTATATCTTTCCTGCGGCTTCCTTGGCTCTTTAGAAGTCTCATGTCAATCACTGCGCCATTATTCGCCTTACAGTTTCCATGCTTTTCACCCGAGGTTTTGGCTCCGGTGAGAAGTCCATCGGCCTTCGCTTTGGCGATATTTTCCTTCGGAGTTTTCAACGCCAAGTGTTCAATATTAAAACAACGTTTGTCATTGCATTCATGATGCACTTGCATACGGGGAGGTATTGGGCCATGATGGAGTCCATACATTTCACGATGAGCATACATTGTCTTGCCGAGTAGGGAAAATTTTGGGTACGTATTACGAGCCGTATGGTTTGGAAGCAAGTGGCAAGGAGTCAGTAATATTCCCGCTACTTCAACAAAGACACTTAGTTTTTCGGTTATTGCGGGAACTTTCTTTTGCGCTGATGAATGCTCCGGCGCAATGCACTTGGGGTTGCCGCAGACATTGAACACTTTCTTCGCAATGATTGTCGGGAATCGGAATTTGAATAGAACCGTGCGCGGGTTTTTCTGAATGTTTGCGATTTTGAGAATCGGAGCATGATCTTTTTTCGCAAATGGGCCACGCCATTCGCGGCAGCCTGAGGTCTGGGTAATAGACCGGGCCATAATCATATCTTTAACTGATTCCGGTAAATGCATAAGGCATCGGGAACTATGCTTTACGCATACTGTCAAGTTGTTTTGCCTTCCGCTGTGCATCCTTCCGCAAGACGTTTAACCAAAATCCTTCAAGATAGGGATATGACCCAGAACCAACTCGCAAAAGCTATCGGCGTTACCCAAGGGCAAATCAGCCGCTGGCTTCGTGGACGGAATGCTATACCGCAGGCTACTGCGATGGCGATCGAAACCATAGTTGGTGCGCGATGGCAATGGCTTCTGAATGGATCTCGACCACAATATGTAGATCTTGATACGGCGGCGGAATACGCGGTTTCGGAGTTTCGCAATATCTTGCTCACTCTGCCTGAAGCACAATGGAGCCGCATCGTGGCGAGCGTCAGAGCGATGGCTGAATTGATCAACTCGATGAAGGACGGGAAACCCATTAAGCCAGTGAAACATAGAAAAGCAAAAGGGTAATTTGGATCTTAAGGTTGTAACCAATTACGCCGCCCACTTACGCCCCGTTTCAGCATACTCGCGCACCAGCTCGAATACCCGGCGTTGTTTCTCCGCGAAAATCGCGCGATCATAGCTATCGGGCAAATCGGCATCGAGGACCTCGGCAATCGCTAATTCAACGCGCTTCTTCGCCTGACTGTCTTTGAACCAATCGGTAACCAATACCTTTGGCTGCTCTTCCGTCAGTCGCTTTAGTAGGTGTTTCGCCGCGTTCTTCACCCGTACTTCTTCTGCGCTGGTCATCTTTTCTTTCTTCAAAACATCGAAGAGTTCGAGTTCGTCTTTGGATAAACCCTCGCGTATATGCCGGGCATCTTCTTGCTGCAGGTTCTTGGTGAATTTGACGAGTTCATCAAAGTAGTTCTCGGTGGTCATGCCGCCAGAGTTGTATTGGTTAACAATTTCTTGCAGCTTCTCTGCGAAATCGACGCGTGTAATATTGTCTTGAAGCATCTCATCCAATTTCGATGCGATAAATTCCCGCAGATTTGTGATTTCAATGCTTTTGTATTCAGTTTCTTTGAAAACCTGCTTAAGCTGATCAAAGTCAACTTTGCTTAGATCCAAAATCTTACCATTCTGCTTGATCTTGAAATCCGGTTTTCTTGATTCTTGAAATAGCTCGCCGTTTGCCGAAACTACACTTTGGTCTAATAATTCACTGATGCGTTGCCTGATTTGGTCTATGTTTGTGCGACCAATAATGCCTTCTACGACGGCCCGCAGGTATTCAATAATGGCCACCTCGGGACGCGGCGTGGCCTTTACGATCTCAGGTTTGCAAGCTTCGTACAACGAGGAAATCGTGTTTCCATAAACCTTGAACTGTTTCCAGTTCTCATCTTTTTCCAGCAGGGTATTCGCAAAGGCTTCAAAATGATGAATCTTTTGAAACGTCTCCGTGGCATCGCGGATCAGATTCAGATCCATGCCTAAATTGAGACAAAACTCTCTGGCCTGCGCGATGGCATCGTCTAACAATACAAATAGCTGGTCTTTTTCTTCAACCGGAGGCCTCGCCTTGCCGCCGTCCTTATTGTCATCACCCAGCGCAAAGTCGGCGAGCGCTCGTTGCATATTGCGGAATACATTGTAGTAATCAACGATCTCGCCGTTCTTCTTGCTAACTTCGTTGATTTTGTATGAGGTTACCCGATTGGCCCGGGCGATTGTCTGCATCAAAGTATGGCCTTTCATAGGCTTATCCAGATATAACGTCGAAACGGTGGGGGCGTCAAAGCCCGTCAGCCACATGGCGCAGACAAAGACCAACTGGAGCTTATCTTCGGGCTGTTTGAAACGATATTCTAAATCCTTTCCGTCCTCGTTAGCGTTCATCTTGATTCGGTGGGTACGAACGTCTAAACCTTGGGCCGTGAATTTTTCGTCTTCACCGGCTTCCTCGCTTACGATAACGGCCATTTGAACCGAACGCATGTAGTTTATCTTGGCTTGGATTGCTTGCGCCAGGGTGGTGTCGCCAGCCCGGTGAGCGCTGCTGTGTTCTCCAACAAATCGCTGGATCTCTTCACGCCAGAATCGTTGAACCTTGTCGTACATCCTGACACAGGTGAATTTATCGATGGAGATGACCATGCCCTTCCCGAGATAGCCGCGGTTTGGGAAATGTGCCACGATGTCCTTGGCGATTGTATCCAAACGATCGTCGCGTTTGATGATTTCGATCTCAGTAGAGAACTCTTTCTCCAGACGCGCTTGTGCTTTTTCGTCGAGATTTTCCTCTTCGAGAATTTCATAAAAATCTTCGCTCAGCCGATCATTCTGAATCAAAACTTCAGGAACACGTTTCTGGTAATAGAGAGGAACAGTCGCGCCGTCATCGATGGATTGTGAAAAATTGTATTGGCTGACGTAATCGCCGAACCAGTCAAAGGTCTTGCCCTGATATAACTGATCTCCGCGCCCCAAGATCGGGGTGCCTGTGAATGCGAAGTATTGTGCATTCGGCAAACCCTTGCGCATATTCTCTGCCAGAGACGCATACTGCGTTCTATGGGCTTCATCGACAATGACTATGATGTCACTGCGATCGGATAGAACCGGGTATTGTTTACCCTTGTCAAAACGGAACTTGTGAATTAACGTAAACACAAATCGCATATTTCTACCAAGAAAGTCCCGCATTTCTGCCGAGTTTTTTGGCTGTGCGGCTTCCTCCTTCTTGACAGTTCCAGAATTGAGAAAGTTGCGATAGATTTGACCATCCAGCTCGTCACGGTCTGTAATTATTAGAAAGGTATAGTTGCCTGCAAATTTTCTGAGAATCTTTCGGGACAAAAAGATCATGGAGAAACTCTTGCCCGACCCTTGAGTATGCCAGAAAACACCCAATTTGCCTTTTCGGGCGGTGCGGTCAGTAAACGACGTAACGGCTTTGTTAACTCCAATGAACTGATGATTCTGAGCAACGATCTTCACATTTTCATTGTAATATAATACGAAGTTCTCAACATAATCGAGCAAGCGTCGTTTTTCGAGAAGACCGTCGATGAGTCGCTCAAGGCTTGTTCCGCTGTCCTCTACCGATTGGCGGCTGACCTTCTCAGTTTCGTCATCGACCCGGAGCCAATTGAAGTAATGCTCATAGCCTGCGGAGAAACTACCAATCTTTGTATCAACCGCGTTCGACAAGACGCAGAAGGCATTGTAGTTAAACAGCTGCGGAATATCTGATTTGTATTTTGTCAGGTTGTCGTCGAAGGCATTCCGCACTTGAACATTCGAGTTTTTTAATTCGATGAAAACGATGGGAAGTCCATTTATGTAGATGATAATATCCGGTCGGCGCGGGTAGCGATCGCCCTTAATCCACAGTTGGGTTACAGCCAGAAAATCATTGTTCTCCGGATTGGAATAATCAATGAATCGGACTTTCTCATGTTGAAGTTTTCCGTTCTTGTCCTCGAAGTCTACGTTAACCCCATCTCTCAGCAGCAGATATATTTCGGCATTCGCTTTCAATGGAGACATCGCGCTTCTGCGGGCCGTGAGCATCTCGATCGCCTCATCGATTGCTATTTTAGGTATGTCAGGATTCAGCTTAACAGCCGCGGCTTCGAGCAGGTCGAATAGTACTACTTCCTGCTTCGACTGGCGGTTTGAGCGATCGTTCACCGAGTCTACGTCGCCGGTGAAACAATTTACGGCTCGGTAACCGAACTTGTTAATCAGTCTGGATATTGCAGATTCTTCAATTTCTTTTTCGGTAATTATGCTTGGCATACAAATTCAATGGCTAATGGGTGCTAAGTTAATGCAAATCTGCCTGACAAATTCCCGCAGGGCAGCATCGTCAACACTGTTTATGTTTTGAAGAATCGTACTTAGAGCCTGTTCTTGATTAGGCTGCCCAAAGGTCATTCGGTAAAGCGCCAGAACCTTGAGAAACGTTTCATAACGTTCCTCATCTGCGCTGAATGCGTATATTGGCGCGACGCGCTCTATTCGAAATCGCAATTCGGTTTCGGAATCGATGTGCCAATACGGGATAAGTTCGCATGACGTTGACTTGCGGCCTTTGTACTGCTCCGTTACGAATTTCATAATTTCAATCCAGACACTCTTCTTTTTCAGGCTTTTTCGCATTTCTGACGGATGCATGTCCTGGAAGGAAGCCGCATGGTTCAGCCTCAGGGCGTGTGACATGTATCTATTTACGCGTCCCTCACGCTGCTCTATGTCTATAGGGTTATGAGTGAGATTCCAATGAAACACATTTCGACAGTACCAATGAAAATCGAGACCTTCCTGCCCCACGGATGTTGATGTCAATACGAATGGACGAAATGGCGAATTAAAAACATCTCGAACGCTCACCAGCCTTTCATCGCCAGAAGATGTGCTAACATTCTGTCTCCCGAAATCGACAGCAAAATGAGATCTCGCTTTCTTAACCGTGGTGTGACGGACCGCATCGACAAATGTCGCGTCCAATGGGTTTGTTTTGACCCGAATTGTATCGAAGATTTGATAAGCCACCTCCCACATGTCGTTACCTTCTTCGGCTAGCAAGTAGACATACTCATCGAGCATTGCTTGTATGTGCTCGCGAGCGCAATATTCCAAGCATTGATGCCAATACGGGCGGGTTGAATGGACGCTGTTCCTGATCGTTTGGATTGCTTCTGGTCGATTGAACAGCGATAGAAATCCCAATGCAATCAAACTTGCACATTCGACAAATTCCGCATCCGTGTATTCGGAGTTTGTTCTTCGAGGCTGACCACCGCCTTTGCCAAACTCTTTCCACAAACCGCGAAAAGCACAGATTGCAGGGGATCCCAGACTCACTAATGCAATTGTCTGAACCAAATCGTGGGGGATCTTCGCACCCGTCTTATGCGGCTTCATATTCAGAACTGTGCTGATTTGATCAATGAAATGGGATTTGCCTTTTTTCTGTTGGGCTATGCGTGGATTTTCATCGGCTTCACTGCTGTCTTCATCAGGGTCGAAAAGTAGCCAATTAGCCTTCAGCCATCCATTGTAGTTTTTGGTGTCTGCCACCTCATATTTTGCGTCTAGGTAAAAGAGTGCATACCAATACCAATAGCTCTGTTTTGTATCGTCATGACTCGTTGGGAATGTCTTGAAATCAGGCTGTAATTCTTCGCCGATACTCTGCAATACATTCGCCAACGGAACCGTCGCGTCAGGTATTACGTTGCGATTAGTTGCGATGAGCCATGATGGATAAAGCAGTACTGACAACATCGAGGAATCACTATCGGCACCGCTGGAGAACGTCAAAACTGGCGTTGGACGCCTGCGTTCAGGCTTGCGCTGCCGGTCAAGGGGAGGGAAATATTTTATATCACTCTTCGAATAAAGGCGGCGTTCATATTCATAGGACAAGTAAATAGAAAGTGCCCGCGGCACCATGGCCCACGCGGAAAAAACCAGCGTTTTGCTGTACCCCGGAAGATCATCGTTTGCTGAGTAGTACCTTAACGACGGTGGTATCCAGAGCTTACCTTCTATTCCTTCAGGCATGCTTTTCTGAAACAGGACATCCAGCTTTGCATGCGTACCGATGGCTTGGAAGCGATAACTCTCCCAATCTTCATAAGGCAGAAACAGTTCATCTGGAAGTTGCTTTTTTGCAGCAGCGCTTTGAATCTCCATATGTATCTTGTAGCCTGTAGTAAAAGAATATGGATGTGGGATAGATTTGCAGAACTCTACCAAAAGATGGGAAAATTGTTTCTGAGGTAGATGTTTGATCGCGAGAACCGACCGCGCGAGTTCACTGGCGTCGGCATAAATGCGGTACATCGAGTTCACGTTTACCAAGGAACCAAGCTCAACTATGGCTCGTTCTGTTCGAGCCATGAGGGTTAGATATGCATTTTCCAATTTCGATTTGGTGTTAGCAAATTGTTCATCGGAGGTCAGCGCTGCCAGGTTCGCCTGCTGTTTTGTCAAACTGGCAAAATACTCTTTTTGCCCGTCTTTAACCGCCTCGAACGCGCCGCCGGAGCTACCATCTGCCAGAAATCTCAAGACCTTGTCGAAGGATTCGAGGTGATCGTCTCCTGATTCTGTATCCCATTGAGTTGCAAAGGGAGTGAAAGGTGTGGCAGAGAGCAACAACACGCGGTGTTTCGGATTATCGAATATTTTTTTCGCTGTTTGCGCGATTTCCGAAAGTTCATGGTTATCGGAGCTAGTCGCTTCAATCAATGTCTGAAAGCGCTGAAATTCGTCCAAGATGAACAAATCTGCTTCTATGAGATGATCTAAGACGATATTTGTGACTGCCTGCCGCAGTCCAACGATCAGATCTACCTCCCGATGCGTCCCGGGTTTTGTTAGGTATTCCCGAATAGATTTTGTGAGATTTGAGCGCTTTAGCTCGGCTTGAAAAAGATCATGAATTCCCGAGCGCATATCATACGAATTTGAATCATAATCCTTTTTTCTCGATTTCCATGTTTCATCACCGCAGTCCCCTTGCATGAGCTTATCTAGACGACGGCTTTCGTTTTCTGACGCATTCTTGAAAACAGTTTCTTTCAAGAGCCGCAGTAGAATTGCCCTTTCATCGACAATGCCTTTGGATCGCGTCAGTTGGAAGGAAATACCGGGGGTCAGTGTACTTATACGAAAATCAGAATCCGAATCGGGCTTCTCGACCATAAAGATCAGCCTGCTATAATTTTCAGGGTCTTCTAAAGGAGCCAGTTTGCGCAGATTTTGCCTTGCCAAAACTTGGTTAGAACAAATATAAATAATATTCAGAGTCTTTCCCGCGGGCTTTCTCTTGTAGAGCTCTTGAATTACTCCCCGCGCAATAATAGTCTTGCCAAGACCTACTTCATCCGCAACAAGATAGCGGTTATTTGCCAAGAGCTGCTTAATCGCAACATCGATCGTTTTCTGCTGAAAGTCCTTGGCCTGCATATCACGTTTTCTCGATTAGCACCTGAAATGGTTGCCAGAAACGGAGTAGCATTTCGAAATCGGCCAAGGGAATCTCGTTTTTCTTTTTCAAAACGTCAATCACCGCAGATACTCGCTTCAGGCGGTACGGATTTTCTGCCGCAATTATCATGAGTCTTTCAAAGAACGGAACACTCTCATAGATTGTCGAAACAGCATCACGATCAGTTTGGGGATTTCCACGCGGTGGGGAAATTTCGGGGTCGTCCAGAGTGTCTTCTTCGATTAACCAAGCTAGATAGGTCAAAAGTTTTTTTATGTTCGGAAAGATAGCGCGATAAAGAGCTGACTCGCGTTCATCTAGAATCTCTGGTGTGCATGTTAGATCTAATCTCATTATGAAACGGATGCGTGATTCTGTCTCTTGTTGCTCAATTTCAAAAACGAAGAAGGCAGTCAGATCCCCCAAGGACAACGGGTAGAAAGCCATGGAATCGCCGGAAAACGTTTTTCGCAAGGTTTCTGAACCATATGGATACAGTGAAACAGTATAGCCGTCAGGAATTGGAACTGGAGATCCGAAAGTCACGATCGCCTCGTAAGCTGACTCTCTTCTGCAAATCTCTGCGGTCGGCAGGGCTAGTGCTAGATTCGTTCGGATAACATCTAGACTTTCTTTGATATTATCGACTTCAATTTTTTCACCGCGCCTATAAGGGCTAAAGAGTTTTGGCAAATCGTTTTTTTCCGATTCAGAATCTATGAGTTTGTCTAACAGAGAATCGAAGGTGCTTTTCTTAAAATCAATGCGGATCATGGCTTCGTAGTTTGCCGTGAAGGCAGCCTGCGTACAATTTGCCGACCCCATGAACCCGTGCATACCAGCTGAATCTTCCCAGAAATAGCATTTCGCATGTAGCTCATTATGTTTTGGTATTCCAAAATCTTCCTGGACCAACTTTTCACCTTCTATGATTGAAGGCTTTAGCGTATAGCACTGGCACTTATCCGTCAAGGCCGAAGAGATTTCATCAAGAGATTCTTGCCGGGAAAATAGTATCAATTTTCCCTTGGCCGTCTGATCAACCAAATCTTTGAGCCGGGACTCCGTAAGAAATGGTGACATTACCGCGAGGCGTTTCATTTTGGGTGGAAGTGGCAAAGGCATGCCAGGAAAGCCAATGAATTCCCAATTTGTACAATTTTCAGGCAGATCAAAAGCCACAGTACCTAATCGATCCGTTAGCTTCTGCAAAAATTCTCGATCATCGACTCTAACGGGCAGCCGGGTGAGGTAATCGATTAGCGACTTATTAGACCGTTGATTTTTAGTCGGTTCTCCATCAGTAGCGAAAGAAATATCCCAATCACGGGAATCAGTCAGATTGCGGCTCATGACAATTAATTTGAAATAGAATTCCGCGCCGTTGCCAGCTACCCTGTTATAGCGTATCAACCAGAGTTTTGGGTGGAAGCTGGCGTTCGTGAGGGTGACCATCCGCACCGAAGGCTCAATCAGGGCGTACAGGCGGTTGTAGGTCGCTGGGACGGCTATGTGTGACGCATGGCAATAAACCCTGAGCTTGCTCTTACCCGCCTGTAGTGCGGCCAATACATCATAGCGTTCCTTGTCTGTAGTGCCTTCGATTTCCTTACCGAGAAACAAGGCAACCCCGGCCGCCATCAGCATCGTCAAGTCCAGACTATAAGTCAGACACAGCGCCTTGTCCACTTCGTATCCAGAACGGGGCGCAAGTTGCCCAGTATAGGTGGCTATTTGGTTAGTTTCTAGCATTCTGCAGACCCGCTTCGATGTCTCTTATTAACGTTTGTGCTTGTCGCAGTCGGTAATTCTGGAATCCCATGCCAATCCAATCTTCAAATTCTTCAGGATTCAGACTAGGCTTCTTCAAGCGGGCTCTCCCAGTCTTACTCGCGAATTCTTGATCCACTACCAATTCGCGCATGGCTTTTTCGTTTCCTTCTTTTACAGCCACCAACCATCGGGTAAGAAAGGTCATGGCTTTTCCCTCAGGGGCAATTTGTTTCAACAGTTCCAGGTCAAGCGGCAGAGTCGCCTCATTAACCTCAGCTAACCATTCTTTCCAGAATTCGTCGAGCGCTCCTTCATTGCCTATTTTTTCTTGTATGAGAATGTTATATAAGATCAGTGCGCCATAGATTGCGTGGGAAAAGTTAAACCCCAAGCGCACTAAGTCACGCATTCTAGCGCTGCCCATTTCCCGCACAATGGAACGTTTCGGGCCAAAGTATTCTGCATAAAATTCATGGAAGTCAGAGACCTCAGACTGCATCGCCGCGGTTAGTTCAGAGTCGATCATGGAATGATAGAGTAGGCTGTCAGGATATTTTTGATTTAAGGTGCGAGTGAAAGTTTCCTTTAGATATTTTGCCTCTATTTTATTTAGCGCAATACTGTTAGCCCTGAAACTATCCAGGAGGGCTTTTGGCATGAATATGCCAGTCTTGTCCTGTAGGCCTGCATTCTTGTCATCTTCGGCGATTTTGGCCTGGTTTTCAATTCTTTGTGAATTTGCTGCGAGGTATTGCCCCAGCCCCGGCCGCTTGCCGCCCAGGTCCATGATGCCCAGAGTTAATTGACCGTTCCAATAGATCGACGAAGGGCGAGTCTGAAGGTCACGCGCGTGTTTCAACGTGACCGCAAAAATGCCCGTTTCGTCACGATTCTTTCGGTAAGCTGCTGCCATAGATTCCAGGAATTCTTCCTCGAGTCTGGCAAAATATTTAGGCAGTGGTTCTTCTTTCTCGCCGTGAAAGTATTTTCGCACGATAACAGGAGTAAATAGAAAATATTTTGCCCTCGTCTGGATGGTGGAAAGTCCGGGAAATAATTGATCTGAGATTGCATCACGCAAGACGCCAATGCCCAATTCATCCAGAATGCCCTGTTCCCTTAGCAGCGACATGATCGCGGAAATACGATTGCGATCGTTCGTGGAGAAATCAACCCAGCCCCAGCCTGCACTCACAATGAGGACGCCTCCGCCCCTTCGCCTTGGCCCTGCTCCACCATACTCTTCGGAAACTGAATATCCAGCTTCTCCACATCAATCTTACCCGACATGAGGCGGGAGAGCAGGCGGTCGCGCGACTCGCGCTGCAGATCATTTGCCTTATTTAGTATTTCAATTTGGCGGTGAAGGCTCTGGGCCAACTCGTCAAAAGTTTTAATCAGTTTTTCACCGGGATAGAAAAAGGCAAATTTCTCAAGATCGCCTTGCCGAAATCCCAAAACAGTTGTTCCACTCGCGCAGCCTTTTGAATATCCTTTGAAAGATGGCGATTTGAACAGGTGATAGAAATAATATCGATAATTCAATGCCGGATTCAACCTTGCGGCATTGAGGTGATGAGAGAAATAGTACTGCGGGTGCTCGCCGATCTCTGGTACGATTGCCGGATTTCCGATTATATCTCCGGCTTGGGTCAAATCAGTATTCGCAATGACGATGTCCCCTGCCTTGATGATGTGCTGTGGTCGCACAGGGCCTGAATATGGCTTAACACCGTCTCTGCGAAAACCGCCATTGATGCTGAAGCATTTAAGATTCACCATTGGCGTACCAGTCTCTGTGAGTCCTTCACCTGAATAGGAGACGCCTTTATCAAATGTGACGAGATCCCCAATCTTCCTCACCTCCCACCCCTCAGGCACACCCTTGACGATCTTCACGCCCTCATGCCCGGGAAAGCGCAGGCGCACGAACCACT
>Ga0075163_10011373_pt1 | contig 11603 bp, 12 predicted proteins | sample JI1023141ADNA_FD_71478 | JGI IMG/M metagenome (GOLD analysis project Ga0075163, IMG submission 71478) | Wastewater effluent complex algal communities from Wisconsin, to seasonally profile nutrient transformation and Carbon sequestration -... | ecosystem: Engineered > WWTP > Effluent > Algae... | reverse complement strand
AGGACGTGAGCAGGGCGCTGGTGCAGACCACGCACCGCGCGAGGAGGCGTCGGAGATTCGGCACGCCGAAGAAGGTCACCTTCGAAGGTCGCGGGCGCGTGATCGCCTGGCGTGGAAACGGTGACGAAGTGCCGCGGTCGGACCGGGATCGTCACCGAGCGAGCGCTCCGTGTCGCGGGAGGGTGTCGTGCGCGTGGCGCCCCGCGCAGCAAGCGCGGCCCTCGTGTCAGCGCAGGCTCCGAAGCCGCCCCTTCGCGCGGAGCGCCTCGCGATGCCGCCTCGGCGTGGTCCCGGTCCAACGCTTGAACGAGCGCTGGAAGGCGCTCTGTTCCGAATACCCGAGACGCTGCGCGATCTCCGAGAGCGGCGTCTTCGCATCCCGGAGGAGTCGTTCGGCGAGCTCCAGACGGGCGGCGTCGACGAGATCGCGGAAGCTCGTCCCGTCGTCGTCGAGTCGCCTACGCATCGTGCGCGCCGTGAGTTCGACGCGCCGAGCGACCGCTTCGAGCGTCGGGTCGCCTTCGCCGCGGAGCACGTCCGCGATCGCGTCTCGTACGCGCGCCTCGAGCGTCCGTCCTCGAGGTCGCTTCGCGAGCAGCGATTCGGCCTGTTCGTAGAGCGCATGCCGGAACACGGGATCCGCCGCGCGGATCCGCGTGCCGAGGAGCCGCAGCGGCCAGGTGAGTCGCGTCGTCGCGCCGCCGAACACGACGCGGCATCCGAAGTGTCGCTCGTAGGGGCCGACGTCGGCGGGCGCGTCGTGCTCGAAGTGGATCTCTTCGAGCGGGACCTGCGACGACGCCAGTTCGTCGATGGCCCTCACGAACGTGCTCATCGCGCAGTCGTCGACGAGTCGGCCAGGACGACCGCGGGATTCGCCCCACGCGACGTGGACGGACGTCTCGTCCGTGCGGATCTCGACGATGTCGTCGTCGTAGAAGAGCCGCTCGAAGCGCGCGTAGTGGGCGAGCGCCTCGCCGACCGTGTCGCAGGCCGGGAGCAGGTACGAGAGCATGCCCGCGTGTCTCGGCGAGAATGCGGGGCCGAGATGGAGACCGAGCATCGGATCGTCGAGCGCGATCGACGCACGCTCGAGCATCTCGCGCCACGTCTGCATCGGGACGCGTCCCTCGCCGCGTTCTCCCGGGTCGGGCTCCGTCCGGCCGAGGACGGCCTCGGCGTCCTTTCCGACGGAGCGCAGGTAGTCGAAGAGTCCGACCGCGAAGACCGCGGGGATCGTGCCGTGCACGTGCGGAGCCGCGCGGGACTGCATGGCCACAAGTGTCAATAATCGACCCGGCGCCTGTCAAGGTCCGGCGCGCGAATCGCGCCATGAAGGAGGGCGATGCGTCTACCGGAGGTTCTCCCGTGACCTGCTGTCTCGCGCTCACGGTGGCGATCGCGATCCTTCGCTCGCTCGTCCGATTCGTCACTGCGACCTCCGAAGAGGATGGGGCGTTCGCGCCGATCGCGTTCCGGCACGGTCCGCTCGCGGACGACCTCACGGACGGCCCGTTGCCACGTCCCGTGCGCGACCCGATCGGTCCGCGTGGCTCGAGGCTGGCCGTCCTCCTTCGTGTCGCCGTCGTGACGATCGCGCTCTACGTGTCGTCGGTCTTCGTCCTCGCGGTCGCCGGCGTCGCGATCGTCGTCGCGGAGCCGGGGGCGTACCTCGGGCGGGCGATCGTCCTCGCGACGCTCGCCGCGGGCCTGATCCTCGCGGGGGCGCGGCTCGAAGGCGGAAGGTCGATCGCGAGCCCCTCGCGCGAGACGACTGCGCTCGCATGCGCGTTCGCCGGCTCGATCTGGTTCGAGCTCGCGATCGTCGACACCGAGATCCTCGGCTTCGTCCGCCTCGGCGCCTGCGCGTGCTGTGGTTGGAAGGGCGTGGTCTTCGTCGCGTCCGGTCTGGTCGTCTCAGCACTCGCACTCGCATCGCTCCGGGCGTCGGGAACGCCTCGTCTCGCACCGAAGGACCTCGCCCCATGATGCCCACGATCCGTCCGGCTTCCCGTCCGAGTGCCTCGTCCGTCGTCGAGTCGACGCCCGAGGACCTCGCGACGCTGCGCTATCTGCTCGACCTCACGCTCCAGCCGATCGACCGGTGGGACGGGTTCGTGCAAATCGAGCAGTTCGCGTCGAGCGCGCTGCGCTACCAGCTCAACGTTCTCTCGTACGCGCTCGCGATGGCGCAGCACACGCGCACGCCCGCGTTCACCGGCTACCTCGCCGAGGCCCAGCGCTTCGCGATCGAGAAGATGCGCGCGCGACGGGTGTGGAGCTATTGGGCCGCCGAGAACCTCGTCGGCCATCTGCGCTGGGATCCGGATCCGATCGCGTTCGAGAACGTCATGTACTCCGGGTTCTTCGGGGTGATGGTCGGGATGTACGAGTCTCTCGTGGACGATCGGTTCTCGGCGCCGGGCAGCCTCTCGCTGCGATGGAGCGAGCGCGAAGTCTACGACTACGACTTCGCGTCGCTGACCAGGGCGATCGAACGGAACATGCGCGCGGATCCGCGTTCGCCGATGTACGCGTGCGAACCGCATCTCATCTACCCGATCTGCAACACGTTCGCGCTCAACACACTCTGCATGTTCGACCGACTCCACGGCACGGACACGAGCCGAGGACTCGTCGACGGGGTGCGCGCGAGCCTCGACCGTGACGGCTACCTCCGGTCCGACGGACGGTTCCTCTGCGGACGGACCGCGCGGTCGCGCGCGCTCGTCTTCCCGCCCACGATCGGCAACGACGTGTTCATGGCCTACTGGCTCACGGCGGCGATGCCCGACCTCGCGGAGCGCACCTACGCGATGGTCCGCGACCGATTCCTGGTGCGTGCGGGAGACGTGGTCTCGCTCGTCCCGGGGCGCCGGATCGATGGAGGCAACTATACGTTCGAGCGCGCCGAGGCGTTCTCGCAGGCGGTCACGATCGTGGCCGCGCGCGAATTCGGCGACGAGACGACGGCGAGGGCGCTCGAACGCACGCTCGAACGAGAGAGCACGTATGCGTACGCTTCGGGAGCGCGTAGGGTCCGCTCGGTGTCGACCCTGACGAACGCGATGATCGGACTCGCGCGGTTCTCGCGACAGCACTCGCTCCGCGAGATCCTCACCGGCCGTGTGCGTCGTGCTTCGGAGGGGCCGGTGCTCGCAGAGGTCGCGTATCCGGAGGTGCTCGTCGCGCGCGCCGTCACCGACGGCGTGGCGCTCGACCTCGTGCTCCGGCCGGGGTCGACGACGCGTACGACGACGATCGCGATCGAAGGTCTGTCGCCTGCGAGGAGCTACGCGCTGTCGGGGGCGACGCGCCCTACGGCCGAAGCCGACGCGCGCGGGCGCTTGCTGGTCGACGTCCCGCTCCACGGACGCACGGAAGTTCGCGTCGCACCGGCGCCCTGAAGGACGAGGACGCCCCGACGACCCGCGCTGCGGAAGGTGGATCCGATCGACGCCCCCACTTGACGCCGTGTCTGGCGACGAATAGAACACGTCCTAGAACACGTTCTAGTTCCGTTCGCCCGGAGGATCCGCCATGGCCGCACCCGCAAGCTCGATTGAAGAGTACTTCCAGACCCTCGACCAGCGTTTCGTCGCGACCGCTGCCAAGGGCGTCAAGGCCACGTTCCAGATCGAGCTCTCGGGTCCGAAGGGTGGAACCTGGACGATCGACGTCAACGACGGCGCGTACACGCTCCTCAACCAGGGCGTCGAGAAGCCGACCGTCACGTATCAGATGGACGCCGACGAGTACCTCAAGATGGCGAACGGCGAGCTCGACGGGGTCAAGGCCTACGCGATGCGGAAGCTGAAGATCAAGGGCAACGTCCTCGTCGCCCAGAAGTTCAAGGGAATCATCCCGCCGGTGAAGTGAAGAGCGCGCGCGTCCACGTGACGCGCTCGCTTTTTTCGTCCCTGTCCGTGTAGCGAACGATTCGTCACCGCGCCGTCCCTCAGGGAGGCGCAGCGGCTCGTGCCTCGGCCGCCTCACCCCATCCGGAGACGTCGCGATGAGCGAGCCTCTTTCAGCACCGTATCTGCTGCAGTTCACCTACAACCGGACGACGGGTCCGGTCATCGGTCGCTTCCTCACCGGACTCCGCGACGGACGCATCGAAGGCGTCCGCACGAAGTCCGGCAAGGTCCTCGTTCCGCCGGTCGAATACGACCCGGAGACGAGCGAGGCCACGACCGACTTCGTCGAGGTCGGCCAGGCCGGCGTCGTGACGACGTGGACCTGGGTCCCTGCGCCCCGTGAGCTCCACGTCCTGAAGACGCCCTTCGCGTTCGCGTTGATCAAGCTCGACGGTGCCGACACCGCGATGGTCCACGTCGTCGACGCGCCGTCCGAGAGCGCGATGCGCACCGGGATGCGCGTGAAGGTGCGCTGGGCGCAAGAGCGCGTCGGCTACATCACCGACATCGTCTGCTTCGAGCCGGAGGCTTCGTCGTGAGCGACATGATCACCCGCATCAAGACCCCGGTCCGCCTCGAATACGGCGTCTACCCGGGCAGCCACTACACGACCTACCTGAACGCGCTCGCGCAGGGACGCTTCGTCGGCGGGCGTTGTCCCGAGAGCAAGAAGGTCTACGTGCCGCCGCGCGGCGCGAGCCCGACGTCCGGCCAGCCGACCGACGAGATCGTCGACGTGCAGGACTCGGGCGTGCTCACGACGTTCTGCGTCATCCGTCTCGCGTTCCCCGGCCAGAAGATGAAGCCGCCGTATTGCTTCGGCGCGATCGTCCTCGATGGCGCGGACCTGCCGATCTACCACCTCATCGGGAACATCCCGTACGAGGAGGTCCGCATGGGCATGCGCGTCAAGGCCCAGTGGAAGCCCCGGGATCAGTGGGGCCCGACGCTCGAGAGCGTCGACTTCTTCGCGCCCACCGGCGAGCCGGACGCGCCGTTCGAATCCTACTCGGAGCACCTCTGATGTCGCAGCCCATCGCGATCGTCTCGGTTGCCCAGCTCCCCTCCATCCGCCGTGATCGCACGCGCGACGAGGCCGAGATGGTGCAGCCCATCGTCACCGAAGCCATGCAGAAGATCGGCCTCAAGCAGGCGGACATCGGCTTCACCTGTTCTGGCAGCTCCGACTACCTCGTGGGCCGACCGTTCAGCTTCGTCGCGGCGGTCGACGGCCTCGTCACCTGGCCGCCCATCCGCGAATCGCACGTCGAGATGGACGGGGCCTGGGCGCTCTTCGAGGCGCTCATCCGGCTCCGTCACGGCGACATCGACACCGCGCTCGTCTTCGCCTTCGGCAAGTCGTCGCTCGGACCGATCCCGGACGTGATGAACGTCCAGAACGATCCGTACTACGTCCAGCCGCTCAACCTCGACTCGTTCAGTCAGGCGGCGCTCCAGGCGCGCGCGATGATCGACGCGGGCAAGGCGACCGAGCGTGACTTCGCCGAGATCGTGGTCCGCAACCGCAGGAACGCGAAGTCGAACCCGAACGCGCAGGTGAAGGGCGACTTCGACGTCGAGGCCATCCTCGCGGAGAAGACGATCAGCTCGCCGATCCGCAAGAGCTTCAGCCCGCCGCTCTCTGACTCGTGCGTCGCCGTCGTGCTCGCGTCCGGCGACAAGGCGAAGAAGCTGGTGAAGCGTCCGGCGTGGATCCGGGGCATCGACCACCGCATCGAGCCGTACTCGCTCGGCGTCCGCGACCTCACGCAGTCGGTCTCGACCCGCATCGCGGCCGAGAAGGTCGGCGTGAACGCGAAGAAGAACGACATCGCCGAGATCCACACGCCCTTCGCGCATCAGGAGATCCTGATCAAGGAAGCGCTCGGTCTCGACTCGTCGGTGGTCGTGAACCCTTCGGGCGGCGCGCTCGCTGCGAACCCGATCATGGCGACCGGCCTCATCCGGTTCATCGAGGCCGCGACCCGCATCCACGCGGGCGAAGCGAACCGCGCGATCGTCCACGCGACGAGCGGTGTGACGATGCAGCAGAACCTGGTTGCCGTGCTGGAGGGTGAGTGATGGCCGAGAATTGTGCGATCATCGGCATCGGCCAGACGAAGTACGCGGCGATCCGCAAGGACGTCTCGCTCCCCGGTCTGCTCCGTGAAGCTGCGCTCCGCGCTCTCGAAGACGCAGGGATGACCTTCGCGGACATGGACGCGATCATCCTCGGCACCGCTCCCGACATGTTCGAGGGCGTGATGATGCCGGAGCTCTTCTTCGCCGACGCGCTCGGCGCGGTCGGCAAGCCCATCCTCCGCGTGCACACCGCCGGCAGCGTCGGCGGTACGACGGGCATCGTCGCGGCGAGCACGATCCAGACGCGAACCTACGACAAGGTCCTCTGCATCGCGTTCGAGAAGCAGTCGGAGAGCGACGCGATGTGGGCGCTCTCGCCCGCGATCCCGTTCCAACCCCAGCTCGTCGCAGGCGCCGGCGGCTACTTCGCCCCGCTCATCCGCTCGTACATCCGTCGCAGCGGTGCGCCGGAGGACGTCGGCATGATGGTCGCGGTGAAGGACCGTCAGCACGCGCTGAAGAACCCGTACGCGCATCTCCACGTCGACGAGACGATGGAGACGGTGCGGAACTCGCCCATGCTGTGGGATCCGATCCGCTACAGCGAGACCTGCCCGTCGTCCGACGGAGCGTGCGCGATGGTCCTCGTCAACGAGAAGATCGGCAAGGCGCATCCGAAGAAGCCGGCGTGGGTCCGGGGCACCGCGATGCGGACCGAAGCCACCTTCTTCTCCGGCCGCGACCAGATCAACCCGCTCGCCGGCCGTGAGTGCGCGAAGGACGTCTACTCGCAGGCCGGGATCACCGACCCCGCCAAGCAGATCGACACCGCCGAGATCTACGTCCCGTTCTCCTGGTTCGAGCCGATGTGGCTCGAGAACCTCGGCTTCGCCGAGGTCGGCACCGGATGGAAGTGGACGCTCGAGGGCAAGACGAAGCTCGGCGCGGAGCTCCCGATCAACGCGAGCGGCGGCGTCATGTCGACGAACCCGATCGGCGCGAGCGGACTCATCCGCTTCGCCGAAGCGGCGCTCCAGGTGCGTGGTCAGGCCGGCGAACACCAGGTCGACGGCGCGAAGCTCGCACTCGGTCACGCCTACGGTGGCGGATCGCAGTTCTTCTCGATGTGGGTCGTCGGCGATTCGCCGGTCTGAGGTTCACGACATGTCCGACAAGCCCCTGTACAACATCGCGACGCTCTTCGAGTCCCTCGCGGACGCGATCGGAGAGCGCGACGCGCTCGTGGCGGGCAGCGTCCGCCACACGTTCGCGAGCCTCGACGCGCGCGCGAACCAGGTCGCGAACTTCCTGCGTTCGCGCGGAGTGACGCCGGGGCAGCACGTCGGCGTGCACATGTACAACAGCGCGGAATTCATCGAGGTGCTGATCGGCGTCCTCAAGATCCGCGCGGTCCCCGTCAACGTGAACTATCGGTTCGTCGCCGACGAGCTCCGCCACATGATCGTCGACGGCGATCTCGTGGCGGTGTTCTCGCAGCGCTCGTTCCGACCCGAACTCGAGAAGGCGATGAAGGGCACGACCGCCGTGCACACCGTCGTCTACGTCGACGACGGAGAGGGCCCGGCGATCGAGGGGCTCGAATACGGCGCGACGATCGGCGCGGCGAGCGCGGCGCGGGACTTCCCCGTCCGCTCGAACGACGATCTCTTCATCGTCTACACCGGCGGCACCACCGGCATGCCCAAGGGCGTGATGTGGCGCCACGAAGACCTCTTCTTCGCGGGCCTGCAGGGCGGACGCCCCGGCGGCGATCCGATCGAGAAGCCGGAAGAGCTCGCCGAGTCCACGCTCGAGGCGGGCGCCGGCATGAACATGCTGCCGGCCGCGCCGCTCATCCACGGCGCCGCGCAGTTCACCTGCTTCATCTGCCTCTTCACCGGCGGCAAGCTCGTGCTCCAGGCGGGCAAGAGCTTCGTCGCGTCCAAGATCTGGGAGATGGTCCGCGACGAGGACGTGAACAGCCTCGTCATCGTCGGTGATGCGATGGCCATCCCGCTGCTCGAAGAGCTCGAGGAGAGGTCCTACGACGTCCCGTCGCTGATGACGATCGCCTCCGCGGGCGCCGTCCTCTCGCCCGCCATCAAGGAGAAGCTCCAGGCGAAGCTCGAGAGCACGCTCATCATGAACAACTTCGGCGCGACCGAGGTCGGTCATCAGGGCGCGGCGATCGGGGACGACCCGTCCACCGAGGGACGTCCGAGCTTCTACATGGACGAGACCAGCAACGTCCTCGACGAGGACGGGAAGCCGGTCGAGCCGGGCTCGGGCAAGATCGGTCGGCTCGCACGTCGTGGCCGGATCCCGCTCGGCTACTACAAGGATCCGGTCAAGACCGCGGAGCGATTCCTCACGGTCGACGGAGTCCGCTGGGTCATCCCGGGCGACATGGCGCTCGTCGAGGCCGACGGACGGATCACCGTCTACGGCCGCGGCAGCAACTGCATCAACACCGGCGGCGAGAAGGTCTTCCCCGAAGAGGTGGAAGAGGCGCTCAAGAGCCATCCGGACGTCCGTGACGCCCTCGTCGTCGGCGTACCCGACCCGAAGTGGATGCAGCGCGTCGCCGCGGTCGTGGAGCCGCATCCGGGCAAGTCGCCGTCTCTCGAAGATCTCCAGGCGCATTGCCGGAATCACATCGCGGGGTACAAGGTGCCGCGCCTGCTCGTCCTCGAGCCCAAGGTGGCCCGTTTCCAGACCGGAAAGCCGGACTACACCTGGGCCAAGGAACGGGCTCTCGCGGCGGAGAGCGGGACGAAGTGATCGAACGGGAAGCGACGTACGAAGACCACCAGGAGCTCGCCCAAGAGCTCCGTGACCTGGTCGATCTCGTCGCGACCCATTCGCTCGACGAAGCCGCCGTCCGCGACGCCAAGGAGGCCCTCGCCGCCGTGCGCGCATCGCTGTCGGCGGCTGCCGCCTCCGTGCCGACGCGTCGCCCCGATGCGATCCCGCGTTGGCCGGTCGAACGATCGGCCGTGAGCGGACCGCTCAATCCGTTCGCGCCGCCGCTCGTCGTCACCGATCACGGGGACGAGCTGGTCGGGACGATGACCTATCCGCGTTCGCTCCAGGGGCCGCCCGAGCACGCGCACGGGGGGCACCTCGCGATGGTCTTCGACCATCTGGCAGGACGCATGGCCGCGCGCGCGGGCAAGCCGATCGTCACCGGTCGACTCGCGGTCCGGTACCACGCGCCGACGCCGGTGGGCACGCCGATCCGCTTCGTCGCCAAGCTACGCGAGTCCCGACACTCGCTCGTGACGATCGACTGCACCGCATTCGACGGCGCGACGAAGACGAGCAGCGCAGAGATCACCTTCGTCGAGCTCGGCGCATCGCATTTCGTGAAGGCGTTCGGGCGCCTGGGGGAGAACTAGGCCATGTCGGAGCTCGACGAACGAGCGCGCAGAATCGTGGAGACGGCCGTCGCGCTCGCGGAGCGGGACGGGTTCGCCGCAGTTCGGCTGCGCGACGTCGCCGCCTCTGCGCAGGTCGCGCTCGGTACGGTCTACAAGCGGTTCGCGAGCAAGGAAGAGATCCTCATCGCGGCGCTCGAGCTCGAAGCCGAGCGGCTGCTCGGTCGCATGGGCCGCCAGGGCGTGCCCGGCGACACCGCGGCCGACCGGGTCTCGAACCTCTACTCGTCGGTCACGCGCGGCCTCACGAAGAAGCCGAACCTCGCCCGCGCGCTCGTTCGAGCGATCGCGAGCGGCGATCCGAACGTCACCGAGCGGGTCGCCAGCTTCCACGGGATGATGACCGCGCTGACGATCTCCGCGATCCGAGGCCAGTCCGCGTCCGCGAAGCAGGAGTGGGGCGGCGAGTCGGACGCCCGCGAGCGCGAGGTTGCGTTCATCCTGCAGCAGGTGTGGTTCGCGGCGCTCGTCGGCTGGGCCGGCGGCATCCACGACGTCGACGCGATCCTCACGCACACGCGCAACGCGTCGAAGCTCCTCGTGCTCGACAGCCTCGGCTGACACGACGTCCTTCGTCCGGAACGCGGACTCGTGCATCCTCGGGGCGATGTCGTCCCGACCCCTTCGCCGAGCACGCGCGCTCGCCCGTCTCGTCCGATGGCTCGGTCCGTGGGTCGACGACGCGAAGGTCCCCGTCGGTGTCGAGCGCGAGCGCTGGACGATGCGAACGGCCTCGACCGGAGCGCGCGCGCTGGAGGCGACCGTCTTCCATGGCGATGTCGCGCCGCTCGGTCTCTTCGTGGTGTCTCCCGGTCTCCACTACGAAGGACCGGACGACCCTCGATTCGATCGTTTCTGCGCGATCGTGGCCAACGCGGGTTTCGTCGTCGTCGCCCCGTTCCTGCCCGACTATCTGGACCTTCGAGTCCAGCGCAGCGCAGCCGACGACTTCGAGTTCGCGGTGCGCGCCGCGATCGCGCGCTTCCCGGAGCTCGGGCCGCCGACGATCTTCAGCATCTCGTTCGGTTCCTATCCCGCGCTCACCGCGGCCGCGCGGCTCGGCGAAGCGGTCGACGGAGTGATCGTGTTCGGCGGGTACGCGGACTTCACCGCGGTCGCGCGCTTCTGCGTCGACGGAGTGATCCACGACGGCGAAGACCACGTCGCCGTCGCCTTCGATCGATCGAATCTCCCTGCGCTCTTCCTGAACCTCGCGCGCCATCTCGTCCCCGCGGGGCAAGCGGGAGAACTCGAGGAGGCCTATCGGACGATCTGTCGGCAGAGCTGGGGCCGGCCGGAACGGAGCGACCAGGCCTTCCTCGACGGGCTGGCGAGCGCGCTGTCCGGCGAGCTCTCGGAGCCGATCCGAGGCGTGTTCCTCGCCGGATGCGGCGCGGGCGCGGGCGCGCACGATCTCGTCCTCACGGCCCTCGGTGCTGGACGGGAGGACTACGCGGACTTCGACCCGAGGCGTTCCTCCGACGGAATCCGTTGTCCGGTGATCATCGTCCACGGCAAGGACGACGACGTGATCCCGTGGACCGAGGCCGTCGAGCTGCATCGCTCGCTCTCGCCCCGGACCGCGACGCGTCTCTACCTCACCGGTCTCTTCTCACACACGGGCCACGGCGGAGTCCACCCGATCCTCGCCGCGCGCGAAGCGACGACCCTGCTCAAGCTCGTCGGCATCCTCGCGCGCGGTGGAGAGCTCCGGCACGCGGTGCGCTGACGTCAGCCGGGGACGATGCCTCGCGCTCGTCGCTTCGCGATCGATCGTTCGGCGCGTTCCATCCATCGACGCATCCGTGGCGGCGCGGCGTCGAGCGCGCTGGGGTCCACCGCGGGCAGTGGCGCCGTCGACTTCGTCGACCAGAAGAGCACCGTCTCCGCGTTCTCTCGCGCGACTCGGGCGGCGACGGCGGCCGCCTTCGCGCTGTAGGTCGTGTCGAGCTCCCATCCGAGCGCCTCGCGGAACTCGGCGATCGTGCGACGGCCGCGCATCGTCGCGAAGCCGTAGCCGAAGCCGATCTCGGATCCGTCGACCTCGAGCCCGGCCGCGAGCGTCTTCGCGTCGAACGCCACGCGCGCGTCGCCGACCTTCGCCGCGAGGTGCCTCGCGATGTCCACCGCGAGCCCGACGATCCGAAAGCGACTCGTCACCGGC
>Ga0075163_10011372_pt1 | contig 11604 bp, 8 predicted proteins | sample JI1023141ADNA_FD_71478 | JGI IMG/M metagenome (GOLD analysis project Ga0075163, IMG submission 71478) | Wastewater effluent complex algal communities from Wisconsin, to seasonally profile nutrient transformation and Carbon sequestration -... | ecosystem: Engineered > WWTP > Effluent > Algae... | reverse complement strand
CGGACGCGACGCCGTGGTCGCCTGGATCGCGATCCTCGGTGTCGCTTCCGTCGTATTCGCCTTGCTCCCTGTCGTCGGTGCGCGCTTCTACGTCGGATGGATGCACCTCGGACGTGCGCTCGGGCTCGTCACCGGCCCGATCCTGATGTTCGTCGTCTTCGTCGTCGTCTTCGTGCCGATCGGCGTCGGACGACGACTTCTCGGGGTCGATCGTCTCGGTCGCACGGCGAAGCGCGACGGAGAATCGTATTGGGAACGCGCGAAGGATGACTCGACGCCGACCGACTACTTTCGCCCGTACTGACGATCGGTCATCGTGAATCCATGGTGGTCCTACCCGAGCCCCGGTCCGAGCAGGTGGACGCGCCCGTGCGCGAGTCGCGGGACCCGAACGCATTCGAGTCGCTCGCGCGGACGGCACCTCGGTCCGCGACCGCCGATCTCGTCGGGTTCGTGATCGCGACCCGGCGCTACTGGCTCGCGCCGATCTTGATCGTGCTCGCCCTCTTCGCCGGGGTCCTCATGCTCTCGGCCACGCCCGCTGGGCCGTTCGTCTACACGTTCTTCTGAGCGCGGTGGCCGCTGGCTGCGTGCCACTGACGGAGCTTGGTACTAGGGTGCGGCCGAGAGCTTCCGCCGGCTGCCGTCGCCGGCGTTCTGCCGGAGAGCCCATGCCCGACTTCGAGTTCAGCGAGATCCTCCCGCTCGGTGAGGACGAAACCCATTATCGCCTTCTCACGAAGGACTTCGTCTCGACGATCGAGGTGGCGGGCCGCTCGTTCCTGAAGGTCGAACCGGAGGGGCTCACGCTACTCACCCGCGAAGCCATGCGCGACATCGCGCATCTCCTCCGGCCCGGTCATCTCGCGCAGCTCCGTGCGATCCTCGACGATCCCGAGGCCTCGCCGAACGACCGCTTCGTCGCGATCGATCTCCTGAAGAACGCGTGCATCAGCGCAGGAGGCGTCCTGCCGATGTGTCAGGACACCGGCACCGCGATCGTCGCCGGTAAGAAGGGCCAGTTCGTCTTCACCGACTTCGACGACGAAGAGGCGATCGCTCGCGGGGTCTTCGACACGTACCAGACTTCAAACCTCCGCTACTCGCAGCTCGCGCCGATCACGATGTACGAGGAGTCGAACACCGGGAACAATCTTCCGGCGCAGATCGATCTCTACGCGACGATCGGCGACGAATACGACTTCATCTTCATGGCCAAGGGCGGTGGCTCGGCGAACAAGAGCTACCTCTACCAGGAGACGAAGGCGCTCCTGAACCCGAAGAGCCTGCTCGCCTTCATCGACCAGAAGATCCGGTCGCTCGGCACCGCGGCCTGTCCGCCGTATCACCTCGCGATCGTCATCGGGGGGACCTCGGCCGAGTACGCGCTCAAGACGGCGAAGTACGCGTCGGCGCGCTACCTCGACACGCTCCCGTCCCAGGGCAGCAAGCTCGGACATGGGTTCCGCGACCGCGAGCTCGAGGCGCAGGTGCTCGAGATCTCCCGCACCACCGGCATCGGCGCGCAATTCGGCGGCAAGTACTTCTGCCACGACGTCCGGGTCATCCGCCTCCCGCGCCACGGGGCGTCCTGCCCCGTCGCGATCGCGGTCTCGTGTTCGGCCGACCGCCAGGCGTTCGCGAAGATCACCAAGGACGGCATCTTTCTCGAGGCGCTCGAGACGAACCCGGCGCAATACCTGCCGGACGTCCACGACGGCGAGCTCGGCGGCGACGTGGTCGCGATCGATCTGAACCAGCCGATGAGCGCGATCCGCCAGACGCTCTCGCGGTATCCGATCAAGACCCGTCTCTCGCTCAGCGGATCGATGATCGTCGCGCGTGACATCGCGCACGCGAAGATCGCGGAGCGGCTCGATGCGGGCGATCCGATGCCCCAGTACATGAAGGACTTCATGGTCTACTACGCGGGCCCTGCGAAGACGCCGCGCGGGATGGCCTCGGGCTCGTTCGGTCCGACGACCGCGGGCCGGATGGACTCCTACGTCGAACGCTTCCAGTCGGCGGGCGGCAGCATGGTGATGCTCGCGAAGGGCAACCGCAGCAAGCAGGTCACCGATGCGTGCAAGGCGCACGGCGGCTTCTACCTCGGCTCGATCGGTGGCCCCGCGGCGCGTCTCGCGCAGGACTGCATCAAAAAGGTCGAGGTCCTCGAGTACCCGGAGCTCGGGATGGAAGCGATCTGGAAGATCGACGTCGTCGACTTCCCGGCGTTCATCGTCGTCGACGACAAGGGGAACGACTTCTTCTCGGTCTTCGAGCCGGGCGGCAGCTTGAAGGTCACGAAGTAGTCGACGAGCGCCGACGTGCGATGACGGCGTCGACGAGCGCGATCGCCAGGAGTCCTGCGCAGAGGTCGAGGACCATCGACGAGAGCATGAGGTGACGCCGGAGCGAGAAGGTTCCGTCGCCGAGGACGACGACGAGCGGTTCCGTCACGACGAGCAGGAGCGCGAACACGAAGAAGCGCGCGTCGCGCGTGAGCTCGCGTCGATCGCGCCTCCGGTTCATCGCGATCACGCCGACGGCGCCGCCGAGCACGCCGAGCACGCCGAGCACGCCGAGGCTCGTGCGCGCCGCGCGAAGGTTTACCCCGCGTCCGGCGGGTCGTGGCGGCGTCGCCGGGGTCGTCCGTTCGAAGCTCCCGTCGCGCGGCGGCCGAGGATCGGCGAGCGTCCGGAGGATACGGCGCGCGGTCCTCGCGATCGCGATCGGTCGGACGAGATAGGCCGCCGCGAGACGTACGCGTGATACGCGCGCGACCGCACGCTCGGTCTCGGGCGCCAGCTCGACCACGAATCGGCTGCGTCCGACGAGTCCCGACGTGTCTGCGCCGAGTCCGAACTCGCGGAGCACTGCGTCGGGGTCGTCTGCGACCTCGGCAAGCCCGCGATAGACCGCGTGGTAGCGGTTGATCGCGTCGAACCGTGGACCATCGCCCCACTCGAAATGCGCGACACCGGCCACCGAGATCGCCCCGATCCCGATCGTGAGCGCGCGTGAGCCATGCGATCGATCGACGGCGATGAGCGAGATCCCGACGAGAAGCGGCACGAACGCGTGCGCCCGCGAGCTGAACGCGAGCAAGAGGGCGCCGAGGACGAGCGATGATGCGCGGAGCCTTCGCGCACTCCGATCGGGCCGTCCTTCGATCAGTCCGACGACCACGCCCAAGATCCCGAGTGTCGCGGCGACGTCCGGGTGCAGGCCGTTCCACGACAGGAGGACGTCCGGAGCGGCGAGCATGAGTACCAACATCAGCAATCGCGAGGCGCCGACTCCTCGCGCGAGTCCGAGCACGAGGAAGCCGAGCGCGATGAGACCGCTCGCGAGTCCGAATCGACGAACATCCACGCGCGGTCCGTCCACGAACGGGCCGGGGACCCGGGCTGCGACGAAGGCGATCCAGGCTCCGCTCGAACTGGCGCGAGCGGGATGCGCGGTCCTCGTCCGGTACATCCGATGGACGTAGCTGTTTCGATCCGAGGCCGCGTCGCCGAGGGGCACCAGTCCGGCCGGCGTCATGACCCGGTGGAAATCACCATGGTCCGTCGAGCCCCGCAGCGGCTCGCGGAGCAAGAAGAATCCGACAGTGGCGGCGGAAATCGACAGAACCGCGACGGCCGAGACGAGCGACAGCTGTCTGAATCCGTTGGGGAATCCTCCGCCGCGACCTCGAACGGAGCCCCGCTCGGACGAATCGGCCGGGGGGTTCTTGACGTCGTTCGGCGATCCCCGCACGATTACCTTCATGGGCTGGAAGCGACGTTCGACGGATGGGAACACGCGGTTCGTTGCCGCTGTGATGTTCGCATTGATCGCGAGCACCTTCTACGTCGCGTGCGGAGACGCCGGGGGCGGTACTCCGGTGCCCCGCGATTCCGGCACCGACGCACCGACGTCGGGTCTCTGATCCGACGCATCCTCGTCCTCGCGCGAACCGACCACGAACGCGCGCCCTACCAGGACGAGAAACACGAGCCACGGGCCGAGCGACGCTACGTTCGGCAAGCCGAGACGTAGTCCGAGATTGCTCGCGCCCCTTCTGAGCGCGACATGGCCGTTCGCGAGTTCGGGAACGACGTAGTCGAAGAGCGCGTCGCCGGACTCCGGGACTTCGAGACCGACTGCGACGAAGCCGATCATGGACGCGATCGAAGCGGTCGCGACCACGCCGACGAGGGCTCGGGTCCGCGGTCGGACGAGGAGTTCTGCGACGCCGAACGCGAGGATCGGCATCACGGTGACGAGATGCCGCGGTCCGGTCGCCGCGCCGCCCCACCACATGTAGTAGCCCGCGTTCGCGAGGAAGAGCGCGATCGCGCTGATCGCGCCGAGACGGACGACGCGGTCCTGGGGACGCGCGCGGATCGCGAACGCCAGCCCGACGACTCCGACGAGGGCGATCGGCGCAACGCGGAAGAGGCCCCTCCGTTCGCCGATCAAGAGTCCGGCGAGCGAGGACCAGGTCGGGACGCCGACCCCGAGGAAACCGCGCGCGTGGCCAGCGGCAAACGTAGGGTTCGTGACGAACGAATAGCCGGTGCGCAGCGGAGACCCGAACGAGACGGTGTGTACGAACGCGATCGTCGCGACGGGGATTGCAGCTCCGGCGACGAGGGCGAGCAGGGTCCGGGCGGGTCGTGCCCGCCCGGCGTGCAGCGCGCCGAGGCCGACGACTGCACTCGGGATCGCGCTCAGGTATTCGCAGCCGACCGCGACCGCGAGCGCGAAGCCGACCGTCGCGAGCCGCCGCTCGCTCGGCCTCGCGGCGTCGAGGAGTACGAGGGCCGTGGTGAACGCGAGCGCAGCCGGGACGTGGCCGTAGAAACTGGTGGAGTAGGGGAAGAGCGGCGTCCCCAGCATCACGACGAACACGGACGCCACCGCGACACGAACCCCGAAACGCCGCGCAATAGCCCTGGCGAGGAGGAGGCCGAGCAGCGATCCCGCGATCCCCGAGGTAGCGACGCTGCATACGTAGAGGAGCTGTCCGAGCTCGGGCGAAACCTCGAGTCGCCGCGCGACGATGCCCGATTCGTCGCTCGCCTCGAAGGTCGGGTCGGGTCGATGCATCGACCTCTGGACCCATCGCATCAGCGCGAATGCCGGCGCGGCGGCGATCGACGGGAGCGGCGCTTTGTCGGAGTACCAGCGACCTTCGCGCAGCGCGCGGTCGCCGGTGGCGTGCGCGAGGTCCCCGAGCGCGAAGCTCCTGCGCTCGACGATCGACTGCGTCGCCGCGAGACGCGAGAGTGGATTCCACGTAGCCGCCGGGACGAAGTATGCGAACGTCTGCGCGAGCGACAGGAACACGAGCATGGCGAGTCGCGGCGGCATGCGTTCCACGGGGCGAGCGTGATCGTACGGGAGGTCGGGTGTCAATCGCGTACCTGAGTCGACGCGTCCGTGCCGAACTCGCGATCGCGCTGGTCGCGGCCCTCCCGTTCTGCGCGGTGCTCGGGCACGGATTCGTCTACGACGACCACTGGACGATCGAAGGAAATCCGTTCCTCGCGGAGCCACTCGCCTCGCTCGTACGGACGATGTTCCGTGGCGAGGGAGGCTACGTCGGACTCCCGGACGCGAGCCGACCGGTGATGGTGATCTCCACCTGGATCGACCGACGCCTCTTCGGCGAATGGACTCTCCCGTACCACCTCGAGTCGTTGATCCTGCACGCCTTCAACTCCGTCGTCGCAGCCCGTCTCGCGCTCGTCCTCACGCGGAGCCGAACGAAGGCACTCGTGGCCGGTGCTTGGTTCGCGATCGTCCCGGTTCACGTCGAGGTCGTTTCGGCGATCAACTACCGCGAGGACCTCTTCGCGACCCTGGGAGTCTTCGTCTCTCTGATTGCCTTCCTGACCCCCGCCGAGCGGTCGCATTCGTGGGAGCGCGGGATCGCGGTCGCCGGGGCGCTCGCGTTCGGTCTCGGGGGGAAGGAGAGTGCACTCGTCGCGCCGCTCCTCGCGGTCGTCCTCGGAACGTCGCTGGGGATCGGACGACGCGGCCTCGCTGCTCGAGAGCGGTCGATCGTCCTGGTGGTCTGCGTCCTCATCCTCTACCTCACGCATCGCTACGCGATCGCGCTCGTCGACGACGAGGTCGCCCGCGCACCGGCGACGCCGCTCTGGTTCCGCCTAGCCGCGACCGTTCGGTACGTCGTACACGGAGCTTTCGTCTCGGTCGTCCCGCTGGGCCCACGTCCGTTCCAACCGACGGTGCTGGGAACCGTCTGGACGACCGCCGGTTCGGCGTTCGTCCTCGTCTGTCTCGTTGCGATGGCGATCCGCTTCCGGGCGAACCGCGCGGCGTTCGCGGGGCTCGCGATCGTGCTGCTCGTGCCGTTCGCCTCGTCGCCGCTGACGAGCGCCGCGAACGAGACCGCCGATCGGTACTTCTACGGATCCGCGCTCGGCGGGGGACTTCTCGTCGCGGCGGCGCTCGAATGGCTCGCGTCGCGTCTCGACCGCCGCGTCGTCGTCGCGATCGGCATCGGGGTGCTCGTTCCGACGATCGCGACGACGGCGCTAGGGTCGCTCGTGTGGCGAGACGATCTCACGCTGTTCCGGACGTCGGTCGCGCTCGAGCCGCGAGATCCGCGACCGCGGATCGCGCTCGCCTGGATCCTCCGCATCCACGGCGACCTCGACGGCGCCGAGCGAGAGCTCGACGTCGCTGCGTCGCTCGACCCGAGAGACGACCGGATCCACCTGGCCCGCGGCATGCTTGCAGCGGCGCGCGGCGACACCGCGACGGCGCGACTGATCGCGCAGGCGATCGCGCGCCGATGGGGCGCGATCCCGGGTCTCTCCGCGTTGAACCGTTGCGCCGACGCGTCGCCGGAACGAGCACGCGCCTGCGCGCGTTCGATCACGAACCGTTAAGACCGGCTCGCGTCAGAAGCCGATCAAGGAGCGGGCGCGACGCCGGCCGGATCGAAGCGGAGCACGAGTGAGGAGACGATTCCGGAATTCGGCATGAACGTCGAACCATCGATCGTGAACGGATCCGACGAAAGATAGGTCGAGAGGAAAATCGTCCCGTAATCGTTCACGACGAGGCGAACCGGGTACTCCAGGGCCGCCGAGCCGAACGCCCGCTCGAACCGGAGCGTACCTTCGGTCGACAGTCCGACGAGCGCGATATCCCACATCCCGGCCGACGTGAACGGGAACGTCTGGCCGAGGACCTCGAGTTCGGTCAGTGCCGGATCCGGGATGTAGCCGCTCAGGATGAGACCCCCCTCTGGATCGCGTGCGAGACCGAAGGGGCGGAAGTCGGGGCTGACCAAGAAGGCGTTCGCGGAATCCCCCGTCGTCGGATCGATCTCGGCGATCGCCGAACCCTGACCGATCTGGAACGGCCCCACGGCCGAGGCCACGTTGCCGCAATAGAAGGCGACGAAGATCCGTCCGCTCGGATGCGTCGCATCGGCCGGCAAGCGGACGATCGAATCTCCCGCTGCGAACGACGGTTCCGCCCCGGAATAGGATTTGAACCAGCGCACCGCGCCGGTGGTCCCGTCGAGCGAGAACAGCCGAGGCGTGTCGTTGCCCGGGAGCGTGGTCGTGCCGATCGTCGCGGCTCCGGTGGAGACGCTGAAGACGTACACGTTCCCGGCGGCGTCGACTTCGATCGCGCCGAGGACCGACGTCGGCGCAGCGAACACGGAGGTCCACTGACGGGCCCCGTTCGAGAGCACCTTTACGACGAAGATGCCACTCACGTTCCCGTCTGCGAGGTTCGCCGACGTGCCGATCCGGAGGTCGGTGCCGTTGAAGACGCCGGCGGCGTAGACGTTGCCCTGTCCGTCCGTCGCGACCTTGGAGAAGGAGGTGTTTCCCGTACCCGTGGCAAGGAGATGCCACCGATACGTTCCGTCTTCGTTCACGCCCCAGAGGATTCCGTCGGTATCGGGAGAGGAAGCGTTGGCGACCTGCACCGACGCGCCGCTCGACTGACTGAGGTCGACGTTCGCGCTGCGAAACGTTGTCGCCGCGACCACGCCGTAGTTCGTCGCAACGAGACTTTCGATTCTCTCGGTCTCGGGAACCACGACACTCGTCATGCTGATTGCCCAGTTGACGTCTCCGCGGCGGTTGACCCGGAGGAGCGAGGCGTCCGAATTCGTGGCGGGCACGACCGTGCCGAGCACGGAGATGTCCGTGTTGTGGTTGTAGCCGAGGAACAGGCCGCCGTTCGCGGCGTCCGCGATCGTCGCGGCATTGACGTAGGAGGACGCCATCTGCTGGATGCCGAGGTTCACTCGGTACTGGAGGCACGTCCCTCCGCCGCAGTAGTCGGTCGCTGCGCAGGTGATGCCGCATCCACCGCAGTTTTCGTGGTCGTCGTCGATGTTCGTCTCGCACGAGACGGCGTCGTCAGCGACGCATTCCGCGGTGCCGGTCTGGCACTGAGCGCTGAACTCGTCGAAGTCCCGGACGAAGGAGCAGCTCCCGAGGAGGGCGGTGAATCCGACGAGGAGGAGGGACGAGGAAGCAGGAGGAAGAAGAAGGCTACGCATCAGAAGCTCCATCCCAAGCCGATTCCGGCGGTTCCGGGACCCTGTGTGACGCGCGGGCGCGCGGTGGGAGCGTCGTCCTCCGGCGGACCGTCGTCGACGATGAGGAGCACGATGCCGGCGGCGATCGCCCCGATGCCGATGAACGTGGTCGCCGTCGACACCCGGGCCAGTCGACGGCCGCTGTCGATGTCGGACTGGCGATTGGGATCGCAGATGCCGCCCGGGCAGTCGTTCTCGAGGTCGCCGAAGCGATTGTTGGCGACGAGCCCCGTCGCGAGGCTGATCGCCCCGAGAGCGACGCCGCCGCCGAGGGTCCCGATTCCGACGTAGCCGAGAGTACCGAGGCCGCCGCCTTCGTCGTCGGCGACGGGCGGTTCCACGACCGGTGGGTCGTCGACGGGCGGAGGGGTGGTCACACGAGGCCCGGCGCGCTCCGCGAGGATGACGAGCTGTTCGCGGCGCGTCGTCTCGGACGCGCGCTGGGCGTGGTCGGCCGGGGCCTCGGCGAGGAATCGGTCGACGAGCTCGATCGCCTGCTGGAAGTCCAGGTTCCGCTCGGCGGCGCGCGACGCGTTCACGAGCAGCTCGGCGCGGTGGGAGAGTCGGTACGCCTCGAGGAACTCAGCGAGCGCCTGCTCGTAGCGCGACTCGTTGTAGTACGAGGTGCCTGCGAGGAAGTGGTTCCGTGCGCGTTGGTCGTCCGTGTCCGGCTGTGCGCGTCCGGAACCTGCGAACGCCGACACGACGACGATGGCGAGAAGCGCCGCACTCCAACGAGTCGTCTTCATCTTCCAACTCCCCAAGGAACCGGTGCACGTCACGACCACGTAACACTTTACGGAGCCGCGGCCGCACCGCTCCCCATTCGTACAGACATTCGACGGCGATTCAAGCGGGAAAACACCCCCGACGCCGAGGGCAGGGGCCCTCGATCCCCGAAGAATCGCATGGGATTCCAGCAAGTTCCGAGGGCTCTCGCGGGTCCACGGCGCGTGGATCAGGCGTCCCGTAGCGCGCGGACCAACGCCTCGGCCGCCGCGTCCGGCGGGCCGGCATCGAGTTCGAACCCCTTCGCGTGCGCCAGGGCGGCCGCGACCGCGCGGCTCCGGCGGACCACCGAAGGAGCCATCCGAACGAGATCGCGCGCGCCGTGACGGACGACGAACTCGATCACCTGCGGAAGTCCGAGACCGACGATCGCGTCGCGGGCGAGGGGCCCGGCGACTCGCCGGCGCGAGACCGAGCGGAGGTCCACGTGGTCGCCCACGACTCGTCGGAGGACGACCACGGCCGTCAGCGGCATCGGACGGGTCTCGATCCGATCCCGGATCGCGTCGACGGGGAGCATCCATTTCGGCTCGTGGAGGCGCCGTGGGAACGGAATCGCGCGTCCGAGGCCCGCCGCCTGCGCCGGATCGGTGAGGCCGATCGGCGTCGGAAACGGGTGCACCCAGCCACGTCGGTCGAGGAGGACGAGGTCGTCGCCGAGCAGCGACGCGTCGGTCGATCGCAGCAGCGCGCGTGCGAGCGTGCTCTTCCCGCCTCCGGACGGTGCGAGGACGATCGCCGCTCGGTCGCCCACGGCGAGGCCGATTCCATGGACGCGGACGAAGCCGCGCGACTCGAGGTGCACGCCGAGACGCGAGCTCACCATCAGGTACCCGAGTTCGACGAGGTCCTCGGTCGCGGTCGCGGTGACGACACCGTCGTCCCGAGCGAAGTCGTATCGGCTCGTCGCGTGTCCGTGGTGGTCGACGACGGTGACCGACCCGAGGTTGTAGACGAGACCGCGATCGACGATTTGATCGGCGGCGTGGCCCGCCGGGAGGCCGACGTCCGGAGCCCTGCGCCGAAGCCGGACGCGGATGACGGGCGGAGCCGAGGCGTCGACGACGAAGGCCGCGAAGTGGACCGCGAGTCCTTCGATCGCCGCGTCGTCGCCGTCGAGGGCGATGACCACGCCGTGCACGTCGAGTCGGAGCGAGCGGCTCATCGCTCGATCGTCCGAGGAAACGGAGAGCGACGTCTCGACGCCAGACGACGCGCGAGCCCCCATCCGTACGCGAGATGGGTGATCGGGAAGAGCAGGAAGAGCCCGAGGATCCAGGCGGCCCGTCGGTGCGCGATCGCGATCGCGATCGCGCTCACGGAGTCGAGCACGAGGTAAGCCGCGAGAGGCAGCCACCCGATCGGACCGACGACGAAGACGATCGGGAGCGAAAGCAGGTAGACGCCGAACGCGACCGGGACGAAGTACGCGATCCGGAAGGTGTGGCTCGCGGCGCGCAGCGCGTTCGCGCGTCCTTCGCCGTAGCGGATCATCTGTTCCACGTGACCGCCCATCGTCGCGCGTCGTCGATGGAACACCGCGAGCGAAGGCTCGTACCACATGCCGATCCGCTTCGAGGTGGCCTGGCCGAGCAACGCGTTCTCCTCTCCTCCGAAGAGACGGGGGAACGCGAGACCGAGGCCGAAGAGGCTCCTCCGGATGACGAGGTTGCACAGGATGAGGTCGCTCTCGCGAGCCGGTCCCGCGAAGGTGCGCGCGTAGCGTGGGCGGGCGATCGCCGAACCGAACCGGCTGCCGAGGAGCGCGCCTGCCATCTTGGCGAAGTCCGGATCGTCGTCGGGCGTGAGGTTCGGACCGCCGACGATCCCGATGTCGGGGCGTGCGCGCATCAAGTCGATCGCGCGGGAAACGACGCCGAGCGGGACGAACACGTCGTCGTCGAGGAAGTGGACGATCTCGCCGCGGGCGCGAGCTACGCCGACGTTGCGCGCGAGGCTCGGTGACGTCGCGTCGATCGAGACGACCACGAGTCGCGAATCGTGCCCGAGATCGGTGAGGGTCTTCTGGACGGCGTCGGTCGCGCCGTTCGCGACGACGACGACCTCGAGGTCGTCGCGGGGATCGCTGAGGAGGCTCTCGACGCAGGCGGTCAGATCAGCGACGCGGTCTCGCGTCACGATCAACGCGGTCGCGGCAATCGTCTTCGTGCTCAACGTCGACCGGTCTCCAGAACGTCTCGATGCGATGCGCCAGAGGCTCCGCTTCC
>Ga0075163_10011371_pt1 | contig 11604 bp, 19 predicted proteins | sample JI1023141ADNA_FD_71478 | JGI IMG/M metagenome (GOLD analysis project Ga0075163, IMG submission 71478) | Wastewater effluent complex algal communities from Wisconsin, to seasonally profile nutrient transformation and Carbon sequestration -... | ecosystem: Engineered > WWTP > Effluent > Algae... | reverse complement strand
ATTCGCGTATTCTCTCACATTTTGCGCACATTTCAAAGGAACCGCCCGTATCATGCCTATATATCCATTCGTATTTATGTATGCAGGTCTGTTCTTTCCATGCCGATTTGAGCCATAATATTAAGTCGCCTATCATTCCCACCTCCTTGATTGCCGATAATGGTTAAATTATCTATATCAATGTAGTGAAATAGTTTACCTGATTCTTTCCCGTTCACATTTACAGCTATAAATGAAGCTAAGTCGGGCGAATACTTAATATTATAGTTATTGCCGTTTACACTCACCGCATCCCCGCCGGTAGTCATAACGCCGTCAATCTCAAACGAAGCGAATATCTCCACGCCGTTGCTGTCGAGCTTGCCGGTACTGACTGAGAGGGTCCCGGGCTGTATGTCTAAGTATAAATTTAGTTCGTCATCCTCAATATAATACACATATCCCCTCGTTAATCCACCCACCACCCACTCACCGCTTTTTGTTTGCCCGCGAAATTTAAACATTTGAACCTCCTATAATAATTTCCACAATCCCGCTCAAAACCCGTTTTACCGCCGCCGCTTGTTCCTCTGTAAGTGATTGCTTCGGCTTCCTGACTTTCGCAGTAAGGGCGAAATAATCTATACCTGATTCCTTTGCAATTGTCCGTAAGTTAATGTGCTTTTTTAGCGTTCTTAGTTTTTCGAGTTCTGTCATTTGGATTCTCCATATTTTTCTGTAAAGTTTTTAAGTGCTTTTTGCGCCAAGCCCAGCGAATATTCCGCTGATTTTACCCGATTTTCGTAATGCGTTTTCAACCATTCAACCGCATCTTTTTCTGATTCGCAAATACAGTACCATCCGACGTCTCTGTTGTTTCGCCGCCCGTTTTCCGTTGTTACAGTTTTATCTGTGAATGATTTGCAAGGATATTCTTCGATTTCCATTCCTATTGTTGATGCACGGTACATTGTTGCCATGCTGATTCTCCATTAATAAAATTTATAAACTTCTTCCATCGGCAATCTTTCCGATAGAATATCTAATGCCGTTTCCACTTCTTCGGGAATGTGGGAATGCTGTAGTATTTCCACGAGTTGCGCTGTTGTTAGGTTTTCCATTGTCCATGCTCCATAATTATAAATGTAAATTCAGTTTCGCCGTCTTGCGTTATATTTTCAGAAATGCAGTCGTAGTTATTACCCTCCATTTCTCTTAAAAAACTAATTCTTTCGTAGTTTGTGAATGAATCGCTGTCAAATATCATTATTATTTTTTTAGCTTTCATATTTACCCTGTGTAGTAGTTATTTTTCAAGTTTAGAAATTACCCATTCGAGCCCTTCTATTTCGCCCTTATACTTATTTTCTTCTTTTTCGCTTTTGGCTTGAAAAACCCATCCTTCAAGCCATTTTATGCGTTCTTCTATTTCTTTTTTCGTTACCATTATTTTACCCCGTATCCGTATCTCTACTAATTGCGCTGTGCTGAGTTGTTCCATGCTGTAGGTTCTCCGTGATTAAATTTGAATGTTTGATATGTAAGTCGAGATTCTTTTTTCGTCACCAATAAATCCCAAACCTCTATCAACTTTTACTATTTTTACTTTGAATGTATTTTCACCTGTCTTTGTAATGAAGTAGCTGATAACTCCAATTTTACCCGCTTCAATATTATTTGCAATTAAATGTGCAATCGCTTTTTTGTTGGTAGCTGTTAAGTGTGTGTTATCAGTTGTTTTCATTTTGCTTTTCTCCATTAAAATTATAATATCGTCAATTACTTTCTACAAAAATACAACTATTTATAATACTATGCAAATTATTTTTTTAATATTGTGAGAATTATTTTTTGGAACTCCTCAAGTGAGCGCACTAAGTGGTATTCAAAACCTTGCCCCTCTACTTTCCTCTGCCATTCTATTTGCTCCGGCGATTGTTCGCCTGTCGGTGTTTTCATTTCAATCATTACCGCCCGCCCCTGCCAATAGAGCACTAAATCAGAGCGCCCTTTCTGTATTCCCATCGCCTTATTTCGCGCTCCGTCTATCTTGTTTTTGCTGTTGTTTAGGTTATAGCATAGTAAACCGCGATGTTCGGGAAATGTATTATGAAAGTACACGTAGCACGCCGTCTGTATTCGCTCTTCGGCTTCTAGTTCACTAATGCAATCTTTCATAAATATCCTTATTATAATGAATCCATCCGTTTTTATAGCCCATAGCTTTCTGAAATTCCCTCATTTCTTCTTTGTAAGTAAACGTCCTGCAAACATAAAGAGGATTTACTAATTTCGCTTTGCACATTTCAACTTTGACGGGAAAAGGCGCTGTCTTTGCAAACTTATTTCTCGCACTTGGTGGTAATTCCAAAAGCTGCTCTAAAATTACACTTTCATTCTTTCCCTTTGCCTTTATTTCTTCATGTTTACATTCGGGGCAAACTTTCATCTTTGCAGGAATTAGCGCCTCGCAATTCTTACACGTTCGCATCGGCGGCGCTCCTTTTTCTTTTTGCCTTTTTTGCTGCTTTTTCAAGCTCCAAGTTCTCGGCATTTGCCAAAACCCTAACCGCTCTACATTCATACCAAAATCGAGAATGTAGAATGTGTTTTTAACGTCAGGAATAACCCTGCTACCACGCCCGCACATCTGCAAAAACAGTGGTAGCGATACCGTCGCACGGTAAAGAATGATTGTGTCCACGTCCTTTTGATTGAATCCGGTTGTTGCTATTCCGCAGTTACACAATACGCCGCTTTTGATGCCTGAAAACCATTCAAATATTTGCGCCCTATCTAAGCTCCCGCCGTCAACGTGTTTTGCAGGTATTCCTCTGTTCTGAAATTCTTTACATACCTCTTTTGAGCTTGCTATATTTGATGCAAATAATATCGCCTTGCCGTTTGGTGTATGCTTCAAATAATTATCAACTACACCCTCGTAAGTCTTGTTTTCGGCATAGTACGCCGCAGTGTCGTAATCCTCACCAGATTTCCGCAGACCTTTGAGATTTATAGGAACGGAGTATGTCACCGCCCGCGATAAATAACCCTGTTCAATCAAGTCCGGCGTGTCCACGGATTGCACCAAATCACTGTAAAATTCTGACAGGCAATTTTGTCCGCTTTTTCGGTACGGCGTTGCCGTCGCGCCAATAACCGCCGCCGTTTCGGGAATGAAAGGGAAAACTTTCGTGAAGTTTTCCAAATGACACTCATCAGCAATTACCAACGTCCGCGAATCGAGAAACTTTTTCAATTTCCCCGCCCGCCGGAAAATCGTTTCTACCATGCCGATAGAAAAAGGATTTTCCAAATCAATTTCCCGCGTTTCGGCTGTAATAAGTTGCGCGTATTCTAAGCCACCGGCGGCTTGCTTTAGCAATTCGCCACGGTGTGTAAGGATAAGCACCTTCCCGCCCTTCTTTGCGTGTTCTACTGCCATGTAAGTGAAAAGGACGGTCTTCCCGCTCCCGGTAGGAGCGCAAAGTAAAATCCGCTTATTTCCACGCCTAATGGATTCTCTTAAATCCTGTATTAGCTTTTCTTGGTATGGTCTGAAGTGTGTCATTAGAACGCGCTTTCGTTAGGGTTAAAAAATGGAATATTGGGTATTTCGCCGTCAGCATTCGGCTTCGTGACCATCACCCATCTCCCTAAATTAAATGCTGTCGTATTGCCTTCTTCAAATTCAAATCCGTGAAATTTACAATACGCCTCAATTATCATGTGCTTTTTTCTGTCATCTGTATAATATTTTTTAGCGTCTGGAAATTCCTCGTAGAATTTATTGAAAATGGATTGCTTGGAAACACGGGTATTGTACTCGATAAAGTCATGGTCTTTTGTAAATTCGTGCCAAGAGCTACCTACTAACCGGATATATTTTTTCAGTTCTATATTATCCCACTGACAGGTAATAAGCCCGTTTTGAAGATAAACCTGCAAACAACGTATCATGAAATTATCAAATCTTTGCCACTCTATTTCACTCCACTCCTCGAAAAACCTATGCCCAAATTCCATTTCAGGCGTGTAATTTACATTGAAGTAATTGCAAAATTCCACTTCAAAACGCCGTGCCTCGTGACTACCACCAACACCGCCGATTGTGTAATTTGTGGTAATAATTATTTTCGGGCTTTTCTCTACCGGTAATTTCACCGCCGGTTGATTCTTGTATTCTAATGTTATACCCTCTGTTATTAAAGAGAATAAATTCTCGAAATTAAAGTTTCTTTTTACATCGTCAAACACCAATACCTGGCACCCTAATTGAACGGTCTGTAAATTAAATTGTTTGCTAAAATCCACTACTTTCCCGTTCAAACTATCGAGTTTTTTCATGTGTGAAATGCCCTCGCAAAACAGCCCTTTCCCGCTCCGCCCGTCTGGATTATCACTGATAACCATATCATTCAATATTACCGCTTTATTATTCGCCCTTGTTTTGTAGCTATGCAGCATATACCCTAAAGCCGATTGAATAGACTTGTATTTATTCATATCCTTTGCAGCTACTAAATATAAGAAAGTTCTAAATTCGCTCCCGTGGTGGTCATTCTCGATATAGTCACGCTGGATAACTTGGTTTTTCCATACATATTCATTCACATCACTGTATTGAATCACCTCTTTATTATTTGCCGTTACTTTTACTATGCAGTTTTTATAGTAAAAATACCCCGTATCCGCTGTATCTTTTTTGAATTCCACAGGGCTACTTTCTATCTGAGAAAGAAAGTCCGCTGTAAAAGCCCTCTTTTCCAATGCCATGTAATTATAAAACTCATAATTACCGCCTACGCTATTACGTTTCAGGTCTTCGAGTATATAATCCTTTATCCTCTTCTCATTCGTTTCTTCTATCAATTTACCATCAATTTTAATAAAAGTATAAGTCCGAGAATCGACCGGAAAATACTTTGCAAAGTTGTTTTTTTCGAGCCAAAAGCGATACCGTATAGGGTCAAGTGCTACTTTCGTTTGCCTGTTGTAATATAAATAGTGCAGCGGCTTTTCCTGTTTTGCCGATAACTGTTTTTTGCTGTCAATATACAGTCCTGCCAAGTTTCGCAAGTGCTGATTCTCTTTTGAGTGCAAAGGGTAATCAGCAATTAAAATTGATTCGCCGGACGTTAGTATCAAACTATCGTCCGCTCCGATTGAATAAACGTCTTCAAACGTCAATTCGAGTATTTTTTTATCCATATCTTAGTTCTACAACACCTCACAACACCTCACAACACTACAACCGTTTTTAGTGTTGTGGCGTAAATAGTTGAAAATAATAATAGTTACAAGAGAAAAAAAGCTCCACAACACTAAAAACACTAAAAAACACAGAATTTACAAAATTGTATTTGTAAAAATCAGTATATAGAGCGTTCTTAGTGTTGTGGGGCAAAACATCTGCCTACGCACAGTACCAATAGCATATAACCATCCCTGTGAGTTCTTTGTTTTAGATTCGCATTTTTACCTTTTCTTTTCACGTTGCCCATATTGGACACAAGGTAAACACCTTCATACCCAACAACATCTTTCCAGACTTCATTCATAAAAACCCCTATAAACGAAAAAAGCCGTACTCCATAGCTTTGAAGGGACACGACTCCCTGCCTTTCGGCTGCTACGGAATACGGCTTTCACCGTTATATTTTAATTTGAGAGTGTCGTGTTTCTCACTGCAAAATTACGAAATTTTCTCGAATCTCAACTATCATTTTTGAAAGTTTCCTGAAACTCTTTCAATATTTCAGTATTACTTTTTATAGCATCAAATACGTGTTTCCAATCATTATAAAGCGATTCCATATAAACGTGTATATCCTCAATTTCCGTAAGCTCTGTAGTTTCCCAGTCTATTTCATGAATATGGTAATACCGTCCTGACGAATATCCAACCTTGCTCCCTATTCGTAAAAACTTAGAATTCACGTAAGGAGAATTTATAAAATCGCGCTCTTTTTTAGGCAAGTTTATGAAGTCCATTTCATACCTTGCAAAACGCTTATAGAATATTGCCGTTGGAAATATCATATTTTATTCCCCCGCCCTTGAAATACTGAAATTGGGAATTGCATGGGGGTTAAGCATTTGCCTGTTTTGCACCATGTCGGCAATAATCAAAAAGTGTAGGAGCTTCCATTTTTGAAAGCATAGTTTTCACGTAAAACAATCCGTCTGCAAAATAATCTGAATTTAATTCAATCGAAACGGCGCGGCGTTGCATTTTTATAGCTTGGTACGCCACCGAAAACAACCCGCCGAACGGGTCAAAAACCAAATCGCCCTTCATAGAGAATCTTTCAATTAAACGCTCAATAACATCAAGCTGAAGCGGACAAAGATGCTTCTCTTTTTTCTTGACAGTCTGCATGGTATTAAGAGTATTGATTCTTAAAATATCGCTCCAAACGTGTTCATTATTACTGTGAACCGGCAAAGTCATAAACGTACTACTCAGCTTTTCAATTTCGTCTAATTCTTCACAGTATTTTAGATGTTCTTGGAAATCGTACAATTCGGATTTATTGCGTTCTTTCCATAGGTACATAATTGCGGACGTGCTGCTCGCCTTTATTTCTTGTGCTGTTAAAAGTCTATCACCACTTGACCGCCAGTAGGAATGCGCGTCTAATTGCCACCGTGCTTTTGTGTATTCTTCTTTGCTTTTCACGACAGGATTATCCGAATACGAGTTCGATTGCTGTTCGGGTGCTTTTCTGAAAAGCAAAACATACTCTGGCACGCCTACACCCATTTTAGACCCGTCTTTAGTTTGCTCCGTCCATCCGAGCCGATACGTGGCATTATTCTCACTAACAACATCCGTGGTAATTGTAATTTTACCGATTAAATAAAACCCATGCTTTTGAAATGCCTGCACGGTTTCGCCTGAAAAATCCGAGATTGTTGTAAAGTTAGTTCCATTCAAATATCCGTGGCGTATTCTGTCTTTTACGTGTACGCAGCATACCCTCCCACTATCCAAAACACGGTGCATTTTTGGGATTATAAAATCCATTTGTTTCCAAAATTCCACACTCCCGGTGTTATGCCCAAAATCATTATAATTTTCAGAATATTCATACAAGTCACCGAAAGGAATAGATGTTACAATTAATCCAACTGATTTTTCAGCAATATCATCAGTCGCAACTACACAATCATTATTATACAAAGTTACGTTATCGTATTCTATTTTTTTACCGCCTTCAAATATTTTGCGCTGCATAGCTAACCTCGTTAAATTAGTATTAAGTCCGTATTCTTTAATTAAATTAGTCATTTGAGTGACAAGCTCATTATGTGTTTTCCACTTTTTGTAAAGTGCTTTTAAAATGTGCGTTTCATTCGAAGTATAAATAATGTGAACCTCGACACAACCTTTTTGCCCGAAACGATATTGCCTGTGAACGGACTGTATAAAATCATTGAATTTGTAATTTATACCACAATGAATTTGAACGTGCGAATTTTGCAAGTTACAGCCCGAACCTGCTATCTGCGGTTTGGTCAAAAGGTAATCATATTTGTCATTTGAAAAGTCTATAATAGATGTTTCTTTTGTGTCATTATCCTGACCACCATAAACCGAAACGATGTTTTTATCGTGCAATTTTCTTTCGAGATATTCACGTTCGCGCTCCAAATGATGCCACAAAATTACAGGCGTTTTGTCATTATACGGCGTTGCAATCTCAACTGCTTTATCAAGCCGTAAGTCGATACTCTCGCGTTTCTCCCTTGCACCCTCAAGTAATGATTTAGTAGTATTTTTGAAAAAGACAATATTACCGTGACTATCGAGAATTTCCTTATCGGCTGTATCGGTCACGCAGTGTTCAATTATTTTCAATTCAGGTAAAGCGTACCCTTCGTCAGAATAACCCAAATCTGACGGCTTGTCAAGGAAAGCCGCCCATGTGCTTACCCATTGCCAAAACTCTTCTTTCTTGTTTTCATACAAAAGTAGATTATCCGCTTTTTTACTATCACGTTTAAAGAATCGTGTATATGCTTGCCCGCGTGTTATCACGCCAAGGAACATACTATAATTCAAAATCTCAATTATATCGTTTGGTGTTGGAGTCGCGGTTGCTACAAATCTAAACGGTATTTTATTAAACGTATTCATTACATTTATAGAAGTTGCCGTTCCCGCATTTCGCAAAATAGATGCTTCGTCGAAGCTTACACCGCCAAAAGAATCCGGTAAAACATCACCCTTGCGAATACGCTCGTAGTTGGTCAAATATATTTTACCCGCCGAAATATTTACACTGTCAGAATCCTTAATATATTCAATTTCATAACCCGTCGCAAGCCGTTCGTTATCACGTTTAAATTCACCCTTTACACCCAAAGGACAGACAATCAAAAATGGCTTACCTGTATGCTCCATAACATGTTTAGCAATTTCAAGCTGCATCATAGTTTTACCTAATCCGAAACTCGCGAATATTGCCCGCCTTCCACCCTCAAGGCAAAATCTCACAATGTCCCGCTGGTGTGGAAACAACATCGGGTTTATCTCTATTTTATTCGTATCCATGCCGAAATTTTCAGCAACGATAACCTTCTTCTTCAAAAACTCTTCATAATCCATAACCCCTCCAAAAAGCAAAAGCCGAAAGTAAATAATCGTGTCGGTGCATCACTACCGCCTTTAGAAGGAATTATTTGCTTTTCGGCTTTGTGCCAAAATTTATGTTAATTGTGATGCTTAACACGCTGCAAATTTACGGAAATTATTTGTATTATACAAATATAATTTAATTTATTAAGTCACGGGCAAATAAAATTCACTCTCCAAAAGTTCGGTATCCTCAATTTTCTTCATATTCCCGTCAATGTAACCAATAAAATTATCAGTAGGTTCAACCTCGTGGCAATACCCATCTGCATCAACTATAACGCCCCGCCTTGACAAAAAGTCATCTTGCCCCTTATCCCTGTCAACATACCAAACCCAAGCCGTTAATTTGGTCGCGTGTTGCGTGCCATCGGTATTTAAGAATACAGCCGACGTACCGTCGGTAACTTGCTCTACTTTAAAAACTCTCAACATATAAACTCCAAAAAAAATACAATAAAAAAATTTAATTTATTAGGTCACGGATTGCCGTAACGATTACCCAGATACAGAGAGTAAAGAAGGTTGCTATAATTAGCCATACCGAGGTGTTCGCTACTGTGCGTGTTTATTTAGGTGTCATCTCACCACCTCCAACTCATAACTACGATACTTCTTTTCCTGTACCACACCGCCGATTCTGATAATATAAATCGTTTCCATTTTATTGGCTTTATAGTTCGTTTGGCGTTCCTTTTTTACTACTGTAGCTTCCCGCTGTAAACCTACTTTTTCGCGGACTGTGTCACCTGTTTTTGCTGTCATACATCCTCCAAATAAACCGTATTAGTAACGGCATTATAGCTCAAAAATTTCCCTTTAATAGTCTGTAACTCAACGTTACCGCCCTTTGCGTAGTTGCTCCATTCCTTGGTCGATAATTCACGTCTTTGCGGCTCTGCCACGGGGTGTGTACTTCCTTCTACATGCACCCATACCGCTCGAAATTGTCTGTCTTGTTTTGCCTGGTCAAATAGGTTCATAATTCCTCTAAAATTGATATTTGTTTAAGTTTTGATTTACGTTTAATTCCTCGAACTTGGTCGAGAATTGCGAGTCCGATTTCGGGATTTACGAGATTTGCAAGAATCTGTTGTTTATCCGTACCGCCTGTTTTTCGCCCTCTTAAATCTTTGCCCGAAAAGCCGAAATGAGTATGCGATGTGTTTAAGTTCGTAATACTTACAACCGCGCTTTCTTTCGCCGTGTCGATGTTTTTCAACTTAACATTACTCCAAAACAAATGCCTATCCATTCGCAAAGTCGACTCTAAAAACACATCATAATAAGGAATAACATTCTCGATTACATAAGGACAATTGGCATGATGTTTTAGAAAAATAATTTCTTGCCATAAGTTCAAAGACGGATATTTTGGAATAAATCCTTTTGTGTTTTTTTGCGCTATTCTCAACTTTGAGTGCGTCTGGCAAGGCGGACTCGACCAAATAAAATCAAACTCTTTATAATGGTCAAGTAAGTATTGATGCGCATCCGCAACTACCACCGTATCATTCGGGAAATACTCCTGGTATATTGCCGCTATTTCGGGGTTAAATTCCACGGCAACTACATCCACGTCCTCCCATAACTTGCGATTGCCTCCGATTCCGCTGTAAAGGTTTAGGACTTTAAAGCTCACTTTTCACCTCCCTAATAAATTTTAATTTCTTATTCTTGTGATAGTAAGCAAGCGAATACGCCCGCCGCTTTGTAATTGCCGCTTCGTCCGGATTTCCTTCCAGCGTTCTTTTGCTAATCATAAACGCCGTTAATTCCTTCATATTCACCACAAAACAAAACCCGTGCGCATCCGCTCGCTTTATTTTTTTCACGTCCTTTAAATACCCTCGCACAATCCAATCTCGAATGGTTGATACGTGACAGCCGACTATTTCGACCGCCTCCCGTACTGTTTTGTAACAGTCTTCTTCGATTAGCTGTGGTACGGCTCTGTTATGCCGCTTTACGCCCGTTTTGAGCTCTACGGCTTTTTGCGCTTTCTCTTTCTTAGGGCTTTCAATATAATCATCTTTCCATAAATGCGCCGTTTCGGGCGTTTTGAAGTCGCTTAATTTTCCCGCTATTTTAGAGCCCGTTGCCGGATGTGTGGAAATTACGTCGTGGACGTTGTAATGTCCGTTTAGGTTGCTCATAAGTTGCGCTCCAAATAATCATAAATTTGAATACATAAATCAATGTCATATTCAGCATCATGCAATCTAGATTCATCGACAATAATACCACATTGCGCCGCAACTGTTTTCTGTTTAAAATCTAACATTGTATTGCGTACTGATTTGAATTTGTAACTTGCCAAAACCATTATATCAATGCTATCCGACCAAAACCAAGAACCGAAATAGTTATCGTTATTCTGTACGAAAAAAGCCCGAAAAAACTGATTATCAAAACTTGCATTGTTATAACCTACCAAGTGGAATTTATCGGTTTTGTCGTACTTGTTTACGTACTTTGAGAGCATCTCTATTAGTTGTTTATAGACTACTTTCATATCTGTATAACCCTTGACTATTTCCGTAGTCACACCACCAACGGCAAGGGCTTCTTCTTCGATTAAACAGCCCTCAAAAGGGCGGACTTTGAAGTTGAATTTTTCCACACCAACGCCGTCAATTACAATCGCGCCGGAAATTTGGTGTATGCCATTTTTCCAAAACTTTACGCCTGTTGTTTCTAAGTCGTAAAAGAATAATTTGCTCATTTATTTTGCTCCAAATATTTAAGTAGTCCATAAAAATTTAAACAGAAAAGCACAACGCCAAAAGCCCCTATAATTAAACTATCACGTTCGCCGCCTTCATGTATGAATAGCATACCTATAACACATCCCAAGGCGACTGTAACTGCGTCAAATTTATTAAGTTCCATTTATTTTTTACCCTCAAATTATGCACTCGTCAGGAATGCGGGTTGAGGAAATGGTGTATAGACTAATATCAATTCTTTCTTTGCACTGATAG
>Ga0075163_10011369_pt1 | contig 11605 bp, 10 predicted proteins | sample JI1023141ADNA_FD_71478 | JGI IMG/M metagenome (GOLD analysis project Ga0075163, IMG submission 71478) | Wastewater effluent complex algal communities from Wisconsin, to seasonally profile nutrient transformation and Carbon sequestration -... | ecosystem: Engineered > WWTP > Effluent > Algae... | reverse complement strand
TCCCCGCGCGCTGCTGCCCGTCGCCGAGCGAGAGCCGCTCCGCCGTGATCGCGTCGCGCAGCTTGGCGATGTCCGCCTGCACCTCGCGCTTCTCTGCCCCCTCGCGCAGCTTCTCGCGGATGCGCTTGGCCTCCTCCGAGAGCTTCTTCAGCCGCTCTTTCTGCGCCTCGTCCCGCGCGTCGATCTCGCCGAGCTTGATGATCTTCTCGAGCCCCGACACCTGCGCGAGCTGCACCTTGTCGCTCCCGGGCGGAGGCAGCGCGCTGGCCTTCGCCGGCGGGAGCGGCAGCACGCTCACCCAGGCGATCGCCGCCGCCGCGAGCGGCAGCGCGAGGTGCACCGGCCGGAACATGGGCGCGCGCACCCGCTTCGCCGTGGCCCCCGCGAGCGCCTGCGCGGCCTGCGAGAGCACCACCGCGCGCGCCGGCCCGTCGTCCACCGCGCGCGCCTCCATCTCCACCGCCGTGGAGATGGCCTCGTCCGCGTCGAGCTTGCCGTCGAGGTAGAGCGCGACGTGCGGATCACTCCAGCGCTTCCTCCGCGCGACGAAGAGCCCCACCGCCGCGCCGAGCAGCCCCGCCGCAGCCCCCGAAGGCCGTAGCGATCCATGCCGCGTCTGCCAGGCCGCCACCGAGACGCCCGCGCCGATCAAGAGCCCGATCGCCGCGCCCGTGAGCACATTGGAGAGCGCGAGGCGAGAGCGCACCCGCAAGGACCAGCGCTGGAAGCCGGCGCGGAAGGCGGGCGCCTCGTCGGTCACTGCGGCAGCGGCGCTCGTCGCCGGGTCCTTCGCCGGGTCGGGAGAGGCGGTCTCGGGCGGCATTTCCACTATGTAGCCCGGGTGGGGAAGGGCCGCTAGTGACGCCGCCTCAGCGCAGCTCGGCCACGTTGGTCTGCGGGGCGGCCTTCTCGTCATCGAGCTTCCAGATCAGCTCGCTGTTCCCCTGCGCGCCTGCGAAGCGCACGCCGAACCACTTGGCCTTCCCCGAGATCGTCGGGCGCCCGTCGCCGTTCACCCGGGGGAAGCGGATGCGGAAGGCCTGGCGGAACTTGGTGTTGTACGGGAAGTAGGTGCGCTCCAGCGCGTTGGGGCGCTTGATGGCCACGATCTCCTGCGGCGCCGTCTCGTTCCCCGTGTCGTCGATCAGGCGCACGATCCAGGCGCTGTCGGCGCGGGTCAGGTCGTTGTAGCGCCGGTCACCGCCGTAGATGGCCACGAAGAACTGGTGGCGGAGGCGCGTCTCGTCGAGCGTCGACTCGAGCAGCTTCTTCCGCTGATCGATGGTCAGGCGGTAGTCCTGCACGTAGCGCACGACGTAGGCCCAGCGGAAATCCCAGGACTCGAAGGTCGCCGTCGCGGTGAGGAAGTTGTCGAGGTCCGAGAAGGAGATCAGCTGCTCGGTGCGCGTCCAGTGGCGGAGCACGTTCTCGTAGTCGGTGGCGACGTACTCGCGCGGGCCCTCGCCCAGGTTCACCGTCGTCGCCGCGCAGCCGGCGAGCGGGAGGCACGCCAGGCCGAAGACGAGGGAGAGCGCGCGCGACGACCAGGTGCTCACGAGCGAGAGCCTACCCATTTGGTGCAAGCGTTGCCACCTTCGACTCCACGCGCGATCGTGCCGGCGCCTCAGAACTGGGAGATGCGCCCCACGCGGGCCAGGCGCTCTTCCACCATCAGATCGGCCACGCGGTAGGTGGGCGTCAGCGACTTCTTGCTGCGCTCGGCGATCTCGAAGATCGTCTCGTAGATCTTCATGGTCCGGGCCCGCGCCTTGTCGGCGTCGTAGCCGGTGACCTCCATGGCCACGTTGATCAGGCCGCCCGCGTTGATCGCGTAGTCGGGCGCGTAGAGGATGCCGCGGGCGTTCACGTCGTCGCCGTGGCGGGGCTCGGCGAGCTGGTTGTTGGCGGCGCCGGCGATGATCGTCGCCCGGATGCGGGGGATGGTCTCATCGTTGAGCGCGGAGCCGAGGGCGCAGGGGGCGAGCACGTCGCAGGGGATCTCGAAGATCTTCTCGAGCGGCACCACCGCGGCGCCGAACTCGCGCTGCGCGCGCTCGGCCTTGAGCGGATCGACGTCGGCCACGGAGAGCTTGGCGCCCTCGGCCGCGAGCTGCTTGCACAGGTGGTAGCCGACGTGACCCACGCCCTGCACCGCGACGTGCAGCCCCTCCAGCGTGTCGCGCCCGAGCTTGACCTTGGCGCAGGCCTCGATGCCGCGGCGCACGCCGAGGGCGGTGAAGGGCGACGGATCGCCGGAGCCCCCGTTCGCTTGATCCACGCCGGTCACGTGCCTCGTCACCGAGCGGATGATCTCCATGTCCTCGAGGCCCGTGCCCGAGTCCTCGGCGGTGATGTAGTGACCGCCCAGGTTCTCGATGAAGCGGCCGAAGGCCATGAACAGCGCGGCGCGATCGAAGTGCGGGTTCTGCGGGCGGATGAGCACCGATTTGCCGCCGCCGTGCGGGAGATCGGCGAGGGCGGCCTTGTAGGTCATCCCGCGGGCCAGGCGGAGCGCGTCGACCAGCGCGTCCTCGTCCTGCGCGTAGGGGAGGAAGCGACAGCCGCCGAGCGCGGGGCCGAGGCGCGTGTCGTGGATGGCGACGATGGCCTTGAGGCCCGTCGCCGCGTCCCGCTCGAAGTGCACCTCGCCGTAGTCGTAACTCGCCATCAAGCCAAAGACATCCACGCGCCGAATCCTTCCGTTGAGGGCGCGGCTATAGCACGACCTTCAGCGAGGCGATCTGCGCGTCACAGGTCCGGGCGATGCTTGCCGAGGTCGAAGTCGAAGGCGAAGCTGAGACGCGCCGCGTAATACGACGCGGCCTCTCCGCGGAGCGGCGTGGTGACGGGGAGGAGCACGCTGAGCGCGGGCGCGACGCGGCCCAGCATCAGGCGCACGCTCGGCGAGACGGTGACGGAGGCGCGCCTCTCGTCGGGGATCTCCGCGGTCACCTGGTAGACCTCCCAGACCTCGAGGCCGAAGCCCACCTCCTTCGTGGCGCGCACGCCCATGTACGCGGTGGTGCGGGCCACGAAATCCAGGCGGTGCTCGCTCGTCAACGACGGGACACGGTAGCCGGGGAAGTCGACGCTGCCCTCGGTGATCCGCAGCGGCCGGAGCACGAAGGCGATGTCGAGGCCCTGGCGGATCTGGAAGATGAAGCGCCCGACAACGTGGCGGATGTCGAGGAAGGGGCGGAGGGTGAGGGTGCGATCGTTGAAGTACGCGGAGTCCCAGGGGCGAACGACGCGCACGGTGTGGAGGATGCGAACCTCGTCCTCCGAAGGAGAGCGCGGCAGCGGCAGGACCACCCCGAGGCCTCCGCCCGAGGAGAGGCCGACCACGCTCGACCACAGCCCGCGGCCCCAGATCTCGGGGTTGCCGAGGAACATGCCGGTGCCGAGGCCGGGCACCGCGCCGGCCGCGATGTCGTGCGCGGCGCCGAGGTACCACTTGCGCGACTGGAGCGGCAGCTCGGCCTCGCTGTGCGCGAACCAGGCGTAGGCGCGCCCGCCGGTGGCGCCGGCCTCGCTGGGGGCGATGCTCGCCGCGCTGTACTCGAAGGTGGTCGTGAGGCCGGGGTGGGCGAGCGCGGGGAGGGTCGGCGGCGCGGGGGCGTCGAGGATCGCGCTGCCGTCCTCGGCGAGCGCGGGCGCGGCGGTGAGGATCGTTGCGATCGCAACGAATCCGCTCGACGCGAGGCGCCTCACCCGCCCACCTCGGCGCGGGCGAGCACGCCCTGATCGAGGGCCTCGCGCACCACGGCGTGGGTGGCCGTGTGCCCCGGGGCGAGCGCGCGCACGGCGCCGCGCGGGGGGCCGCCGTGCAGGGTGAGATCGCCCAGCAGATCGAGCAGCTTGTGGCGCGCGACCTCGCCCGCCTGCGCGGGCGGGCAGCCGGGGACGGCGCCGTGATCGTCGAAGACCAGCACGCGCTCGAGATCCACCCCGGCGGCGCGCCCCGACGCGCGCAGCGCCTCGTACTCGTCCACCCAGCCGAAGGTGCGCGCGGGCGCGATCCGCGCCACGAAATCCTCCGCGTCGCCCGCCCAGCACGCCTGCTCCTCGCCCACCGGCGCGCGGAAGCGCACCGCCACGTCGAGGGACACCGAGGGGCCCGGCGAGAAGCGATAGACCGAGCCTCCGCGGGTGAAGGTCGCCTCGCGGGTGACGCGGAGCGGGGGCGCTTCGGCCGGGAGATCGAGCGCGCGCAGGGCCTCGGCGAAGCGGAGGGCGCCGCCGTCGAGCAGGGGCAGCTCGGCGTCGTCGGTGCAGATGCGCAGGCCGCGGTGGACGCCGAGGCCGCCCAGCGCCGCGAGCAGGTGCTCGACGAGATCGACGCGCATGCGCCCGTCGGGCGAGGCCACCGTCACGCCGCGATCGCTGCGGATGACCCGCAGATCGGCGAGCGCGCAGGTCGCCCCGCGCTGCTCGACGACGACGGGCCCCGGCGAGGCGACGAGGCGCAGCGACACGAGCTCACCGAGGTGCAGGGCGAGGCCATGGAGCTCGACGGCGAGAGGCTGCACGCGGACCCGTGCTCTGCCCGCGGTCAGCCCTTGAAGAGCCGCAGGTCCTTGAAGACGGTGACGTAGGCGACCAGGCCCAGCATCATCAGGAGGCCGATCGCGTGGATGTGGGCCTCGATCCGGGCGTTGGCGCGGCGCCGCGTCGTCGCCTCGTAGGCGAGGAACATCAGCCGGCCGCCGTCGAGGGCGGGGAAGGGCACGAGGTTGAAGGCGCCGAGGTAGGCCGAGAGGGCGCCGAGGAACATCAGCAGATCGGCGAGGCCGCTCTTCGCGGCCTTCGCGGCTTGCTGCGCCATGCCCGCGGGGCCGGAGAGCTCGCCGTCGATCTTCCCGGTCAGGTAGAGGCCGAGGCCGACCACCATGTCGCGCACCGTGGTCACCGGCGTCTTCAGCGCGAGCACGCCCGCCTCCTGGGCGCTGACGCTGACCTTGCGCGCGTGGCCGATGGCCAGCACGCCGATCTTCCCGCGACCGCCCTCGTTCCCCGGGGTGACGGTGAAGGTGAGCCGCTCGCCCTTGCGCTCGACCACCACGGGGATGGGGTCGCCCGGGTGCTGCGAGACGAGCTCGGAGAGCTGCTCCCACTCCTGCACCGGCACGTGGTTGATCTCGACGATGCGGTCGCCGTTCTGGATGCCGGCCGCAGCCGCGGGGCGATCGGCGAGGGCGTTGACGTCGGTGGGGAGGACGACGCGGCCGCCGTAGAGGAAGCCGCAGAAGAAGAGCACCGAGGCGAAGAGGTAGTTGGCGAGGGGGCCGGCGAAGATCGTCGAGATCCGCCCGATCAAGCTGGCGTTGGCGTAGCTGCCCTTGTCGTTCGGGTCGATGTCCTCGAGCGGGTTCATCCCTGCGATCTGCACGTAGGCGAGGATGGGGAACATCGCGACCTGGAAGATCGTCGGGCCGTGCTTGATCTCGTCGTGCTTGAAGAGCCGGAGGCGGACCTTGTTGGCCGCGGTGGTGAACCACCAGTAGCCGTCCTCGGGGACGATCTTGAAGAAGGTCGGCCCGATCCCGATCGAGAAGCGCGTGACGCGCATCCCGAAGGAGCGGGCCACGAGGAAGTGCCCCGACTCGTGCACGACCATCAGCAAGGCCAGGCCCAGGGCGCCGATCACGTACCAGTACCAGCTCATCGTCGAGCGAGTTTAGCCGCGTCCCCCGCGCGCTGCACGCCTCGCCGCCCGAGCAGGCCGAAATTTCACCGCAAAGGGCCGGGATCGCGCGCCCTCGCCGTCGAAATCCGGCTCAGAAGCAGCAGCGGAAGCCGACGTCGGGGTGCTTGTTGTCGCGGCGCTCCAGGAAGGCTTGCGCGTCGCAGGTGAGCGCGTCCTTCTCCGCGAGGAACGAGCCGCCGCGCACCAGGCAGGTGCCCTCGCGCGAGCAGGCGTCCTCCCACTCGGCGGCGTTGCCGCTCATCTGGGCGAGGCCCACCGTGCCCTGCTGGCAATCCTCGATGGCCACGTCGTTCACCGCGAGGAGGTGAGGCATCCCCGCCGACGCGTCGGGCGCGCCGCCGTCGGGCGCGGCTTCGTCGAAGAGGTCGGCGCCGTTGCAGCGCTTCGCCTGGTAGACGTGCCCGTAGGGATAGTCGTTCATCCCCTGGGTCGAGCAGGCGTTGTACCACTCGCTCTCGGTGGCGCTGGCGAAGGCCGTGGGCTCGCCGGGCCCGCCGCCGATCCTCCCGCAGAGGTGCTTCTTGATCCCCGCGCCCGCGCGGATGTCCTTCCACGCGCAGAAGGCGAAGGCGTCGCACCAGTCCACGAAGACCACGGGCAGCGCCTCGTTTCCCTTCTCCGGCGGCCAGTTGTTGTAGGGCGCGTAGGCGTTCTTGTCGCAGGAGATGGGCAGGCCGATAACCTTGGGGTTGTCGTCGTAGAAGGGCTGGTAGTCGGCGTTGGTGACCTCGGTGGCGTCGATGCAATACGCGCCGCCGCCGCCCACGATCGGCGCGCTCACCATGCCTTCGGGGCAGGCGCAGCGGCCGTTGTTGCAGAGGGCGCTGAGGCAGTCGGTGGTGGCCGCGCAGTGCTTGCTCGTCGGGCAGGGCTCGCACTCGGCGCCGCCGCAGTCCACGTCCGTCTCCTTGCCGTCCAGCGCGCCGTCGGCGCAGCTCTGCGGCAGGCAGGTCTTCTTCGATCCGCAGTTGCTCGACGCGCAGTCCGAGGCGCTCGCGCACTTGCGGCCGGTCTTGCAGGGCTCGCAGGATCCGCCGCAGTTGAGGTCCGTCTCGTCGCCGTCCTTGCTCAGGTTACGGCAGCTCTCCGGGAGCCCTCCTCCGCTGCCACCGCTCCCGCTGGTGGTGGTGGAGGTGGTGGTCTCCTGCGTGCTGCTGCACGAGGAGGCAACGGCGGCGCCGGGGGCGATCAGCCCGAGGAGCGCGATCATGCCGAGAGAGCGAGGCGTCATCGGTGCGAGCGATCCTCGACGGATCAGGGCCGCGAGTCAAATTGCGCGAGATCGCGCATGAAGGCGCGTCAGCGCAGGCCGCTCCGCCCGAGCTCCCCCATCGCCTGGTGGAAGCGCTTGAGCCGGGTCTCCGCGGATCGGAACACGGTGCCCTCCGGGTAGTGCCCGTCCTCGTCGGCCACCCCGGCGGGCGTCCCGGTGAGCAGCTCGATGCCCTCCTCCACGGTGGTCACCGTGTAGAGGTGGAAGCTGCCCTTCTCGATGGCCTCGACCACGTCGCTGCGCAGCATGAGCGCGTCGCGGTTGCTCTCGGGGATGAGCACCCCCTGCGTGCCCGTCATGCCCTTGGCCACGCAGATGTCGAAGAAGGCCTCGATCTTCTCGTTGAGGCCGCCGACGGGCTGCACGCTGCCCTGCTGATCGACGCTGCCGGTGACCGCGAGGTCTTGCCGGAGGGGGAAGCCGGAGAGCGACGAGATCAGCGCGTAGAGCTCGCTCGACGAGGCGCTGTCGCCGTCGATGGCCTCGTAGGTCTGCTCGAAGACCAGCGACGCGCCGAACATCGGCGGCCGGCTCTGCGCGAAGCGCGCCGCGAGGAAGCCCGCCAGCACCAGCACGCCCTTGCTGTGGAGCGGCCCGCTCATCTCCACCTCGCGCGCGATGTTCACCGGCCCCTCCACGCCGGGGTAGACCACGGCGGTGACGCGACACGGTCGCCCGAAGGTCACCGGCCCATCGCTCAGCACGGAGATGGCGTTCACCTGACCGAGTCGCACGCCGCTCACGTCGATGCGGATCGTCCCGTCGGCCAGGAGCTCGTGCACCTGATCGCGGAAGTGGCTGCCGCGCCGCCGCGCCGCCGCGAGGGCCAGCGCGACCTCCGTCCCGTCGATGTTGGCCTGCCCGCGCTGCGCCGCGCGGTAGCCGGCCTCGGTCACCACCTCGGCGATCAGCCCGAGCTGGGCCGTCACCTTGGTCTGGCTCTCGGCCACGCAGCCGCCGTGGAAGAGCAGCGCCGAGACCGCGTCGGGCGTGAGCGGAGGCAGCCCGCGATCGCGCGCGAGCCCCGCGAGGAAGGCCGGATAGGTGAGGATGGCCTCCTCGAGCGAGAGCGTGGGCTCGAAGCGGGCCTGCACCTTGAAGAGCTGCGAAAACTCCGGATCGGCCTCGTGCAGCTCCTGGTAGAGCGAGGGGCTGGCGATGAGAACTACTTTGAGGTCCAACGGAATCGGCGGGAAGAGCAGCTCCTCGGCCGCGGTGCGGTAGTACGAGGGGTTGTGCTCGGGCACGATGAACTTGCTCGCGAGCAGGCAGGCCTTGAGCTGCTCGTAGAGGGCCTCGTTCTTGAGCAGCGAGCTCGCGGGCAAGATCAGGAAGCCCCCGTTGGCCTCGTGCAGCGCGCCGGCCACCGCGAAGCCCGGCTCGGGCGGGAAATCCGAGTCGGGCGGCGCGTAGGTGCGGCCGAAGAGCGCGCTCAGCGTCGGGTAGGGGACCTCGACCACCGGCGCCCCGGAGCTGGGCTTGTGCTCGGTGAGCAGCGTCGGGATCACCAGCCCGCGGGAGAGCGTCGGCGCCTCCTCACCGCGGGGCTCGTCGACCATCCGCCGCAGCTCGCGGGTGACCACGGTCTCCACGTCGCCAAGGAAGGACACGATGGCCTCGCTCGTCGAGAAGCGGCTGCGCACCGGGGAAAAGCAGCCCTTCACCCCCTCGGCCAGGAGGTGCTGGATCACCCCGCGCAGCTCGGCGTCGGCCTCGTCCTGCACGGTGGCGAGCCTCGACTCGAACTCCTCGATCGACCCGGCGATCGCCTGGAGCGCCTCGCTGTTCGGCGGCCCCGCGTTCTCGTCGACCGAGGTGATCTGGATCTCGTCCTCGCTGCGCGTGAGCTCGAGCCCCAGCTCCTTCGCGGCGCTCTTGAGCACCTCCTCGAGGCGGCTCTCCTCGGTGGTCACCCGCCGCCGGATCTTGGCGCGCGCCTGCTTGTAGCGCTCCCCCTCCGAGGCCCCGCGCACCGCGTCGATCAGCTTCGTATAGAGCTCTTCCATCGCGTCGACGAAGGGCCGCCCCTCGCCCGGCGCGAGCGAGAGCACCGTGGGCTCGCTCGGCCTGCGCGGGTTGGGCATCAGCAGCATGTCGTCCGGCGTCGGCCGATCGCGGGCGATGCGCTTCGCCACCGAGCGAGCGCAGAAGGTGCGGCCCGTGCCCGACGCGCCGACCACCACCACGTGGAAGCGAGGCTGGCGAATGTCGAGGCCGAAGGAGAGCGCCGTGAGCGCGCGCTCCTGCGAGGCGATCCCGGAGAGGGGCGCCGTCTCCTCGGTCGACGCAAAGCGGAAAATATTCGGTGAGACGAGCTTGCGGCACTCGCTCGCGGGGAGCTCCCGGGCTGACATGGGCGGCACCATATCACCGTCGCGAAGAAGGGCAGGCTCGTACCGATCCCCGCGCCATTTGGCGCTAGCCTCTCCCGCGATGCCCGCTCCGCCCTTCCTCCCGCACCACGCGCTGGTCACCGCGCCGGGCGCCTCGCCGACGCGCGCGCTGCTGATGCTCCACGGCATCCTCGGCGCGGGCGCGAACCTCCGCTCCTTCGCGCGCCGCCTCGCCCACGCGCACCCTTCATGGGCCTTCGTCCTCGTCGATCTCCGCGAACACGGCCTCTCCCAGGGCGCCCCGCCTCCGCACACCGTGGAGAGCGCCGCGCGCGATCTCCTGCGCCTCGGCGACCAGCTCACCCTCCCGATCACCGCCGTGCTCGGCCACTCCTTCGGCGGCAAGGTCGCCCTCGCGTACCTCGCCCACCGCCGCGGCGAGCTCGATCAGGCCTTCCTCCTCGACGCCTCGCCTTCACGCAAACCCGACGGCGGAGGCGACGAGACCAGCGCCCAGGTCCTCCGCATGCTCCGCGCCCTCCCCGACCCGATCCCCTCGCGCGAGCGCTTCCTCGACATCGTCGCCAGCCATGGCTTCCCCCGCTCCATCGGCGAGTGGCTGGCGATGAACGTCCGCCTCGATCCCACGGGCAAAGGAGGCCTCCATTTCCGCCTCGATCTCGACGCTATCGAGGCCTTGCTCACCGACTATTTCGCCGTCGACCTCTGGCCCGTCCTCGAGCAGCCCGGCCACGCCCGCGCCTTCCACGTCGTCCTCGGAGGCCGCTCCGACACGGTCGACGCCGCCGATCGCGCGCGCCTCGCCGCCCTCCCCTGGATCCACACCGACGTCATCGAAGGCGCGGGCCACTGGCTCCACGTCGACGCCCCGGACGCCCTCTTCGCGTTGATCAGCGAGGCCCTCGCCGCCTGATCTCCTTTTGCCTTTTGCCTTTTGCCGCCCGCCTTTTTAAGGTCGCGAGCGATGCGCATCGCCTCCTGGAACGTCAACTCCGTCCGCTCCCGCATGGAACAGCTCACCGCCTGGCTCGCCCGCGCCGCGCCCGACGTGATCTGCATGCAGGAGACCAAGGTGGAGGACGCGCTCTTCCCCGTGCAGGCCCTCGAAGAGGTCGGCTACAAGTGCGCGATCTTCGGCCAGAAGAGCTACAACGGCGTGTGCATCGGCGCCCGCTTCGGCCTGGCGATCGAGGACGTGAAGAGGGGCCTGGACAGCGACGAGCCCGACGCCCAGCGCCGGGTGATCGCCGCGACCATCGAGGGCGTGCGCATCGTCAACGTCTACGTGCCCAACGGCGAGGCCCTCGACAGCCCCAAGTACCCCTTCAAGCTCGACTGGCTCTCCCGCTTCCACGCCGAGATCGCCACGCACTACAAACCCGAGCAGGAGCTGATGATCTGCGGCGACTTCAACGTCGCCCTCGAGACCGTCGACATCGCCGAGCCCAAGCGCTGGGAGGGCCAGGTGCTCTGCACCGAGGCCGAGCGCGCCGGCGTGCGCAAGCTCCTCGACTGGGGCCTCGTCGACGCCTTCCGCCAGCACCACCCCGAGCCCGGCCTCTACTCCTGGTGGGACTACCGCATGGCCGCCTTCGCCAAGAACAAGGGCCTGCGCATCGATCTGGCGCTGCTCACGAAGGCCCTCGCGGCCCGCTGCGCCGACGTGACCATCGACAAACGCCCGCGTGAGCTGAACCGCCCCTCCGACCACGCCCCGGTGGTGGTGGAGGTCAAATAATGTCCGCCCACGAACATGACGAGCCCCCGCAAATTTGCTAGTGTCATCGGGTGCTTCGGCAGACCTTCGAAGGCTTCTCCCTCACCCTCCCCGAAGGCTGGTTCGACGTCCTCGACGACGCGACCTACGCCGAGCACGACGAGCTCCCGCCCTTCCGCTTCACCGCCCGGCAGGGCCCCGGCGCCCTCCTGGTGAGCGCGACCGAGCTCCACCCCGACGACCACGGCGGCGCCGACCCGGGCGAGGTGCGCGCCCTGGCCCACGAGTGGGGCGAGCGCCGCGGCCTGGGTTTACCGCTCGAAGAGAGCAGCGCGGAGCGCGACGGCCTCGCCCTGGCCACCGCCGTCTACAACGTGCGCGGCGACTTCGTGCAGCTCTGGTTCCTCACCAGCGGTCGCGCCCTGGTGCAGGCCAGCTACGTGTGTCCCTGGGCCGATCGCGAGGCCGAGCGCGCCCCGCGCGAGGCGATCATCGCCTCGCTCCAGTTCGCGTAGTACTGCGTACCGCAATTCAGGGGCCTACGGCCCCTACGC